>OLLF01000190.1_pt1 | contig 98610 bp, 82 predicted proteins | sample 1604471 | NCBI WGS metagenome assembly OLLF01 (sample SAMEA104055714, study PRJEB20765) | soil metagenome | isolation source: soil
TCACCGGCAACGGCACCAGCCTGGTGCAGGCGGTGGGTTCGCTGCTGTCCTATGGCAACAACCAGATCGACGGCAACACGACCAACACGCTGCCGGGAACGACGCTGCTGCACTAACAGCACGCGCCGGACAGACGAAGAAGCCCTGGGCGGAGATATCCGCCCAGGGCTTTTTCTTTATCGAACGCAAATGCCGCGATCAGGTTTCGGACGTCGCGATCTGCTGCGCGGCAAGCACAAACGCCAAAAGCCGCGCAACAAGTGCGCGGCATCCGGCGATCCAGAAGATCAGCGTATTCTTATGAAAAAACGGCGCTGTCGGTCAGCGAGGAAGGCGTGGCCTGCGCTTCGCTGACATCGAGCTTCCGCAATTCCGGACGGGTCCATTCTGCGCGGTCACGAACCACCGAACCGTCCTGAACAACTTTGCTATTCTCGCTCATGCACAACCCCTGACTCGAATTATGGGAACTGACCACCAACCTAACGGAAGCTGAATCAACAACCCTGAGAACACCGACCTTACAGATCAGTTCCGGAATCTGCAAGCTTCACGGGCACCCGAGGCGGACCAGACTTCGACCTAACCCTCTGAAATTGCGTATCGCTTCGTACACGGTTTGGGAACCGGACGACGGGAAACAGGTCGTTAGCAATCCGAAGCGGCATTTTCGCAACAGAGTCGCAACCCGCGTCCCGGCGCGGCGGTTCGGGCAAGTCCGGGGCGCGTCGAGCCGTGCATTGCATGTAGGCAACCGGGTTGGTCGCCCGAAAGCATCACGCATCGTAGCTTTTGTTCGGGACGAAGCCTGCCAGCAATTCGTCGAAAGATGTCTTTTCGATTTGCTCGATCAAGCGCGCCTTCAAGGTGCTTTCGTGCGCCGCGCGCTCCTGCGCCGTCGCGAAGCGGGTCAGGGGCTTTCGGAACGCCTCGTCCGCCTTCAGCGTGTCGAACAGCGAATTGGCGGCGAGCAGGGCGGTCGACGCCCGAAAGAACAGCACGCCGTGCAGCGAAAGGTCCGGTCCGTTCTCGCAGACGTGCCAGAAGCCTGCCGGCAGGAACATCAAATCGCCCGGCGCAAGGACCTCGTCCAGCACCAGGTTCTGCGAAGGCAGTCCGAGCGGCTTGGCTCCGGCGACCGGATAGACCACGGTGGGACTGTAGATCTGCCACCGCTTGGTGCCCTCCAGCTGCAGGATGATGAGATCCTCGGCGTCGTAGTGAATCGTGAGGGCGCCGCCGCTGCCGGTTTGGGCGACCGCGCCGGCCCACACATAGTCCGCGACCTGGCCGCGTATGTTCTCGCACAGCGCATGCAGCGCCGGGACATAGGCGTTGATCGGCTGCGTGATCAGGCTTGCGCCGTTGCGCATCAGGGCCGCGAGCTTCTCCGCATTCACCTTCTTGCCGTCGAGATAGACGAGGGCCGACAGCAGCTTCGAGGCGCGCATGATGCGCACATCGGCGGCCGGAAAGATGCCGTTCTCGACGATGTGGCGCAGCGTCGCCCAGTCGAGAAGATTGGCGAAGCGATTGACGCCTTCGCCCCGCCGGAAGAAGAACGCGCGCTCGCGCAATGCCTGGCGGAATTCGCCGACCGTCAGCGGTGCCAGGAGGTCTTCAAGGTTCGAAATCATGGCGTCTTTCGCGGCATTTCGAAGGCAGCAGCGAACATCAGCATCGGGCCGCCGAAAAATCCAGTCAGCGGTTGCTGCCGCTGGCGCGCCGCAGGAAATGGCCGGTGGACACCGCCCGCAGCATCGCCAGGCGATATTTCCGCAGGACCGCCTCTTTCTCCCAGCCTTGGCTCGGCCAGTCGTCGAGCATGCCCTTCAGACGGGGCAGGTCGATGGCTGCCATGGCGGGATCGCAATCGCCGAGCCGGTCGATCTCCTCGCCGAGCGCGCCGCGCGCCGCCGTCAGGCCCTCATGCCAGTCGACGGCCTGGTAGCCCTTGCTGCGCATCATGATGACCTCTTGCGGCAGGCGGTCGGCGAAGGCCAGCCGCGCCAGCGCCTTGCTTTCGCCGCGCGCCAGGAATTGCTCTTCGGGCACCGACAGGCAGAATTCGAGCAGCCGGCGGTCGCAGGTCGGATCGCGCTGGTCGATGCCCCAGCCCGCGAGCGTGCCCTTGTTGTAATTGCCCAGATCGATGCGGCGAATGACCCAGAGCCGTGTTTCGAAGCCGTCGGTCCGCGGACGGTAATGCGGGTCGAGCGCCCGTTCGCGCGCGCGCGCCGGCAGGTCCAGCGCCGCCAGCCGCTCCGGGCGGATGGCGGCATAGCTCGTGGGATCGGAGGACACGCCGCGAAACGTCTGGTTGAGCCAGATCCAGAGGAACAGCGGCATATAGGGACCGAAGCTCTGCACCAGCACGCTGCGCGGGCGCATATTGCCGCTGCGCACCAGGCCGGCGCTTTCGCGCAGCCAGCGCAGCCAGCGGCCGCTCCGCACGAGATTCGGCAGCAGCGTCAGCCCGTCATAGCTGATCGACATGTTACCCATCTGCCCGGTCAAGAGGACGCTGAGCCCACGCGCCTTCGCGGCATCGTTGATCGCGTTGCTCCAGACGGCGTTGCACAGGTTCAGGACCGGGCGCTCATAGATGAAGAAATTGCGGTCCAGATTGTCGAGCGGCGAACGCCCCGCGGTGCGGATCAGGACGTGATCGATGTTGGGATAGCGCGCAGCGGTAAGCGCGGCGATCGGGCCTTCGTCACCCAGCCGGGCACCGGGTGCCGGTCCGTCATAGCCCTCGCGTGGAACGGAGGTGAAGGCGGTGACCCGTCCCCCGTCCGGCTGCATGCCAAGCGCCGCGCTGGTCGCCACGGCCGAGCTGTCGAAGCCGGAGCTGAGATGGGCCGCGACGTTCTTGCCGGCGCCGCGCAGCTGCGAGCGGACCGCCTGGTCCAGGTGGTGGCGCATCGCCTCGGCGTATTCGGCGGGACCGGACAGTTTGAGCAGCGTGCGCTGCGGCTCCCAATGGCGCCGGCTTTTCAGGCCCGCCGGCGTGACCGTCACGATGCAACCGCTCTCGACCCGCTCGACATCCTTGAAGAAGGATTGCGGCCCGCCTTCGGGCAAGAGGAGGAGATGCTCGGCGATGCGCTCCTCGTCCGGGCGGCGCAGGATCTGCGGCAGCGCGTGCAAACCCTTCGGCATCGAGGCGAAGGCGAAGAAGGCTGCGGAGCTGTGATAATGCAGCGGCCGGTTGCCGGTCGGATCGCGCGCCAGGGTCAGCTGCATGGTGCTGCGGTCGAGCACGGCGATGGCGTAGTCGCCGACCAGGCGGTCGAGGCAGCGCTCCCGCCAACGCTCCCAGGCGGTCAGAAGCAACGCCGAGTCGGCCATCTGCCGCGCCCGCTCCGGCGATATCTGCAGCGCGGTTATCAATTCGTCGCGGTTGTCGATGCGGAGATCGGCGATCAGGACAAAGCGGCCTTCGCCGCCGATCAGCGGCTGGTTGTCGTGGATGTCCTCGGGCAGCGTGCGGAACAGGCGACGGCCGAAGGCGATCGGGCCCATGTCCCACTGCGCGCTGTCGTGCACGCCATAGATCGACTGCGCGGCCAGCATCCGCGCGCAGGCCTGATCGGCATCGGGCTTGCCGTCGAAGTGCCATATCCCCGCAAGTGCCGACATGTCAGCGGACCGCTTTCTCGACGGCGTCGGCGAGCGCGGTGACCGTCAGCGACCGGTCGCCGGGAAAGCGCAGGAGCGTGCAGCTGGCCGCCGTTTGCGCCACGATGCGCACGTGCTCGCGCTGGGTGCCGAGCGGCATGATGTGACTGGGCCGATAGGTGTTGCGGCTGACGAGCGCCATCTTGTCGCCGGCGGTCAGCGCGCCGGTCTCCCCGTCCTGCGTCAGCTCCACGATCCAGCCCAGCCGGATCGGCTGGTCGCGCGCCACGACCCGCACATAGAATTTGTCCATCGTCTTGGTGACGCGCTCCAGCGGCGCCGTGTCCACGCCCGCCGCCTCGCAGGCATCCTTCCACAGCTTGATGCTGTCCCGGCTGGGCCAGGCGATGGCGCTTCTGCCGTCCCAGGTCACCCGCGTGGTGTCGTCCGCCACCAGCGTCCAGCCGCGGCGGCTCAGTTCCGCGGCAAGGGTGGATTTGCCGGCGCCGGAGCGGCCGCAGATCGCCAGCGCAGCGGCGGCGCCCGGCGGCACCAGGGTCGCCGCGTGCAGCGGGAGTTCGCCGCGCTGGTGAATCAGCGCGCCCCGCGCCGTGCCGTTGAGGAACAGCGTGATCATGCCGTCATCGGCATCGGCCTCGGGCGAGAATTCGATCGTGGAACCGTCGCGGGCGAGGAAGCTGCCGGTGCCGGGCATGACGAACAGCAATTGGCCGGGCCGCGCCTGGGTGTGCGGACCCGCCGGTTGGGCGTCCGGCAAGTCCGGGGGCAGATGCGCGACACGGCGAATGGTTGCGCCGGGCATGCCGGGGACGGGTTCTGGTAAATCCATCCGGCCTGCTTAACGGACTTGCCGCGGGCAGGAAAGTTAATCGAGGCGCCCCCAATGCGCCGAATGTCGCGCGTTGCCCCGGCAGAAAGTGCGGTATAGGGTCGGAAAATTCAGGATCAGGGTCATGTCGAGCGCAAATTCCACCACCGGCCTTTACACGCGGACCGGCGACGTCATCGAAGCCGATGTCGGCGGCGAAGTCGTCCTGCTGCACACCCAGAACTGGCAGTATTTCGAGTTCGACAAGGTCGGCGCCGCGATCTGGACTCTGTTGCACGCGCCCAGCAGCCTGGATTCGCTGGTCTCGGCCTTGACGACGCAATTCGAAGTCGATCCCGAGCAGTGCCGCCAGGAGACCCAGGCCTTTCTCCAAGAGATGGTCGCGCAAGGTCTCGTCACAACCGGCAATGGCTGAAGACGCCGAGCGCGCCGCCGCCCATCCGCCGGCATGGCGCATTCTCCGCCGGATCGGGCGGCGGTTTTATCGCATTTCAAACCAGCACCGGCTGTTGTTGGCGCAGGCCATCGTCCGGCTGGCGCTGGCGCGCATCGCCCTGCTGGTCATGCCCTTCCAGACGCTCGCGGCGCGTTTCGGGAAAATGACGCCGCCGGGAACCGAAGAGGGCTCGGCGCGGCGTCCGCTCAGCGCCGCGCAAATCGCCTTGGCGCAGGACATCGGCTGGGCCGTGACCCGCGCAGCGCGCTATGTTCCGTTCCGCGCCGTCTGCCTGCCGCAGGCTATCGCGGCACAAGTCATGCTCAGCCGGCGCGGCGTCGCCAGCGTGATGCATTTCGGCGTCCTCAAAAAACCGGGCGAAGCGCTTGCCGCGCATGCCTGGCTGAGTGCCGCCGGGATCGAGGTCACCGGCTATCCCCTCGAGCCGGGCTATGTCGAAATGGCGCGGTTTCTGTGAGTGCAGCGCCCGCCGGCCGGCCCGAGCTATCGGGGGAGTTCCAACTGGTCGCGGCCTGCTGCATCTGGCCGCCCAGCGACCGGCGCAACGCCGCGGTTCGAAAGGCGGCCTCGGCAACGATCGATTGGGATAGCTTCTTGCAAATCGTCCGGCGCCAGCGCGTCGCCGGTCTGGCGCATGACGGCTTGAAGCGTGCGGACGTCGTCATACCGGCCGCCGTGATGAACGCATTGACGATCGGCTCCAGCGACGTCGCGCGCCGCAGCCTGCTCCTCGCCTCCGAAGCGCTTCGTCTGCAGGGCCTGTTCGAAGCCGCTGCCATCCCCGTGCTGTTCGTCAAAGGCACGGCGCTGGCGCAAATGGCCTACGGCAATATCGCCATCAAGCAGGCCTATGACATCGACGTGTTGGTGACGCCGGACGCCGTCATCCGCGCCGCCGCCATCCTCGACGGCGCCGGCTACAAACGCATCTTTCCCACGGCGAGCGTCACGGCCGAGCGCTTTGCCAGCTGGATCGAGTTCCACAAGGAAGGCGTCTTCCAGCACGACAGCCATGGCGTGATCGTCGAACTGCACTGGCGTCTCGCCGACAATCCGATGGTGCTGCGAGGCGTCACCGCGAATTCGCCGTCGCGATCCGTCGTGGTGTCGCCCGGCCATGCCCTGCGCACGCTCGGCGACGAGGATTTGTTCGCTTATCTGTGCTTTCACGGCGCGCAGCACGGCTGGTCGCGCCTGAAATGGCTCGCCGACCTTGCCGCCTGGCTGGCGTCCAAACCGCCGGCGGAAGTCGAGCGGCTTTACCGCGCCGCCAAGGCCGACGGCGTGGGACGGGCCCCGGATCAGGCCCTGCTGCTTTGCGAAGATCTGTTCGCCGCGCCGCTGCCGTCTTTGCTCGCGGCCGAAATGCGCCGCGACCGCGCCAGCCGCTGGCTTGTCGCGATCGCGCTGCGCGCCATGGCGGGCGGCGGCGCGGCGGCGACGGAGGACAGGGCGCTCGGCAATCTGGAGATATTCCTGTCGCATTTCCTGCTGGCGCCGGGCGTTTGGCAGGAACTGCGCACCAAATCGATCGGCGGCGTCGACTTCGATACCATCGTGCTGCCGCGCGCGCTGTTCTTCCTCTATCCGCTGCTGCGCGTGCCGTCATGGCTTTGGCGGCGCGCGACGCACTTTGTCGCGCCGCCGCGCTAATCAGGCAGCCGGTTCGGACTCTCGTGCCGGCGCGCCGGTTTGCGGGCGCTCTTCGTGCAATTGCCCATCTTCCATGAACAAGACGCGGTCGCACAGCGCCAGGCTTTCCGCGCGATGCGCGATCATGACGATCGTCAGGCGCGGCCGGATCGCGACGAGGCGCGCCAGCAGGGCCCGTTCGCCTTCGACGTCGATGGCGTTGGTCGCCTCGTCCATCACCAGCAATTTCGGCTTGCGCATCAGGGCGCGGGCCAGCGCGATCCGCTGGCGCTCGCCGCCGGAGACCAAGGTGCCGCGCTCGCCGACGACCGCGTCCAGGCCGCCATCCATTCGCCGCACGATCTCGTCGGCGCCGGCCAGCGCCAGCGCCTCGCGCATGTCGCTCTCGCTCGCCTCCGGCCGCGCCCAGCGTAGATTGCGCCGCACGGTGTCGTGGAACAGGAACGGGTCCTGCGAGACATAGCTTAGCTGAGCGCGCCAGCTCGCCAGCGTGTCCTCCTCCAGCGGCGTGCCGCCAGCCAGGATGCGGCCCGCTTGCGGCCGCAGCAGGCCGACGATCAGGTCGGCGAGGGTGGTCTTGCCCGCGCCCGAGGTCCCGGCGATGCCGACAAACGTGCCGGGCGCGATCCTGAGGCTCGCGCCGCGCACGCCGTGAGAGGCTGAATCGTCCACATGCGGATGCTGGAAGGAGACGCCGTCCAGGACGATCGCGCCCATCGCAATGTCCCGCGCAACTGCGGCGCGCGGCGCGGCGGTGACGCGCAATTCGGCGATCAGCTCCATGATCGTTTCATAGGCGGGCAGGCCGTGCGCGAGCTGCTGGAAGCCTTGCATGATCTGGGTCGCGGGGCCGCTCATGCGCACGATGACGAACAGGAACGGTATCAGCACCGCGGCGGAAAGGCCCAGGGCGCTGAAGCCGACCAGGAACACCACCGCGCCGACCAGCGCGGAGATCGTCGTCAACGCGACGCGTCCGAAGACCTGCTGGCGGTAATAGGTTAACTGCCGCCCGGTCAGGCCCTGCAGCGTGCCCTGAAACTCCGACACGAAACCGCTTTGCAGATCCTGGCTCAGCGCCAGTTTGAGGCCGCTGAGGAATTGCGACACCGTGTCGACCAGCGACAGATTGGCGACGCCGACATAGCGCCCCAGGGCGCGGGCGCGCCGCATCACCGGAACCATGGCGAGGCCGCCCGCGATCAGGAGCGCGAAGGACAGCAGCGCCAGGGCGGGCGACAGAAGGAAGGACAGGGCGGTTTGCGCCAGCAGGATGACGGCAGCGATGCCGGTCAGCAGAAGATAGTTCGCCGCGACGCCGATGCGCTGAATATCGCCGCTCATGATGTTCATGATGCGGGCGTGGCGCAGGCGCAGGACGCTATCCCAACCCGCCGACGCCAGGGCGCCGGCGATCTGGGCGCGCAGATGCTCGATATATTCGACCTGCAGCGTGACGACCGTGGTGTCGCGCAGCGCCACCACGATGCCGCGAATCACCATCAGGACGGCGAACGCCGCCATCAGGAATGACAGGCGTCCGAAGGTCGTGGAGATGGAAAACGCCGCGAAGACGCGCCCCGTGATGCGCGCGAGCGCGCCCTGGCCGGCAGTGCCCCCGATGACGATGCCAAGGAGCGGGATCAAAAGGATCAGTCCGACGCTTTCGAATATCGCGCCCAGCGCGACATAGAGCGCGGCGAACGCGCCCCTGCGCCCGGCGAACGCAATGAGGCTGCGGACAAGCGACAGAAGCGCGCGGCCCGTGGCGCGCGTCGATTCCGGTGCTGTATCCGTGGCCATTGCGAGGACGGTCCGTGCGGGTTCGCAGCCATCCTAGCAGGCACCGGGGCGATGGCGAGCGATGGCTTTTCGCAGGTGTTTTTTCGTCGCCGAAACGTAGAGGTTTTTCTAGGCGAATCGACCGCCGGAATGCTACCTAACGGGCTTGGATTTGGGTCCCGTCCGGGACCCCGACAAGGAACCGGTTTTGAGCGATACACCCCCCGCCAGCGGCGCACCGCCCGGCGGCACCTCCATCAGCCCCATCGCCATCGAGGACGAGCTCAAAAAGTCCTATCTCGATTATGCGATGAGCGTCATCGTGCAGCGCGCGCTGCCCGACGTGCGCGACGGCCTGAAGCCCGTGCATCGCCGCATCCTCTTTTCGATGCACGAGAACGGCTATGACTGGAACAAGCCGTACCGCAAATCGGCGCGCGTCGTCGGCGACGTGATCGGCAAGTATCACCCGCATGGCGACCAGTCGATCTACGACGCGCTGGTGCGCATGGCGCAGGATTTCTCCATGCGCGCGCCCCTGATCGACGGCCAGGGCAATTTCGGCTCGGTGGACGGCGATATGCCGGCCGCCATGCGTTACACCGAAGTGCGCCGCGCCAAGCTCGCCCATGCCCTGACCGAGGACCTCGACAAGGACACGGTCGAGTGGATGGACAATTACGACGGCACGGAGAAGCAGCCGACCGTGTTCCCGGCGCGCTTCCCGAACCTGCTGGTCAACGGCTCCAGCGGCATTGCCGTCGGCATGGCGACCAACGTGCCGCCGCACAACCTCGGCGAAGTGATCACGGCGTGCCTCGCCTATATCGACGATCCCTCGATCAACCTGGAAGCCCTGACCGAGATCGTGCCGGGGCCGGATTTTCCCACCGGCGCGCTGATCATCGGCAAGCAGGCGGCGCGCGGCGCGCTGGCCCGCGGCCGCGGCTCGCTCTTGATGCGGGCGCGCTGTCATGTCGAGGAAATCCGCAAGGACCGCGAAGCGATCATCGTGACGGAATTGCCTTATCAGGTTAACAAGGCGCGGATGCAGGAGAAGATCGCCGAACTGCTCCGCGAGAAACGGATCGAAGGCATTTCCGACATCCGCGACGAAAGCGACCGCAGCGGCATGCGGGTGGTGATCGAGCTCAAGCGCGACGCCTCGTCGGATGTGGTGCTGAACCAGCTTTATCGGTTCTCCGATCTGCAGACGACCTTCGGCGTCAACATGCTGGCGCTCAATTCCGGCCGGCCGGAGCAGATGAATCTCAAGGCGATGATCGGCGCCTTCGCGCATTTCCGCGAGGAAGTCGTCACCCGCCGCACCCGCTTCGAATTGTCGAAGGCGCGCGACCGCGGCCACACGCTGGTCGGTCTCGCCATCGCGGTCGCCAATATCGATGAGGTCATCGCCCTGATCCGGGCCGCCCCCGACGCGTCGACGGCGCGCGAGCAATTGATGGCGCGCGACTGGCCGGCCCGCGATGTCGAGCCGCTGGTGCTGCTGATCGCCGATCCGCGCCATGTGATGAAGGAAAACGGCACCATCCGCTTGTCGGACGAGCAGGCGCGCGCGATCCTCGACCTGCGCCTGCAACGCCTGACGGCGCTGGGCCGCGACGAACTCGGCGAGGAGGTCAAGAAACTCGCCGTCGCCATCGCCGATTATCTCGACATACTGCGCTCGCGCCCGCGCGTGCTGCAGATCGTGCGCGACGAACTGGCCGAGATCCGCGACGAATTCGCCACGCCGCGCAAGACCGAACTGGTCGATGCCGAGACCGAGGTCGAGGACGAGGCGCTGATCGAGCGCGAAGACGTCGCCGTCACCGTCACCCATGCCGGCTACATCAAGCGCACGCCGCTCGACGAATACCGCGTCCAGGGCCGTGGCGGAAAGGGGCGCTCCGGCATGGCGACCCGTGACGAGGACTTCGTCAATTTCATCTTCGTCGCCTCGACGCATGCGCCGCTGGTGTTCTTCTCGTCGACCGGGATGGCCTACAAGCTGAAGGTGTGGCGCCTGCCGGAGGCTCGCATCCAGGGCAAGGGCAAGGCGATGGTGAACCTGCTGCCGCTGCAGGAAGGTGAGAAGGTCACCACCATCCTGCCGCTGCCGGAAGACGAGGCGCAGTGGGAAAAGCTCAACGTCGTGTTCGCCACCAAGTCGGGCGGCGTGCGGCGGAACGAGTTGTCCGATTTCGCCAGCATCAACCGCAACGGCAAGATCGCGATGAAGTTCGAGGATGGCAGCAAGGACGGCATCGTCGGCGTGCAGGTCTGCAGCGATCAGGACGACGTGCTGCTGACTACCAAGAACGGCAAGTGCATCCGCTTCGCGCTGACCGATGTGCGCGTGTTCAAGGGCCGCGACTCCACCGGCGTCCGCGGCATCAAGCTGGCCGACGGCGACGAAGTGGTCAGCCTGACGCTGCTGCGCCATTCGGACGCCTCGACGGCGGAGGGCCGCGCCTATCTCAAACAGGCCAGCGCCGCGCGCCGCGCCGAGTTGGGCGAAGAGGCGGGACCCGCCGAAGAGGCCATGGACGACGAGGAGGGCGGCGAGGAAGCGACGCTGACCACGGCACGCTACGCCGAACTGGGCGCCAGGGAGCAATTCGTGCTGGTGGCGTCGGAGAACGGCTTCGGCAAGCGCTCCAGCTCCTACGAATACCGCGTCACCGGCCGTGGCGGCTCGGGCATCGTGGCCATGGCCATGACCCGCAAGAACAGCGGCATCGTCGCCTCGTTCCCGGTCGAGGAATCCGATCATCTCATGCTGATCAGCGACCAGGGCCAGACCATCCGCGTGCCGGTGGCGAGCATTCGCGTCGCCGGACGTGCTACACAGGGCGTCACGCTCTTTCGGGTGGAAGAGGGCGAGCGCGTCGTCTCGGTCGAGCGGATCGAGGACGTGTCGGGCGACGGGAGCGAGACGTGACCCAGACCGGCGAGATTACCCGCAAGCCGCTGATCGGCCTGTATCCGGGGACGTTCGATCCGGTGACCCTCGGTCACCTCGATATCGTCAAGCGCGCGGTGAAGCTGGTCGACCATCTGGTCATCGGCGTGGCGACCGGCAGCGGCAAGTCGCCGCTGTTCTCGCTCGACGAACGGGTGGCGATGTGGCGCCATGAGGCGGCGCTGCTCGCCAGAGGCGGCGCGACGATAGAAGTGCAATCGTACAGCGATACGCTGCAGGTCGATTTTGCCAAGGAACTCGGCGCCAGCGTGATCGTGCGCGGCCTGCGGGCCTTCTCGGATTTCGAATACGAATTCCAGATGGTGGCGATGAACCGGCACCTTAACCCGGATATCGAGGCCGTCTTCCTGATGGCCGATCCGCGCCATCAGGCGATCGCTTCGCGCCTGGTCAAGGAAATCGCCATGCTGGGCGGCGAGGTCAAGGCGTTCACGAGCCCCTACGTCGCCGAACTTCTCATCAGACGCTGCAAGGAACGGACAGGAAAGTAATGGCCCGCGACAAGGAAAATACCCTCATTCTCGAAACCAAGAGCGGCAAGGTGGTGATCGCGCTCCGGCCCGATCTCGCGCCCAATCACGTCGCGCGCTACAAGGAACTGGCCCGCAAGGGCTTTTATGACGGCGTGGTGTTTCACCGCGTCATTCCCGATTTCATGGCGCAGACCGGCGATCCGACCGGCACGGGCTCGGGCGGCTCGGACCTGCCCGATCTGAAGGCGGAGTTCTCGGCCGAGAAGCACAAGCGCGGCACGGTCAGTGCCGCCCGCACCAACAATCCCAACAGCGCCAACAGCCAGTTCTTCATCTGCTTCGCCGACGCGCCGTGGCTCGACAAGCAGTATTCGGTGTGGGGCCAGGTGGTCGAAGGCATGGAGCATGTCGACGCCATCAAGAAGGGCGACGGCAACAGCGGCTCGGTCAGCGGCGCGCCCGACAAGATCGTCAAGCTCAGCGTCGAGGCGGACGGCTAAGCCCGCCAGCTCAATCTTGCGTCGGCGTGCCGGCCAGGCACAGCACGAAGGTCAGGTCGAGGATGCGCGATTGGGACGGATAGTCCGATCCCGCGGCCTTGGCGCCGAGGGCGCGGATCGCCGCGAGATTGGCGCACACCGCGATCTGCCCGCGCGAGACGGTGGGCCCGGCCTGTGTCAGCGATGCCCTGATCGCGGATACCGGGTGCTCGCTGGCGCGCGGCACAACCAGCTTGTGTTGCGCGGCGACACTCGTCCCGTCCGCCTGCGCGGCGGGCATGACGTTGCAAAGCAAAAAGGCCACAGCGAGACCCGCAAATTTTCGCATGATGTCGTCCCCTTCGGCCGGCGCGTTGCAAATGCCGGCGAGCGCACGCATCACAAACCGTTCGCGAGGCTTGCGAAAGACAAACCGCACGCCAGTGCTAAAGAAGGTTTGAAGACACCGCGAAACGTCTAACGACAGCGGAAAAGTTGCATCGCCTTACGCGCGAAAACGATTCGCCGGGTTCCCGCGCCGGAACATTTGCACCGTCGATCGTCCGGCCACTGACAATTGACTCGCATGCGGTAAGGCTTCGTTTGCAAGATCGCGCGTCTTCGATTGCCGTTGCGATGCACCTGCGTTCTGCTTTGGGCGGGCACAATCGAAGAGGGCGCCGTGCGCGGCGAACAGCGGATGCGATGGGGCAGTGCGGCCGTGCTTGCGGCCATCCTTTCAAGCGGTCTCGTGGCGGCGGCGAACGCCGATACAAACGATTTGCATCGCCACTACGATCGCGACGCAGACTGCGCGGTTTTCGATCCCGCAGGGCTGACGGCCGAACACGCGACCTGGGATGGCCCTTGTGCGCGGGGCCTCGCCACCGGCCGCGGCACGGCGGTGTTCTTCACCAGGGATCGCAATGCCGAAACGCTCACGGCTGATTTTCGCAGTGGGTTGGCGGCGGACGGTCCGGTGCAGATCCGCTGGGCCGACGGGGCGCGCTATGAAGGCGCCGCGGTCGCCGGCCAGCCCGACGGCGCCGGTGTCCTGACGAACGCGAGCGGCGATCGCTTCACAGGCGACTGGAAAGGCGGCGCGCTGAACGGCCAAGGCGCCGTCGTCTGGACCAATGGCGATCGCTATGAGGGCGCGTGGCGCGACGGCAAGGCCGAAGGCCGCGGCGTGCAAGTCTGGGCCGATGGCCAGAAATATGACGGGCTGTGGCACAACGACCTGCCGAACGGCCAGGGAACCCTGACGCGCAAAGACGGCACGCAAGTCGCCGGCCTGTTCGTCGACGGCAAGCGCCAGCCACCCGGTGCGGCCGCTGCCGCCGCACCGCCAGTTGCGGCAGAACCGAGCACGCCACCGGACGCACAACATTTCTTCGACGGCTTCGCCGGCGCCACGCTTACCGGCGTCGACGGTTCGACGGTCGCGCTGACCGCCAGGGAAGGCGGACTGCTCCGCATCATGACGGCGCCGGACGGCACGGCGCAAAAGGCCGCTTTCACTTTTCTCGGCAACGGCCTCGGCACGGTCTCCGACGCCGGCAACCCGCCGCAGGTCGTGGGCTTCTTCCGCGTCACGCCCGCCGGCATCGAAGTCCAATATGGCGACGGCCGTTCCGAAACGTTGCGGCGCGATGGCGCAGACGGTCTTGCGATCGTGCTGAAGAGCGCCTCCGGCGATCAGGCCTGCGCGGCCTGGTATCCGCAAGGGCACATGTTCAGCGCCGAAGAGCGCAAGGCCGCGGTGGCCGCTTATGCGCGGCGTCTTGGCGTCGCCGACGGCACCGCGCCGGTGGCGCGGGCGGGATGCAGCGTTGCGGCAACGCCGGTCAACAATAGTCCGGCGCCGGCAGCGCCGATCCATCGCAGGCCGGTCCACGCGCCGCGCCTGACGGCCGCGCTTGCGGCGCCGGTCGTGTCGAATCCGCCGGCCGCGGTGAACGGCCTGCAAACCGTTCCGGTGAAGCCGTCCACCGTCCATCTGATCGACACGGCACCCGTCGCCGGCGCCGCGCCGAGCGACGAACGCATCGCATCGGACTGTCTGAAAGTGGACAGCGACGGCAGCTACTGGGGCTTCCGCAATCACTGCGGCTACAACGTGCAGTTCTCCTATTGCCTGCTGCACGGCGCGGACGACATGACGGCCTGCCGCGCGGGCGGCGCCGGCAGCGTGCCCGGCAGCGTGCCGGCGAACGGCTTCGGCGCCCTGTTCGCCGACAACAGCCTGTTCGAGCGCGGCGTCGAGCACGATTTCCGCTGGGTGGGCTGCCGCGGCGGCGCCGGCGAAGTCGCCGCGCATCTCGACGAAGCCGAACCCGCCAGCGGCCGCTGCATCCGTGCCGGACGCAGCGTCGCCAGCCAGAATTGAATAGCGACGGAACCATGAAGGGGACGGACATGCGAAAGATCATCGGTGGTGCTGTCGCCGCCTTGCTGGCGTTCGACGGCTTGACGGTAGCCGCGTGGGCGGGCGATTGCGCGTCGCCGGCAGACCTCGCGGCGCTGCGAACCGCGGCCCTGCAGCAGGAGCTCATGGTCGCCGCGTTCAGCTGCCGCGACGTCGACAGCTACAACCGCTTCGTGCTCGCCCATCAGCCGGAGCTGATCGCGTCCGACGCCAAGCTGAAATCGTTCTTCGTCCGGCGCGATGCGCGCCACAGCGAGTCGGGCTACCATGCCTACAAGACGGAGCTGGCCAATGCCTCCTCCCTGCGCAGCATCCGCGAAAGCGATACGTTCTGCGCCGGCGCCGAGTCCGAATTCCGCCTTGCCCTGCAGCCCGTGAACCTTTCGACGGTGACCGGCGCGCAGTCCTGGACGGCTTTGGCGTCCTATCCGGCTTGCCCCGGCGATGCGCCCCTGACGCAAACCGCCGCGGCCCTGCCGCCGCGGCGCGCCGAATTGACCGAAGCGCCCTCGGAACGCGGACCGGACAGCGATGATCGTCCGGCATCGCGGCGCGATGGCGAACGCGCCGACGGTCCCGGCGGCGACCGCCGTTCCGAACGGATGTCGACGGAACCGGCGGCGCCGGCGCCGCATCGCAAGCCCGATGCCGACAGCACGCTGTAGCTGACGCAATCGGAAACATATCTTGTGTCGCCTCCCCGCGGCGCGCGCGCCTACAAGTCGGCTTGCCGCACGCGCTGGAGTCTTCCTTGGCTGCCGACATTGCGTTCATCGACCTTCAGGCCCAGCGCCGCCGTCTGGGCGAACCCTTGAACCGTGCCATCCAGGCGGCCGTCGAAGGCGGCCAATGGGTCCTGGGGCCGCAGGTTGGCGAACTCGAGCAAAAGCTCGCGGCGTTCACGGGCGTGAAGCACTGCATCAGTTGCGCCAACGGCACCGACGCGATCGTCATCGTGCTGCGGGCCTGGAACATCGGGCCGGGCGACGCCGTCTTTGTGCCGGCCTTCACCTTCGCTGCGACCGCCGAAGTCGTCGCCCTGGTCGGCGCCTCGCCGGTGTTCGTCGACGTCCTCGCCGACACCTACAACATGGACCCGGCGAGCCTGGAAGCGGCCATCGCCATGATCCGGCGCGACGGCAAGCTCGTGCCGCGCGCCGTCATGCCGGTCGATCTGTTCGGCCAGCCGGCGGACTATCGCAGCCTGGCGCCGATCGCGGCCCGCGAAGGCCTCAAGATGCTCTGCGATACCGCGCAAGGCTTCGGCGGCATCCTGGACGGCACGCGCACCGGCGCGATCGGCGATGCGGCGACCACCAGCTTTTTTCCGGCCAAGCCGCTGGGCTGTTACGGCGACGGCGGCGCGGTGTTCACGAACGACGACGAGCTGGACGAATTGCTGCGTTCCATCCGCGTGCACGGGCAGGGCAGTCATCGCTATGAGAATGTGCGCATCGGCCTGAACTCGCGCCTCGACACCATCCAGGCGGCGATCCTGTTGGAGAAGCTGAAAATCTTCGCCGACGAGCTGGACCTGCGCGAAGCGGTGGCGCAGCGCTACAACGCGGCGCTCGGCCATTCCAACCGCATCCGGCTGCCGCAGGTCATTGCCGGGGCGCAGTCGAGCTGGGCGCAATACACCATCCAGGTGCCGGACCGCGACGCGTTTCAGGCCGATCTGAAGGCGCAAGGCATCCCGACCGCCGTCTACTATCCCATCCCGCTGTCGCGCCAGAAGGGCTATGCGCACTATCCTTCCGCGCCGACACCGGTCTGCGAGCAGATCAGCGACACCGTCGTCAGCCTTCCGATGCACCCGTATCTTGAGAAGGCCGCGCAGGATCGAATCGTCGCGGCGGTTCTGAAGAGTGTCGGTTCCTAGAATGTACGGTTAACAGTGTCAGCCGCCGAAATTGGCGAATTCTCGCAACTCCTAAAGGGCGGGTCGGCGCAAGAAAGGTGCAGCATTGGCTCCTACCGTTGCGCTGAAGTCACGAAAACGCCGCCCTTGGACTAATTTTCAGCGCTGGAGCAACTTTCTTGTTTCCGCCTATTTTGAGTGGAGATTACAGCCTCTAGTATGACGGGAACCAACGGCCCGAATACGCGTTTGAGGCTGGTTGGGATAAGGCATTGGCGTTACAGGCAATGTTGCGTCGCAGGTCGGAGCATCGGGTAGAACGGATAACGAATTTCACAATCTACAAATTCGAAGAATAAGTGCGTGCTTCCGAGGATGCGTGCGTACTTTTAGAGCCATACCGGCTGTCGGGGGAAGTTGTTGCGAAAATCAGTACAAGTCCGCGCAATCCTGACACGTCTTTGGCGCCTTGCCGCCGACGTTGTGCTCTCGGGAGCCGCGTTTCTGGCAATCGCCGTGGTGCCGTTTTTCCACACGGAATTCCTGGCGCCGTCCGGCACCATGGATGGGCTGCTGAAGCCCCTGCTCGCCTATTCCTGCGTTGCGGCGCTGTCCGCCGCCTACGCTAGAACCTATCGGACGATCTGGCGCTACGTCAGCTTCCAGGATCTTCTCGCGCTCATCAAAGCCGCCACGCTGACGTTGCTGGGCTTTGTCTGCCTGGAATTCTTCACGTCCAGCTGGAGCGCGCCGCATTCCAGTTCGCTCGTTCCCCAGGCGCTGCTGCTGCTGCTCTGGCTGGCCAATGTGGCCTTCCTTGCCGCGCCGCGCCTCCTGGCTCGCGCCATCAGTGAAGCCAGAAACCTCAATTGGCATCGCGGAGACCATCCGGACGGCGCGCCGATTCCAGCCCTGATCACGGGCGACCTTGAGCGCATGGAAGCCTTTATCCGCGAATCCGCGCGCAGCCCGTCGTCCCGGCACCGCATCGTCGGCGTCCTGACGGAGGATGGTGGCCTGCACGGCAGCTATCTGCACGGCGTTCCGGTGCTGGAGGACATCCAGCACCTCGACGGCGCGCTGTTTCAATTGCGCGAAAGGGGCATCCGGCCCGAAACACTTATTCTGGCGCGCGATAACGCCACACGGAAGGATTTGGAGCATCTGCTCGATCTGTCCGGTCCGATCGGCATCAAGGTCGGCCGCCTGCCGCCCCATGGCACTTTCCAGGATGCGACCACGGTCGAGCCGCTCGAACTGGCGGATCTGCTTGGACGCCCGGAAGTCGTGGTCGACTCCACGGCGATCGCGGCGATGATCCAGGGCAAATGCGTGCTGATCACCGGCGCGGGCGGCAGCATCGGCGGCGAGCTTTCGCGTCAGATCGCGCGTCTCATGCCTGCCAAGCTCATCGTGGCCGATTCCTGTGAGTTCAATCTCTACACCATCGACAAGGAATTGAGCGAGATTCATCCCGACCTGCCGCGCGAAGCGGCCCTGCTCGACGTGCGCGACGGCGAGCTCGTCGGCCGCTGGATCGAAAGGTTCAAGCCCGAAATCGTATTCCATGCCGCGGCGCTCAAGCACGTTCCGCTGCTGGAAGATCACCCCATCGAAGCCATCAAGACCAACGTCATCGGCACGGTGAACGTCGCGGAGGCTTGCCACAAATACGGCGTGGCGACGATGGTCACGATCTCGACGGATAAGGCCGTCAATCCCACCAACGTGATGGGCGCGACCAAGCGTTTGGCCGAAGCCTATTGCCAGGGCCTCGACCAGGCCTTCGGCCGTTCCACGACCACGCGCTTCATCACGGTGCGTTTCGGCAATGTTCTGGGCTCGGCGGGTTCGGTCGTGCCGCTGTTCCAGCGCCAGATCGAGGCGGGCGGGCCGGTCACGGTCACGCATCCCGAGATCACCCGCTTTTTCATGACCATACCGGAGGCGACATTGCTGGTGCTGCAGGCCGGCGCCCAGGGCATCGGCCTGGATGAAGACCGCGGCGTCATCTACGTCCTGGAGATGGGCCAGCCGGTGAAGATCATGGACCTGGCCCGCCAGATGATCCAGCTTTCCGGTCAACGCCCCGACGTCGACATCAAGATCGAGATCATCGGCCTGCGGCCGGGCGAAAAGCTCTATGAGGAGGTGATGCACAGCGACGAGGCCATCATCGCCACAAGAAGCAAGAAGATCCTGAAGCTGGCGCCGCGCGCCACCGATCTTCGCATCATGCGCCAGCAGGTCCTGGAATTGCGCCAGGCCTGCACCAACAACGAAGTCGAGCGCGTCCGGCGCGTGCTCAAATTCTCGGTTCCCGAGTATCGCAGCGAGGGCGATCTTGCGGCGGCCCTGCCGTAAGTGATTTAAGACGACGCGCAAGCCGCCATAAGGCTTTCGGCCCCGGTTGCGTGGCCGGATTTCAACGCAGAGCCGCCTGATGACGGGATCGATCCTTTTGCACTACGGCTTGCTTGCCGGCGCCGCGGGCGCGGGCAGCGCCGCTCTGATCTGGCTGATGCTGAAGGCCGGGATTGCGTCGCGCTTCCTGGACAAGCCCAACGAGCGGTCGCTGCACGACACGCCGACGCCGCGCTTGGGCGGCATCTGCCTGATCGCGGCAGCGCTTGGCGTCGCGCTTTTTGCGGGCGCCGGCGATCTGCTGCCGGTCCTGGCCGCCGCCGGCGTCCTGGCCGTCGTATCCGTGTTCGACGATATCCGCAGCCTGCCGGCCTATATCCGGTTCGGCTCGCATCTGCTGGCGGCGATCGCGATGGTGTGGGCCTATCCGCTGCCGCCGGCATGGCTGATGGCCATGGCTGTGATCTACATCGCCTGGCACACCAATCTGTACAATTTCATGGACGGCATGGACGGGTTCTCCGGCGGCATGGCGGTGCTGGGTTTCGGCGCGTTCAGCATCGCCGCTTTGCAGAGCGGTGCGATGGCGCTCGGGGTCGTCTCGCTCAGCCTGACAGGCGCCGCAATCGGATTTCTCGCCTTCAACTTTCCGCCGGCCCGCGTCTTCATGGGCGACGCCGGCGCCATCCCCCTGGGCTTTCTCGCGGCGACACTGTCCTATCTTGGATACCGCAATGGGGTTTGGCCCTGGTGGTTCGGCCCGTTCGTCTTTTCGCCCTTTATCGTCGATGCCAGCGTCACTCTGCTGCGCCGCATCTTCGCCGGCGAGAAGGTCTGGGCGGCGCACAAGTCGCACTACTACCAGCGCATGGCCCAATCGGGACTGGGTCATTTGGCGACCACCATGCGGTGGTATGTCCTGATGATCGCCGTCGTGGCCTGCGCGCTCTATTTCCGGGATCACGCGCCGGTCGAGATCGCCGGCCTTGCCGTGGTGTGGGCCGCGATCTATCTGGCGGCGATGCTCTGGATCGACCGGCTGTGGCCCCGTCAAAGGGTCAATGGCTGAAACCGGATCCATGCGCGTCGACGCCTTCGATTTCGCCCTGCCCGACGAACTGATCGCGGTGCGCCCGGCTGTGCCGCGCGACGCCTCGCGTCTTCTGGTGGTGCACGCCTCCGGCGAGTTGGAGCATGCGACGATCCGCGACCTGCCGCGCTTTCTCTCGCCGGGGGATGCCCTGGTGCTCAACGACACCAAGGTCTTCCGCGCCCGCCTGCGCGGCGTCGTGGCCGGCCGCGGTGACGGGCTTTCCAAGATCGAGCTTCTCCTGCTGCATCGGCTGGCTGCCGACCGGTTCTCCGCCTTTGCGCGGCCGGCGAAGAAATTGTCGGCCGGCAGCGCTTTGCAGTTTGGGCCGTCTCTGGCCGCGACGGTTGACCGCCGGGGCGAGGGCGGCGAAGTCGAGGTGACCTTTGCCCGTTCCGGCGCCGAGCTGGACGCAGCCATCGCGGCGGTCGGTGAAATCCCGCTGCCCCCCTACATCGCCAAGCGCCGCGCCGCCGACAGCCGGGACGAGATCGACTACCAGACGGTATTTGCGCGCCATGAGGGCTCGGTCGCGGCGCCGACCGCCGGGCTGCATTTCACGCCGGAGTTGCTGGCGGCGCTCGGCGCCCGCGGCATCGTGCAGGAAGCCGTGACGCTGCATGTCGGCGCCGGCACCTTTCAGCCGGTGAGCGCCGAAGATACCGCCGGTCACCGCATGCATGCCGAATGGGCGAGCCTGTCACGGGGCACGGCGGAACGGTTGAACGCCGTGCGCAAGGGCGGTGGCCGCATCGCCGCGGTCGGCACGACGTCGCTGCGCACGCTGGAAAGCGCCGCGTCGGACGACGGCGAACTCGCGCCCTTCGAGGGCGAGACCGATATTTTCATCCTGCCCGGCTATCGCTTCAAAGCCGTCGACGTCCTGCTGACGAATTTCCATCTGCCGCGCTCGACCCTCTTCATGCTGGTCAGTGCGTTCAGCGGCGTCGACGTCATGCGGCACGCCTATGCCGAGGCCATCCGCGAGCGCTATCGTTTCTATTCCTATGGCGATGCCTGCCTGCTATTGCGTCCGCCGCAATGAGCACACTCCGGATTGAAATAGCCGCCACCGACGGCGCCGCGCGCACCGGCATGATCCGCACGCCGCGGGGCGACATCCGCACGCCGGCCTTCATGCCGGTCGGCACGGCCGGCACGGTGAAGGCGATGCTGCCGCAATCGGTGCGCGAGACCGGCGCCGACATCGTCCTGGGCAACACCTATCATCTGATGCTGCGTCCGGGCGCGGAGCGTGTCGCCGCGCTCGGGGGCCTGCACAAATTCTCGGGCTGGGAGCGGCCGATCCTGACCGACTCGGGCGGCTTTCAGGTGATGTCGCTGTCCAAGCTGCGCAAGATCACCGAGGACGGCGTCAAGTTCCGCTCGCATATCGACGGCTCGGAACAGTTCCTGTCGCCCGAGCGCGCGATGGAGATCCAGCGCCTGCTCGGCTCGGACATTCAGATGGTGCTGGACGAGTGTCCGGCTTATCCGGCGACGCGCGCCGACATCGAAAAATCGCTGGCGTTGTCGATGCGTTGGGCGGCGCGCTCGAAGGCGGCGTTCGGCGAGCAGCCGGGACGTGCCTGTTTCGGCATCGTCCAAGGCGGCGTCTTCGCCGATCTGCGCCGGCGCTCGGCACTGGCGCTGCGCGACATCGGCTTCGACGGCTATGCCGTCGGCGGCCTCGCGGTCGGAGAAGAGCAGGGCGCGATGTTCGAGATGCTGGAGGCGACAGAACCCCATCTTCCTGTGGATCGTCCGCGCTATCTGATGGGCGTCGGCAAGCCCGACGACATCGCCGGCGCGGTGCTGCGCGGGGTCGACATGTTCGACTGCGTGCTGCCGACTCGCTCGGGGCGCAACGGCCAGGCCTTCACCCGCCACGGTACGGTTAACTTGCGTAACGCCCGCCATGCCGGCGACTCGGCGCCGCTGGACGATTCTTGCGACTGCCCGGCCTGCCGCCAGTTCAGCCGCGCCTATCTTCATCATTTGGTCAAAGCGAAGGAGATCCTCGCCTCGATGCTGCTGACCTGGCACAATCTGCGCTACTTCCAGGTCATGATGGCGGACCTGCGGGACGGCATCGCTGCGGGGCGAGTCGGCGCCGTCGCGGCGCAAATCATGGCCGCCTATCCGCGGGAAAAGGGCCAAAATGGCGCGGAAAACCTCGATTGACCCCTGCCGACCCCCCACCTATGGTCCCGCCCGCGTTTGGCCGAGCCCGTAGCTCAGCGGCAGAGCATCTGACTTTTAATCAGAGGGTCGATGGTTCGATCCCATCCGGGCTCACCAAGCGCAATGAAACCACTGGGGCGCCAAGGCGTTTGGTCTTCAGTTCCGGCCCTGTTTTGGCCGCCGTTTGGGAGCGATATTGTTGCGACAGAGCAACAGATTAGCTGGCCGTTTGGTTGACAAAAGTTGGACTGTCGCGTTAAGTGAACCCAGTTTGATCAGGAGGGATTACATGTTGCGGAAATCTGTTGCGGTCGCCTTGGCGTCGGCATTGTTGGTTACGTCCGGTACGGCAGCCTTCGCGGCACCCGCCTCTGATCAGGCCGCGCTCGCGCCCGGTAAGCCGGCTGGCGTTCGTGAAGCCGCCATGCGCGCGCCGTTGTGGGTCTGGATTGCCGGCGTCGGCTTCGTGGCTCTTGGCGTCGGTCTGGTTGCGTCGGGCAATGGCAACGGCCATTCCGGCGGTTCGACCACGAACACGCATCTCTGAGACCAGGACGGTTTCAGTCTGAAGTTTTGTCGAGGACCGTTAACCCGCAGGGTCGACGGTCCTCGATTCACATCTGGCCTTCGGCCAAGTATTATTCCGGGCTGAGCGGCGGCCGCAGAATCTCCAAGTCCAGCGCCGGTCCCTTGGGATGGAAATGCGCCTGGGCCCGCCAGACCCGCCCCGTCTGCGTGTTGACCCAATAGGTATTGGAAAACGACCAGCGCAAAGTATCGGCGTGACACGTCTCGTCGACCCGGGTCGTGTTGAAGCTCTGGCCCAGGATCGTGATCGGATCGGCGCCCGCTGGCCGCACGTCGCACGTCACGGGCACGGAATAGTAGCCCAGATCGCTGAAATCCGCCGTCCAGGTATAGGCGTGGGGACGGCTCCAATCCTCGCGCGGGCCGGTCGCGGTATAGCCCGAAAGGTCGGTGCCGAAGCCCGACGTCCGTACGATACGGCCGCCCCGCGTGGTGATCGCCACGCGCGCCGAGGACGTCCACAAGCGCTCGCCATTCTCGTCCTGGCCGAGGATGAGGATTTGCTCGCGGCCGCCGTCGATCCGCACGCCCAGCGTCGCATAGGGGATGCCGGCGGCGTCCTTGAGCTCGACGCCGGCGTTGCGGTTTTCCCAGGAGGAGCGTGCCGCGTCGAACATGGCGATCCAGTCGCCGCCGCCGTCGGAACTGCAGCCCGCGACCAGGCCCGTGCAAGCCAGCGCGGCGGTGAGGCGGCGGGCAATCCTATGGCGCGGCGATTTCATCGATATGTCCAAGCACTTCGCCATAACTGTCGGGGCGGGTATCGGAATACAGGGAATTGTCGTTGTCCAGGCGTTGGCCGCCGTCGCGCGTCAGCGACCGCAGCAGCAGATCGTAGGACGACTGGCTGAAGAAGGGCAGCGCCCATTCCAGCGGAACGTGAACGATGATGCCCTTGTCGAAGCTGCCTTCGCCGAACTGCGAAAAGGGTACATTGGTGAAGGTCGCGAAGGCTCCGACCTCGACGCCGGTCGAGAACCGCCTCGTCACCTCGAAGGTCGCGCCGTAGTCGCCGGCCAGATAGCGACCGGCATGAACGGCGAAGTTCAGACCGTACCAGGGCGATTCGTAATACATCGACGCGTGTGCGGTCAGCACATGATAGTTCTGCAGGCCGAACAGCCGGTCGAAGTTGCGTTGCCAGACTTCATATGCGTCGAGGCCGAACGCGAACCGCTGGCCTTCCGGGCGCCATAGAAGCTGGACGCCGCCGCCGGCGAACATGTCCTCGAGATAGCCCGCCTTGGCTTCGAAGTAGAGGTCCGGCGTCAGGCGCGTGCGGTAGAGCGCGTCGAGATTGGCGATGCCGTTCGCACCGTGCCGGAAATATTCCGCGACATCGCTGCGCACATGCGGCAGGAGGCTGTTGGAACCCTGGCTGAGATCGTAGTTGTTGAAGATGTTGGCTTCGACGCGAGCCTCCGCCACGAGGTTCGGCGTGAATTCGACGCTGGCATCGGCTGCGCCGTACACCTGGACCTGAAGCGGCCGGCTGGGATCGAACAGGCCTTCGCGCAGGCCGGGTCCGAAGCTCCAATGGAGGCGCGGATAGCTGTCCGCCCAGCCGCGTTCGAGAACGGGATTGCTCAGCGGCGCCGAGTGGATCGACACGGCGTCTCCCAGTTCGCGCGATGTGCCGAACGCCAGCGTGGTGCGCTCCAGGGCGCTGCGGGTCACCTGGAAGTCGCGCAACTGGATGCCGTTCCGCACCGAAACGATGTGGAAAACCTCGACGCTGGACGGCGCATCCGCCATCAATACGCGCGCGATCCTGCCGGCCGCGGCGGCTTCCGAGGCATAGCGGCGGTTCGAAAAATATAGCCAGACCATCTCGGGTTCGACCGACAGCGCCTCGACCCCGATGGATTGCGCCGCCACGTCGTCGCGGATTTTCCGGTCCGCGACCGCCGGATCCGGATCGGGAATGGAATCGCCCGGGCCTTGCTCCACCGGCGCTCCCGCCGCGCCATCGTCCGCGGGCGCGCCGGCGGCATGCGAGATCCTGCAGATCGCGACCTTGCCCGACGGGTCGTCCAGATCCGAAAGCGCGATCGTCTCCAGGCGCGGCGCGAGTGCGGACACGATCTGCGCGTAGCGGTCGCACTGCCGGCCGGCGGTCTGTGTGAGCGCAGCGTCGATCAGGACCGTCCGGCCCGAGACATCGACGTCGTGCACGCCGGTTCCGACGCTCATCAGGGCTGACGCCAGCGCCATCGAATCGGGCTGCGGTCTCGAATTGGGCAGCTGCACGAACGGCCTGGCCGGCAGGTTGGTGTCGAGCGGCCTGGTCCGCGAGATCAGTTGCGTCAGGGCGTCGACCTGCTGCTTGGCCGGCCGGATGACCGGCTGGACGATTTGCGGTCCGAATTTCTGCGGCGAGACCGGCACGGTCGGGTCGGTGCTGAACGTGACCGTGACGCCGTAGCTCGTGCCGTAGAACCAGCCGGCCGAGACGGTTGCGATGTCGAAGGGCCGGTATGACACGCCGACATTGACCGGAACGCGGACCTTGAACGCGCCGCCCGCAGCCTCTGCAGTGTAGCGGTCGCTGCTGTATTCGACGAGCAGATCCAGGCTGTCGACCGGCGTATGCCAGATGGCGCCGCCGAATATGCCCATATGGGGTCCGTGGAAGAACTGGCCGAAATTGACGGTGCCGCCATTGCCGCCCGTGAAGGTCTGGCGCACGCGGAACGAGGGAAATATCTGACCGAAGGGATTGAGCAAGGTGCCGTCGCTCGCCAGCCGGCCCCAGCCGAGGCCCGCGGTAAGGTCGAAATCGTCGATCCGCTTGCTCGCCACGACGTATTCCGCGCCGTACACACCCGTGCCCAACAAATCGCGAATTCCAACCGAAATCTCCGGCACGTATTCGCTTTCGCGCACGAACCGCACTTTCATTCCGAAGCTGCGGTCGTAGAGCGCGTTAAGGCTGAACACATGTGCGATGCGGCTGTAGCGGAACGAACCTTCGAGCCAGGGCAGGAACTGGAATTCGAAATTGAAACGCTCGCTGGTGTCGAGCAGCCCGATCGTAGCGGACAACTGCCCGTCCGGCGCCATGTGCGCGCTCGGCATGTCCAGGATGCCGACTTCGCCATAGGTCGTACGGTTGACGGCGCTGGGGGGGCTCTCTTGCGCGGCCGCGCTCGAGCTATTCAAGGTGACGATGGCGAACGGCGCAAGCGAAAGGCTCGCGCAGGTGAGCAGCGTTCGTCGCACGCGCAGCAATCGCGATCGCCGAAGGCTCGATACTAAGCGCTGCACAATGACCTGACGCCTCCAGCCCTGCGCATCTATCCTTAGCAACCTATTCTTGGCAAGGCGCGAATGCGCGATTGATGCATAAAATCAATTGGATAAGCTTGGATTTGCGAACTCCCGGCGCGGCGCGGCGGGTTCGGATGCTGCGCCGAGCCGGGACCGCGCCCAGCCTTCCAGCGCGCGCCCACTACCGAGCCGGATTCGGCACGGTTTTTGGCGGCCGCCGATACCCGGAATATCCCGCAACCCTACAAAATCCTTAGATTATTCCGCTTGCTTGGGGTGGGGGTGCACGCTAATAAATGACGCGGTGCGCGGGCGCGCGCGGGGCAGAATTTCGTACAGTTACGGATCAAATTAGCGATGCTTCGAGCGCTTGACCGAATTCGCCTTTTATTCCGCCCATTGCCGTTCGTGCCTGCTTTTGTCGCCGGTTGCCTCGTTGCGGCCCTCTGCCTGACAGCGGGTTCGGCCCAGGATATTCCTCGCGATGTGCTGCAGCGGGCGTTGCAACAGCACGACGGGAACAACGAGGACGATGATACCGGCCTCAGGGATACCAAACCCAAGCCGGAAACTTTTCATCCAGCGACGCCGATTGCCGATTCCGGCCGCCGGTCTCGCCTGGAGATACTGTACTCCCAGCGTGCCGGCAGGCCCTTGGTCCAATTCGGCTACGGCTTTCTCGGCGCGCCGTCTGACGTCACGATCAGTCCGTCCGGTGCGATCCAGGATAGCTATGTCCTGTCACAGGGCGACGAAGTCGTCGTCACGTTGCGCGGCCAGGAAAACGCCACCTATCGCCAGCGTATCCGGCGCGACGGGCAACTGACGCTTCCGAAGCTCAACCCGATCCTCGCCGGCGGCCGCACGCTGGGTGCCTTTCGCAGCGATCTCGAGGCCCTGGTGCGCCAAGCCTATGTCTCGACGAATGTCTTCATCAGCTTGGGAGAGGTTCATCAAGTATCCGTGCTGGTGTCCGGCGAGGTGGTGACGCCGGGCATGCGCATCGTCAGCGCCCTGGCCAGTCCGCTCGATGCGATCCTCTTGTCCGGCGGCATCGGCAAAACGGGCAGCCTGCGGAACATCCGCATCACGAGAAACGGCGCGACCCGGACGGTTGATCTGTACTCGGTCATCGCCCAGGGCGTTTCGGCCAGATTGGGAATGCTGCAGGACGGCGACCGGATATATGTTCCACCGCTGGGCGCAACGGTCGCCATCGCGGGCTATGTCCGCCGGCCCGGCATTTATGAATTGCCAGGGCTGTCGACGCGGATGGCCGCCGTGTCCCTCCTGGGGCTTGCCGGCGGTGTCGAAATCGCGGGCGCTTATACACTCACCAAAAGTTCGTTGGGCCGCGACGGCACCGTCCGGCTCGAGCCGTTCTCGAAATCGGGCGTCGTCGACAATGGCGAGATATTGTTTGTCGACCCCAACCAAACGTCCACCGCCGACAGCGTCAAGCTGCTCGGCTCGGTCGCAATTGAAGGGGCGCGGGCGCTGGCCAATGCGCGGTCGGTGTCCCAGCTCATTCATGGCGTCGCCGAACTCGAACAGGATGCCTATACGCCGTTTGCCGTGATCGTAAGGCGCAATCCCGTTTCGAATTCGACCACGCTGGTGCCGTTTTCGTTGACCGGGGTTTTGGCGCATAGGGCCGATATCCCCTTGCAAGGCAACGATACCGTCTACGTGTTCAATTATTCCGAAGCGCGCGCCATGGCGTCGTTCGTGACGAAAGACGTGAACTCGGCGACGATGTCGGCGGCAAACCCCGCCAATCAAGGCGGCAGCGGAGATGCCGGCGATGCGGCAACGGCGAATCCCGCGGGTGCTGGGGAGAATCCGTCCGGCGCGGCAGCGACCGGCGCGCCCGCGATGCCGCCGGACGGCAATTCGGCGCGCGGCGCCGCTGCGCTTTCGCCTTCCGATTTGCCGAGCGCTGCGCCAAATGCACCGGATGCTCGCAGGGACGCAACTTCTCGAAGCGGGACGGAAACGGTCGCTGCGCAGTTGGCCGCTACATCGATTGCCAGAACAGAAGGCTACAGTGTCTCAAATCAGGGATTGTACATTAGGCCACCGAACGATTTTTCGACCTTGAACGAGATTGCTGTCGTTCTCGGCGTGACGCCGCGCGCGCTCGCGCGCGCCGCCAACGATAATCTGATCTGGGTTCTAGACTCGGTGCTTGTTCCGGGCCCTTACGTTGTCGGTCCCGGCACAACGCTCGCAGAAATGATAGGGGCGGCCGGCGGACCGTTGCGGAAGGCCGACTTGTCGGCCATCGAAGTGACCTCGACCAACGTCGATCAGTTGGCGGGCACCTCCCGCACCCTGCGGACGTCCTACACCTCCAACTCGCTCGAACTCGCCAATGTGAGCGTTCGGTCGTTGGACGTGATCCGGCTTCGCCCGGTCTTTTCCGACCGTGAAGAAGGCACCGTCACGGTGGCCGGACAGGTGCGCTATCCCGGTGTCTTCGATATTACGCGCGATGAGCATCTCTCATCGGTCCTGCAACGCGCCGGCGGCATAACCGAGGTCGGATACCCCTATGGCGCGATTTTTACCCGCGCTCAGGCCGCCTTGGCCGAAAAGGAAGGAAATGAGCGCACAGCGCGACAAATCGAGCAGCAGGGCCTAAGTGTAAGCACATCCAATCTCGCAGGGACCGATCCGACCAAGGCTTACGATTTCCTTGTCGCGATGGCTCGGGAACTCAGGGCTGCGCCGGCACTTGGCCGAGTGATGGTGACGGCGGATCCTACGGTCCTCGCCACGCGGCCGGACCTGGATTTGGTCCTTCAGTCCGGCGATTCGCTGTTCATTCCGAAGCGGCCCTCCAGCGTCAGCGTGTCGGGCGAGGTCCTCAATCCTGGCTCCTTCCAATTTCAGCCCGAGCTGACCCTCGACAGCTATATCCGCCTGGCGGGAGGTTCGTCGCAATCTGCCGATGTCGGCCGGGCGTTCGTCGTTCTACCGGACGGCAGCGCAATGCCCAGGGACACGAATTGGTTGTCGTTCGGCGGCGGCGGCGGCATCCCCCCCGGCTCGGTCATCGTCGTTCCCAGAGATCTCAGGCCGTTCGACTGGATACAGTTCTTCAAAGACGTCACGCAAATCGCAAGCCAGCTTGCGGTGAGTGCGGCGTCGCTGTCGGTTTTGCGCAACAACTAGTTTGGTGGATGTCCTGGCCGCCGGCGTCAATTGCGCAAACGGTCCGTGACTGCTTTAATCCCGGCGCAAAGCTCGTTCTTTCGCCGGTTTCGCAGACAGCTGTCGGTGCGGGGCTACCGAGCCGGAAGCCGTCAGGACAAAACAATGCCCGAAGCCAGCGCAAGTCCTGCACTATCGATCTCGTACGCCGTCGGCATGCTGTGGCGGCAGAAGATCGTCGTGTTGATTTGCTGTGCGGGCGCAGCGCTTCTCGCCATAGCCTATCTGCAGGTGTCCAAGCCGACCTATACCGTCACGTTCAAGATAACGCCGGCGATCTCGAATTCGACCATGCGATCGACAGCCAGCCGGCTGGGCAATCTGGCGAGCTTGGCCGGCATCAATATTCCCCAGGACGACAACGCCATGGCGTTTGAGGTCTACCTGGTGGAACTGCAGGGCCGCGCGGCGGCCGCCGAGCTTGTCGGCAATCAGGACCTCATGCACCGGCTCTTTCCCGCGGAATGGGACAAGGCATCTGGTCAATGGCGCCAGCCGCCGACCGGCCTCCTGCATCCGGTTTCTCAAGGCCTCAAATATCTTCTGGGCATGAGGCAATCGGCCTGGCAACCTCCCGACGCGGCGCGTGTCGAGCGGATTCTCGACGATCAAATTCACATCTCGAAGACTCCCTACACGCCCGTCGTGACCATTTTCATGGATTCGGCCGACCCGGAAACGGCCAGCGCGCTGCTCTGGTCGCTGCACCTCACGGTCGATGATTTCATCCGGCAACGCACCCTGAAACGCACGGGGCGATATATCGACTACCTGACGAAACAGTTGGCGGCGGCAACGGTAAACGACTACCGCGAAGCACTGATCACCTCGCTGGTCGAACAGCAAAAAGCACGCATGACCGCGAGTTCCGGCTTGCCGTTCGCCGCCGAGCCGGTCGAGCCGCCGGTCATCTCCTCGACTCCGAGTTCGCCCAATGGCCCGTTCACGCTCGGTCTGGCGCTCCTGCTGGGGTTTGGGGCGGGCGGCTGGATCGGCTTCATGCTGGACCGCAGAGGGCTCACGCCTAAGCTAGCGCTGGTCGGCGATATCCTTCGTCGCCGTCCGAAGCGGATTGCCGACGACCGGTTCCGCCCCGCGCGGGATCCGGCCGAATAGTCATCTGTTTGCGCCGAGCGCGTCTTCGCCGCCCACAATCCGTTTGACGGCCTCGGCCAGATCCGGCGCGGTGTCATCCGCATTGATCGACGGGTTCGGGCGCGTTCCATCTGCGATCAACATCGTGCGCGTTCCGGCTTGGTGTCCGCAGGCGATGTCGCTGGCACGATCGCCGACCATCCAGCTGCGCGCCAAATCGATCCCATGGCGGTCTCGCGCCTGAAGAAGGAAAAAGGGCGACGGCTTTCGGCAGGCGCAAGGGCCGCTGAGCGCCGGCTCAAGGCCATCGGGATGATGGAAGCAGTAGTAGAAGTCCTCGATCCGAACCCCGGCGGCGTTCAGTTCCGCCAGCAGCCGCGCCTGGATGGCGTCGTGGTCGGCGCGGGTCGCCTTTCGTTTCGCCTGGTTCGGCTGGTTCGAAACCACGAACAGGCGATAACCCGCGTCTTGCAGCCGGACCATGGCGTCCATGGCGCCCGGTACGATCTGAAAGTCCGCGGCGCGCCGCGGCGCCTCGATCTCGCCGCTGTCGGCATAGAAGACATTGGCGTTGATGACCCCGTCGCGGTCCAGGAAGACCGCGGCGCGGGCGTCCGCCGTCACCGCGTTCCTTCCCACTTCATCTGGTTCTTCTTCAGGTCGGGATGAGTGACGATGAGATGCCAGACCACGGCCTGGAACGCCTCGGTGTGCGGCGTCACCGTCTCGGAATTCACGGTCGGCACCACGACACAGGCGTCGGCGACCTTCTTGGTGTAGCCGCCGTCGCGCCCGACCACGCCCACCACTTTCGCGCCGGCCTTCTTGGCGACCTTGAGGCCCTCGACGATATTGGCGGAGATGTTCTTTTCCGCATTGCCGCCGCCGACCGAGAAGACGAACACGACGTCGCTGGCGCGAATACGGCTGGTCTCGAGCCAGCGCGAGAAGACATGCTCCCAGCCGTCGTCATTGGTGCGTGCGGTCAGCTCCGAGACGTTGTCGGTCGGCGCATAAGCCTCGATCCCCGCGATCTTGCGAAAATCGTTGACGGCATGACCGCAATTGCCGGCGCTGCCGCCGACGCCGAGGAAGAACAGCCGCCCATCGGTCGCCCGCAAATCCGCCAGGATGTGGACCATGGCGTCGATCTGGCCGCCGTCCAGGCCTTCGATCACGCGGGTCGCCTCGCGCAGATACGTCTCGGTGTAGGGCGTCACGGTCATCGGCTTGTTCCTCTCAGCAATGCGTCGGTGTCCGCCAGGCCCTGTGGCGATCCGATTTCATAGAAGCGCTGGCCGACTTCGTAGCCTGCCATTTGCCCGGTCTTGGCCATTTTCGTGTAGATTTCCGCCAAATCAAACTTCGTTTCGTCCGGATACGCGGTCAAGACGTCGCGGCGGATGACCTGCAGCCCATAGTCGATGTAGCGCATTCTCGCCGTTACCGCCGCCGACTTGTCATAGTTCAATATTGTACCGTTTTCGAACTCAATATTGCTCGCGTCCCACTGGCCGTCATTGCGGTAGACCGTCATCAGGGCGGGCTTGCCCGACGCGTGGAAGGCCTCCACCACCGGCCGATAAGAGGTATCGAGCCAGCTGTCGCCATAACTGACGAAGAACTCATCCCCAAGGAAGCGCAGGGCGCGCTGGAGGGCCCCTCCGGTTCCCAGCAAGTCCTTGCCGTCGAACGACCAGTCGACTTTCAGGCCCCAGTTCGATCCGTCGCCGACGAAGCCGCGCATCAATTCGCCAAGATGGCCGGCGCAGATGACGACATGCCTGATGCCCTCGCGGTGATAGAGATCGAGTTGATGGGCGATGAACGGCTTGCCGCCGACCTCGAGCATCGATTTTGGGATTGTTTCGGTGAGGGGCCGCATGCGCGTGGCAAGACCGCCTGCCAGAAGCGCGAGGGGCGGCATGGACGGTGGGTTCATGACCTGATTGTGGCTGGTTCTGCCGCGAATTGTCACGTCTTATGACGCCCACGGGGTGTTGGGCAACCGTCGCGATTTTTTCGCCGGCCGCCGCCTTCCGGCGCGTTGCCCAATGCGTACGGGGCACCTAATAATGCCGGCACTAGTTTTCCTGCGGAACAGCCCTGGCAACGGTTTGCGGCATTTGCCGCGCTGCCTGGCCCCGAAGACCCCGATGGCGACCGACGCCTGGCAGAAGGAGTTCACCGGTGAGAGTCGCATTCATTGGCTCCGGCCTTCAGGTGCGCCGCCGCGCGCCCGTGATCCTGGAATCGCCGGATGACACGTTGATCGAAATCGCCGGAAAGGAAGGGGCGGCCCCCAAGGGCATGCTTGAGCAGTTCGGGTGCACCTGGAGTTCGGATTGGCGCCGCACCGTCGAGCGTAGCGACATCGACGCCGTGCTGGTCTGCACGCCGCCGAACCTGCATGCCGAAATGTCGATCGCCGCGCTGGAGGCCGGCAAGCATGTGTTGTGCGAGAAGCCGCTCTGCCGCACGCTGGAGGAAGCGCAAGCGATGTTGCGCGCCGCGGACCGCGCCGGCCGTGTCCTCAAATGCGGCTTCAACCATCGCCACCATCCGGCGGTGCTGGAGGCCCGCAAGCGGTTCGAGGCCGGCGATTTCGGCCGGCTGATCTCCGCACGCTGCCGCTATGGCATCTGTGGGCGGCCGGGCTACGAAAATGAATGGCGGGCGGATCCGCAGAGTGCGGTCGGCGGCCAATATGCCGAGCAGGGCGTCCACGGCATCGATCTGTTCCGCTGGTTCCTCGGTGAGTTGACGGAAGTCAGCTGCGTGACGTCGATCGGTTATTTTCGCAACCAGACGCTGGAAGACAACGGCATGGGCCTCTTCCGCTCCGCCGGTGGCGCCATCGCCATGCTGCATTCGAGCCTGACGCATTGGAAAAACATCTTTTCCCTGGAATTCATGGGGGAGGACGGTTATTTCGAGATCGATGGCCTGGGCGCGACATACGGCACTGAGCGCCTTCTGTTGGGCAAACGCGACTTCGACGCGCCATTCCAGGATCACGTCATCGAGTATCGCGGCGCAGACCCGTCCTGGCGCAACGAGTGGCGGGAATTCAAGGCGGCGATCGCCCAGGGCCGACAGCCGATCGGCGACGGGCGGGACGGGCTGGAAGCCTTGCGGATCACGCTCGCGTCCTATCACGCGGAAAAGACCAAGTCGGTCGTGAATATCCCGCAATTCGGCTCGCGGGGGTAAGCCGTGTCTTCGCGCATCATCGTCACGGGCGGCGGCGGGTTCATCGGCTGGCATCTGACCACGGCGCTGGTGCGGCGCGGCGATGTGGTCGAAGCCTGGGTGCGGGACCTCGGAACCGGCAGCCCGCGCCCGGACGTTTCGCCCGCGGTTGTCGATGTCGGCGATCGAGCGGCCGTTGCCCAGGCGCTTGCGCGATTTTCTCCGGACGTCGTCATCCATCTGGCGGCGCGAAGCCTGGTCGGCCCATCCTGGGACGACCCTGGGAAAACCTATTCTACGAACGTGCTAGGCACCATCAATGTGCTGGAAGCGGCGCGCGCGCTGTCCAAGCCGCCGCGTGTCGTGCTCGCCGGGTCGAGCGCCGAATACGCCGAGCCGTCGGACGATCGGCTGATCGCGGAAACGGCGCCGCTGGAGCCCAATAGCCCCTATGCCAGCTCCAAGATGGCCGCGAACGATTTCGCGCAGCTCTGCGTGCGCCGCTACGGCTCCGACATCGTCCGCTTCCGGCCGTTTTTCCTGATCGGTCCGCGCAAGACCGGGGACGTATGCTCCGATTTCGCGCGCCGGATCGTCGCAATCGAGCGCGGCGATGCGGCGCCGATGCGGGTTGGAACGCTGTCCGTCGTTCGCGACATGATGGACGTGCGCGACGGCGTGGCGGGCATCATCAGCATTGTCGAACGCGGCACGTCCGGCGAGATCTACAACGTCTGTTCGGGCCGCGGCAGCGCGATCGGCACGGTCCTGGAAATTTATCGCCGCCTGGCGCGCGAGGCGGTTGCGGTCGAACAGGATCCCTCGCTGCTGCGGCCGCTCGACCAGACGTCGAAGATCGGCGACCCGGCAAAATTGCGTTCCCTGGGATGGGAGCCGCACATAGGGCTCGAAGAGAGCTTGCGCGGAATCCTGGAATACTGGCGCGCCGCCAGGCCGTGACGCGCGCCGGATCGGCGGCTGCCGATGCGCTCAGATGATCGTCTTGGTGCCTTCGAAATCGAACCGGAAGCGCACTTCGCGCATGCCGGCGGCTATCATCGCGTGACGCAGGCGCGTCTTGTCCGTCGCGTGGAACATGAGAAACCCGCCGCCGCCGGCGCCGATCAGCTTGCCGCCGGTGGCGCCGCTCTTTCGCGCCAGCGCATACCACTCGTCGATTTTCGGGTTCGACATGCCGCCGGAACGATTCTTTTTGTGTTCCCAGTGCTCGTGCATGAGCGCACCGAAGAGGTCCAGGTCGCCGGATTCCAGCGCCGCCTTGCTCCGCAGGCCCAGCTCCTTCACGAAGTGAAGGTTCTTCACCATGTCGGTGTCGGCGCTCTTCGTCTTGTCATCCTGCTCCTTGAGGATGGATCCGGCCCGGCGCGAGTAGCCTGTGAAGAACAGCAGCAGGCTGTCTTCCAGATTGTGCTTGGTTTCTTCGTCGATGCGCAGCGGCCAGGCGTTGACTTTGCCGTCCTTGGCAAACTCGAAACAGGTGATGCCGCCATAAGCCGCGATGTACTGGTCCTGTTTTCCGATCGGCTCCTTCAGCAGCTCGATCTCGATGTGACAGGCCTGTTCGGCAAGCTCCTGCGGATGGATGAGATTGCGTTTCAGCGCATGCAGGGCCTTGAGCAGGGCGGTGGTGAAACTGCCGGACGAACCGAGGCCCGTGCCCGCCGGGATGTCCGCCATGCTGGTGATTTCCAGCGCCGTCGATGGCAGATCGACCAGCCGGAGCGCTTCGCGGATGATCGGGTGCTCAAGATCGTCGAGCTTGGCCACGCGCTCAAGCTTGGAGTATTTGACGATCAAGTCGCTCTCGAACGTGGGATTGAGCGTGATGTAGACATACCGGTCGATGGCCGCGGCGATCAGGAAGCCCTCGTGCTGGGAATAGTAGGACGGAACGTCCGTGCCCCCGCCACCCAGCGTGATGCGCAGCGGGCTCCTCGTGATGATCATTACTGTTCTGCCCTGGCTGTTTTCGACGATCGCACGCGCACTGGCCTGACGTTAACTATTCGTGCCCACCCGTCAGAACTTCGTGCCTATGGTCACATACTCGATCCCGGCCTGGCCCCGTAGGACTTTCTCCAGGAAGCGTGGCTGGTCGAGGACCAGGGGGCGGGCCATCGTCTTGGCGAGGCGGGCGGGGTCCAGGGCCCGGAAATCCGGCCACTCCGTGGCCAGGATAACGGCATCGGCGCCCGCCAGGGCCTCGTAAACCGATCCAGCGAGCGCCATGCGGCCGGCCATGTCGGACGGCAGGTCTTTGACCTCCGGATCGAAGGCCACGACGCTGGCCTCCGAGCCGGCCAGCAGGCCGCAAAGTTCCATCGCGATGGAGCGGCGCAAGGTGTTGGTGCCGGGCTTGTAGGCCAGTCCCAGAACGGCGACGCGCCGCCCCTTGAGGCCGCCCAGCAGAGCCTGCGCGCGATGATAGGCCCAGTGGCGGTTCTCGGCATTGCTGGGCAGCACCGAGCGCAGCAGGTGGAGGGGCAGGCCCTTCGACCCCGCAATGCTCTCCAGGAAGCGGACATCGCGGGCCAGCGTGCCGCCGGCGAACGAGGCGCCGGGGCGGACATAGGCACTGTTGCCGACCCGCGGATCGGAGCGGATGGCGCCCTCCACCTCCTGGGCATCGGCACCGACCGCCTCGCAGACGGTCGCGATCTCGTTGGCGAAGGTCACGCAGGTGGCCAGGAACGCGTTGAGCGCATGCTTCGTCATCTCGGCGGATTCGACGCCGACCCAGATCAGCCGGTCGCAAATCCTGGCGAGCAGGGGCTCCAGCTTCTGCCGGGCCTGCGGCCTGCGAACGCCGACCACGATACGCCCCGGCGCGGTGAAGACTTCGATCGCCTTTCCCAGCCGCAGGTTTTCGGGCGAGCAGGCGAAATCGACCTGCCGGCCCTGCGCCACGGCCGCGAATGCCTTTTCCAGCGCCGCGGTGCTGCCGACCGGCATCTGCGCGGAAATCAGCACCATCGCGCCGTCCCGAAGGTGCGGGAAAATCCCTTCGACCTGATTTCGGACGTAATTGGTGTCGGCGATGTCGTCGTCATTGACGGGTGTATCGAAGCAGACCCAGACGACGTCCGCATCGCCCACGGCGCGCCTGGGATCCACGGTGAAGCTGAGCCTACCGCCCTGAAGGCCGCGCGCAACGAGCTCCGGCAGGCCAGGCTCGAACAGCGGCGGCATGCCCTTGCCCAGATTTGCGATGTTTTGCGGGTCGGGATCGAGGCCGATCGTTTCAATGCCATAATCCGCCACGCACGCCGCGGTCACCGCGCCGAGATGCCAGAGGCCAAACACACAGACTTTCACGAGGTCCTCACGATCGATTGCCGTCCCGCGCGACGCGGAGCGGACAGGAGTTCAGCTTCGCAACGCGTAGACCCACTGGTTCTGCCTGAGCCAGCGCAAGGTTATCCGCACCCCGTCCTCGACCGTCGCCTTGGGCTTCCAGCCGAGCGCGCGGATCTTGGCGGTGTCCAGGAAAATGAAGGGATTGTCGCCGATCCAGCCGCGTTCGCCGCCGCTGAATTCCAGCGTCGGCTTCACGCCGAGCTCGTCGCAGATCCAGCCGATCGAATCGGTGACCTGGCAATAGTGATCCGTGCCCAGATTGAAGATGTTGACCGGATCACCCGCCTTCTCCAGCGCCAGCAGGATGGCGTCGATGCAGTCCTGAATGTGCAGGTAGGATTTGCGCTGGCGGCCGTTGCCGAGCACGGCCAGCCTGGTCGGGTCTTCGGACAGTTTCTTGTGAAAGTCGAAGATATGGCCGTGCGTATAGCGCTCGCCCACGATCGAGACGAAGCGGAAGATCCAGGACTTTATCCCGAAACCCTCGCAATAGGCGGCGATCATGCCCTCGCCCGCCAACTTGGATGCGGCGTAGAGCGAGGTCTGGATGGGAAAAGGCGCATCTTCCGGCGTCGGGATGACCTTGGCTTCGCCATAGACCGAGCCGGTCGACGAGAAGCCGATGCCGGGAACCTCGTTGAGGCGAACCGCTTCCAGCACGTTGTAGGTCGCGATCGTGTTCTGCTCGAGATCCCGGCGCGGGTGCTCCGTACCAAATCTTACATCGGCGTTGGCCGCGAAGTGGAATACGAAGTCGACGCCCTTGGCGGCGTCGACCAGCTTGGCGGCATCGAGCGTGTCGCCCTCGATGCAGGCGAAGTCGGGATTCTTCGAGGCGTTCTCGATGAACTGGCGGAAGCCGGTCCCGAAATTGTCGTAGATCGTCACGCGATGGCCGAGCGACAGCAATCGGTCGGCGAGGTTGCTGCCAATGAATCCGGCACCTCCGGTGATGAGGTAATGCATCGGTCTCTCCGTCGGTTTGGACAGGCGCGCGGGTCACGTCGCGCGGGGTCGATATCGCTCTAGATCTGGAAGCCCGCAGCCGTCGCATCGCGGTAGAACATCTCCACGGTCTCGAGAGAATATTGGCCGAGATCCTTGCCCTTGAGGGCCAGTTTCTTGATCAGGTCGGGCGTCACGGTGATGATGTGGCAGCCGATTTCGTCCGCCTGGTAGATGTTCAGCACTTCGCGGGGACTGGCCCACAAAAGCTCGGCTTTCGGCTTGGCCTTGCAGATTTCCAGGGCCTCGCGCATCAACGGCACCGGATCCACGCCGGTGTCCGCGATGCGGCCGGCGAACACCGAAACCACGGCCGGCACGTCATGCGCCAGCGCCGCGACAACGGTGCGTACCTGGTCTAGCGTCAGGATTGCTGTGACGTTCAGCTTGACGCCACTCTTCGCCAGGTCGTGGATCAGCGACGCCGTCGAGAGGCGTTGCGTGTTGGTCACCGGAATCTTGACGTAGACATTGTCGCCCCAGGCCGCGATCTCTCGCGCCTGCCGGTCCATCGTCGGCAGGTCATCGGCGAAGACCTCGAACGAGATCGGCATGTCCTTGATGTGCGAAAGCACGGTCTGCGCGAAGGCGCGATAGTCGGTGATTCCCGCCTGGCGCATCAATGTGGGATTGGTCGTCAGTCCACTGATGGTTCCGCCGCGATACGCCGACAGCATATCTTCCAGCTTGGCGCCGTCGGCAAAGATGCGTATGGACATAAGCAATTATCCCGTCGTTGTCTGCACATCCCACCAAGCCGGACCACAGCGCCGCCTGCTAAGAACCTCTGGCAGTTGTAAAATAACTGGGCGCCAGATGCTAGGGTGGTGGTATTGGAATGCCGCGGCCGACAGGCTTGCGGCTGCGGCCAAACGGCTGAAAGCACTATGCCGCAGGCGCGGCTAGCTTTGTGAACACGCAAAGATGCTGGTCATCGGTTTCGTCGCCGATCGACGCTCCGAGGTCGCCAATTTTGGTTATTTGAGGCCTGCCAAATCCCGCCAGATCGAGGATCGCGCTGAAATGCTCCGGCGTGCGCGAAAAACAGTGCAGGCCAAAGCGCCATTTCATCCGTCCTCGCAGGCTTTCATCCGCGCGCCAGTCGGCTTCCGTCTGCCAGCCCTCAGCGTCGATCACAGCATGGCAGATAACCGTCCCGTTTGGTCTTAGGATACGCCACCACTCGGCAAGCACCGCCCGGAATACGTCGTCGGTAATATGCTGCACGACGGCGAAGCAATAGACGGCATCGACGGAACCATCGGGCAGGGGGACTCGGCCGTTCCCGACATCTGCATATTGAATTTTCGAGCCGGAATTCAGTATTCGCGCGCAAGCAAGTACCCCTGGGGAGATATCGCAGGCGATCACGGCCTTGCAGGAGTCGGCCGCCGAGCGGGCCAGAAATCCCGGGCCGCAACCATAGTCGACGACGACGGGGTCTGCGGGCAGGTATTTCGATATCAAATCGCGAAATATCACCTGCCGGGTCCGCGCGTTTCGTTCGAATTCCGAATTCAAGAACGCGCGGTGGCTCAAATGGGCGTTGGATTGATCGCGGAAAAAATAATGCGGGCTCAGGGCCAGGCATTCCAGCGCCGCCCGGCGCCGCAGACGCTCGGGCAGCCCATTCAGGAACGGGCCGATCCAACGGTAGCCGAGGAAATTCTGCGAACCCAGCCCCGCCAAGGCGGCCATCGTCGCGGTTGCAATTTTCATCGCAGTTCCTTCGCCCATCAGGTTCGCAACCATTGCATGGCGGCGCCGAGGATTCACGGTCTGAGGCAGATAGCCAATTCCCCGCGCGGCGGGCAATTCGTGAGCCTGCGACCAATTGTGCGCTTATGCCAGCTTTTGGGCGGCTTTGGCGCGGGTTGCCGATCGCTCAAGTTTGTGGTTTACGCTGCCGCCAGCTGTTTTATTGCGCTTTGGGACACGGTCCTTCGAGCAATGGCTGACGTTCCGCCGCGACCTCGCATCGCGATTTTGGCCATCCAAAAAGAGTCCGCATAAAGATCATGAAGATACATGAAAGCGAGAAGCAGCGCATTCTGTATGTCGGTCATCTCGGCCCCCATTCGAATGGGTTCCACCGCCAACTCGGGATGAAACGCCTCGGCCATGAGGTCTTTGGCCTTAATACCATCCCCTACAGCATCGCCGGCGGCCCGATTTTCAGTCGCATGCGATACCGCTCTGTCATGGGGCCGACCGTCGACAGGCTCAATCGCGACGTGCTCGAAGCCGTTCGAAGCTTTCAACCGACGTTGATCTGGTTCGACAAGGCAAAATATGTGCGCCGCGACACGGTCTCAAAAGCGCGTGCGCAAGGCGTATTCACCGTCCACCAGAACGACGACAACCCTTTTCAAACGCATAGCGAACGCGGCAGCAGGCATATTATGGCGGCCTTGCCGGAGTACGATCTTCACCTGGTGACCCGCCGCATCAGCCTGGCGCAGTATCGCGCGGCCGGCGCGCGGGACGTGCGCTGGTTTCCGCCGATGTACGAGCCCAGCCTGCATTATCCCCCGCCCGCCGGATGGACCGACGCCGACCGTACGATCGATGTGTCGTTCATCGGTCATCCCTACGACAAGCGGCCCGGATTTCTCCTGGAGCTTTGGCAGCGCCATGGCATCAAGACGTTGATCTGGGGTGATCCTCAATGGAGCCGCCGCTGGCCGCGTGCGAAATTGCCGGCGAAGGCGCGCGCAGAGCTCTTTCAAGGGAGTTTCCTGCCGACGGCCCAGTTTCGCGAAACGATCTGGCGGTCGAAAATCGTGCTGGGCTTCGTCAACAATCTCAATTTGGAGGAGTTCGCGGGGCGCAGTTTTGAAGTGCCGGGGTGCGGCGGGTTCATGCTCATGGAAGACACGCAGGGGCACCGCGACATGTACAAGGACGGTGAGGAAATCGTCCTGTTCAAGACGGTCGAAGACTGTGTCGAGAAAATCCGCCGCTATTTGCCCGACGAAGAGGCGCGTACGCGCATCGCCAGGGCAGGGCATGCGCGCGCCGTGGCCGGCGGATACAGCACCGATGCGCGGATCGGCGAGGTCATTCAATACATCAAGTCGAAGGCTTGATTGCCGGTCCTGTGGCCTGCGCCGCCGGCGAATGGCGGTTCAGTTCGAGCGGGCCGCCGGGACATAGACATTGCTGGACGAAAATTCCCCGCATGTGTGCGGCAGCGCGGCCAGCACGTCCTTGCGCACGAGCGCGAAATTGCTCTCGAAGAAGCGGTCCAATTCCAAGTGCCATTTGGGGTAGACCTCCAGTCCATCGGGGACCACCCGTGCGACCGCAAAGTCCGTGTGCTTGATCGTCTCGAACAGCGCAAAGAGGCTGTTGCGCGCAAAAACCCAGCGGTGATTATATTCAAACTGGAGCACCCAGATGCGTTTTTCCTCCAACAGGGGCAGAGCGCCGCGGATGACTTCCAGGTCGTGTCCTTCCGCATCGATCTTCAGCAGATGAATGGTGGCGATGCCGGCTTTCGCGGCATAGGCCGCCGCCGTGTCCAGGGTGACGACGATGTCCTCGCCCTCGGCGTCGCCTGCGTTCAGCGTGTTGGTGCCGGCGTTTGCGCCGACCACACGCATGCGGGCGGTCCCGGGCGCATGCGAAAGCGCCAGCGGGAGGAGCCTGACCTCTGCGCGATTGGCCAGGCGGCGGGACAGGGTCTCGAACGTTGCGGGGACCGGTTCGAAGGAATGAACCAGGATCGCTTTGCCGTCTTTCGCGGCCAGCGCAGCTGCGGTCTCGCTCCAGTCGCCGATATTGGCGCCGACGTCGAAGGCAACGAAGATCGAGCCGTCTTGCAACGCGGTATGGGCCTTGAGCACCGCCGCGATAAGCGCATATTCGCCGTTGTTGGCCATCTCGTTGGCCACTTCGCCACGCGCGTGCATGTAGAGCTTGCGGCCCAGGCGCCAGGCGCGTTCGCGTCCCAGGAGGCGGGTAAGAAGAATTCCGATGTCCATTTGTAGATTACCCTGGCAACCCTAGCATCGTTGAAGACAATTCGGCATGACGACAAGCGGCTCGGCCGAAGTCGCTCCCTGGAGGGTCCGCGGGCCGGCAGCCGCTGCGGGCTGGTTTTAGACATTGCACGCTCATCGGAAAAGGCCAATACGCCTCGATTATTCCCTTTTTGCGGCTTGCCCATCTATGCTAGGTCCGGCTGGGCAGCGCATCGCCGCGAGCGCAGGAACGCGCCGGCATCCTTCGGTGAACAGGAATGGACAAATTCAGAGTCGGCGTGGTTGGCGCGGGAACCATTGCGCACAACATGCACTTGCCCGTTTTGCGCAGCATGAACGATGTGGACGTCGTATGGCTGACGGACGCCAATCGCGCGTTGGGCAATCAGATCGCGCAGGCGCATGGCGTGCCGTTTGTCGAACCGCGGCCGGGCGACCTTCCGGATTGCGATGTCGTGCTGCTTGCCATTCCCGTCAAGCCGCGCCGCGCCTACATCGAAAGTTCCGCCGCCCGCGGCATTGCGGTCCTTGTCGAGAAGCCGTTCGCCGTCAGCTACGCGGAGCAATCGGAGCTCCAAGGCTTGTTCGCGCCCTATGCGGTCGGCTGCGCCTTCCAACGCCGGACCTATGCCAGCATCCGTTTCATGCGCGAGGCCGTTTTACAGGGCTGGTTCGGCCGTCTCAACAATTTGTCCATTCACGAGGGCGGCCGCACCAAGAGCACAGGCCAGGACGATTCCTATCAGAACCTGCCGCCTGCGGATGGCGGCGGCATGCTGCTCAACCTCGGCTGTCACGGGCTGGATAGCGCGCTCTATATTACCGACGCGGTCTCGGTCAGCCTGAATTCCAAATCCGTCGTTTGGGACGGTGTCACGGATCGCAGGGCGGAAGCATCGTTTCTGTTGCACGGGAAAGGCGCCGCCGAAGACGGCTGCCAGTTCGATTTTTGCGTCTCTACGCTCGATGAGCAGTCCAACGAGGTCGTGCTGACGTTCGATCAGGTGGAATTGTCGGCGGGCACGTCGGCTTCGTCGCCGCTGATCCTGAAAAGAAATGGTTCGAACGACTTTGGCGCGACGATCGTGACGTCGGATCGGCAGGGCGCCCGCACGGCTGCCCAGGCCTTCTACCTCGAATGGCGCAATTTTCTGGACGGGGTGCGCGCGAAGACGCCCTCGCTGATGTCTGCGCAATCGGCATCGCAGACGGCGCAACTCCTGGACACACTGCTCGAACGGCAGGATTTGGTGGGGGCATCGCTTTGAAGATTGCCGTCATTGGCGCCAACGGACAGGTCGGAGCCGAGGTCGTTCTGCGTCTGCAGGGCGTGCCGGGATTGGAGGCTGTGCCGATTTGCCGCCATAGCGGCGGCTCGGCCTTCCTGCGCTATCATGGCGTCGCCTGCCGCCATGGCTTGCCCGCGGACCCGGCACAGGCCAGCCGTCTCTTCGGCGATTGCGATGTGGTGGCGAATTTTGCGATCAGTGGCGGAACGCCGGCTCAGGCCACGAAGAGCAATCGTGCGATGATCGCCAACTCGATCGCGGCGTCGCCGAAGCATGCGGTCATCCTGTATTTCAGCACGCTTGCCGTTTACGGCGATCCGATCCTGGGCCGCACCATCGGGCTGCGCACCTCGTATGGCCGCGAGAAATTGCGCGCCGAACGCTACGCCATGAAACTGGGCCGGCGCCACGGCAAACCGGTTTATGTTCTTCGGCTCGGCCATGTCTTGGGTGCGTTGCAGGCCATCAGCGGACAGATTCGGGACGAAATCGCGGTTGCGAAAGACATCCCTTGGGCCGGCGGCGGGAAATCCAATACCACGCATACGGTGACTATCGCCGATGCCATCGCCAAGATCGCGGCGGGCATCATTGCCACGCCCGGCGTCTACGATCTGGTCAATTTTCCCCAGTGGAGCTGGGCGGAGGTCTATGCGGACGAAGCGCGCGCGGCCGGGCTGACCTTCGTTCCGTCACGGTCGGCGACTGTTCTCCCGCCGAAATCGGGAACGGCCCGCGAGCTGCTGCGTCGCATCACGGGATTGTTCTCCGGCTCGACCACTGTGCGCGAAATCGGCTTGCGTCTGGCCGCGCGCCTGCCGCTTGCGACGAATCAGTGGCTGCAAGCCCGCCATTTCCGCGCGCGCGCGCTGGCGGAAATCGCCGCATTGACCGCGCGCATGCCGGCCACCGAAGCGGTAAACTGGCGAGAATTTCCAGAAACCAGGCTCAAGGGCCTGACACCGACGCACGAACTCATCGCGCAAAATGTCTATTGTATTGCGGACGGCGCGCCCGCGAAGCGGTGGCCGGCCGATCTTGCCCCCGCGCCTGTTTGAATGCGGGACTGATGTGGGCGTGGTAGCTGCAGCTCGAAGAAAGGGATCATGCGCGGCCGGTTGTTCATAACGTTGGCGGCCCAGGGCGGCGGATTCGCCATTTCCCTTGTCGATCGCATCTTCGTGACGGCGATCCTGCTGAGGGTCTGGGGCGTCAATCAATTCTCCGATTGGTCGACGCTGATCGCCGCCGTCGGCATGCTTTCCTTTGCGGATCTCGGTCTGCTCTTTTACTTCGGAAACGCGTTTCAGAAAGCCACCCTTGAGGGCAATACGCCTGCCTTCCAGCGGATGGTGGGCCTCTCGCTCTACACCTATGCGGTTTATGGCCTCGGCTTGGCCCTGCTGGCACTCGGCGCGATCTTTGTGTTTTCTCCGAGGACCGCGTTGTCTCTCACGTCGCTGGCGCCACCGACCACCGTGGCGACCTTGGTTATCCTTTTGGGATATCAGGTGCTGGCGTTCATGCGTTCCAGCATTTCGCAGATCTATCGCGGCGATAACCGCTACGGCATCGGCCTTGTCGTCGGGTTGATATCGCGCGCCCTGCTGGCGCTTGCGTCCGTGGCGGTCGGATTGACGGGCGGAGGCGTCGTCGCCCTGGCGATCGTCTATCTGGCGACGGAACTGCTTGCCGGATGGCTGTTGATGCTCGCCGATCTTCACCGGCGCTATCCGCAGATCCGCTTTCGGTTTTCGCGCCCCACCGCGACGGAGATTCGCGATATCGTGGCGCACATAAGGTGGCTTGCGGTGTCGGCCAGTGCGCCGATCGCCTGGCTCAACATGCCCGTGCTGCTCATAGCGTATTTCGGTTTGAGCGGACTGCCGTTGGTGGCCTTTGTTCTGACGCGCACCATCGTCAATCTGGGCCGGCAGACCGTCCAGCTGGCTTCGGTCGCCGTCGGCGTCGAGTTGGCGGACGATCGGTTTCGCGGCTGGTCCGAGGCGTTGAGCAACCGTCTCAATGCCGTCGGCATCGTGCTGACCTCTATATCCGGCGCCGCGGCGGCCGCGCTCTTCATCTTCGGGCCTACGATCCTTCAGCTTTGGTCCGGCAAGGCAGGATTGTTCGACGGCCGGCTGTTCTTCGCGCTGCTATTGCCGGCCGTTCTCGTCGCGCCGTTCCTGCCGTTGGGAAATCTGATGATGCTGAGCGGAGCACCGCGTCCGCCAGCCATTGGACATGCCGTTCAGATCGTTGCCGGCCTGCTGGCCGGCGCATTGTTAACGCCGGCTTTCGCCGTAACAGGCCTCGCGATCGGTTTGGCGGCTGGCGAGATTTTTGCTCAATGCGTCGTGTTTCCTATCGTGGCAAGGAGCAGCATCCCGACGTCGATCTATCGCGGAATTGCGAGCTCGATCGTAAGGGGCGCCGCCGCGGCGACCTGGTCGGGACTCGTCGCATTCGTCTGCGTTCGCGAATTGGCCGCGCCGGCGATCGTTCCTTTTGTGGCCGCCGGCATCGTATGGGCGCTCGGAGGGCTGATGCCGCCGCTGTTCCTTGTGCTTCCCAAAGCCCAGCGGGCAGCGTTGCTGGCTCTATCGCCGCTGGCGAGAAATAAGCTTCGTTCCTGAGAACCCGCTTCACAGGCCGCGCCGGCGAAGAGCGGTCTGCGCCGCGCATATCAGGGCCATTGCATCCCGCGCAACGACTGCGCCGTGACGAGTGAGCCCCACCGCGTCAGATGGCCGATGTCGAAGGTGAGCGGATGACCTTCGTGATCGACAGAAGGGCAGGCGCCGTGGGTGCACAAACGCTGAAAAAACGAGATGTATGGCACGTGCTTTGAATCCGCAAGTTGGGACATCTTCCGGTCGAGGATCTCGAAGGTGTCGGGGCGGTGCCGATCCGGCAGTGTGGGGTCCCTCTGCCTGATCGCAGCGACCAATATTCTCGGCAACGGCGCATCGTATTGAACCTTCGGTCCGAAAAGCACGATTTTGATCTTGTTCCGGTTGGCCCAATCCAACGTCTCGGCGAGAGCCGCCAGATCGCTGTCGCGCCAGCTGGCCGCAAGCAGGACGGCGTCGTTCCTGTTGGTCTTTAGATAATCGAGAAAGATGAATTTCATCAAATTCGCGCAGCGGCGCAAGGCGGGATCGGTGGCCCGGGTCTCTTCCAGCGTCGGCTTGCAGCCCGCACCCGTCGCCTGGAGAAAGTTTGCTCCCGGAAAAACGCGGGACAAGCCATAGGGCAAGTCGGCGGCATAGCTGTCGCCCAGAACAAGGTAATTCTTCTTGTCGCCGGCGTGACGCAGGCAGATATCCGGTCTGAAATTGACCTCGCCGGCGACATCATTGGTAAAACATGTCCCTTCGCGATAATCGCCGGCCGGGTCATAGGCGATGTAGGACGCCGCCTCGATTTCGCGCGGCGAAAACCTGTGCGGAAAGCCGCGGAGCGCAATCGCCCCGATAGCAACGATGAAGATCGCCGCAACCGCAAACGCCGCCGCGGCAAACAACGAGCGAGCCGGGAGCCTAAGCCAGCCGCGCCGGAACGGCCGCTCGATCAGCCACCAGGACAGTGTCGCAAAGACGAGTGACAGGACGACGAGGAGCGCTTTTTCCCTTGCGCTGGAGAGCCCGGAAAAAAACAGCGAGTAGTTCCACTGGAATAAGATCAACGGCCAATGCCATAGATAGAGAGAATAGGAAATGAGACCGATGAAGACGAGCGGAGGCAGCGACAACAGCCGATTTATCAGCGGTTTGGCGCGGCCACCCGCGTGAATGACCAGCCCCGCGCCGACGCATGGCAGCAGGGCGCTAAGACCGGGAAACGGCGTGCGTTCGGAAAACATGAAAATCGCAGCACCGATCATGCCGAGCCCCAGCAGCGAAGCTATGTTGCTCGCCACCGCCGTGCGCAGATCCGGTAGGACGCCCATGGCCAGGATCGTGCCCAAGAGCAGTTCCCAAGCCCTGGTATGGGGAAGATAAAACGTTGTCGCCGGATCCCAGAAGGCTCCTACTGCGCTCGCTGCGAACGATAGCCCTGCGACGATCACGATGCTGCTTCGCAGATGCTCGGGGAAAAACCGCCGGACGATCATCAGGAACAATGGAAACAAAATGTAGAATTGCTCTTCGACAGCAAGCGACCAGGTATGCACAAGGGGCTGTTGGCTCGCGGCGGGGTCGAAATATCCCGAATGCATCCAGAAATAAAAGTTGGAAGCGGAAAAGGTCGCGGCAAGCAAGCTGCCGGCAAAGGACACGAGTTCGGCCGGAAGCAGGTAGACGTATGCCAGAACCGAGGTCACGGCCAAAGTTGCGATCAGGGCCGGAAATATCCGTCGGGTTCGTCGCTCATAGAAAGCCAGTACGGAAAACCGGCCCTGCTGGAATTCGGAAAGAATGATCGAGCTGATCAAATAACCCGAGATGACGAAAAAAACATCAACGCCGACAAAGCCGCCGGGCACGATGCTGATGCCGACATGAAATGCGACGACCGGCAGCACGGCGACCGCGCGCAGGCCGTCTATGTCGGCGCGATACTGCAAGTGCCGTGCAGGGCGCGCGCTCGTCGTATCTTTCTCAGACGTCACAGGTCAAAGTCCTAACTCCTGTACGCCGAAACCTTGTCGGCATTGCGGAACTTGTCTGCAGCCGCGATGAGAACGGTGCGTCGCCCGGCACGATTGGGCTAGGGTTCCGTCGCAGGCAGCGCCGCGATAGGCCCCGGTTTCGCGCGGCCGGCCATAAGGGCGACAAGAAAGGGGCCGAAACGATCTCCGATCTCCACGGCGCCGGCCAGGCCAACCGCGATCCCGACATAGGTGATTGCGACCCAACCCTCCAGCAAAGCCATATTTGCCAATATCGGCACTGCAAAAATCAAGGCGCCGACTTGGCTGAGGCCCTCGGTGCGGAACCTGTTCCACTTGCGCGTAAACCAGCCGATTTCACAGCCGAGCAGAATCGAAATGAGAATTACGTCAAGCCAGCCGCCGTTCCAATAGGCTTCGGCGTCGTAGGTAGGACCCAGGAATGTCATCGTCTTGCGGCCGCTCATCTGGGCATCGAGATCCAGGCCTTGATCGGATATGTTGGGTTTGTCCGGCCAGAGCGCGCGCGGCACGAGAATTTGCCAAATATAGTCGAGAGAATTTCCTGCGTTGCCGGCGTCGTAATTGGAGATGAGAAAGCCCTGGATGGGCGCGTCGCCAAAACGCGTGAATGCATTGAACGCCAATTGCAGCGTATCGGCACTGCCCTGTGCCGATGACGTCACGGCGGTTGTCGCCAAAGAGAGCGTATCGGAAATTATCACGACACGCTCGCCGAACGTGTTCGACAGGCGGTATGCATAATTTACACGCGAGCCGTTGACCAGGACATAAAGCGCAATGAAAGACAGGAGCACGCTCACCCCAGCGCCTATCAACAACCGCGTGCTCAATCGCGAGTCGAGCATCAGGCCGGCGAGCAACGCGCCGATTGGAATTAGCGTCATCAACTTAGAAAGAGTGAAAAGCCCGGTCAATGAAATTGACACCACAAGTCCAAGAGCGACGGCTTTTTCGCCCGCGGGCAATTTCGACCACTGCATGCCGCAGAGCAACACCGCCGAATAGGTGATTGCCTGCAGGAGCAGGATTGCCGAACGCCAGACCGGGTTTTCAGGTTCTGGGAAACTGAGCCAAAAGAGGACCAGGACGATTGGAAGCGAGATCAGGAGCAACGGTCGCCGCAGAGGCGCGACGAGGATCCCGACTTGATCGATGCCATCCACAGTTGAGGTATCTGAGGCGCGCCGCCTGCAGATCATGCTTGCCACGATCAGTACGATTGTGACCGAGAATGCGTTCACGAGGTTGATCTTGTTGATCAGGCGCCACTGGTCATCGAGGCTGAAGATCGTGTCGAACCAGACGGGATAGAGGACGGTCGAATAAAGTGTCCCGAATCCGAAATAAAACCCGGCTGCCACCTCGAAGAAAGCGAACGCCGCCAGTTCGCCGCCGTTTCTGAGCAGGACCATGAAACAGGCGAGGGAGCCGGCGGTGAAAATGCCTTCGACGATCGTGGGGTAGGTGATGTCCCGGATTTCCAGGACATACAGCGCCAGCGACAGCGCCGCGAAAACTGCAGCGTTCAAGATCGAAAGCCGCAGGCCGAAATTCCACCGTTCTGCGACGCTCATTGGCTTGCGGTCTCCGGCGATCGCGGCTGTTTGCTCCGTCTGCGTGGTCTAGCGCAATTCGCCCTGCCGTCCCAGAGGCCGTCGCCGGCGGACCCGGTCATCAGCTATGCGGCGGCGGAAGATTGTTTTTCGCGGCCAGGTTTTCCAGATACCAGCGATACGTTGCGGCAATGCCGTCGGGCAGCGAAATCCGGGGCGACCAGCCGAGCGCCTTGAGGCGGCCGATATTCAGCAGTTTCCTGGGGGTCCCGTCGGGCTTGCCGTGGTCGCGGACGATCTCGCCCTCGAAGCCCACAATGCTGGCGACCAGCCGGATCAGGTCCAGAATGGTGATGTCCTCGCCGGCGCCGACATTGATGTGCTGGTCGGCCGAATAGCGTTGCATCAGGCATACCAGCGCATCGGCGCAATCGTCGACATGCAGCAATTCCCGGCGCGGCGTGCCCGATCCCCAGATCGTGATCTGCTTCTCGCCCCCGATCTTCGCCTCATGGGCCTTGCGGATCAGCGCCGGCAGGACATGGCTCGTCTGGAGGTCGAAATTATCGCCTGGTCCGTAGAGATTCGTCGGCATGGCGGAGATGAAATCGCAGCCATATTGCCTGCGATAGGCCAGGGCGAGTTTCAAGCCGGCGATCTTGGCGATCGCGTACCATTCGTTGGTGGGTTCGAGCGGGCCGGTCAGCAGCTCGTCTTCGGAAATGGGCTGGGTGGCGTACTTGGGATAGATGCAGCTCGATCCCAGGAACAGCAGTTTCTCCACGCCAAAACGCCTGGCGGCCTCGATGACGTTCATTTCGATGACGAGGTTGTCGTAAAGAAATTCTGCCGGATAGGTCTCGTTTGCCAGAATGCCGCCGACCTTGGCCGCGGCGAAGAATGCCGCCTGGGGTTTTTTCTCGGCCACCCAGTCTGAAACCTGCTCTTGAATCCGCAGATCGACTCTGTCGCGGCCAACCGTGAGGACTTCACAGTCTTCGCGTTGCAGGCGCCGGACCAACGCCGATCCAACCAGGCCGCTGTGTCCCGCGACCCATACGCGTTTTCCCCGGAGCGAATAGGGTTGGCCTAGATTTGTCACGGACCTTGTCCTTCGGTTTTCACGGGCACGCTATTTCATGACCTGCGCCAGGATGGAATGCAGCGCGGGTTCGAACGCGCTGTAATAGTAGCGCTTCATGGCCGGCTTGATACCGGTCTTCGGCATTCGCAGCGCCTCCACGATTCCGCGCGCCACGTCCGCGCGATCATGCGGATCGACCTGGATGAGCAGCTCCTTGACGTCGGGGTCGTTTGCTTCGGCCGGATCGGTGAGCTTGGTGCCGATTGCCGGCACGCCGCACGCCAACGCCTCCAGCAGCACAAATCGAAAAGGATAGGTGTCGAACAGCCGGCCGCTGCCCGGCATGGCGAAGGCGTCGGCCAGGCGGTAGTGATCCGCCTTTTCCGCTTCGCTGACATAGCCGGCGAACACGACGCGGTCGCCGACCCCCAGGGTCCTGGCTTTCGCCTGGATGCGGGGCAGGTCCGGTCCGTCGCCCATCACCAGATAGGTGGCGTTCGGGATTTCCTGCACGATCAGGGGCAAGGCTTCCAGGACCTCGTCGAAACCCTTGTTCATGTCGTCGACATGCTGGTCGAGCCGCCCCGCCGTCAGGATGACCTTGCGGTCGGCAAGCCCGTATTTGGCGACCAGATCCGGCCGTGGGGGCGCGATGCCGTATTCGTTCTCGTCGAGACAGTTCGGAAGGTAATGGGATTTGACATGCGGCGGCTTGGCCCAGTCGATCAGGCGCCTGGCGGTCAGATGCCGGATGGAGATGAAATTCTCGATGCGGTGGCAGAAATAGTTTGCCGAGGCGTGCGGCGTCGGCTGCCATGCATCATAGCCGTAAACGATCGGCATGACCGGACATCCGAAGCGCGCGCCCAGGATATGGGCGAAGGGCAGGAGGTTGAGGAGGCCGCATACGATGAGGTCGGCGCGCGGCGTCGTCGCCGCCTGGCGCAGGACCGCAGCCAGGAACTGCAGCTTGCCGCCGGCCGCGTCGGTGACATAGGTGAGATTGGGCGGCATCGCCTCCAGCGGATACGGAATCAGCCGGGGCAGGGCGATGACGTTCGAGACGCCGGGCGCGCAGCAGGCGGCGCGAAGCATGTACCGCGAATAGGTGGCGATGCCGCCACGGCCGCCAAACCCGTCGGCCACCAATGCGATAATCGTGCGGTCGCTCACAGGCGTGACGCCAATTGGGGCAGGGGCGTTGCTCCGTTCAAGGGCTGGTTCCGCCTCTCAGACGATCTCGATGTCCGGCAGCGGAAAGATGAACTTGGTGCCTTGCGCCAGAAGGTCTTTTTCGCGGCTGACGAATTCTTTTTTGAAGTGCCAGGGCAGGACCAGATAATAGTCCGGCTTGAGGGCGCGGGATTTTTCCTCGCTGACGATCGGGATGTTGGTCCCGATGGTCGTCGCGCCATCCTTGTCGGGATTGCGGTCGGCGGCCATGTCGATGATCATGTTGTCCACGCCGGCCCATTGCAGGATCGTATTGCCCTTGGTCGAAGCGCCATAGACATGGATCGATTTGCCGGCCTTCTTCAGGTCGCGCAGCAGGGAATTGAGTTCCGTCCGGTGCTTGTCGATCCGTTCCTGGAAGCTGCGATATGGCTTGTCGGTGTCGAGCTCGAGCTCGAACTCCTTTCGTCGCACGCTCTCCAGCGCGTCCTGGAATTTCTGGTCGTGGAATTTGAAATTGGCGGCATGGGTCGCATAGCAGCGGATGCTGCCGCCGTTGATGTCGTTGAACGAGACGTTGAATATCTTCAGCCCGCCGCGGCGCAGGAGGTTCTCCAGCACCGAGAGGCTGTAATACTCGATATGCTCGTGGCAGATCGTATCGTAGGAATTCATCCGGAGCATTTCCGGCATGTACGACATCTCGAAAATCCACACGCCGTCCTTCTTCAGGAGCGCGCTGATCGCCTGGACGAAGTCGACCGGATTCTCCAGGTCGTAAAACATCGCGATCGAGGTGATGACGTCGAGGCCGTGCGGGCCGACGAGCTCGCTGACGGCGGGCGACGGAAAGAAATCCTGCACCACGGTGATGTCGCCGCCGACGCCGCGTGCGACATCCGAGGGGTCGACGCCGATCTTCTTGAAGCCCTTGGGATAGCAGTTCAGCAGCGTGCCGTCGTTGCAGCCGATGTCCAGCACCACCGCTGCGTCGCGCTTGGTCAGCGAGACCGCCGTTTCGGCGATGCCGCGCAGATGATCGCGCATCGTCTGGTTTATGCCCGACCGATACCAATACGAAGAATACAGGATCTGCGGCGGCACGGTCACCGATGTTTGCAGCAAGCCGCAGGCGCGTTCGTCGCGGGTCGGATCGCAGCGCAGCAGCTCGGTGGCGATCCGGCGCAGCGGCGGCATTTCGGTGCCGGGCTTGATGAACGAGCCCTGCAGGTGCTGCGGCCCGAGATTGATGACGCTGCTGAGGGCGTGGGAGCCGCAAATCCGGCAGGACTTCGTATACGTCAAATGCATCGGCGATGTTCCTGTTGTACCGCACCACGCGGTCTGGCCGTTTGAACTGCCCCAGTCGACTGCCATCCTAGCGGCCATGGCGGGCCGGATGGAACTCCAGTCCGCTACCGGCCCGCGGCGGTCAGCTGTTTTAAGTGAGCCCTTGCTCGACGTCACCAACAGTTTCGTCGTTAACCTGCTTAACAAAATAGAGCAAGGTGTCCGACAGGGTCGTTTTCAAGGGGATTTCGGGGCGCCAGCCGGTGTCTTTTTTCAGCCGCGCATAGGAGCCCAGAAGCCGCTGCTGCTCGGCCTTGCGGATCAGGCCGTGGTCCTCTGCGACTTCGATGGTGCGGCCGGACAAGATGATAAGCTCGTCAAGGACGCTGCGCATCGGCGTCTCGATGCCGGAGCAGACATTGTAGATGGTATTCCGGCTGCCGCGGTGGAGAATGGCGTCATAGGCACGGGCGACGTCGCGCACATCCGTGAGGTCGCGTGTCGTCGCCAGTTGCCCTACCTGCATGACCGGCTCGCGGCGGCCGCGCATGATTTCGGCGACCTGCCGGGCGAAATTCGCGACCGAGAAGCGCACGCTCTGTCCCGGGCCGATATGGGTGAACGGACGCGCGATCAGGATTTGCATCGCTTCGGCATGGTTCCATTGATGGCACAGCGCTTCGGCGGCAACTTTCGCCACGGAATAGGGGCTGAGCGGCGAGAGCGGCGTCGCCTCGGTCAACGGCAACTGATCCGGCGCCGGAAAGCCGTAGAGCTCGCTCGAACTCACCTGCAACAATTTACCGCGAAAGCCCTCAATCTTGAGCGCTTCGAGCAGGTTCAGCAGGCCGAACAGCGCGATGTCGTAGGTAGCCTTGGGATCGGCGAACGTCTCGCGAACCGTCGTGAGGCTGGCGAGATTCACCACGAGTTCGGGCTTTGCCGATGCGACGAGGGCGCGAACGCGCGCCGCATCGCGGATGTCGTCCGCACGGCCGCTCAGCACGGGCTCATAGCGGTCTGAAAGCTGCCGGGCCAGATGCGCCCCGACAAATCCGGTGCCCCCGACGATCAGAGCGCGTGGTGTCATGGCCGGATCAACGCGTGTTCGATTCCCGCGCCACCGCGTCCAGGTCGGATTTCACCATCTCCCGGACCAGTTCGTCGAACGTCACTTTGGCTTCCCAGCCGAGTTTTTTGCGCGCCTTGCTAGCGTCGCCGATCAGCAGGTCGACTTCGGTCGGGCGGAAATAGCGCGTGTCGATTTCCACCAGCGTTTTTCCGCTCTTCTTGTCCTTGCCTTTTTCGCCGACGCCTTCGCCCTCCCAGCCGATGTCGATCCCGATTTCCGCGAAGGAGCGCTGGACGAATTCGCGCACCGTCCAGGTCTGGCCGGTGGCAAGCACATAGTCGTCCGGTTCGTCCTGCTGCAGGATCATCCACATGCCTTCCACGAAGTCCCGGGCATGTCCCCAATCGCGCTTGGAGTCGATGTTACCCAGATAGATGCGGTCCTGCAGGCCCAGCTTGATGGCGGCGACGCCGCGCGTGATCTTGCGCGTGACGAAGGTCTCGCCGCGCACCGGGCTTTCGTGATTGAAGAGAATGCCGTTCGACGCATGCAGCTTGTAGGCTTCGCGATAGTTGACGGTGATCCAATAGGCGTAGAGCTTCGCCACCGCATACGGGCTGCGCGGATAGAACGGCGTCAATTCGGTCTGGGGAATTTCGCGCACCGCGCCGTATAGTTCCGAGGTCGAGGCCTGATAGAACCGCGTCTTGCTCTGGATGCCAAGCAGGCGCACGGCCTCCAGCAATCGCAGCGTGCCGAGGCCGTCGGCATTGGCGGTGTATTCCGGCGATTCGAAGCTGACCTGGACATGGCTCTGAGCGGCCAGATTGTATATCTCGTCGGGTTCGATCTCCTGGGTCAGGCGGATGAGGTTGGTGGCGTCCGTCATGTCGCCATTGTGCAGGAAGAAGCGGATGTTCCGCTCATGCGGGTCTTGGTAGAGATCGTCTATGCGGCCGGTATTGAAGGACGACGAGCGCCGCTTGATCCCATGTACGACGTAGCCCTTGTCCAGAAGAAGGCGCGCCAGATAGGAACCATCCTGGCCGGTGATGCCTGTGATGAGTGCAACCTTGTTCGTCATGGCGATATCCGAAATTCTCGGTCTTGTGGGATCGGGCGCGTGCGGCGGTGTTTCTATACCAAAAGCCTGCCAATGTTCCAGCGGCATCCGGCTAGCCTATGGCGGCGAGAAAGCCGGCGGGAGGGCGTTCTTGGCGGCGCATGGACAGCAGTATGGGTCGGCTTTTTGGATGCTGGCGTGCTGTTTCGCTAGATTTGATAGATTTATGCGATACAGTCCCAGGCTACCAGACAGCGGCCGGTGTGAAATCATATCCTGGCATCCATTCTTTCGCCTCGGATTGATACCCAGGAGATGATTTATGCTTGGCTTGTGGAGCAAGATCACGCAACGCCGGATCTGGGAAAGGATTTTTCGCGAACGTCTTTCGGAACCGGCGCACCTGAACCTGTTGTCCATTTTCGTGGCGCTATTCGGAAGCACGCAGTCGAAGATCTATTTTGACTTGTTGCTCAGGCAGTCAACCGCTTTTGGTCTTTTGCAAGCCGCCGAAGCCGCCAAACGAGAGGGCGTCAGGGAGGTTGTGGCGGTAGAGTTCGGTGTCGCGGCCGGTGCGGGCTTGATCAATATGTGCCATCTGGCCGAACGCATCGGCAAGGCAACGGGCATCAAGTTTCGGGTCGTCGGGTTTGACTCGGGCACGGGCATGCCGGCACCGCAGGACTATCGCGACCATCCGGATTTGTACAAAGCCGGCGATTTCCCCATGGGAGATTCCGCCGCGCTTCGTCGCTCGCTGCCGGCCTTCGCAGATTTGATTGTCGGGCCGGTCGAGGAGACCGCGCGCTCCTTCCTGAGCACGCTTTCCTCTCAAAGCCGCCTGGGTTTCGTAGCCATTGATGTGGACTACTATTCCAGTACCATGGCGGCATTCGATGTGCTGAGAGGCGGCGCAGAAAAATATCTCAGGCAGGTTCTCATCTATTTGGACGATGTCCAGGATTTTGCCCATAATCCCTGGATGGGAGAACTTCTGGCGGTCGCTGATTTCAACAGTCAGAACGAATTTAGGAAGATCGCGCCCTATACCTTCCTCAGGGAGCGCCGGCTGTTTAAACGTGCCGTTTGGATAAACCAGATGTACGGGCTGTATGTTCTCGATCACGAAGGTATAAGTCCGCGATCCGATGAGCCAGCGGTTTTGCTTGCAAACCCTTATCTCAAGCGGAGCTAGGCAGACCGACATTTGGCGATACAGGCTTAGAATTGACAGAAAAGCCCGCCGAATTATGGTTTCGCGAGGACTGGAAACCCAAAGGCCGTTACCTGGATGAGCAGCGATATGAATGACCGGGAGGGGATCGTTCTTCACGCGTTAGCGTCGCTGAACCGAAGTAAGGCTGAGTTGACTGCGGCGTGGAATGCTCCGGACCGGACGAATACGCGACACTTCGTTGTCGATGACTTCCTGCCGGTGGATGTCGTGGAGGCGGCGTATCGGGCTTTTCCGCAAACCGGCGACGGATTTCTGGATCGCGAATCGTTTCGGGAACGAAAGAAGACATCGGCGCAGTTGAGTTCCTACGATCCGCTGCTGGGAGAGATCACCCACGCGCTGCAGGACAGGCGGGTGGTGGACTTGATCGGCGAAATCACCGGCATCAAGAAGCTGGAACCCGATCCGATGCTCTACGCCGGGGGGTTGTCGATGATGTTCAAGGGTGATTTCCTAAATCCGCACATCGACAATTCACATGACGCCGAGCGAAATCGTTATCGCCGTATCAACGCGCTCTATTACGTGTCTCCCGACTGGTCGCTGGACAAGGGCGGCAATCTGGAGCTCTGGGATGACAGGAAACTGGTTCCCAAGCCGCTGGTGGCGATGTGCAATCGTCTGGTGGTGATGGAGACCAACAAATATTCCTGGCACTCGGTGAGCCGTGTCGTGGAGGAACGGCCCCGTTGCTGCGTTTCGAACTATTATTTTTCCGAGGAATCGCCGGATGGATCGGAATATTTCCATGTAACCTCCTTCATGGGGCGGCCGGAAGAAAAGATGAAACGGATTGTAGGACGCATCGATAATGCACTGCGCACGCTCGTCGCTCGCGTCTTGGGACATGGCCGCGGCTTGGATGAAGTAAACAAGGACGCGAAGCGCTAGGGACCTTGAGTGGGCTTGTGCCTGAACTCCAGCAGCAAGATTGAGTGGAAATGCGCATATTCATTACGGGTGGATCTGGCTTTATCGGAACAACGGCCGTCGACCATTTTCTTGACCGGGGATGGACGGTCGCGAATTACGACCGCCTGCCGCCGAAGATCGAGATCCAGCGCCAATACTGGACACAGGGTGACATTCGCGATGCGCCGCTGCTGTCGGCGGCGATGACGGCATTTCGGCCGGACTATGTCCTGAACTTGGCGGCGGTCACGGGCGCTGAAGAAACCGAGTTGCCGGCGGAATATTTCGATACCAACACGCTGGGCGTTGAAAGCCTGATTGCTGCCGTCAAGGCCGTCGGAACCGTCAAGCGCACGATTTACGTGTCGAGCCTTCTGGTCTGCCGCAACGGCTATATTCCGAATGGGGACGAGGACTACTGCCCCCCCGGGCCTTATGGCGCCAGCAAGGTCGAAGGAGAGAAAATCGTGCGGCGCATGGCCGCGGACGCCGGCGAATGGGTGATTGTAAGGCCGACCAGTGTCTGGGGTCCCTGGTTCGAATATTCCTACCGCAAGTTCTTCCAGCTGGTGTCGCGGGGGTTCTACATTCACATCGCCGGCGCCAAGGACCTGGAAAAGCCCATCACGTTTGTCGGCAACGCGGTCTACATGTTCGACAAACTTCTGACGGCAGGCTCCAACACGGTTTCCTCTCGGACGTTCTATTTCGCCGACTATCCGGAGACGACCGTGGGGAACTGGGCCGACACGGTTCAGCGCCGGTCGGGTGCGAGAAAAATTCTCACCTTGCCTTTGTGGTCCGTTCGCATTGCGGCGCATGTCGGCGATGCGCTTAAAAAACTGGGATGGAAAGACCCGCCGCTAACGTCCTTTCGGCTGGGCAATCTGCTGAGCGGCGGCCGGTATCCGGTGGACAACACGCGTGAAGTCGTAGGCGAGCTTCCCTTTTCGCTGGAGATGGGAGTCGACAAAACGCTTATCTGGATGAAGGACGCGGGGTTGGTCAAAAAGGGCCCGGTCGGTTAGTCCTGCGCCCGCGGATCCGAGAGGAGCCTGCGAATGGCGACGATGCTCTCTTGGGATTTCAGCCAGTCCCGAGCATAGTCAAAGGCTCGTTCGCGCATCGCGATGAAGTCCTCTGCAGGCATTTCGGCGATCTCGTCGATGGCGCGCGTAAAGGCTGCCTCTTCCTCAAGCGGAATATCGTACCCGACGCCGGCTTGCCGCAACGACTGCCACGGCGTCTTGTCGCTGATAATGATCGGGAGGCCCATCTCAAGCGCCTCGAAAATAACATGGCCGAAGTTTTCACCCAAAGTCGGAAGCAGGAATAAGTCCTGCTCTGCCAGCACATGGGGGACGTCCTCGTAAGGAATCGGTCCGCCATAGACGGCTTCGACATGCGCCGGAAGATCGGCAATCAGTTTTTCGCATTCGGCCCAGTAATCCTTTTCCTCGATGAGGCCGAAGATCGAAAAACGCACGGAGTGCCGGACGTGGCGCAGAGCTTTGAGCCCGAATGCCAGATTCTTCATGCGGCAGATTTTCGACAGATAGATGACGCGGAGCGGCTGCTGCGCACCGCGCGCGAGCACATCTTTGTCGGCATGCAGGATCGTTGGAACGATGCCGGCGACCCGCACATTTCGCATGGGCACGTGGGTTGCCGCTTGAATGTCCTGGGCTTCCGCGGCGGTTGTGGCGTGCCAGACGACGCTTTTGTGAAGGCCCAAAAACCTGGCGGCGGCTAGAAAGATTTTTTTCTTGGTTGGCTTGATTGCGAGCGCGGAGGGCGCAAGTTCCCCACAAGGTGCGATTACAACAGTCCTGCGCGGGCATAGTCCGAGCCAGCACGCGACCAGCGGCCAGATGGAGAAATAAGGATCGAATCCGCCGCTCAGGTAAAGCGTATCGTGCGGTTTCTCTTTCAAAGTTCTTAGGATTTCCAACAAAACCTGCTTGCCTGGCCGCAGGTACCGCACGCGCCCCCGACCAATTTGCTCCCAAGGAAGATATTTCATCCCCGGATAGGGCGCCTCGTCGAATTCATCGCGATCCAGGCAGCAGATCCGGATGTTGAGATCCCCTCCGAGTGCCGCCGTGAAGTTGACGATGCTCCTCATCTGCCCGCCGAAGCGATATCCCGGTAGATAGCGTCGAATGAGAAAAAGGGGACTGGCCTTCATGTCAGGCGGACGCGCGCAAATTTCGTTTCTCGTGTTGGGATAGGAGATTTGCCGCCGCAGTGCTAGGGCCTGTGGTGCTTGCATCTCCAGAAACGCTGCATTGCGTATCCTACGGCGTTGGCGCTGGACATGTGATTTGCCTCTTGCTACTCGACGCGTTCAGCCGTTGAACGATCGCTTGACCCACCCGTAAATCTCGATAGATTTTGGCGAACGTCGCCGGCGGGCTAGAAATATCGAGACTTTTCATATGGTTATATGCCACTGCGCCGGTTGTGACGGCAAAGCCGAAAGTTTGGATTGGCCTGCGATCGGCGCGAGTAAAGCGTTCAAATGATCGTCCTGGGTCTAAACGCTTTTCATGGCGATTCCTCCGCCGCTCTGCTCAAGGACGGAACCCTCGTCGCCGCGGTCGAGGAGGAGCGCTTTCGTCGTCTCAAGCACTGGGCGGGCTTTCCGTCGCAGTCGATCGCCTATTGCCTGGAAGAGGCCGGCGTTTCCCTGGAGGACGTCGATCATATCGCGATCAACCAGGACAGTCGCGCGCATCTGTTCAAGAAGCTCGCTTTTGTCGCCACGCACCGGCCCAATCTGGGCGCCATTACCCAGCGCCTGTTGAACCGCAAGGCGCGCGCCGGAATCTCGGAGCATCTCGCGGCGGCATTTCCGGGCAAGACATTCCGCGGCCAGGTCCATGCCGTCGAGCATCACGTCGCGCATCTGTCTTCGGCCTTTCACGTCTCGCCCTTCGAGCAGGCGGTGGCGGTATCCGTCGATGGATTCGGCGACTTCTCCAGCGGCGCCTGGGGCGTCGGCCGCGGCGCGGACATCTCCGTCGACGGGCAGATCTTCTTCCCGCACTCGCTGGGAATTTTCTATCAGGCGATCACGCAGTTTCTCGGCTTTCCGCATTACGGCGACGAGTACAAGGTGATGGGCCTGGCGCCCTACGGCCGGCCCAGCTACATCGACCAGATGCGCAAGCTCGTTCTGTTGAAGGACGACGGCACGTTCGAGCTCGACCTGCGCTATTTCCGGCATCACACGGACGACATCTCCTTCGAGTGGAAGGATGGCTCGCCGAGCTCCAGCGATCTGTTTCACGCGCGGCTTCAGGATCTGCTCGGCCCGCGCCGCGACCCCGCGGCGCCGCTTGAGGACAAGCACCGCGACATGGCGCGGTCGGCGCAGGCGATGTACGAAGAAGCGTTCTTCAACCTGATCGTCACGCTGCAGAAGCGTTATGGCCTGACCGACATCACGCTCGCCGGCGGCTGCGCGATGAATTCGGTCGCCAACGGCAAGGTGCGCCGCCAGACGGCGTTCAAGCGGGTCTATATCCAGTCGGCTGCCGGCGACGCCGGCGGCGCCATCGGCGCGGCCTTCGCCACCTGGCACAAGCTGGGCGGCAAGCGCAGCTTCGTCATGGACCACGCCTATTGGGGGCCGCAGTTCGGCCAGCAGGCCATCGCTCAATTGATGTCCGACCATCGCTCCGAAATCGAGGCGGCCGATTGCACGATTGAAGATCTGCCGGACGAGGCCGAACTTTGCCGCCGAACGGCCGCCGCGGTGGCCGAGGGCAAGGTGGTTGGCTGGTTTCAGGGCCGCATGGAATGGGGCCCGCGCGCGCTCGGCAACCGCTCCATCGTCTGCGATCCCCGCCGCGGCGACATGAAGGCGATCCTCAACGCCAAGATCAAGCGGCGCGAATCCTTCCGTCCGTTTGCGCCCTCGGTGAAGGAGGAGGCGGTCTCCGCCTGGTTCGAGGAAGACGACGCGGTTCCCTTCATGATGCAGGTCTTCCAGATTCGCGAAGACAAGCGCCCGCTCATCCCGGCGGTGACGCATGTCGACGGCTCGGGCCGCTTGCAGACCGTGTCGGCGGCCACCAATCCGCGCTATCACAGGCTGATCACGGCTTTCGAGGCGGTGTCCGGCGTGCCGATGATCCTGAACACGTCGTTCAACGAAAACGAGCCTGTGGTCTGCAAGCCCAAGGAGGCCCTGGACTGCTTCCTGCGCACCAAGATGGACGTCCTGGTGCTGGGCAACACCGTCATCACGCGCCGCGATGGCGCCGCGGCCTGAGGGATGAAGATCTCGGTCGTCACCGTCTGCTTCAACTCGGAAAGCACGATCGCGAACACCATCCGTTCGTTTCTCAGCCAGAGCCATCCCGACAAGGAGATGGTCGTCGTCGACGGCCTATCGCGCGACCGCACCGTCGAGATCGTCAGGTCATTCGGTGCGCCTGAAATCAGCATCGTCTCCGAAAAGGACCGGGGGACCTACGATGCGATGAACAAGGGGCTGGATCGCTACACCGGCGACGCCGTCGGCTTCCTGAATTCGGACGATACCTATCACGACGACCAGGTGCTGGCGCGCATCGCCGCCGCGCTTGAAAACGCCGACGCGTCCTTCGGCGACGTGCTGATGGTGGCCGATCATGTCGGCAAGCGTCCGGTGCGCACCTGGCGCGGCAGCCCGTATCGCCGCGGTATTTTCCACTGGGGCTGGATGCCGCCACACCCGACCTTCTACGCCCGCCGCAGCCTGGTCGATGCGGTCGGCCGGTTCCGGCTCGATTACAAGATTTCCGCCGACTACGACTTCATGTTGCGCGCGCTTGAGCTCCGCCCGGTCCGGGCCGAATACATCCCGCACATCCTGGTGGATTTCATGGTCGGCGGCACCAGCACGGCGGGCTGGCGCGCCGTCTGGCGCAACAATGTCGAATGCCTCAATTCGCGGCGGCAATATCTCGGCGCGTGGCCTGTGGATCCGGCCTTCGTTCTGAAGCCGGCAAGCAAGATTTTTCAGCTCCACTGGCGGACAAAGCCATGACCGCAACGGAAGGACCTGCGACGGATCGCAAGGCCCTGCGTGTGCTTGTCGTCGGCGGCGCCAGCCGTGCGGCGCGCTCTTTCCGGTGCCATGCCGCGACATCGCCCGATCTGGAGATCGTGAGCCTCGTTCGCCGCGACACCGACGCCTTCGATCGCGAGACGATGATCAAGGTCACCGACTACTTCTCTCCGCCCGACGCCGTGCTGCAGGCGGCGGACGCGGTGGTGAATTTCGTCGGCCTTACAAAGGGGATCGACGAGCAGGCCCTCAAGGCCGTCAACGTCGATGGTCCGGCGCGTTTGGCGGCCACCGCGAAGCGCCTGGGCGTTGCCCATTTCGTGCAACTGAGTTCGTTTCACGTCTACGGCTATGCCGAGGATATCTCGGCGGCGACGCCGCCAGCGCCGCAGACGCTTTATGCGCGTTCCAAACTTGCCGCCGACGAGGCGCTCCTGCCGCTCGCCGACGCCGCTTTCGCGGTCACCGCGTTTCGCCTGCCGATTCTGTACGGCAAGGGCGTCGGCGAGAACCTCACAAGGCTGGCGTCGCTGATGGCCAGGGCGCCGCTGTTTCCCGTGCTGCGGCAGGTGCCCCTGCGCTCGGGCATGCATATCGACAATCTCGCCGTCCTGGTGGAAGCGGTTTTGCTGCAGCGCGCCGGCGGCATCCGGTTTGGCGCCGATCCCGAGCCCTACACCATCGAAATGCTCGCCGACGTCATCGGCGAGGCGAGCGGCAAGCGTCCCAACCTGCTTCACCTCCCGGCGGCGGCGTTCTTCCCGCTCAGGGTTGTTTCGCAGGGGTTCTACAGCCGGCTGTGCCGGCGCAATCTGGTCCAGCAGGGTGATTGCGTGCGGCCCGAGGGCGCATTGCCGGTTCCGGTCCGCATCGCTCTCAGGGACGTCTTGCCGTTCTGAAATTCAAAACTGGAAATAGATGAACTGGCCCAGCGGCCGCAGGAAGATGAAGACGACGAAGATCGCGGCGGCGAGGGCGCCGATCTCCACGGCTTGTTCCAGGCGCGGCACGCGTTTTTTCTCCCGCACCGTCGACAGATAATTTAACGCCAGCATCCCCAGGAAGACCAACGCGACGATGAGATAGAAATTCTCGCGGAACGTCAGCGCACGATAGGCGTGGACGTTCAACAGCTTTGCGTAAAGCGCGAAGGCGTAGGAGAGGGATGGCGCGCGGAACGGAATCCAGGCCAGCATGGAGACGGCCAGCGTGATGGCCCAGCCGCCGAAATTCCGCACCATCAGCGGCAGCGCGGACAACCGCGGCGCAATCAGTCGGTACAGCCAGATGAAGACGGCGTGCCAGACGCCCCAGAACGCGAATTTCCACGCGGCGCCATGCCACAGGCCCATCAGGAACCATGCCGTGAACAACGCGAAGGCGGAGCGTGCCGAGCCTGGCTTGACCACCGCGATATCGAGGCCGCCGCCGGAGCGGTCCTGGAACGGCACCCCGCAGAGCGGCAGGTACAGGTAATCGCGGATCCAGGACGACAGGGTGATGTGCCAGCGCTGCCAGAAGTCGCGCGGCGAGGTCGCCAGATACGGCCAGCGGAAATTCTCGGGGAATTCGATGCCGATGAGGCGTGCCGAGCCGATGGCGATCATGCTGTAGCCGGCGAAATCGAAATAGATCTGCAGGCCGAAGGCAAACGCCATGGTCCAGATGTCCAGCGCGCTGAGCTGGGCGGGATCGGTGACGAAGGCTTCATCCACATAAGGCGAAATCTGGTCCGCCAGCGCCACTTTCAGGAATAGACCGAACACGATCTTGCGCACGCCGCCGGCGAAGCGGTCGCTTTCGAAGGGACGGCTCTGCGCAATCTGGGGAATGAGCTCATGGGCGCGCAGGATGGGCCCGGCGATCATGTGCGGCCAGAACATCACATAGGTCAGATAAACCCCGAAATTGCGCACCGGCACGAACAGGCGGCGGTAGACGTCCAGCGTGTAGCTGATGGAGAGGAAGGTGTAGAAACTGATGCCCAGCGGCAGAACGATGCTGCCGATTTTCACGGCCCAATCCCGTCCGATCAGCGCGCCGATCGCGCCTACGTCGTCGAGCAGGAAATGCGTGTATTTGAAATAGATCAGCAGACCCAGATTGATGCTGAGGCTGCACAGCAGCCAGAGCTTGCGGCGGCCTTCATGCGTCTCGTCAAAAATCTTGAGAGAAAAGAAGTAGTCGACGAAGGCCGAGAACGAGACGAGGAAGACGAAATCCACCCGCCATAGCGCGTAGAAGAGCAGGCTCGCGGCGAGCACGAGCCAGATGCGGCGCGGCTTCGGCAACAGCCAATAGGCCGCGGCCGAAACGACCAGGAACAGAATGTAGCTGACGGTGTTGAACAGCATGGCTCAGGGTCTGCGGTTCTCGGCGGCCAGGGCGTAGGGCAGAAGCGCCTTGGCTACCCGCTGATGGCCGCGATTGCGGAAATGGACGAAATCGATTTCGCCGATCGTATCGAAGATGCCCCATTCGTCAGGCGGCACGATGTTTTCGAGGTTGATGTAGGTGGCGCCATATCGCGGCAGCATTTGCCGCAACAACGCTTTCCAGGCGGCATACTGCGCCGGATCATACGGGTTCGGCCGGTCATTGCGCACGGGCGCGACATAGCCGATCACCGGAATGCCCCTCGCTTGCGCATCGTGCAGCAACGCTTCAAGCGCCTGCATGTTGCGATCATAACGCGGAGGAATCAGCTTGCGCACGGTGCCGGAGCTGATTCCCAGCAGGTGGTTTCGCAACTCGTAGAGATCGACCAGCGCACGCGCGCGCATATTTCCGCGGTTCGCCCAAAGCGGCAAAACGTTCGCCAGCGCCGCGTCGATGCGGTTCTCAAGGCTATCTTGAACAAATCCTTTGAGGCCCACATTGTCGTTCGAACTGTCCTGTCCTTTCCATAGCGGTTCGGCGACGCGAAGCATTTCGCTCCCGATTGGTGCGCGCGAAAGGGTTTTCTTGTCGTCGTCGCTCAGGAAACCGGCGAAATCCGCGCGCAACGCGTCTTGCCGCAAGCCGCCGAAACAGAGTTCGAGGAAGATGGCATCGACCGGCAAACGGGCTGCGGCATACTCTTCCAACAGATAGTGTTCCTGGAAGTTGGCGTTGGGGAGAGATACGCCCAGCGGCACGGTGGTTTGCGGGCACCGCACGCCTTTCCGCAGCCAAAAGGGCGAGATGTGTCCGCCGACCTTGTACTGGTTGACCAGATGCAATTGCGAGTTGCCGAGCCATAAAATTGTCAGCGGACGGCAACCGCCGGCCGCGGCGACGGGATGGTGTTGGTAGTCGGCGACCAGATTCCGAATTCCGCCGACGGTCCACGAGGTGAACAGGCGTCCGTTCCAGCGCTCAGGAGACAACTGAACCGAGGGATCCAGATCGAGCCTATCGACATCGACGGTGCGCCGGTCGTAGAGCAGGAGCGCGCCCAATGCCAATATTGCGGCGACGATCAACCTCACCAAAGCCGACACGCGCCCTCACCCGATCGGTTTGCCGCCCTCTTAGCACGAGAGCCGTCATTGGATAAATTATTTCGCCGCAGGGGCGACACGGGGTAGGTTGAACACACCGGTGGGGAAATCCGCCATACCGCGCGGAAACGTGATAGCCAAATGACCATCCCGTGCCCCGGCCCCTTTCGCTCGCTATACGAAGCGGTCTGGAAAATCGAAGAAGAGCTTGGCCTGCTGCAGCGGCAAATCGCCGGCACTTACTATTGGCCGCTGATTCGTCCACGCCTGTTGGACATGCTGAGCCAGCGATTGGGCCTGCTTGATCTCGTCCAGGGGCGGCTGCGCCAGGGAATCTTGCGACGTACGGCTTCAGAACTGTCGCCACTGCTATCCCATCGGAAATTGTCGCCCTGGAAACTATCGGGACAATTCGACACGGTTCTTATCCCGTTCACCAGAAAGCAGATGCGCGGCGGGCTTGGCGTCGACGTGTTCAGCGATCGCATCATGAATGAACCGGAGTTCGGAAGGCTGCTGGTTCTGGATTCCTGCAAGATAAGCCCGATGTATCGATCGGCGCCCGGCAGGTTCGTAAGAAGCCGGGACTATTTAAGCGCCCAAGCTCTCATTCGCGCCGTGGGGCGCGCCTCGCTGTTGCTTCCGGCGGTCAGGCGGCACCGCGACGACCTAGGCGCTGCGTTCAAGCGCCGCCTGGGGGTCGATTGTCCGCTGTCTGCCGAGCATTTTGCGCTTCGCATCGCCTACTTCGACGAAGGGCGTATCCTGGGACGGCGGTTGATGCAGCCGCTGGGCGCCAGGCGCCTTGCCTATGTTGGGACGCACGGTCCGAGCGGATTGGTGGCTGCAGCCCAGGATTTGGGGATGGAGACGGTCGAACTTCAGCACGGTCTGATCACGCCCTATCACCCGGCCTATCATTTCGTCGGCCGGCCCCATGTCCCTTACGCCCCCGACCGGCTCCTGACAGTCGGCGAATTTTGGGAATGTTCTGCCGAGCTACCGGGCAACACCCGCACGTCCGTGATCGGCTCGGAAGAGATTCATCGGGCTTCTCTTGGAGCTGTCGCGAAAGTTGCTGGCCGGGTCGTCGTTCTATCCCAGGGGACCGTCGGTCAGCACCTGCTGCGAGCCGCGTTGTCGTTGGCGCAGAAAATGCCTGACCGTGAGATCGTATTCCGGCCCCATCCGCAACAGCGATTGGGCGGGCCCGAACAAGCGTATGGCGCCGGATTTCCGGCACCGCCGAATTTTCGCGTTTCCGGCGATCATGAGGATCTGCATGTGCTTCTTGCCGGTTCAAGCGTTCAGATCGGGGTCTATTCCACCAGCCTGGTCGAAGGCATGGTATTGGGCGTGCGGACGGTGGTTCTGGCCGCGCCCGGTTGGGAGCATTTCGAGGAGATCGTTCGTCAGGGCGATGCCGCCCTGGCCGAGACGGTCGAGGACATTGCCGCGATGCTGGATTCGGCGCCGCTGGCCCGGCAGACGGACCGGTATTACGCGAGGCCCGTGCCATCTATCGCCACGCTGCTGTCGATAGCTGCGCGCGGCGCGCAAGCCGGTGGCTGAGCCGTGACCGATCGGACGACGCCCGCGATGCTTTGCTGCCGGTGGTGCGGTGCCGTCGGCCGAAATTCATTTGTTCTCGTCCATACGGGCGCGCGCGACGACGCATCCGCCCAGACCTACGCGTGCCGCGAATGCGGTTATTGCTTCACCCAATCGCGCGAGCTGGAAGGCCCTGTCGATCCGGTCGATGCCTATCGCAGCGGCCGGTTTTCATTGGAGGCACGCGGACGCGCCACGCCCGATGAGGTAAAAATCAAGCAGTCCGAACGGACCGCCATCGACCGCCTTGTCAGGCTTCGCGCCGTCCTCGGTGACCGGCTTTTCGCTTCAGGTGCCGCGCTCGAAATCGGCTGCGGCATGGGAAGTTTTCTTCCGCTCCTCGGCGCTCTCGGCTGGCGCGTGCGCGGCATCGAGCCCGATCCGCACTACGCCCGCTTCGGCCGCGAACTATACGGCGTGGATATCGACGCCGTTCTCTTTGATGGATCGGCCGGGCAAAAGTCCGCACAGGATCTGATCGCCGCGTTCCACGTCCTCGAGCACGTTGACGATCCAAAGGCATTTCTGCAGCGGGTGTTTGAAGCGCTCAGGCCCGAAGGCCTTTTTTACCTTGAAGTGCCCTCGCTCGAACGCCCTGCGGCGGGAAACTTGAACGGCTTTTTCTGGACCCGGCACAAAAGCGTCTTCTACAAATCCTTCCTTGAGCGCGAGTTGCCCCGCCTTGGGTTTTCGCTGCGGCGGTCCGGCCATGTGCGGCACAATTATTGGGCGGTGTTCGCAAGAGCCGCCCCTGCCTCGCCGTCCGGCAAAGCGGCAAGACCGCCGGTCTGGAACGCCCGGATACTTCGCCGCGCCTACGATGTCGCCAAAGTGAGCGCACCCACGACGTTGCTGTGGAAGGCCGCACATGCCGTCGCAACCGGCCAGGCGACCGCCGCCGACTTCAATCACGGTCGCCTCCAGCTAGACCGGCTCGCACGAAAGCACATCGCGAACGGTTTGAGCAGGTTTGCACGCCGCAAGCCTCTGGCGCATATCGGCGTCCAGTCTGCCGGCAATGCCGGCGATGTCGTGTTGTCCGAGGTTGTCCGCCAGGCTATCGGCGGTGCCGTGCGCCGGTCCTGGATGCGCAAGAGCGTCTACGACGCCGTTACGCCGCAAACGGTCGAGGCGCTCAACAAGTCCACGGCCGGCGTGGTGGTTGGCGGCGGCGGCCTCTTCCTCGCCGATTCAAATCCCAATGCGTTGTCGGGCTGGCAATGGCCGATCGCGGCGAAAACGCTGCCGGATTTTCGCGTGCCGCTCGCCGTCTTCGCGGTGGGCTACAACAAGTTTCGCGGCCAGGACCGGTTCGCGGCCGAATTCGGCGACAACCTGAACGCGCTCGTCGAAAAAAGCTTCTTCGTCGGCATCCGCAACCGGGGCAGCATCGAGGAGCTCAAGACCTACCTGCCTCAGCATCTGCATGCGAAGCTATCCTTTCAACCCTGTCCGACGGCGATACTGGCGGGATTGCCGGCCGGCGCCAGGGCGCTGTCGCGCCGGCGTCCGTCCGAGCCCCGTGTCCTGGCGCTGAACGTCGCTTTCGACCGCTTCGGCCGGCGCTACGGCGCACGGTTGCCGGAGTTTCTGGATGCCGTCGTTGCGCTGGCGCAACGGGCGCAACGCGACGGCTGGCGAATCGAACTTGCCTGCCACACGGCGCAGGACGCCGCGATCCGGCCCTATCTGGATCGCGCCGCTGTGCGCTATCGCGTCCGGAATCTATGCTATTGGTCCACCGCAGCCGTGGTGGAGTTCTACGCCGGCGTGGATCTGGCCGTCGGTGTGCGCGGACATGCGCAGATGATTCCGTTTGGCCTGGGCGTTCCGATCATTTCGCTGGTCGCCCATGACAAGCTTGCCTGGTTTCTGGAAGACATCGGCCATCCCGACTGGGGCGTGGACATGGCGATGGACGATGCCGGCCGCAATCTGCTTGCCGCCTATTCGGCGGCCGCTTCGGATATCGCCGCCCGGCGTCTCCAGATCGTGGAGGCGCGCCGGCGTCTCGAAAATCTGACACGCGACAATCTCGCCGTGCTGGCAAGCGGATTTCGCTGACGCTACCGCGTTCGGACGAGCGGACAAATTGGCCTTAGTTCCCAATCGCACCGGCACCGGCCGATTTGGATATGACTTTACCGCAGCACTTGTGGCATGCAGGCCGCCTTGGTTCGAAAGGCCGCAAGCCGGCGGCGGCCGGCAGCGCAGAAACGGGATGTAGACAGCGTGAACGGCCTGGCCCAAGCCTATTGCGGATTGAAAGCGGCGCTGGAGACGCGTACGCGGATCGCCACGGTCTTGATCTATGGCTTTGCGACGGCCCAGCCGCAGCTGACCGCGGGTCTTTTGGCCATAGTCTACACGCGCATATTCACCCTGCAGCAGTTCGGCGTTTTCGGCGTTCTGTCGGCGATCGTGGGCTTTTTGACCATCGTGGTCGATCTGGGCCTGCCGGCGGCCATCGTCCGGAACTACTACGATCATCACGAGGATAGCGCACGCGTCGGCGCCTATCTTTCTTCGGTCGTCAATGGTTCCGCCATCCTGTCGCTCGCGGTGCTAGTGCCGGTCGGGATCGTGCTGTGGTCCGGCTGGGAATATTTCGGTATCGGCAGCGCCGGCTCCACGGTCTTCATCGTATTGCTGCTGTTGATCGCGTTTCTCGACCGCTCCGCCGAGGTGCTCGGCTCCATCGCCCGGGCGAAAGAGCGGCCATTGCTGTTTGGCGCCGGCCATCTGGCGCAATTCGTCGCCACGATCGGCTCGGGCGTTCTCCTCGTGCTGGTGCTGCACAAGGGCATCGCCGGAGCGCTGCTCGCCGTGCTCGTGGGGCGTGTTGCCGCGACGCTTTGCTACCGGTATTTCTTGTTTCGCAGCTTCGATCTGACCTGGGCGGCGCCCAATTGGGGCGATGTGAAGTCGTGCCTGGTCTTCGGCCTGCCCCTGGTGCCGAACCGGTTCGCCGGCTGGGCGCGCTATCTGGCGCTCAGGCCGGTGCTGGCGCATATCGTGCCGATGGCGGCCGTCGGCCTGTTCTCGCTGGCATCGTCCCTGGCGACGATGCCGAACATCATCTCGAACGCGGTCGATCTCGCGCTTGCGCCGATCTATTTCAAAAAGCGCACGGCCGGATCGCCGGAGTTCGTCGATCGCGTGCATGATTTCGGCACGGTGTTCGTTGCGGCGCTGTTTCCGATATGGGTATTCTTCATCGCCTTCACACCCGACATCATCCGCGTCGTGGCCGGTGCACGTTTCGAGGCAGCCGTCCCGGTCTCCTCGGCGCTGTTCTGCGCCGCTTACGCCCGGGCGCAGCAGCCCTTCCTGATGCGGCAGATACATTTCCTGCGCGCCACCTGGATACTCCCGCTCATCACGCTTCCTTGCGCCGCGATTTCGCTGGGCGCCGCGATCGTGCTCACACCCACTTACGGCATCGTCAGCGCCGGTTGGGGCGTGGTGGCCTCCGATGCGGCCCTGCTGCTGGTTCTGGCCAGGACCATCCGACGCTATGAGAAGGTGAACTATCCCCTGGGCGTGTCTTTCTTCCTGCTGGCGCTGCTTGCCGCCCTGGCGGCCTGGGTCGTGCTGGGCGAACCGACCTTTGCGGTCATGCCGCGTTGGACGGCCAAAATTCTGTTTGTGATCCTCGCCGTGCTATTGTCGATTTGGGGCTGGCTCTGGCCTCAGAGGCGTTTCATTCGCCAATTGGCACAGGGTTGATGGGCGCCTTGGCAAACGGGATTTGCATGCCGAAGATCGTGGCCGAGGTGGGTTGCAATCATAAGGGGTCGCTCGACGTCGCGAAGGAGATGATCGCGACGGCCGCCACCTTCTGCAAAGCCGACATCGTGAAGTTTCAGAAACGCGACAACCAGACGCTGTTGTCGCCCGAGCAATACGCCGCGCCCCATCCCAATGCCATGCACGCCTATGGCGCGACCTATGGCGAGCACCGCGAGGCGCTGGAATTCACCCTGGAGCAGCACCGCGAGCTCAAGGACGCGTGCGACAGGCAGGGCATCGAATATTCGTGCTCGGTCTGGGATCCGGTTTCGGCGCGCCAGATCGCGTCGCTGCAACCGCGGGCGATCAAGGTCCCCTCGGCGGCCAATCTCAATTGGCCGATGCTGGAAATCATCGCCGCGGATTTCGCGGGCGAGATCCACATCTCGCTGGGCATGACGACGCATGCCGAGGAGGACGACATCATGCGCTTCCTCGCGCAGCGGCGGCGTGCCGACGACGTCGTGCTTTACGCCTGCACCAGCGGCTACCCGGTGGCGTTCGAAGACGTCTGCCTGCACGAGATCACCCGCCTCAGGCAGAAATTCGGAGCGCAGGTCAAGGCCATCGGGTTCTCCGGCCATCACCTGGGCATCGCAGTCGATCTTGCCGCGCTCGCGCTCGGCGCCGAATGGTTCGAGCGCCACTTCACGCTGGACCGGACATGGAAGGGCACCGACCACGCCGCCTCGCTCGAGCCTGACGGGCTGCGCAGGCTGGCGCGCGATTTGCGCAGCGTTTCGCTGGCACTGCGTTTCAAGCCCAAGGAAATCCTCGACATCGAAAAGCCGCAACGCGAAAAGCTCAAATGGGAGCCGGGGCGCGATGGCTGACCCCATCCGCAGCTGGGCCATCATTCCCGCTCGCGGCGGCTCCAAAGGCGTACCCGGAAAGAACCTGGCGCCGGTCCAGGGCCGTTCCCTCGTGCGCCGGGCCGTGGAGGCGGCACGCCGCGCGGCCGGTGTCGAGCGCGTCTTTGTCTCCACCGATGCCGCCGACATCGCCGCCGAAGCGGCGCGCGCCGGCGCGGAAATCATCGAGCGCCCGGCCGCCCTTTCCGGCGACACGGCGTCGTCGGAAGACGCCTTGCTGCATGCGCTCGACGCTCTGGCGCAACGCGGCGAAAAGCTCCCGGACATTCTCTGCTTCGTGCAATGCACCTCGCCCTTTGTCGCCGCCGGCGATATCGATGGCGCGATAGCCCTGCTGCTTTCGACCGGGTCCGACACGGCGCTGACCGTCGCGCGCAGCCACGGATTTCTCTGGCAGGGCGGACAAGACGGCGGTGCCATCGGCGTCAATCACGACAGGGCCGTGAGGCTACGCCGCCAGGATCGCGAGCCGGAGTTTCTCGAAACCGGCGCCGTCTACGTCATGCGCGTTCCAGGTTTTCGCAGCGCCCGGCACAGGTTCTTCGGCAAGACCGTCCTGTACGAAGTTCCGGCGTCGCGCGCCTGGGAAATCGATGAGCCCGCGGATCTGGCGGCGGTGCGCGCGCTGGCGCCGCTGATCGATCCGAATACGAATTCGCTTCGCATTCCGCAGCCCCTCGGGGGCATCGTTTTCGATTTCGACGGGGTGCTCACGGACAATCGCGTGATCCAGCACCAGGACGGCAGCGAAGCGGTCATCTGCAGCCGCGCCGACGGCCTTGGCATCGGCATGCTGCGCGACGCCGGTGTCGCCATGGCCGTGCTGTCGAAAGAACGCAACCCCGTCGTCGCCGCACGCTGCCGCAAGTTGAATTTGCCCTGCCGCCAGGGCATCGACGACAAGGCGGCCGAACTTCGCGCGCTGGCCGGTGAGTTCGGCGTCGATACGCGTCAACTGATCTATGTCGGTAACGACATCAACGATCTGGCGCCGATGCGGCTCGCCGGCTTGTCCGTGGCGGTCGGCGATGCCGTTGCCGCCGTGGGGGCCGAGGCCGGCTACATCCTGTCGGCGCCGGGCGGGCGCGGCGCCGTGCGTGAACTCGCCGACCTGGTGCTGGCTGCGCTGGCGCGGCCCTAGGGCTCTTGCTCAGGCGTTCAGCTTCTTGAGCGCCTCGCGCAGCAGCGGCGCGATATCCGGCCGGCGCAGGCCCAGCGCCAGATTGGCGTGCAGGAAGCCGACCTTGTCGCCGCAGTCGAAGCGTTCGCAGTTCGTCTTCACGGCGTGCGCCGGCATGCGGCGCTCGATCAGCCGCGCCATCGAATCGGTGAGCTGGATTTCGCCGCCGGCACCCTTGTCGCGCCGCTCCAGCTCCTTGAAGATCTCGGGCTGCAGGATGTAACGGCCGATGACGCAAAGCCGCGACGGCGCGTCCTTGGGCTTGGGCTTTTCGACCACGCCCCTGATCTCGGTGATGTTGCCGAAGGTCTTGCCCGGTGCGATGACGCCATAGCGCTGCGTCTCTTCCAGCGATTTTTCCTCCGCCGCGATCACGATGCCGCCGCCGACCTTGTTGTAGGCCTCGATCATCTGGCTGAGCGCGCCGGGCTTGCCGACCATCAAATCGTCGGGCAACAGCACGGCGAAGGGCTCGTCGCCGATCAGGTGGCGGGCGCACCACACCGCATGGCCCAGGCCCAGCGGCTTTTGCTGCCGCGTAAAGGACACCGAACCGGTTGCCGGCAGGCTCTCCAGCAGGCTGTCGAGCTCCTTGGTCTTCTCGCGTGCCGACAGCAGCGACTCCAATTCGTAGGCGTGGTCGAAGTGGTCTTCGATGATGTGCTTGCCGCGGCCGGTGACGAAAACGAACTGCTCGATGCCTGCTTCCCGCGCTTCTTCCACGGCGTATTGGATGACCGGCTTGTCGACCACCGGCAGCATTTCCTTGGGCACCGCCTTGGTCGCCGGCAGAAAGCGCGTGCCCATTCCGGCGACCGGAAAGACGGCTTTGCGGACGGGTTTGGGTTTCGACATGGAGCACCGGGTTTATGCGCGCGTCTTCTTGGCATAGACACTATGCTACCGTCCATCGGGGCGGCGGTTCGAAGTCCGAGATTTGACGATGCGCGTTCTCCTCACCGGCGGTGCCGGCTTCATCGGCTTCCATGCGACGCTGGCGCTGCTGGCCCGCGGCCACGCCGTCACGGCGGTCGATGAAGTCAATGCCTACTACGATCCCGCCCTGAAACTTGCCCGCCTTGCGGCGATCGGCGAGGCGACGCAATACCGCTTCGCGAAGGCGGACATCGCCGCGAACGGCGCGCTCGAGGCCGCTTCGAACGGCGAGCGTTACGACGTCATCCTCCACCTCGCAGCCCAGGCGGGCGTGCGCTATGCCGTGACCAATCCCGCCGCCTATACCCATGCCAATCTGGTTGGCCATGCCAACATCCTGGAATTCGCGCGCCATCACGCCGGCCTGCAGCATCTGGTCTATGCGTCGTCGAGCTCGGTTTACGGCAACGACACCAAGCCGCCTTTTCGTGAGGACGCGCGTGCCGACAAACCGGTGTCGTTCTACGGCGCGACCAAGCGGTCCTGCGAATTGCTGTCGCATTCCTACGCCGAACTCTACGGCTTGCCGCAAACGGGCCTGCGCTTCTTCACGGTCTATGGCCCGTGGGGCCGGCCGGACATGGCGTATTGGTCTTTCACCGACGCGATCCTGAAGGGCAGGGCCATCCCGGTTTTCGGCGAAGGCAAGCTGATGCGCGACTTCACCTATGTCGACGACATCGTCGCGGCGCTGCTGCGCATCGTCGAGACGCCCTTCGCGGCGGCCGGCGGCGCGGCGCCCAGCCGGATCTACAATCTCGGCAACAGCCATCCCGAAAGCGTGCTGGACCTGATTGGGCATATAGAGCGCCAGACCAATCGCAAGGCGCAGCTCGATTTCCAGGACGGCCCCCCCGGGGACGTGCGTGAGACCTATGCCGACATCTCGCGCGCCGCCGGCGATTTCGGTTTTGCACCGAAGATTTCGCTCGACGAGGGCATTTCCCGTTTCGTCGACTGGTTCAGGCGCTATCATAACCTTTAGTCATCCAACACGAGGACAGAATGAGACCTGGCCGGACATCCGGTGCCTTCCTGACGATTGCGGCGCTGCTGGCGCTTGCCGCGCCGGCGTCGGCGGGGCCGCCGTCGGTCGATGCCGCAGGCGTGGCGCTGCACGCCGGCAACGCCTCCAACGCCGTCGCGCTCGCCACCCAGGCTCTGGCCGATTCCAGCCTGACGCCGCGCGACCGCGCCCGCGTCCTGATCGACCGCGGCCTGGCGCATGAGATGCTGGGCGAACGCGACGCCGCGCTGATCGATCTGACCGAGGCGATCAACGCGCACGCGCTGCCCGCGGCTGAACAGGCGCGGGCGTTCTACGACCGTGGCGTGACGCTCGACGAGTTGAGCCGTACCGACGACGCGGCGGGCGATTATTCCGCCGCCATCGGGCTGGAGCCGAAATTCGCGGCGGCGCTCAACAACCGCGGCAACGCCTACCGCCGCCTCAACCGGCTGGCGGAGGCGCGTGCCGACTATCAAGCCTCGATCGCGGCAGGGAATGCGCACAAGGAATACCCCGATTTCGGCCTTGGCCAGATCGCCGAAGCGTCAGGTCAGGCCGAGGAGGCACGGGGCTATTACCGCGCCGCGCTCGCCGCCAATCCGCAATTCACGCTTGCGTCGGAGCGCTTGAACGCGCTCGGCAACACACCGCCTGTTGCGGCTGCACCCGCCGCCGCGACACCTACCGCCGACGCGCCGGTCGTGCTTCGCCCGCCGGGCGATGGCACCGTCCATCTGCGTCCACCGGGCCAGACGGCGGCGCCGGCTGTCCCGGCCGACGATGGCGAAGTCCATCTGCGGCCGCCGGGCGAGGCGGTCGTTCACCTGCATCCGCCCGGACAGGGCGGCGTTCACTTGCATCCGCCGGCCGCGCGGCCGCCGGCGGCGGCCAGGCTCGACTTGAAACCGGCCATCAGCGAAGGCACGGCGGCGGCGACAGGCCGGACGGTCCAGCTCGGCGCCTGGCGCAGCCAGGGCGATGCCGCCAACGCCTGGAGCCGCATCGCGGCGGCGACCGGCAACCTCATGGCAGGCTTGTCGCCGCAAGTCGTGCCGGTCGATCTGCCGGGCAGGGGGCGCTGGTATCGCCTGCGCACCGGTCCGATCGAGAGCGGCAATGCGCCCGGCCTGTGCGCCGCGCTCAAGGCCAAGGGCCTCGCCTGCATCGTGGTGCCGGATTAGGCTTCGCAGACAAGGATCGGGAAAATGGCCGGTATCACCGCCTATGGCGCCTATATTCCGCGCCGGCGCCTGCAGCGCAAAGCCGTGGCGCAGGCCAATGCCTGGTTCGCGCCCAATCTCGTCGGCAGCGCCCGCGGCGAGCGCGCCATGGCCAATTGGGACGAAGACGCCGTGACCATGGCGTTCGAGGCCGGGCGCGATTGCCTGCCGGCCGCCGAGCCCGCGAAGGACCGCGCACATGTCGATGCGATCTACTTCGCCTCCACGACGCTGCCTTTCGCGGACCGCCAGAATGCCGGCATCGTTGCCGGCGCGCTGAGCCTCGCCGAGAACATTTCGTCCGTCGATCTCGCCTCGTCGCAGCGCGCCGGCACGTCGGCCCTGATCGCGGCGCTGGATGCGGTGAAGGCCGGCCGCGCCAAGTCGCCGCTGCTTGTCGCGAGCGACAAGCGCAAGGCCCGCGCGGCGTCGGCCCAGGAACTGGCCTATGGCGACGCGGCGGCGGCACTCACGCTCGGCAGCGAGAACACGATCGCCGATTTCCTTGGCAGTCATTCGCTGACGCTCGACTTCGTCGACCATTTCCGCGGCGAGGGTGAGGATTTCGACTACGGTTGGGAAGAGCGCTGGATCCGCGACGAGGGCTACAGCAAGATCGTTCCCGCCGTCGTCAAGACGCTGCTGGCGAAACTGAACGTCGCGCCGGGCGACATCGCACATTTCATCCTGCCGTGCCCGTTCGCCAAGCTCGACCAGACGCTGGCCAGGCAATGCGGCATCGACCCTGTGAAGGTGCGGGACAATCTGGCGGCCACGGTCGGCGACAGCGGCGCGGCGCACGCGTTGCTCATGCTGGTGCAGGCGCTGGAGCAGGCCAAACCCGGCGACAAGATTCTCGTCGTGCAGTTTGCGCAAGGCGCCGATACGCTGCTGTTCGAAGTCACGCCGCGCATCGCGGATATTCCCAAACGCAACGGCGTCTCGGGCGCGCTGGCCCGCCGCAAGGAGGAGACCAACTACCTCAAATTCCTCGGCTTCAACGGCTTGATCGAGCTCGAAAAGGGCATGCGCGCCGAAGTCGACAAGCGGACCGCGCTGACGGTTCTTTATCGCAAGAGCGACATGCTGCTCAGCCTCGTCGGCGGCAAGTGCCGTGTCTGCGGCACGGCGCAATTCCCGAGGAGCCGCATCTGCGTCAATCCGAACTGCAAGGCGGTGGACAGCCAGGACGCTTACGGCTTCTCCGAACAGCAGGGCACGATCCTGTCCTGGTCCGCGGACTTCCTCACCTACTCGATGGACCCGCCCAGCCATTACGGTATGATCACCTTCGCCGAAGGCGGCCGGCTGATGGCCGATATCACCGATGTCGAGCAGGGCCAGATCGACACGGGCGCCAAAGTCCGCATGGCCTTCCGCATCAAGGACTTCGACCCCAGGCGCGGGTTTGTGCGCTATTTCTGGAAGGCCGTGCCGGTCTGACGGCGCTTGGGGGCTTTTCGAAGGCCGGGTATGGGTGCATCTTCGGCCCAGAATATGGGGAGCCCGCGCCATGGCCTATGTCGAAAACCGCGTCGTCCACGATGCCGACTCGCATCTGATGGAGCTCCCCGACAGCCTGGACGCCTATTTCGATCCGAAATTCCGCGCCGCCTATGACGCGCTCCCCAAGCTGACGAAGAATCCGCGCGATGCCGGCTGGGTGGCGAAGGCTCGCGCCCTGCACGACAATCCCGACTTCCGCTCCGGCTCGGACGCCAACGTCCTGCTGCGCAAGAATTATGAGGCGCACGGCTCGTTCCGGCGCGAGGATCGCCCGCGGACGCTCGACAATCTCGGCTTCGCCAGCCAGCTCATCTTCACCACCTGGTGCCTGGGCAATTTCGGCCTCGACGAAAGCGGCCCTGTCGATCTCGCCTACGCCGCCGCGCAGGCGCACAACCGCATGATGATCGACTTCTGTTCGGTCGACCGCCGGTTTCTCGGTACCGGTTATATACCGCTGGTCGATTTCGATCGCGCGGTTGCGTGTGCCCGCGACGCCATTGCGATGGGCTGCAAGGCGCTGCTTATCCCCTCGAAACCGCCGAAGGGTCATTCCGCCAGCCACATCGCGCACGATCCCATCTGGGCGATGGCTGAGGAGGCCGGCCTGCCGATCGTCTTTCATGTCGGCGGCGAGGAGAAACTGAGGCCCGACTATTTCGAAAACGGCCTGCCGCGCGTGAAGGACTTCCACGGCGGCGAGGAGAACTTCACCTCCGTCAGTTACATGCCGATTCCGCATTCGGTAGAGCTCACGCTGGCCGCGATGATCTTCGACGGCGTGCTGGATCGCTACCCCAGCCTGAAATTCGGCGCCATCGAACTCGGCGCCTCCTGGGTTCCCGGCTGGATGCGCAACATGGATTCCGCAGCGCTCGCCTTCGTCAAGAACGAGGAGCGCTTGCAGAAGCTTACGCTCAAGCCGTCCGAGTTCGTGCAACGCCAGGTTCGCGTCACGCCCTATCCCCATGAAGATGCGGGCTGGATCATCCGCAACAGCGGCGACGCGGTCTGCCTGTTCAGCAGCGACTTCCCCCATGTCGAAGGCGGCCGCAATCCGCTCAAGCGTTTCGGGGAATCGCTGGCCGGCTGCGCGCCGGCGCAGGTCGATGGTTTCTATTGCGACAATTTCATCGACCTCATGGGTGAAGGTCTCGCGGCGGACCTGCGCCGGCCCGAGCATCTGGTGGCGGCCTAGAAACCTCGGGATTGCTCGCATGCCGTTTCCGCGAGCGCAGACTTTGTGTGCGGCGCGTCATCGTCTAGTCTGGCATCGCGGTGCGCAGGGCGGGGAACGAATGAGCAGTATTGGCCGGCTGGCAGGAATTTGCGCCGCGCTCGCGCTCCTGACATGCATGCCGGCCAGCGCTTCGCCCTGGGCGGAGGTCGGAGACAAACAACTTCGTTCCGACATCGAGATCCTCGCCGCGGCCGACATGATCGACGGCATCACCACCCATTGGCCGCTGCCCTGGGCCAGCATCGTGGCGCGGTTGCGCAATCGCGGCGCCATGCAGGACCAGCCGGCCTTTGTCCGCGCCGCCGCCACGCGGGTCTTGCACATGGCCCAGTCGCAGATGCGGTTCGGCGATTTGCGCGTCACGGCTACGATCGACGGCGCCAGCACGCCGAGCGTGGTGCGCGGCTTCGACGGTCTTGGCCGCGAAAATGCCTTGGGCCAGATATCGGCGGAATATATGGGGCCGACCACGGCCATCCGCCTGTCCGTCGGCGCTGAATGGCGCAATGGCACCAGCCACATCTCGTTCCTGCCGGACGACAGCTATGTGGCGCAGAAGATCGGCAGCGCCGTGGTCTATGCCGGCTATCTCACCCATTGGTGGGGACCGGGCTGGATTTCGGCCCTGTCGCTGTCCAACAACGCCCGTCCGTTTCCGCAGATCGGCATCGAGCGCGACGAGACCAGCGCCTTCAGCACGCCGCTGCTGTCCTGGCTGGGCCCCTGGCAAGCCGAGTTCATGGTGGGCCTGTTGGACGGCAACCGCGTCGCGGACGACACGATCTACACCGGCCTGCGCGTCACGCTGAATCCGCTGCCGGGGCTGGAGATCGGTCTTTCCCGCACCGAGGAAATGTGCGGCACGGGTCATCCCTGCGTCCCGCTCAAATATTATTTCGAGTTCGCCAACGACGCTTCCCACCTCAACCACACCAATGACGAGGGGCTGATCGACGTCAAATACAGCTCGATCCTCGGCGGCAATCCGTTCGCGGTGTACCTGCAGCTGATGAATGAGGATTCGAGCCCGATCACCCATTCGGCCACCAGCCACCTGTTCGGCGCCAGCCTGTGGCTGCCGCTCGGCGCCAATCCGCTGCGCCTGACGGCCGAATACACCGACAGCGTGCCGACGCTCGACATCTTCAGTTTCGGCGACGTGCTGCACGGCGCCGCCTACAACAACAGCGGCTATATCGACGGCATGCGCTATCGCGGCCGCACCATCGGCTTCAGCCTGGACAGCGACTCGACCCTGCTGACCGTGCAGGCGAACTGGCGGGACGAGGACGACTGGGACTATCAGCTGACGCTGCACCACGCCGCGGTTTCGAATCCCAACAACACGCTCGGCAATGTCGTGACGTCGGCGCCGGTGCACATCAACATGGCCGAGGCGCGCGTCTCGTTCCCGTTCCGGGAGTTGCAGGTCGAATTGGCCGGGCGGCTGCAGGACGACCAGCCCCGGCCGGAACACGGCTTTCAGGCGTCGGTCGAGGCGGCGATCACCTGGCATCTCTAGGCCGCAGGACCGGCTTAATCCACCAGCGCCGAAACCGGGTTATACTGCGCCGCGTCGACGCCGGTTGCGCTAGATATTGAGGCGGCGGCGGCGACGGCCACAACGTACTGTTTTTCAGGTCGGGCGGCCGCGTCAGGTACGAAAGGGTTGGCATATGGCAACGGGCATCAAGGACAAGGTCGCGATCCTCGGCATGGGCTGCTCGAAATTCGGCGAGCGCTGGGAATCCGGTGCCGAGGAACTGATGGTCGAGGCCTACCTGGAGGCGCTCCAGGACGCGGGCGTCGAGACCAGCCAGATCCAGGCGGCCTGGTTCGGCACCGCCATCGAGGAGCAGCATGTCGGCAAGGGCGGCACGCCGCTCTCGGTCGCGCTGCGCCTGCCCAACATTCCCGTGACGCGGGTCGAAAATTTCTGCGCCTCCGGCTCCGAGGCCTTCCGCGGCGCGGTCTACGCGGTCGCGGCGGGGGCGTGCGACATCGCGCTGGCGCTGGGGGTGGAGAAGCTGAAGGACACCGGCTATGGCGGCTTGCCGCAGCGCGAGGGCGCGAGCCTGGCGCCGCTGTGGTCGGCCAACGGCTCGGCGCCGGGCAATTTCGCCCAGCTTGCGTCCGCCTATCGCGCCAAGCACGGCGTCTCCAAGGAAGACCTCAAGCGCGCCATCGCCCATGTCTCGGTCAAGAGCCACGCCAACGGCGCCAAGAATCCCAAGGCGCATCTGCAAAAGCCGATCACCGAGGAGCAGTGCCTGAACGCGCCGATGATCGCCGAGCCGCTCGGCCTGTTCGATTGCTGCGGCGTCTCGGACGGCGCGGCCTGCGCCATCGTCACGACGCCGGAGATCGCCCGCGCCATGGGCAAGAAGAACGCCATCACGGTGAAGGCGCTGCAGCTGTCGCTGTCGAACGGGCTGGAGAGCCAGCACAATTCCTGGGACGGCAGCTATTTCCACACCGCCCGCATCGCCGCCAAGCGGGCCTATGACGAGGCCGGCATCCGCGATCCGCGCAACGAAATCTCGATGATGGAAGTGCATGACTGCTTCTCGGTGACCGAACTCGTCACCATGGAAGACCTGCATATCAGCCGCGAAGGCGAGGGCTGGAAGGACGTGATGAACGGCTTCTACGACGCCGACGGGCAGGTGCCGTGCCAGATCGACGGGGGCCTGAAATGCTTCGGCCATCCCATCGGCGCCTCGGGCCTGCGCATGCTGTACGAGATGTATCTGCAGCTGCAGGGCCGCGCCGGCGCGCGGCAGCTTGCCAATCCCACGATCGGCATGACGCACAATCTGGGCGGCGCGCCGGCAATGAATGTCTGTTCGGTGGCGATCATCGGGGCGCAGGGCGCGTGACGGCCGTGGCAAAAATCTATCCCGTCATCCTCTCCGGCGGCAGCGGCACGCGGCTGTGGCCGTTGTCGCGCGCCGCGATGCCCAAGCAGCTTCTGGCGCTCAACGGCGCGCGCACCATGATCCAGGACACGGTACTGCGTGCCGAGGTGCCGGGCGCACAGCCGCCGCTGCTGCTCTGCAGCGAAAGCCACCGCTTCCTGGTCGCCGAGCAGATGCAGGCGATCGGCGTCACGCCCAAGGCCATCGTGCTGGAGCCGATGGGCCGCAATACCGCGCCGGCGGCGGCCGTCGCCGCGCTGATGATCGCCGCGGAAGATCCCACGGGCGTGGTCCTGCTGCTGTCGTCCGATCATGTCGTCACCGACGAAGCCGCGTTTCGAGCCGCCGTCGCCAACGCGGCCGTCGCGGCGCGCCTGGGGCGCATCGTGACGTTCGGCCTCGCGCCGGCGGCGCCTGAGACCGGCTACGGCTATATCCAGCGCGGCGCAGCGGTTCCGGGCGCGCCGGGCGTGGACACCGTGCAGCGCTTTGCCGAGAAGCCGGATCGGGCCACGGCCGAATCCTATGTCGCATCCGGCGACTATTATTGGAACGGCGGCATGTTCGTGTTCCGCGCCGACGTGTTGCTGGACGAGCTGCGGCGTCACGAACCCGGCCTGGTGGAAGCCTGCGAGGCGACGCTCGCAGCTTCGACCCGCGACCTCGATTTCGTCCGGCTGGATGCGGCGGCGTTCGAAAACGCCAAGAGCATTTCCATCGACTACGCGGTGATGGAGCGGACCGACAAGGCGGCGGTGGTCGCCTGCGACATCGGCTGGAGCGACGTCGGCGCCTGGTCGGCGCTGTGGTCGCTGCAGACGCGCGATGCCAACGGCAACGTCTTTCAGGGCGACGTCCTGATCCATGATTCGCGCGACTCGTTCGTGCGCAACGAGAAGGGGCTGACGGCGCTGGTCGGCGTGAAGGACCTGGTCGTCGTCGTCACCGAGGACGCGGTGCTGGTCGCCGACAAGCACCGGGCCCAGGACGTCAAGATGATCGTCGACCAGATGAAGCTCGCCGAGCGTCCCGAACTGCTGGAGCACAAGGTCGTCTTCCGGCCCTGGGGAAGCTATCAGGGCATCGACGAGGGCGATGGCTATCAGGTCAAGCAGATCATCGTGAAGCCCGGTGGCCGTCTCTCGCTGCAAAGCCACACCAAGCGCGCCGAGCACTGGATCGTGGTGCAGGGCACCGCGCAGGTGACCTGCGGCAACGAGGTGTTCCTGCTGCATGAGAACCAGTCGACCTTCATCCCGCTCGGCGCCCGGCACCGGCTGGAAAACCCCGGCAAGCAGCCGCTGCGCCTGATCGAGGTGCAATCCGGCTCCTATCTCGGCGAGGACGACATCGTCCGCTATGACGACGCCTATGGCCGCGCGCCGGGGAAATCGACGGCGAATTCGTAAGTTATTAAGCGATTTTGACCAGATTGGCCGGCTGGAGGAGGCCGGCATGACGGTCCTGGTCACCGGTGGTGCCGGCTATATCGGCAGTCACACGACATATGCGCTGCTGGATCGCGGCGACAAGGTCGTCGTGCTCGACAATCTCTCGACCGGGCGGCGCTCGCAGGTCGGCGAAGACGCCGTCTTCGTGCAGGGCGAGGTTGCCGATCAGGATCTCGTGCGCAGGATCATCGCCGAGCACGGAATCGACGCCGTCATCCATTTCGCCGGCTCCATCGTCGTGCCGGAATCGGTGGCGCAGCCGCTGCGCTATTACGAGAACAACGTCGTCGCGACGCGCGCCTTGATGGCGGCCTGCATCGGCGCCGGCGTAAAGCAGTTCATCTTCTCTTCGACCGCGACGGTTTTTGCCGAGGACGCGGTGCAGCCGCTCGGCGAAGACGAACGCAAGCTGCCGATCAGCCCCTATGCCCGCTCCAAGCTGATGACGGAGTGGATGCTGGAGGACGCATCGCGCGCCCATGATTTCCGCTTCGCCATCCTGCGCTATTTCAACGTCTGCGGCGCCGATCCCCTCGGCCGCGCCGGCCAGATCTCGCCGGTGCCCACCCACCTGATCAAACGCGCCTTGCTGGTCGCGCTCGATCGCATCCCGGTGCTCGACATCTTCGGCACCGACTATGCGACGCCGGACGGCACGGGCGTGCGCGATTACATCCATGTCACCGATCTGGCCGCGGCGCATTTGCTGGCGCTGGACGCGCTGCGTGACGGGGCGCCGTCGACCTCGTATAATTGCGGCTATGGCCGGGGTCTCAGCGTGCGCGACGTCGTCGCGGCCGTGGAGAAAGTCATCGGACGGCGGCTGCCGGTACGCGAAGCGCCGCGCCGGCCGGGCGATCCGCCGACGCTGATCGCCGATCCCGCGCGCATCAAGAAAGCCCTGGGCTGGAAGCCGAAGCATGACGATATCGGAGACATCATCGGTTCCGCCCTCGAATGGGAGCGGCGCGCCAACGCCTGAGGCGCCAAAACCGCGCATGCAACCGATCAAGACCGTCTTCGCGCTGGCCCACCACTATGAGCGCCATCTTTCGGCGGCCTCGATGGTCGGCGGCTACGCCTTCGACAGCTACACCTTCGGCCGCATCGACCATGCCTCGACCCATATCGTATTCCTGGCCTATCTGGGCGTCGCCGGTGGCGCCATCGCGGTATCGCAGCGGCTGGAATCGCGCCCGCCCGAGCGCCAGCCGTCGGAGCGCACCCGCACCATCCTGACGGCGGTGACGCAGTTCGCGCTCGGCTGCCTGCTCAGCGGGTTTTGCGTCTTCTACCTGCGCAGCGCGTCGCTGTGGGCATCCTGGCCCTATCTGTTGCTGCTGGCCGCGATCTTCATCGGCAACGAGTTCTTCAAGAAATACACGACGCGCTTCACGCTGTCGCTGCTGCTCTATTTCTTCGCGCTGCTGTCCTACGCCATCCTGGTCGTGCCGGTGCTGATCGCCATGATCGGCAATGTCGCCTTCGTCGCCAGCGGCATCGCGGCACTCGGGTTTTTCTGGTTCTACGCCGACGTGCTGGCCTGGCTCGGCCGCGAGCGCTGGCGCGTGGTGCGCGGACAGATCCTGGCCGGCGTGCTGGCGATCTATGCCGCGGTGAACGTCTTCTACTTCTTCAAGATATTGCCGCCGCTGCCGCTGGCGCTCGCCGATGCCGGCATCTATCACTCGGTCAAGAAAGTCGGGAACGTCTACCAGGCGATCGAGGAGCAGCAGCCCTGGACGACCTTCTGGGGCCAGCCGCCGCAGCTGCATCTGCTGCCGGACGAAAAGCTTTACCTCTACGCCTCGGTGTTCGCGCCCGGGCGGCTGGCGACCGTCATCGTCCACCGCTGGGAATGGTTCGACCCGGCCAGCCGCAAATGGCTGTTCCAGTCCAAGGTCGCATTTCCGATCAAGGGCGGGCGTGACGCCGGCTACCGCGCCTATTCCATCAAATCCAAGCCGCGGGCGGGCGACTGGCGGGTGAACATCACGACTGGCGACGGACGCCCCCTGGGCCGTATACGCTTTGCCGTGGTCATGGCGCCGCCGCTTCAGCCGCTGCAGACCAAGGTTTTGAACTAGGCCCTCCTTGCATCGGGCCACCGGGCAGCCTATTTCACAGTAACTCTTCGGGGTCAAAGTTTTTGTCCACCAAAGCGCCTGTTATATCCCATCTGAAGCGCCTCGAAGCCGAGAGCATCCACATCATGCGCGAGGTGGCGGCCGAGTTCGCCAACCCGGTGATGCTCTATTCCATCGGCAAGGATTCGTCGGTGATGCTGCACCTGGCGATGAAGGCGTTCTATCCCGCCAAGCCGCCCTTCCCGCTGCTGCACGTCGATACGACGTGGAAATTCCGCGAGATGATCCGGTTCCGCGACGAGACGGTGAAGCGCCTCGGCCTCAAGCTGCTGGTCCACATCAACCAAGACGGCGTGAAGCGCGGCATCAATCCGTTCGATTCCGGCTCGGCCTTGCACACCCAGGTGATGAAGACCGAGGCGCTGAAGCAGGCGCTCGACACATACGGCTTCGACGCGGCCTTCGGCGGCGCCCGCCGCGACGAGGAGAAAAGCCGCGCCAAGGAGCGCGTGTTCTCCTTCCGCAACGCCAACCACGCCTGGGATCCGAAGAACCAGCGCCCCGAACTCTGGCGCGTCTACAACACGCGCATCAACAAGGGCGAGAGCATCCGCGTCTTCCCGCTGTCGAACTGGACCGAGCTCGACATCTGGCAATATATTCTGGCCGAGAACATTCCGATCGTGCCGCTGTATTTCGCCAAGAAGCGCCCGGTGGTGGAGCGCGACGGCACGCTGATCATGGTCGATGACGACCGCATGAAGCTCAAATCCGGCGAGGAGATCGAGAACCGCCTCGTGCGCTTCCGCACGCTGGGCTGCTATCCGCTGACCGGCGCCATCGAGTCCGACGCGAACACGCTGGAAGGCATCGTCACCGAGATGTTCACCGCGCGCACCTCCGAGCGCCAGGGCCGCCTGATCGACTCCGACGAGAAATCGTCGATGGAGAAGAAGAAGAAGGAGGGGTATTTCTGATGAACGCCCCCACCGACCTCGCGAAATTCCTCGCCGCGCAGGAAAAAAAGTCGCTGCTGCGCTTTCTCACCTGCGGCAGCGTCGATGACGGCAAGTCCACCCTGATCGGACGGCTGCTGTACGATTCCAAATTGCTGTTCGAAGATCATCTGGCGACGCTTGAGAAGGATTCCAAGAAGCACGGCACCACCGGCGACGATATCGATTTCGCGCTGCTGGTCGATGGGCTGGAGGCCGAGCGCGAGCAGGGCATCACCATCGACGTCGCCTACCGCTTCTTCGCCACCGACAAGCGCAAATTCATCGTTGCCGATACGCCGGGACATGAGCAGTACACGCGCAACATGGCGACGGGCGCTTCGAACTCCGAACTCGCCGTTATTTTGATCGATGCGCGCAAGGGGGTGCTGGTCCAGACACGCCGTCATGCCTATATCGCGTCGCTGCTCGGCATAAGGCACGTCGTGCTGGCGGTGAACAAGATCGACCTGATGGGTTTCTCGCAAGACGTGTTCGACGGCATCGTGCGCGAATTTTCGGCCTTTGCCGAACGGCTGGGCTTTGCCAGCGTCATGCCGATCCCGATCTCCGCCCGGTTCGGCGACAATGTGATCGCCAGGAGCGCGAGCACGCCGTGGTACACCGGCCCGGCGCTGTTGACGCATCTGGAGAGCGTCGACGTCGAGTCGCCGCTGGCGGAAAAGGCGTTCCGCTTTCCGGTGCAATGGGTGAACCGTCCCGATCTGGATTTCCGCGGCTTCTCCGGCACCATCGCCGGTGGGCGGGTCAAGGCGGGCGACACGATCGCCGTCGCCAAATCGGGCCGCAGCAGCACGGTCAAGCGCATCGTCACGATGGATGGCGACCTTGCAGAAGCCGCGGCCGGCGCCGCCGTGACGCTGGTTCTGGCCGACGAGGTCGACATCTCGCGCGGCGACGTACTGTGCGCGCCGGCGGCGCGGCCGGATGTGTCCGGACAGTTCGCGGCGCATCTGCTGTGGATGGCCGAGGACGAATTGCTGCCGGGCCGCCAGTACCTGATGAAACTCGGCACCTCGACCGTGCCGGTGCAGGTCACCGCCCTCAAGCACAAGATCGACGTCAACACGCTGGACCAGCACGCGGCCAAGACGCTGCAGCTCAACGAAGTCGGCTACGGCAATTTCTCGACCGCGCAGCCCATCGCCTTCGACTCCTATCGCGACAACCGCGACATGGGCGGCTTCATCCTGATCGACCGGTTCACCAATGCGACCGTCGGCGCCGGCATGATCGATTTCGGCCTGCGCCGCGCCACCAACGTGCATTGGCAGGCGCTCGACGTCGACAAAGAGACCCGTGCCGACCAGAAGGGCCAGAAGCCGGCCGTGCTGTGGTTCACGGGCCTTTCGGGCTCGGGCAAGTCGACCATCGCCAACCTGGTCGAGAAGGCGCTGTTCGCGGAAGGCCGCCACACCTACCTGCTGGACGGCGACAATGTGCGTCACGGCCTGAACCGTGATCTGGGCTTCACCGATGCGGACCGGGTGGAGAACATCCGCCGCGTCGGCGAGACGGCCAAGCTGTTCGTCGATGCCGGGCTGATCGTGCTGGTCTCGTTCATCTCGCCGTTCCGCTCCGAGCGGCGCATGGCGCGCGAACTGGTCGGCGCGGGCGAGTTCATCGAAGTGTTCGTCGATACGCCGATCGAAGTGTGCATGCAGCGCGATCCCAAGGGGCTGTACGTCAAGGCCAAGGCCGGCGAGATCAAGAACTTCACCGGCATCAGCAGCCCCTATGAAACGCCGGAGAACGCCGAACTGCGCATCGAGACGGTGACAGGCGATCCTGCCGCGCACGCCGCCGCCATCGTGGCCTATCTGCGCGAGCGCGGCTTCGTCGCTTAGAGCGATTTTGGTTTGGATTTACCCATTTAACGTCATGGCCGGCCTTGTGCCGGCCACCCATGAACACCACCGGTGACAATTTTCACCGGCTGTTTTCATGGGTCGCCGGGACAAGCCCGGCGATGACGAATAGGTTTGATTCAACCCAATCCAAAACGACCCTAGTAGAGGCCGGGTATCAGCCGGCGGATGCGGGCGGCGTAGCCGTCATAGTCCGCAAACGTCCGGCGCAGGATGTTCTCCTCGTAGGTCATCCGGCGAATTTGGAAAGCGATCGTCACGAGAGAGATGAGCGCGGCCCAAGGCTGGCGAAACTGCAGCATGATCCCCAGCGACGACACCATCTCGGCCAGATAGAGCGGGTGGCGGATGTAGCCGTAGGGGCCGCTGGTCACGAGGCCGCGCGCCTCCGGGAAGATGCTGAACGAGCGGCCGAGATGGGGCAGCATCGCGGCCGACGCCAGGGTGCCGCCGATGGCGAGCGCCGCGGACACCATCGTCCAGGATGCACCGAGCGTCGCATGCGGCAGAAGCAGAAGTGTGAAGTTGAAATTGGCTCCCAGCAGGGCGACGAGGCGCGGCCAGGGACCGTCCGACTTGCCGACCGGCAGGCGGCGGACCAGGCACAGGGCGATCTGAAGGCCGAAAAAGACCAGCGTCGCCGTCTCATTGGCGATCGTAAGCTGCGTCTTCCAACTGTGCGCGTCCGGCCATTGCCGCAGGATGAGAAGGACGTCGCCGGCGCAGGCGAAGCCGTAGACGACGATCAGCGGCGCCGCGCAGGCGAGATCGTAGAGCTTCGTGTGCGCGAAGCGGCTCGCCTCGGTGTTCGCCGCATCCGCCGGCATTCAGGGCGAAACCGTGGCGCGGCCGATGCTGACATAGGTGAAGCCGGCCGCCGCCATCTGCGCCGGCTTGTAGATGTTGCGCAGGTCCACCATCAGCGGGCGCTTCAGGAGCGCCTTCACGCGCGCCATGTCGAGGGCGCGGAATTCGTTCCACTCGGTCAGGATGACGACGCCGTCGGCGCCGTCGAGCGTGTCATAGGCGTCCTTGCACAATTCGATGTTGAGCAGCTTGCGCGCTTCCCTGGCGCCTTCGGGATCGAAGGCGCGGACCGTGGCGCCCCTGGCCTGCAGATCGGGCACGATGACGAGGCTCGGCGCATCGCGCATGTCGTCGGTGTTGGGCTTGAAGGTCAGGCCGAGGATGGCGACGGTCTTGCCCTTCACGCCGCCGAACGCGGCATCGATCTTCTCCGCCATCGCGACCTTGCGCGCGTCGTTCGCGGCGATCACCGCTTCCACGATCCGGGTCGGGGCGCCGACGTCCTGCGCCGTCTTGCGCAGGGCCAGCGTGTCCTTGGGAAAGCAGGAGCCGCCGAAGCCGGGGCCGGCGTGCAGGAACTTGTTTCCGATGCGCCCGTCCAGCCCGATGCCGCGCGCCACGTCCTGCACGTCGGCGCCGACCTTCTCGCACAGGCTCGCCATCTCGTTGATGAAGGTGATCTTGGTGGCGAGGAAGGCGTTCGACGCGTATTTGATCAGTTCGGAGCTTTCGCGGCTGGTGAAGACGATCGGCGTCTCGTGCAGGTAGAGCGGGCGATAGATCTCGCGCATGACCTCGCGGGCGCGTTCGGTGTCGCAGCCGACCACGACGCGGTCGGGACGGCGGAAGTCGTCGATGGCCGAGCCTTCGCGCAGGAATTCGGGGTTCGAGGCCATGTCGAATGCGGCATCGGGGCGGACGCGGGCGATGATCTTCTCGACCTCGCGGCTGGTGCCGACCGGCACGGTCGATTTGGTGATGATGACGGTGTAGCCGTCCAGCGCGGCGGCGATCTCCTCGGCGGCGGCGTAGACATAGGTCAGGTCGGCGTGGCCGTCGCCGCGCCGGCTGGGCGTGCCGACCGCGATGAAGACGGCGTCGGCGCCGCGCACGGCGGCGGCGATATCGGTCTCGAAGCTCAGGCGGCCGGCGCGCGCGTTGGTCGCGACGACATCGTCCAGCCGCGGCTCGAAAATCGGAATCCGGCCGGCGCGCAGGGCGGTGACCTTGGCCTGCTCCTTGTCGACGCAAACGACCGTGTGCCCGAATTCGGACAGGCAGGCCCCCGAGACGAGGCCGACATAGCCCGTGCCGATCATCGCGATGCGCATTGTTTACCCTTTGCTAACCGTCAAAAGCCTGCCCGCGGCGCGTTACGAAAGCGTGAACGTCCGTATTATCAACAATTCGATCTTTTGTAGAACCACTTGTTAAGGACGTTTGGCGAGACTGCAAAGGTTGAAGAGGACCCATTGCCCATGAGCAAGTCTGCCGTCGCCCTGGCGCGCACGCAGTTTCCCGCCGCGGACCACCTTATACCGGTCGAAACGCCGGCCCAATTCCGCGACTTCTCCCAGCCCTGGCTGGATCTGAACGGCAAGTCCGTCCTGATCACGGGCGGCACCGGCTCGTTCGGCAAGCATTTCCTCAAGACCGTGCTCGAACGCTACAAGCCCAAGCGCCTCATCATCTTCTCGCGCGACGAGCTGAAGCAGTCGGACATGGCGCTCGAATTCCCCATGGATCGCTATCCCTTCATCCGCTATTTCATCGGCGACGTGCGCGACCGCGACCGGCTGGACATGGCGCTGCGCGACGTCGACTACGTCATTCATGCCGCGGCGATGAAGCAGGTCACGACCGCCGAATACAATCCCTTCGAATGCATCCGCACCAACGTCTTCGGCGCGGAGAACATCGTCTACGCGGCGCTGCGCCGCAATGTGCGCAAGGTCATCGCGCTGTCGACCGACAAGGCCGCCAACCCGGTCAATCTCTACGGCGCCTCCAAGCTCGCCTCCGACAAGATTTTCGTCGCGGCCAACAATTTGGCCGGGGCCGACGGCACCAAGTTCTCGGTCGTGCGCTACGGCAACGTCTTCGGCAGCCGCGGTTCGGTCGTGCCGTTCTTCCGCAAGCTGGCCGCCGACGGCGCCGACAGCCTGCCGATCACCGATCCGCGCATGACGCGCTTCTGGATCACCCTGACCCAGGGCGTGAACTTCGTGCTCTCCAGCATGGAGATGATGCAGGGCGGCGAGATCTACGTGCCCAAGATCGCCTCGACCACGATCACGGACATCGCCACGCTGATCAATCCCAATCTCCGTCAGCACATCGTCGGCATCCGCCCGGGCGAGAAGCTGCACGAGACCATGATCCCGGCCGACGATTCGCACTGGACCGTCGACATGAAGGACCGCTTCGTGATTCTCGCCAGCTTCGCCACGGCGGCGCGCGAGGCGTATCTCGCGCGCGGCGCGGTGCCGGTGCCGGAAGGCTTTTCCTATTCCAGCGACACCAATCCGGAGGCGCTGGACGTCCGCGGCCTGCAAACCCTGCTGCAGATGGCCTATGCCTGACAAGAACGACGCGCCCGCGGCGCAGAATTTCCTGCCCTATGGCCGCCAGGAGATCGGCGATGCCGATATCAAGGCGGTGGTCGAGGCCTTGTGCTCCGACTGGCTGACCACGGGTCCGCGAGTCGGATTGTTTGAAAAGGCGTTCGCCCAGTTTTGCGGCGCCGCCGAAGGCGTCGCGGTGAACAGCGGCACGGCGGCGCTGCATGCCGCGATGCGGGCCTTGCGGGTCGGGCCGGGCGACGAGGTCATCGTTCCGGCTATCACCTTCGCCGCCTCGGCCAATGCCGCGGTGTACGAGGGCGCGACGCCGGTGTTCGCCGACGTCGAAGCCGACACGCTGCTGATCGATCCCGAGCGTGTCGCGGCGCTCATCACGCCGCGCACCAAGGCTATCGTCGCCGTCGATTATGCGGGCCAGCCTGCCGACTACGCGGCCTTGCGGGCGCTGGTGAAGGGCACGGACATCGCAATCGTCGCCGATGCCTGCCATGCGCCGGGCGCGACCTATATGGGCTGCAAGGTCGGGACGCTGGCGGACATCAGCTGTTTTTCGTTCCATCCGGTGAAGCATCTGACGACCTGCGAAGGCGGCATGTGCCTGACGGACAATGCGGCCTATGCCGCGCATATGCGGCGTTTCCGCAATCACGGCATCGACAGCGATCATCGCAAACGCGAGGCCGAGGGAACGTTTGCCTACGACATGGTCGAGCTCGGCTACAATTACCGCCTGCCGGATGTGCAATGCGCGCTGGGCCTGGCGCAGCTCGAACGTCTGCCCCAATGGGTCGCCAAGCGCCGCGCGGTTTCGGTCTGGTATGAAAACGATCTCGCCGGCGTCGCGCATGTGAAGCCCTTGCGCGTGCACGCCGACCGCACGCATGCCTATCATCTCTATGTCGTTCGCCTCGACCTGGCGAAATTGCGCATCAGCCGCGCCCGGGCATTCGCGCATCTGCGCAGTCGCGGCATCGGCGCCAATGTGCATTACGCGCCGGTCTACCTGCACAGCTTCTATCGGGCGCGGGGTTATGAGCCCGGTCTTTGTCCGGTGGCCGAGGCGCAGTACGAGACCATTCTCACCCTGCCGATGTTCCCGGCGATGACGCGGGCCGATGTGACGCGCGTGGCCGGCGTGCTGGCCGAACTCGCCGAGCTTTCCTGATCACCAGCGCGACGGCGTCAGCACCAGCTCGTCGTTGAGCGCGCAGGATGGCCAGTCCATTTTTGGCGAAGGCCGGGCCGCGGCTTGCACGATCTCTTCGAATTCTCCCGGCGTCGTGACGCCGACGACGGCGACATCGACTTCGGGACGATCGAGTGCGAAGGCGAGCGCGGCGGCCAGCGGTGTCGTTCCGGCGCGTTGAAATTTCTCCCGCAAAGCTGCGAGATGGCCCGCTGCCGACGTGAGTTTCGGCGGCAATTTGTCTTCCGGCAGAAATAGCAGTCCCTGCAGGAACAGCGAGCGGGCATGGATTTCGACGCCCAACGCCTTGATGGCGGCGAGCGCGCCGCTTTGGATCAGGCGCTGATCGAGCAGGCTCAGCGGCACCTGCATCGCGTCGGGGCGGAATTTGCGCGCCAATGCGACCGGATCGTCCGCGACATAGGCGGAGATGCCGATGCCGCCGAACAGACCTTCATCGCGCAAGGCCCGAAGCGCCTGCCAGAGTTCGCTGCCGCCTTCGCCCAAAAGGTCCGCCGCCGAATGGACAAGCAGGAAATCCACCGGCCTCCGCCCCAGCGTCTTCACGGATTGCCGCGCCCGCGCCACGACCGCATCCAGGCCGTTCTTCAGCGCGATCGTCTTGGTCACGATGCGAAACGGTTGTGCCAGGGGCGCGAGACCACCGATGACATCTTCCGCATCGCCGTAGCCGGCAGCCGTATCGAGCGTACGCAGACTCGCCGCCGCCGCTTGCCGCAGGATCGCGGCGACATCTTCCGCCGGAACGCGGCCGCGGACGTTGGAGATGCCATAGGCCTGGCCGAACTGGACGGTGCCGAGTCCGAGGCGGGAGAGGTCGCGATTCATGCCGCTATTCCGTCATATTCGCCCTGGATATGATAGGAGATACTGCCGCCGATCCCTTTCAGATTCGCCAAGCGCCCATGATCGAAGTCCAGGACCTCGTCTATGAATATCCGAACGCCAGGGCGCTGAAGGGCGTTTCGCTGACGGTCGCGGACCAGACGATCACGGCGCTGGTCGGGCCCAACGGCGCCGGCAAGACGACGCTGCTGCGCTGCCTTGCGGCGCTGGAGGATCCCTATTCCGGCCGCGTCGTCATCGACGGTCTGGACACCACGCATGCGCCGCGCCAGATCCATGCCCGCATGGGCTATCTGCCCGATTTCTACGGCCTCTATGACGACCTCACGGTGCGGCGCTGCCTGACCTATGCGGCGCGGTCGCACGGCATCGCCTCGGCGCTGACGGCGGCGGCGGTGCAGAAGGCGGCGGGGCGCGTCGGCCTGCTGGACCGGCTGGAGCAGCGGGCCGGCGAGCTGTCGCGCGGCCTGCGCCAGCGCCTCGCCATCGGCCAGTCGATCGTGCACGAGCCGCATGTCCTGCTGCTGGACGAGCCGGCGGCGGGGCTGGACCCGCAGGCGCGGCGGGACCTTTCCACGCTGCTGATCGCGCTGCGCGACGGCGGCATGACGCTGGTGGTCTCCTCCCACATCCTGGCCGAGCTCGAAGACTATTGCTCGGAGATGATCATCATCGAGAACGGGCTGATCGCCGGCGGCAAGGCGATCAAGGTGCGCGACGACGCGCGGCCGCGCTACATGATCGAGCTCGCCACGGCGCGCAGCGACCTGAAGGATTTCCTCGGCGGACGCGGCGCCGAGGTGGTGGAGGCCGATCAGATCCATGCCCTGATCGTGTTCACGCGCAACGCCGGGGCGCGCGCCAAGCTGGTGCGCGAGCTGGTCGGCGCCGGTTTCGACGTCGCCGCCTTCGCCGAGTCCAGCAAGGCGCTGGAAGACGCCTATTTTGCGCAAGTGGGGCGCCGCGCATGAACCCCGAATTCGAACGCAATCTGTGGCTCGAGTTGACGACGCGGCGCGTCATGCTGATGGTCGGCGTCCTGGCGCTGATCTTTTTTGCCGCCGCATTGGCCGGCAATGAATGGACGCCGTCCGGCGCGGCGTCGGGGTTGTTTTATCTGATCGTCGTCGTCTGGGGCTCGCGCAGCGCGGCGCTGAGCGTGGTCGGCGAAATCCGCGACCGTACCTGGGACGGCCAGCGCCTGTCCTCGCTCGGCGCCGGCACCATGGCGTGGGGCAAGCTGTTCGGATCGACGATCTACAACTGGTTCGGCGGCGCGATCTGTCTCGCGTTGATCCTGGTCAATGTCTTCGTGCATCTGGGGCCGGCCACGGCGGTGATCGAATTGCTCTATTACGTCGGCATCGGCGTCATCGCGCAGGCCGCCGCCTTGCTCGCCAGCCTGATGGCGATCGGCCGCCGCCAGAGCCATTCGCGCTTCGAGATCTTCATCTATCAGATGGTCGGCTTGGTGGCCGCGTTGATGGTCTATTACGTCTGGAGCGCCGCCGATCCGGCGGGATCCTTGATCAAGCACGCCGCGCCGACGGATTTCATCCCCTGGTGGGGCGCCAAGATCGACGCGCGGCTCTTTCTGCTCGCCTCGGTCGGCATCTTCGCGTTCTGGACGCTGCTCGGCTGCTATCGCGGCATGCGGCTGGAGCTCAAGATGCGCAACGGGCCGCTGGTCTGGCTGGCGTTTCTCCTGTTCATGGGCGTCTATGTCGCGGGCTTCGACGCCTGGCTGTCGCCGGATATGAAGACCTGGGATGCCGTTGCGCTGCGGCTGCTGCTCGCGGGGACGACGTTCGCGGTGCTCACCTACATCATGGTGCTGCTCGAGCCCAAGGATCGGGTGCATTACCGCTGGATGGCGGGGCAGGTCCGTCAAGGTCATCTCCTCAATGCGCTGTCCGGGCTGCAGGCCTGGATGATGAGCTATGCCGCGACGCTCGCCGTGGCGGTCGCGCTGTCGCTGTGGCTGATGCACGATCTCAAGGCGGCGCTGGTCGGCCAGCCGCTGGTGCTGGCGACGATGGGCTTCATCACCCGCGACGTCGCGATCTTCGTGGCGATGCAGACGCTGCCCGGCAAGCGGCGCGGCGATTTCGGCGCGCTGGCCATCCTGTTCGCGCTCTACGTGCTGGCGCCGGCGATCCTGGCCGGCTTGCAGGCGGGGCCCTTGCTGTTCCTGTTCTATCCGCAATTGCCGTCGCCGAACTGGCTGGGCGTGATCGTGGCCTGGGGCGAGGGTCTTGCGGTTGTCGCTTTCGCGCTGACGCGTCTTGCGCTCACCGAACGCGAGGCCAAGGCGGTCGTTGCCTAGGCGCCGCTGGCGAGAAGCCGCTTCAGGCCGCCATAGTTCGGCTGGTCGATGCCGACCTTGTCGCGCGTCGTGACGGTCAGGTGTTCGGCAAGGCCAGGTGTTTCGAGCCCGATCGTGCCGCCGCGGATGGCGGCACAGAGCTCGCGATTGAGATCGAGCAGTGGGCCGTCATGGCCGAGAAGGGCGGCGAGGCGGGCGCGTTCGGCTTCGCCGGAGGCGGCGCCCTGCTCCAATTCGCGGATTACGATGCCGAGCGCGTTGGCGGCGACGCGGGCGTGGAAGGCGGTGTGGCCCTTGAGCTCGGGCATGGCACGCTGCTCCAGGAAGTCGCGCACCGCGGCGACGAGCTCCTGCATGGAGGGCTGGTCCATCATTTTTCACCTCCCCAGCATGGGGAGGTCGATCCGCGCAGCGGATCGGGTGGGGACGTCTCTCCCAGCGAAGGCACTTCCCCACCCGGCTTCGCTTCGCTCGCCGACCTCCCCATGCTGGGGAGGTGAAAGTAAGTGCAGCGTCGTCCTCATCATATCTTTCCCCGGATAATCAGATTGATGAGATCGACTTCCGTCTCCGACGCGCGGCGGCCGATGGCGGCGCGTTCGACGGAGCGGTCGCGCAGGAAGCCCTGATACATGCTCATGCACATCACGCCCCATTTCAGCGAGCCGTAGACGATCCAGGTGCGCGCCTCGTCGATGTCGATATGCCCGCCGCCGGCGGCCTCGTAGCCCGCGAGCAGGTCGGCGAGGTCGCCGAAGCCGCCGACGACTTTCTCCTGCACACCGAAGCGCCAGGTGTTGGTGCAGATCCAGCCGATGTCCTCCAGCGGATCGCCGATATGGGTCAGCTCCCAGTCGAGCGCCGCTTCCACGCCGCGCGGCGAGATCAAAAGATTGCCGTGCCGGAAATCGCCATGCACCAGGGTCTGGCGCTTGGCGCTCGCCATGCGCGGTTCGAGCCAGCGGAAGGCGACCTCGAACATCGGATGCGGATAGGCGTAGAGGTCGTAGGTGTCGCGGTAGCGGCGCAGCTGCGTCGGGCCGTCCACCACCGGCAGCACCTGGCGAAGCTCCGGCGTCAGTTCGACGGCGTGGATGCGTGCCAGTTCCTCGCCGCATTGCCGCGCCAGGTCGGGACGGATCGCATCGAACGCCGCGTCGCGCAAAATCTTGCGGGCGATGGTCTCGCCGGGAAGGCGATCCATCACATAGCCTTCGCCGATGCCGTCGGCGGCGCGCAGCACGTAACGCACGCGCGGGGCGCGGACGCCGGCGGCGCGGCTGGCCTCGATGGCGACGGCTTCGGTTTGGAGCGGCACCGAGGTCGAGGTCTCGGTCGCAAGGCGCGCCGCGCCGCCGGGCGTGCGGCGCAGGATCAGCGGAATGGTTTCGCCGTCCAGAACCGCATCGAACGACCAAGTCTCCTGGCTGGCGCCGCCGGAGAGGCGCGTCATGCCGCTCAACCGGTCCAGGCCTGGCAAGGCCGGCTGCAAAGCCGCTTCGAGGGCGGGAAGAAAATCGCTCATAGGCGAATCCTACACCTTGTCGCGGCGGAACCTTCAACCGCGAGGGCGCCGTTAAATCTTTCCGGCGCCGATTTGTGCTATAGCCGCGTTCCAGACGGCAAGGTGGGGGCGTTTCCGTGTTTCCAGGATTGCGAACCGGTGGCTTGCGCCGCCTCGGTCTCCTTGTGCTGTTCGCCGTCCTGCCGGCATCGGCGGCGCAGGCCGTGCCGTCCAACGGGCCGTGGTCGGTGACGCTTTACGCCGGCCCTGCCACCACCAAGTTCTTCGGCGCCGTGTTCACGTCGGGCCGGCTGCAGGCCAACGCCATGATGGTAGGGCTCGCGGGCGATGGACGGCTGCTCTATCTCGGCGAAGGCATTTCGCTGGCCGGCGAAGCTGAGATCACACAATACGGCTTCGGTCACAGCAACACGACCTTCTCGGCGGGCATGGGATTTCAGCTGAACGCACCGTTCGGGTGGGACCGCTTGCGGCTCTCCATCTATGACGGGCCGTCCTACGCGGTCGACCCGCCTTACACCTCGATCGGCTATCACGGCATCGTCTATCCGGCGCAGCGCAAGAAGTGGGAGAACTACGTTACGCTCGAAATCGCCGTCGGACTCTCCAGCAAATCGAGCTGGGACGTCGTCGGGCGCCTGTTCCATCGCTCCGGCGCATGGGGTCTCTACACCGATAGCGACGACGACGGCCTGGCGGTGGGTTTGGGCCTTAAATACAAGTTTTGAAATGCATATCATTCACCATGGCCGGGCTTGACCCACTGCTGTCCGGTTTAAATTCTAGGCCCATAGCAGCTC
>OLLF01000242.1_pt1 | contig 84031 bp, 92 predicted proteins | sample 1604471 | NCBI WGS metagenome assembly OLLF01 (sample SAMEA104055714, study PRJEB20765) | soil metagenome | isolation source: soil
ATGCGCCGCCGCCGTCGCCAGCGCGCCGAGCGAGGCCAGCCGGTGCTCCCGCGACAGCGCCAGCTGCGTCGCGGCCAGGCCCGCCGACATGCGCGCGCCTTCGGACGCGATGCGCCAGGCGTAGATGGAGGTAAAACCGATGCCGATCACCAGCGAAGCCCAGATGCCGGCCTGGTAGAGCGTCGGCAGCAGCAAGCCCTCCCCCGCCGGCCAGGGCAGCGGCGCATGAAAGACCGAGATCAGGCAGACCGAGGCGAAGGCAATGGCCGCCAGGATCAGCGTGTTGCCGAGATTGAGGGTCGCGGCGCCGATCACCACCGGCGCCAGGAACATCAGCGCGAACGGGTTGGTGATGCCGCCGGTCAGGTACAGCAGCGCCGCCAGCTGCAGCACGTCGAAGGCGAGATAGGCCGTGGCCTCGCGGTTGGTCAGCCGGTGGCTGGCCGGATAACGCACCGCCAGAAGGACGTTGACCACCGCGCTGGCTGCGATCGCCACGACGCAGGGCATCAGCGGCAGCGCATAGCCGAAGCCGAAATAGACGATGAACAGGGCGGCGGACTGGCCGCCGACCGCCATCCAGCGCAGATTCGACAGCGTGCGCAGCCTGACCCGGCCGCGCGCCGCCGCGGCAGGCGTTTCGGTGAAGGCGCGCACGCGGGGCGCGTCCTGGATATCGCTCATGGCCGGGGTTTTCCGCCTGTCGCGCCGATTCGCCGCTTCCTTGCGCGGCGCGGCGCCAGTATCAATCGCCACGTCCGCCGCTTCAATCGGAAGAACGGTGCATGCGCCGCCTGCCCCTCATTTTCCTGCCGGCCGCCCTGGCGCTCGCGCTGGTGCTCGGCTTTTTCCTGTGGCGGGCGAGCGACGGCCTGCCGGGCCTCGGCCGCGTCGTCGGCACCGGCACCGCCAGCATCGGCGCGCCGTTCACGCTGACCGACCAGGACGGCCGCAAGCGGCGGTCCGCCGATTTTGCCGGCCACTACATGCTGATCTATTTCGGCTATGCCCATTGCCCGGATGTCTGCCCGACGACGCTGGCGCTGATGGCCGATGCGCTGGCCAAGGCCGGTCCGGCGGCGGACCATGTGGTGCCGATCTTCATCACCATCGATCCGGAGCGCGACACGCCGGCGGTGCTGAAGCCCTATGTGCGGTCCTTCGGCCCCAGCTTTGTCGGCCTGACCGGCGATCTCAAGACCATCGCCAAGACGGCGGCCGACTACCGCGTCTATTTCCGCAAGCATCCGCTGGAGAACGGCGATTACGGCCTCGACCATTCCAGCGTCATCTACCTGATGGGACCGGACGGCAAGTTCGTCGCCTATTGGGACGACACCGCCATCGGTCCCGACAAGCTGGCCGCTGAACTGCGCGCGCGGCTTTAGTTCTTGAGCTGCACCAGACCCATGCGATTGCCGGCCGGGTCCTTGAACAGGACGAAGGTGCCGCTGGGGATTGCAATCTTGGGCGAGACGATCTCGCCGCCGGACTCGGTGACCTTTTGCATCGCGGCATCGAGATCGGGAACGCCGATATAGAGGACCTTCTCCGGCGGATCCTGGCGCAGCGAACCGTCGAGACGGGGCGTCCTGATGCCCAGCGCGGCGTCGATGTCCCAGCCGAAATTTCCGGCATAGAACGCTTTCAGCTTGGCCGCGTCGGGGCCGGCGATGTCGAAGAACACGATGGGGGCGGCAGGCATGGCGGCTCCTGTGGCATCGGCCGCATGGGCGGCTTGCGTGGCGGACAACAGAAGGACGGATATCGCGAGCAGGGTTTTGCGCATCGAATGCTCCGGAATAAGACGCCTAGATATTAAGCGGCGGCAGGCCCGCCTGCATAGCGGCGGCGATCAAGGTATTGCGCATCAGGCAGACGATGGTCATGGCGCCGACGCCGCCCGGCACCGGCGTAATATATCCTGCGACCCTGGCCGCCGCCTCGTAGTCGACGTCGCCGACGACCTTGGTCTTGCCGCCGCCGGCATCGATGCGATTGATGCCGACATCGATCACGGCGGCGCCGGGCTTCACCCAGTCGCCCTGCACGGTGTTCGGCTTGCCGATGGCGGCGACCAGGATGTCGGCGCGGCGCGCCAGTCCGGGCAGGTCGCGCGTCTTGGAATGCGCCATGGTCACCGTCGCGTTGGCGGCGAGAAAGAGCTGCGCCGACGGCTTGCCGAACAGCAGCGAACGGCCGATGACCAGCACGTCGTGGCCGGTGACGTCGCCGACATATTCCTTGAGCAGCAGCATCACGCCCATCGGCGTGCAGGAGATCAGTTGCGCCCGGCCGCTGACCAAAAGACCGGCATTGGTCGGGGTCAGCGCGTCGACGTCCTTGGCCGGATCGAGCGTGTCGAGCACCGCGGCCTCGCGCACCTGCTTTGGCAGCGGCATCTGGACCAATATTCCGTGTACGGATTTATCGGCGTTGAGCGATTTCACGTGCGCCAGCACGTCGGCTTCGCTCGCGTCTGTCGGCATGGTGCGGTGCAGGGACCGGAAGCCCAGCGCCTCGGCGACCTTGCCCTTGTTGCGGATATAGATCTCGCTCGCGGGATCGTTGCCGACCAGCACGGTGGCGAGGCCCGGTACGATGCCGTGCTCGGCCTTGAGCCGGGCCGCTTCCGCCGCCACGCGCTCGCGCAGCTTGGCCGCGAAGGCTTTGCCGTCGATGATGGTGGCGCTCATGCGGTATCCCCCAGTTCTCGAGCCGGGCCTTCAGCGCCACAGGAGAAGCCGCCGTCACGCTCGCGCAGACGCGCCATCGGCGTCAGACGCCGTACATCAGATAGGCGAAGAGGCGGTTGAAGAAATATTGCAGCAGGGTGATGCCGAGCAGCACGAAGATCGGCGACAGGTCGAGGCCGCCGATCGGCGGAATGATACGGCGGATCTGCCGGAACATCGGATCGGTCAGGGCATCCAGCGAGCGCACGATCTGGCGGACCAGCGGATTGGAGGTGTTGAGCACGCCGAACGCCACCAGCCAGCTTGCCACCACGGCGGCGATGACCACGAACCAGGCAAGGTCCAGCAGGGCGTTGATCAGCCACAGCAGCGTAGACAGGAAAACGTTCGACATCGAAGTTGGCTGGACCTTTGGCAAATCGCGAGCCTGCTTGTACCGGCTGGGCCGGCGCTTTCCAAGCGCAGGCTCGGCAGGTCTGCCGGCGCTGCGCTATCCCAACAGCCGGGTTTGCAGATCCGCGCCCGCCATGGCTTGGCGGCGGACCCGCCGATCTTTTCGAGCAGTTCCGCCCCGCCGCCTGAGCGGCTTTTGCCAAGCTTGACACCACAAGGCCTCGCTCCCTACATACCCGCCGCGCTCGGGCAAATCCGGGCGCAAAGCGTGGTTCGGGGCTGTAGCTCAGTTGGGAGAGCGCCTCGTTCGCAATGAGGAGGTCAGCGGTTCGATTCCGCTCAGCTCCACCAACCTACGCGACGGAACGGAGCGTAGGTTGTCCTCCGAAGCCTTGGCGTAGGAGGACCGAGCCACGCACCCCGTCGCTTCGGTTGGCAGGCCAACCTACACCGCGAAGCGAGCGTAGGTTGTCCTGCCAACCTACGCGATCATTTCCCGCCATAGCTCACGCGCCACACCACCTTGCCGACGTCGTCGGCGATCAGGAGGCTGCCGTCGGTCTGGAGCGCAAGGCCGGCCGGTCTTCCCCACACCCGCGCCGGCGAACCCGGCTTGTCGGCGCCGCTCCAGAAACCGGTGACGAAATTCTCGTAGCCGCCGGCGGGGCGGCCGTTCTTGAACGGCACGCGCACGACCTTGTAGCCAGTCGGCGCCCCCGAATTCCACGAGCCGTGCAACGCGACGAAGGCGTCGCCCTTATACGCGGCCGGAAATTGCGCGCCTTCGTAGAAGACGAGGCCCAATGGCGCCGAATGGGCGTGGAACAGAAGGTCCGGCATCACCGCCCTGGCCACCATGTCGGGCCGCTTGCTGCCCCAATCGGGATCGGGGTGCTGGCCCAGATAGGCATAGGGCCAGCCGTAGAACGCGCCCGGCTGCACATGGGTGAGATAGTCGGGCACCAGCTCGTCGCCCAAGCCGTCGCGCTCGTTGACGGTGACGAAGAGATCGTCCGTACCCGGATAGAATTGCAGGCCGACCGGATTGCGGATGCCGCTGGCGAACGGCTTCAGCGAGCCGTCGGCCGCGACCGTCTGCACCGTGGCGCGGGTCGGCAAATCCTCGCCGACATTGCTGGCGCTGCCGATGCCGACATAGAGCGTGCCCTTGGAGTCGACCGCGAGATCGCGCGTCCAATGATTGCCCTGCGGCGACAGGTCGGCGACGGTCGTCACGCGCTCCTTCTTGTCCGGCTTCATCGCGCCGCTGGCGAAGCTCAGGCGCCACACCGCGTTGACGTCGCTGACATAGAGCGCGCCCTTCGACAGGACCAGGCCGTGCGGCTTGTCGAAACCGTCGGCGAAGGTGGTGGCCTGGACCGCGCCCTTGGCCGCGCGCAGCAGCGTGACGCGTCCCGCCGATGGCCCGGCGAGGAAGACGTCGCCATTGGCCGCCACCGCCATCCAGCGCGGATTGGTCAGGCCGGAGGCATAAATCTCGATTTTGAAGCCGGCCGGGACCTGCGGCATGACGCCGGCCGGGCGGGGGATATGGGCCGAGGAATTGGCCACTCCGGGAGTCGCGTAGGGCTTGGGCAAGTCTTTGACAGATATGGAGAATTTCTGGCCGGGCTGGTCGGCCGCCCAAGCGGCGGCGGTGCCCAGGAGAAGCACGGCGGCGAAAACGGCAAGGGGACGGCGGGGTGTCATAGCGGTCTCCGGACGGGCGGCGGCAAGGAAGGCTTTACGCACCATAGCGTAAACCTCAAGGCGAACGTTCGAGTGTCCCATGCGATCCAGTCCTGTCCTTGCCGCGCTGCTGCTGGCCGCTTTGCTGGCCGCGCCGGCGCGCGCCGGCGACGGCGATGACGGCGGCAAGGCGCCCAAGCACAAGGTCACGCAGTCCGAGTCGTATCTGATGATCGATCCGATGTACTCGGCGATCCTCGACGGCGACCGCCCGGTCGGCCTGTTGATGATCGGCGTCGGCCTCGACATTCCCGATGCCAGGCTGCGCGCCGAGGCCGAGCACGCCATGCCGGTGCTGCGCGACGCCTTCGTGCGCAACATGCTGAACTACAGCACGACCTCGGTGCGCTCCTGGCGCCAGCCCGACGTGGTGCAGATCGCCGACCGCCTGCAGGGCGTCGCCGACCGCGCGCTCGGCCGCAAGGGCGCCAAGGTGCTGCTGGCGCAGGTCGCGATCCGCGTCACGAAATAGTTCTTTTGCAGATCCCCTTCCCTCGCTGCGCTCGCCGGGGATGACCTCGCTATCGCGAGGTCACATCGCGCTGATGCCGCCGTCGACCTTCAGCTCGGAACCGGTGACGAACTTGGATTCCTCCGAGGCGAGATAGAGCACGGCATAGGCGATGTCGTCGGGCTCGCCGATCTTGCCGAGCGGCACCTGGCGCGCCAGCTTGGCATAGGCCTCTTCACGGCCGAAGCGCTGCACCAACCCGTCCAGGATCGGCGTCGCGATGAACACCGGGTGCACCGAGTTGGAGCGGATATTCATGCCCTTCTTGGCGCAATAGAGCGCCACCGATTTCGACAGATGGCGCACGCCCGCCTTGGCCGAATTGTAGGCCGCCATGTTGTGGCCCGCGATGATGCCCGAGATCGACGAGATATTGACGATCGAGCCGCCGAGCCCGGTCGTCTTCACGGTCCGCGCCATCAGGCCCACGGCATGCTTGCAGCCCAGGAACACGCCGTCGAGGTCGATGGCGTGCACGTGGCGCCATTCTTCGAGCGTGATCTGCTCCAGGTCCTTCGTCAGGCCGATGCCGGCATTGTTGACGAGGACGTGCAGGCCGCCGAACGCCGCGTCCGTTTCCGCCAGCACGCGGACCCAGTCGTCTTCCTTCGTCACGTCATGCGGCAGCGCGATGGCCGCGCCCGCGCGCATCGCGTTGATCGCGGCGGCGACCTGCTGTGCGCCGGCGAAATTCACGTCGGTGACCGCGACGCGCGCGCCCTCGCGGGCCAGCATGCGCGACGCGGCCTCGCCAAGGCCCTGCGCGCCGCCCGTCACCAAAGCGATCTTGCCTTCGACCCGTCCCGCCATGGCGAACTCCTGTTTCACTGCGCGGCGACGGTCGCGCATCGCGGCGGGCAGCGTCAACGCCCCGTGAGCGGCTTGACCATTTCGAACGTCTCGCAAGGCTCGCCGCACTCCGGGTCGAGATAGGCTTCGCCGCGCCGCACCCAGCCCCGCTGCCTGTAGAACGCGACGGCGCCGGCGTTGAAGGCGCGCACTTCCAGCCTCGCCTCGGCATGCTCCCGCGCGATGCGCCGCTCGACGGCATCCATCAGCAGCGAGCCGACGCGGCGGCGCCGCTGCCCGGGGTCGAGATGAATGGCGTGCAGATGGTCGCCCTCGACATGGAACATGCCGAGCAGCGTGCCGCCCTCCTCCGCCACCATGAACGCGCGCCATTTGTCGATGGCATAGTGGCCGGCGGGATCCTCCGACGCGAAGCGTTGCACGGTTTCAAACGTGAGCGCCGGCGCCCAGGTGGCGAGCCAGGATTGGCGCAGAATCGCCTGGAGCGCAGGCACGTCACTTTCAACGGCAGGACGGATGTTCATGTCCTACATCTTGAACAGGTTGGGGCCGGTGCAACCCCGGTCGGGCGCCCGCGTCACGTCCAGCATGCGCATGTCAGCGCCCACCGCGACCTGGAAATAGTAGTGCGGCTGGCCGTCTTCGTCGCCGACTTCGACTTCGACCTGCATCCGCCCCGGCTGTTGGCAGCGGCGCACGGAATCGTATGCCCCGCCACCGATCGCCTTGAGCCCATCGTGCAAGGCCCGCAATTGCGGCTTGGCCGTCCACGGCGCGATGACAGCCCAGTCGCTCACCATCCATTCGTCGGCGAAGTCGCGCGGCGAGGCGGCGAGCGGCGGAATGCGCCGCAACGCGTCGCCCAGGACGGAATAGCGGCGTATCCACTCGCGATTGTGCACGCCGCCGTCGATGCTTTCGGCATGAAAGCGCAGCATGAAGTCGGTTGCGCCGACGGACAGCCGGCCCGTATCGTCATTGCCCCACCAGACCGGGTCGGACGCATCCAGCAGGACACGCGGCTTGAGCGCGTCGGCCGATGGGCGCAGCACGGCGTAGCGGATCAAGGACCATGTCGAAACGCACCACGGCGCGATGTTCTTCTGCGCCAGGAACCAGGTCCCGGACCGATCGGGCGGCGAGATCGCATAGTCGAAGAAATCATACGCACCCCCGACGGTGTCGTAGGGCTTGCTCTGCAGGCGCAGCACCTCGCGCCAGCCGGACGTGGCCGGCGCGAAGACCATGAGCATGGTGTCGCTGCCGCAGGCGATGCCGAACGCCGCATTGACGACCAGCAGCCCGGGTGCGGGCTTCTGGACGGAGAAATCGAGACTCCTGCCATAGCCGGTGTCGGACGGTCCGGCGGCAACGGCGGCAACCGACAGGGCCGCGGCCAAGGCCTTGGGCTCGCCATCCGGATGGCATTGCAGGGTGGCCATGACATAGGCGCCGAGGCGCAGCTTCATCGCGGCGATCGCGGCCTTGGCCGGCGCGGAGACTTGCGTCTCCAGCCCGTCGGCGACGGGGAGCGCGCGCAAGGCCTTGCGCGCGCCGGCGACGCCTTCGGCCGCGTGGCGCAGGGCGGCGGGATCGCAAGCGGCCGAGGCGGGCGCGGCGCCGAGCAGCAACAGAAACAGCAAGCCGGCGCAAATGATCGACAGCCGCATCTAACGCCCGGTGAATTTCGGTTCGCGCTTTTCGAGGAAGGCTTTGATCGCCTCGCGATAATCCTCGCTCGTCGTCGCCAGCGCGTACTGGTCGAGGTCCATGAAGGTGGTGGCCTGGTGCAGTGCGTTCGCCGCCGCGTTGACGCCCTGCTTGGACATGCGCACCGCATTGGGCGGCAGTCTGGCGACCTTGTCCGCCCAGCGGCGCGCAGCGGCCAGCGCCGCGCCGTCCGGCACGACTTCGTCGCACAGGCCCCAGGCGCGCGCCTCGTCCGCTTCGACCTTCTCGCCGAAGATGACGAACTGCTTGGTGCGCGACGGGCCGATCAGCGAGACCAGCCGCGGCACCGCGTGCCAGCTCATGTTCATGCCGAGCGGAATCTCGGGCAGGCGCATGTGCGAACCCTGCGCCATGATGCGGAAATCGCAGGCCGCGGCCAGCGCGCCGCCGCCGCCGATGCAATATTTCTCGATGGCGCAGATCGTGACCTGCTCGACCTTTTCCCAGGCGTCGCAGAGATCGGGCCCGATGCGCGTCATGTGCCGCCGTTCGAGCAGGCCCGCGGCGCGCCGCCGGTCCATCGCCGGATCCTTCAGGTCCGCCCCGGCGGTGAAGGCGCCCTTGCCGGTGACGATGACGGCCTGGGTCTCCAGGTCGTCGGCGAAGCTGCGCGCCGCCTCAGTCATCTCCAGGATGAGTTGCCGCGACAGCGCATTGCGCCCGTCGCCGCGATCCATCGTCACCACCGCGACGGCGCCCTCACGCGCGATGGAGACGAACTCGCCGATCTTTGCGGTCATGGCGCAGCGTAACCGAGCCGGCCGAAAAGTCGAACGATGTCGAGAGGGCCAATCCCCAACGGCCCACCCTATCCGGGACCCTTGCTCTCCGGCTGCCAGAGCTGGATGGGGTTGCCTTCGGGATCGAGCACTTTGGCGAAGCGGCCATTGGGATAGAGCTCGGGATCGACCTCCACCGTGATCCCGTTGGCCCGCAATTGGGCCGTCATCTTGTCGAGATCGCGCACGCGGAAATTGAGCATCCATTGCTGCGCCGGATCGCCGAAATACGACGTGTCCTTCGGGAACGGCGCAAAGACGGTCGTGCCCGCTTGCGTCTCCCAGGCCGGCATGTCGTATTTGGTCGGCACGGGCAGGATGCCGAGATTGTCCTCATACCATTTGGCGAGCGCCTTGGGGTCCTTCGCCCGAAAGAAGAAGCCGCCAATCCCATCCACGCGTTCCATCGCCTTTTCTCCCTTCGGTGTGACGCCCCTTGCCTGGGCGGTTACGGCCGCACCGACCGCCAATCCGACGGCGGCGCGGCGCGTGAAGTCTCCCGGATGCATGATCGCCCCCCTTTCTCTTCAGCCTGTTCTTATACCGCCTGGGGTGGGCACGGTATCGCCCGAAAGGGTGATTTGGCGAAAACGTCCTTGCAGGTGCTGCGAAAGGTGGCGTGCCGGACGGGATGAAACAGCGAACTCAGGCCGCAAGGCGTTTCGCCCAGTCCGTGACGACCGCCGCGAACCGCTCCGGATCGGCGGCATGCATGGCATGCGCCGCGTCCGGCAGGGAGACGTATTCGAGCGCGGCGCCGGCGGCACCCACGAGCTCGCGGACTTTCGCGGCCTGAAGATCGGACAGCGCACCCATCAGGTTGCCGTTTTCCATCACCTGCCGGGCATGATGGGTGAACAGCACCGGCACCTTCACCTGTGCCAGCAGCGTCTCATGCGGACAACTCTGCGCGATGGTGCCTTCCCAGAAGGCGCGGCCCCATTCCGGATCGTATTCCTTCATGTTCTGCGGCGGCTCCGCGGCAAACGGGATCATCCGCAGGAACGGCACGGGATCGACGGCCGCAGCCTTGCGCATACCCTCCCAATCGCCGACGCGCCACTGGTCGCCGAGCCAGATCGCGTTGTGGCGGAACAACGGCCCGATCGCCTGCCGGATCGACTGCCCGACCAGCGGCCTTGTCTCCGACGCAAAGAACGGCGGATCCTCGAAGACGGCGCCGCGAAGCTGGCCCGGCATGGCGAAGGCGGACAGCCAGGCCGAGAGCAAGCCGCCGGACGAGCAGCCGCTCGTCACCACCGGGCGCTTGATCACCGTGGCGATGAAGCGGACGAGATCGTTGCCCATGTTGTCGAGCGTATAGCGGCCGGGCGTCCAGGTGCTTCGCCCCTGGCCGCGCAGGTCGACGGCGAAGATGTGAAAGTCCTTTTCCAGCCGGGCCATCGCCTTTTCGTAGCCCCACCAGGACTCGGTCTGCCCGGGGATAAGCAGTAGCGCCGGCTTGTCCGGCGATCCGGTCTCAGCATAGTTCATCGCGACTTCGCCGAGATTTGCGGTGCGCTCCTCATAGGCATGCGGCACGAAGGTTCGCGGATCGCGGAAGGCAGCCGCGGGCTCGGCCGCGGGTCCCTCTTTGCGCGCGCCATGGGATTGGCCGGACACCGATTCAGCCATTCACCTGCTCCCTGTTTTGCCGACGCGAACCCGGTCTTGATGGTAAGTCGCGGCCTTGTCATGCCGCAATCGGACTACGGCACGGCGAATTCCTCCGCAAGGATCGCGTAGAAATACTCGTCCCACCACACGCCGCCCGGCCGGGGAAGGCATGCCTTGAAGTGGCCCTCGCGCCGCATGCGGAGTTTCTCGGCCACGCGCCACGAGGCGGGGTTCTCCGGTTGGCAGGTGGCGATCACCCGGTGGCAACCGAGCGCGCCAAAGGCATGGCGGAGGAGCGCGGAAGCCGCCTCCGTCGCATAGCCCAGCCCCTGGCGGTCGCGCGCCAGCGCCCAGCCGATTTCCCAGGTGGCGGCGGGTGCAAACCAGGGATGAAAGGCCAAGTGCCCGATGAGTTCTTCGCCCGTCTTTTCCATCACCGCAATCGCCTGCGGTTTCTTTGCGTTGCGGGCCGCGTAAGCGCGGGCACGCGCCGGGCTCATGAGCCCTTCCGGCAGGAACGCGGTGACTTGCGGATCGGACATGTAGCGGTGAACGGCGCGCCAGTCGGCGGGCGCAAACCTGCGCAGGATCAAGCGCTCGGTTTCAATCGGCGCGAAACGGACAGTGTCCGGGATGACGGGTGATTTCATCGGCGGCGCCCGCAGCGAAGCCTAAACTCTAACAGAAAAACCGTGTCGGCTGGCGCACCGCACAGGATGACGCTGCGAACGGGTGTCTTGCCATCGAACTTGGTCGACGAGCCTAGAGAAACCGCTTCTTGGCAACGGCTTTTCCCGAACCCGACTTGAAGTATCGCTCAAGGCGACGCGCTATGACCTCCGTTTCGACGGCCACGTAGGCACGCAGCTTGGCGGGTAGATTTGATTTGGTCGAGTCAACGTGACCTCGGCCATGGGACGCGACACGTCGTCTTAGATCGTTGGTCGATCCGACATAAAGGTCGCCATTCTCAAGTTGCAGAAAGTAGACATACCACATGCGCCAGTCTCCCTGCGCTCCTGCGGAGCTTCGGGAGACACCCTACGCCGAATGAAACGCCGGTGGCCTGCCACCCGAAGCCGCGAAGCGGCGTAGGGTGGCGCACCCGGCAGGATTCGAACCTGCGACCTTCGCCTTCGGAGGGCGACACTCTATCCAGCTGAGCTACGGGTGCGTGCGGGGCGTTCTATAGCCCAAGCCGGCGGACGGCGGCAAATAGCGCGCGATTCAGCGCCGCAGATAGGGCAGGAAGATCATCAGGCCGAGCGCCGCGGACCCGATTGCGGCGATCAGGACGGCGCCGGCGGCGATGTCCTTGGAAATCCTGACCGAGGCGTGGAATTGCGGCGAAACCACGTCGCACAGATGCTCGAACGCCGTATTCACGGCTTCCGCGACCCAGACCAGCACCAGCGCGACGACCAGCCAGCGCCAGTCGCTTGCGCTGATGCGAAGGGCGATCCCGCCGCCGATCACCAGCACGCTCGCTGCCAGGTGCAGCCAGGCATTGTGCTGGGTGCGCAGCATGAAGGCGATGCCGGCCAGCGCGAAGCGCACGCTGCGCAGCCGCCCCCGCACGGTGAAGGCCGGATTGCTCGCCTCTCGCACGGGATCTGGGCCGGTCATGTCGCCCTCAGCCGAACGCCGCCAGCGCCGCCGTGACGGCGTCGCTCGCGTGGCCCCAGACCTTGCGTTTCCAGTCCGGCGTGTCGGGATAGAAGGCGTCGCGCAATTCCAGGCGGATGTCTTCGGCCAGCTTGTGCCTGTGCCGGCCCGGCGCGAAGCAATGCAGCCAGTTGTCCTTGCGCAGCGCGTTGAACACGGTGCGGGTGTCGCGCGTGCCCACCTCCAGCGCCGCGAAGGTGAGCTCGACCTTGTGCAGCCATTTGGCCACCGCCTTGTCGATGGTGCCGGAGAGCGGCGCCGACACCGACTCGCCGGCTTCGCTTGAGGCGACCCGTGCGCCCCACATCGCCTTGGCGCGGCGATAGGGCGCGCTGCCGGGCAGATCCTCGGTGATCATCTCACCGGCGCCGAAATCGCCGAGGCCGGTGTGGAAGTCGATCACCGTCAGTTTTTTCACGGTGCCGAGATTTTCGGCGAAGACGTCCTTCAGCATCTTCAGCGACCAGCTCTCGCGCGCGCCGCCGTAATAGACGCCGTCCGGATATTTGTACTGGCCCTTGGAGATCGCTTCCTGCAGCGCGAAGGCGCCATGCGCCTTGAGATAGGCGATGAGGTCCGCGTTCGCGGCCTTCAGGCCTTCCGCGGAAACGTCCCGCGGCGAGATCGCCGCGGCGAGCCGGTCGTAAGGCGCGTTCGGCGGCGGGGCGGCGAAGTCCACGCAATTGCGGTTGATGTCGGCGTTGTCCTCGTTGACGCGCCGGTCCCAGGAAAAGCCGTAGGGATTGAGCGCATGCAGCAGCACGATCTTGGTGCCCTTGGGCGCGCGGCCCGCGAGCCCCTCGCGCATCAGCCCGGTCTGCACGCCGGAGCCGAAATAGCCCTCCACGCCATGCGTGGCGGAGATCAGCAGCAGCGCCTTTTTGGCGTCGCGCGGGCCGATGACGGCGGTGTCGAGGAACAGCGGCTTGCCGTCGCGGCCGGCGATGTGCGGATGCACGCGGGCGACGACATCGATGCCGGCCTGTTCGCAGGCGGCGATGAAATCGTGCCGGCCCTGGCGGTAGTCGGCGGGAAAATAGGCTTCGGGATTGGCGCTCATGACTTATAGTCTAGCGGGCCTAGCGGAATTGGACATGTCACTCTTCGGCCGTCTGAGCGATCTAAGGTCGCGGCCCATCGCGGACGCCGCCGCCTTGCGCGCGCGCAAGGCGGGCTTTCGCGGGCACCGCATCGAACGCTCGAACACCTATTATCTGGAAGAGATAGTGGATGTGCGCGACCTCGGCATCGCGGGGGAGAATTACTACCATTCGTCGCGCAACCCGCCCTATTGGCGGCGCATCGGCGGCGCGGTGCCCGACCTGCTGGTGCGCAAATCCGTCGGCGACAAGCTGGCGCGGATCAACGCGCTGCTCGGTGAATCCGGGCTCGAGCTGTTCCTGTTCGATGCCTGGCGGCCGAAGGAGGTGCAGGCCTATTTTCACGACGTCTGGATGCCGGCGGAGATCCGGCGGCGCCAGCCGTCGCTCACCGGCGCGGCGCTGACCGAGGAAGTCGAGCGCTATTGGGCCGCGCCGAGCGGCGACGCGGCTTCGCCGGCGCCGCATGCGACGGGCGCCGCCGTCGACCTGACGATCCGTTGGGTGGGCAGCGATCCCCTCTGGATGGGATCGATCTTCGACGACGCAACGGCGCTGGCGCATCGCGACCGGTTCGAAGATCTGCGCGACGAGGCGATGTCGTTCTCCGACGAGGAAGCCCGCGCCAACCGGCGCCTGCTGCATTGGGTGATGGCGGCGGAAGATTTCGCCGGCCATCCGGACGAGTGGTGGCATTTCTCCTGGGGCGACCAGCTCTGGGCGGCGCTGACCGGCGCGCCGGCGGCGCATTACGGAGAGGCGGAGCGCTAGTTTTTTACCTCCCCGGAGGGGAGGTCGAAATCTTCGAGCGCAGCGAGGAGATTTCGGGTGGGGCGAAAATCGCAGCTTTCGCCCCACCCGAAAATCGCTTCGCGATTTTCGACCTCCCCTCCGGGGAGGTAAAAATCACCGCAGGATCGGCCTGAACGCCCCGTCCCAGGTTTCGCCGGGCGGGTTGTCCTGGAAATAGGCGATGCGCGCCAGATGCAGGTCGTAGAGCTTCTGGCTGGCGCCGGAGAGCTTGCGGCACTGCTCGATCAGCTCGCGCGCCTTGTCCCATTGCTGGGTGCGCAGCGACTGGAAGATGTGGTCGTGGAACGTCAGCAGCGCGCGGAATTTCGGGCTGGCGCGCATCACCGGGCTGCCCAGCATGGCGTGCAGCTTCACCGGCTCGTCATGCGCGCCGGCGGCGATGTAGTCGACCTCCAGGAAGGCGAAGCCGCGCTCTGCCGCCTTGCGCGTGTCGTCGGCGACGATGACGGCGGGGCCGTATTGCGCCGACAATTCCTGGATGCGCTCGGCCTCCACCGCGCAATCGCCGGTCACCGAATAGGCGGTGCGGCCATGGGCGGAGAAGCCGCCGGCGATGGCCTGGCTGGTGGAGATGCCGATGCCGATCTCCACCGGCGCGAAGGCGACGCCGTCATTGCGCCGCTCATGGGTGATGACTTCGTTGCTGCGGGCGATGGTTTCCATCATCGCATTGGCCGCTTCGCAGGCATGGATGGCATGCTCGGGATCGTCGAGCGGCGCATTCCAGAACGCACTAAAGCCGTCGGCCGTCAGCCGGTCGAGCGTGCCGCCGCGCGCCAGCGCCACATCCATCAGCGGCACCAGCACGCGCTGCATCAGCCGCGTGAACGCGGCCGGATCGTCCTTGAAGGATTCGGCGAGGCCGGAGAACTCGCGCACGCCGCAATGCAGATAGGTGACGGTGCGGCTGACGCCGTCGAGCTTGAGCAGTTCGGGACGGCGCGCGATCTGCTCGATGACGTTCGGCGGCAGGGATTCGGCGAAGGCCGAGCGCACCTTGGCGCGCGCCGTGCGCACGCCGGCGGCGCGCACGACCGCCGCCGTGGCGAAGGTGAGCGCCAGCGCGATGGCGGGGCCCAGCGCATCGAACAGGACGCGGTCCGCCGAATAGAGCCGCCACGACACGAACAGCGCGCCGGCGATGCTGACGATCGTAAAGAGCCCCGACCACAACACGCCGAAGCGCGCAAACAGGATGATCGCGGCGATGCCGAAGATGGCCAGGCAAATGAGCTCCGCCTCGATGGCCGAAGCCGGACGGCGCAGCGGCGTGCCGGTCAGGATGTTTTCGAACGCTTCGGCATAGACCGCAGCGACGCTGCGCGGCCCGCCCGGCGTCGCGATCGTTTCGCCGGGCGGTCCCAGAATGACGACGGCATTGGCAAGGCGCCCGGGCGCAAGCGTGCCCGCGTCCAGCGCCGCGGCCGAGACGCCGCGCGGCGCATTCGCAGCGGCATAAGCGATCCAGACCGAACCGTCGGGTGAGGTCGGCACGTCGACATTCTGGGCCTCGACCGAGGCAACGCCGGGCTGGGCGCCGATCAGGCCGTTGTCGCCCTCATCGCTGCGCAGGATGAGATGCCGCTTGTTCTGGATGACGCGCAGCATCTCGGCGGCAAGCGACGGCACCGCCGCGCCGTTCAGGCGGAAGGCCAGCGGCATGCGGCGCAATTGCCCGTCGGCATCGAACAAAAGGTTGAGCGCGCCGACGCCGAGGCTGGCGCGCTCCAGCGCGGGAATGGCGCCTTCGGCGTGAGCGAAGTTCGGCGCATGGCCGAAGGGATTCTTGGCTCCGACGAAACGCAGCGGGGCGCGGATCTGCGGGCCGTGGGCGGCGTCGGCCGCGCCCAGCGTGAAGCCGGTGACGGTCGCAAGCTGGGACAACGCGGCGGCGAGGCCGTCGTCCGGCGACGTCATCTGCGTCAGGGCGCTGCGCACCGCGTCGCCTTCGGGCCCTGCGGGCACCTCAGCCAACAGATTGCGCGGCGAAGCGGGATCGGGCGTATCGAGCGGGAAGGCGAACACGGCCAGCGCGGCGCCTTGCGTCTTCAATTCGCGCGTCAGCCTGGCCAGCACCGCATGCGGCCAGGGCCAGGGACCAAACCGCCTGAGGCTGGCCGCGTCGGCGTCCAGTGTGCGGACCGAAAATCCGGCATGGGCGCGCGTGTCCTGATACGGGCGCGGCAGGCTGCGCTGATAGGAATCGAACAGCACGCCGCGCAGGCGTGTCGCCATGGTCCCTGCATCGGTCGCCAGCAGGAACAGCATCGCCGCGAGCATGATGCCGGGAAACGCCCAGATGGCGATCGGTCTGCCCTGAAAGCTCATGCACGGTCCATGGCGGCGCTGGCGAATCCTAACATGCGATCATTGTCATCGCGGAGAATGGGTGTGTCCGCAACTCAGGAAAATCCACGCTGCTGGCCGCGGCGGGTTTGGCGCGAAGTGCGGATTTTGCGCGCCTCCGGCCGATGGCGCGCATCGCACATTCCAAGCCCGGCCGCTCCCGTTGGCCCCGTTTCCGTGTAAGAGATTGATTATATTTAAACATTTCTGTCATAGTCATTTCTTGACGGTACCGTCATTTTTGCTTGCGCTGGCAATTCACGCGCGTATCCTTATCTCAAAGCCTGAACCAGGCGCCTAGCGGGAGCACAGCATGGAAAACATCACCAAGGACCCGGCCTACAACGCGGTCGACCCCAGCGATTTTCCGGCGATGCTCAATCCGACGCGCTATGGCGAGCGCTCGACCGCCTTCGACAAGATCATCAGCGCGACGCACGACCATTTCTGGGATCCGCTCGACAAGAAGTACATCGACTTCTCCACGCCCTTCGACATGACGAAGGAATACCTCGTCAATCCGCAGCTCAACGGCGATCTCAAGACCGCGATCGGCGACAAGCTCGACGAAGGCCAGAAGATCAAGCTCGCCAATCTCGACACGTTGTGGTCGCTGTCCTCGATCCTGCATGGCGAACAGGGCGCGCTGTCGCTCTCCGCCTCGCTCTGCCACATCCTGCGCGATCCGGGCGCCCAGGAATACGCCGCCAATCAGACGCGCGAGGAAGCGCGCCATGTCACCGGCTTCTCGAAATACATCCACGCGCGCTGGGGCGCGCCCTGCCAGGTCGGCCCCGCGCTCGGCAACCTTCTGAACGACATGGTGTCCTCGCCGCTGGTGTGGAAGAAGATCGTCGGCATGCAGATGCTGGTCGAAGGCCTCGCGATGGGCGCCTTCGCCACCTTCTTCAAGGAGGCGCGCGACCCGCTGATGCGCCATCTCATGCAGCTCGTCATGACCGACGAGGCGTTCCACCACAAATTCGGCAAGATCTGGGCCGACCGCACCATCCCCCATCTGTCGAAAAGCGAGCATGAGCTGATCGAGGATTGGGCGGCGCAGGTCTTCCAGGTGCTGCTCTACAATCTGGGCTCGCCGGATCAGAAGGCCTGGATCTACGAGGCCGTCGGCCTCGATCCGGTGTGGTGCCAGCAGGCGTTCATGGAGGCGATCACCGACGCCGCCATCCGCGCCGACATGCAGGACGCGACCAACATCTTCCGCGTGCTCATCAAGACGCTGCTGAAGGCCGGCATCATCACCGAGCGCACCAAGCCGGTCTATGCCGCCTATATCGACATGGCCGAACTTTATGCCGAAGGCGACCGCATGGTCGGCGACGACATCGCCGAGGAAGGCATCCGATATCTGATGCAGCTCAACGGCGGAACGCAGCTCGGCCGGTCGCTGCTCGCGGCCGAATAATTCCGCAGACCTCAAAAAAAGGGCGGCGATCCGTGCGGGATCGCCGCCCTTTTCATTTGCGCCGCAAGCGCAGGAAACCCAGCAACAGTAACGTTCCTGCGATGCAGGCCCAGGCGAAGGCATCGCCGATAATTTGGTAGAGCGTGCGCGCAAGTCCGCGCGGCAGATCGCCGACCAGCGTGACCATGCCGCCGCCGGCGCTGGGCTTCAAAGCCACGACGCGGCCATAGGCGTCCGTCAAGGTCATCAGGCCGTCATTGGCGGTGCGCGCCAGCGCGAAGCCGTTTTCGACGCCGCGCAGGATCGCGAGTCGTGCGTGCCACCAGCCATCGCCGCCGAAATCCCAAGCGGGCACGGCGAGCAGCGTGGGATGCGCGGCGACTGAGTCGGCGCGCAGGGTGACGGGAAAATCCATGTCCTTGCAGATCGCGACGCCGGTCTTGTCCGGCAGCGTGAAGCCGCCGATGCCCGGCACGAAGGCGTCTTCGAGGCCCTCGACCATATGCCGCTTGAAATAGGCGCGCGGCGCGGTGCCGTCTGGAACGAAGATCAACGCTTCGTTGCGGCGCTCCGGCCCTTGCGAGTCGAACCCGATCACGATGGTGGTGCGCGTGTCGCGCGCGGCGGCGCGCAACAGTTCGAGCGCCGGGGCGCTTTGCTGTTCTTTGAGCACGGCAAGTTTTTCGGGAAAGACGATCAGCGTCGCGCCCTGGTGCGCCAGAAGGCGCGCGGCGTTTGCATACGCGTCCGCAACGATCTGTGCCCCGCCCGGCTTGCGTGCCGCGCCGATAAGCGAATCGTCGGCAGCGAGCCCGATGCGCGTGACCGGCGCGGCGGCGGCCTCGCCCATGCGCCAAAGACCGAAGCCGGCATTGGCCGCAAACAGAATCGCCGCGGCGAGGACGGGAGCCCATTGGCGCTTGCGCAGGCTCACGGCAATGCCCGCTGCGATGAAGCCGAGCAGGAAGGTGATGATCCAAGGCCCGAACAAGGCGGCGCCCTGGATTGCCCAGGGCGCGCCGACCAGCGCGACGGACGGCGACGGCGCGGTGCCATTGCGAAACAGCGACACGATGTAGTCCCAGCCGGTCCAGGCCATCGCGAAGGCCAGGGCGCCGGCGAGCGGCGAAAACCGGGATGCCGCGCGCGCGCCAAGCAGGACCGCAAAGGCGAACAGCAGCGCCGGCGCCGCGACGGCAAGCACGAGCACGAAGGCCGGCAGGATGCCGGCATAATCGGGCAGGATGTTGCAGGCGCCGAGTGCGTAGGACGCCCAGGCCGCCGCGAAGGCTTGCCACCGCGGCGTATCGCCAAAACCGAGCCAAAGCACCGGCACCGGCGCAATCCAGGCCAGCGGCCAGAGCGCGCCGTGCCCGAACGCCAGATAGAAACCGGCGGCGCTCGAGAAAGCGCACAGAATCGCGATCATGGCTGAGCCCCAAATCCCCCTTGAGATTGGCATGGCGCACGGCGGTCGTCCTGACCGCGATTGCGGCTAGCGATAAAGCGATGATTTTGCTGCAGGCGGCGCCGACAAAATCGGGCGAAGGGGCTGGATATTCGCCGGTCGGCGGTATATGAATGAACGTTCATTCATGAATTTGGAGTTCGGCGTGGCCGTTTCGGACGTCCTGGAGCGCAACCCGAAGACTTCGGCCGAGGACAAGCGCGCCCGGCTGCTGGAAGCGGCGCTCGACCTGTTCGAGACCCGCGGCTTCGACGGCGTGGCGGTGCCGGAGATCGCGGCCCGAGCCGGCGTCGCGACCGGCACGATCTATCGCTATTTCGCGACCAAGGAGGCGCTGGTCAACGCGCTCTACCGGCATTGGAAGGCGGCCTATAACGACATGATCCTGGCGCCGCTGCCGGCCGGCCTCGCCGTGCGCGACCAGTTCACCACCTATTGGCAGCGCATGATGCAGTTCGCCCGCGCCTACCCGCGCGCGACGCGGTTCATGGACCTGCACCATCACGCGCCCTATCTCGATGCCGAGTCGATCGCGGCCGGACGCGTCTATCGCGAGGCGGCCGAGGCCTTCATCGGCGAGGCGCGCGCCGCGGGCGCCATCCGCGACATCGATCCCATCCTGGTCGTCGCCCTGATGTGGGGCGCGGCGGTGGGCCTGACGAAATTCGCCGGCCAGGGCGCGCTCGCCTTCGATGCCGGCAGCGACATGGAAGAGGCGCTGTGGCGCGCCATCGCAAACGACTGAAAGGGAGAAATCGACATGGCTCGCAAACGCAAGGGTGAAGGACAGACCGCGCTCGTCACCGGCGCCAGCATGGGCATCGGCGTCGACCTGGCGGAGTGCTTCGCCAAGGACGGCTATGACCTGATCCTGACGGCGCGATCGCAGGCCGCGTTGCAGGAGGTCGCGGACCGCCTCGCTGCCAAGCACAAGATCAAGGCGACGGCGATCGCCGCCGATCTCGGCGTGCCGGGCGCGGGCGAGAAACTCGCCGCGGAGATCACCACGCGCGGCCTCATCGTCGACGCGCTGGTGAACAATGCCGGCTATGGCATCGCCGGCGCGTTCAACGGCTCGGAGCGCACCAGCCAGCTCGGCATGATCGATCTCAACGACCGCGCGCTGGTGGAGCTGACGCATATCTACTGGCCGCGCATGCTCGCCAACAAGCGCGGCGGTGTGCTGAACGTGGCCTCGACGGCATCGTTCCAGCCGGGGCCGCTGATGGCGATCTACTACGCGTCCAAGGCCTTCGTGCTGTCGTTCTCCGAGGCGCTGTGGAAGGAAGCCGAAGGCACCGGCGTGCAGGTCAGCTGCCTCTGCCCCGGCCCGACCGTCAGCCAGTTCCGCGAGCGCGCCGGCACCGGCAAGACCAAGCTGGCGAGCAATCTCGGCAACGCCATGGCTTCGGCCACGGTGGCCCAGATGGGCTACAGAGGCTGGCAGAAGAACCGCCGCGTCGTCATCACGGGCGCGCGCAACCGGATGCTGGCCCGGCTGGCCCCGTTCCTGCCGCGCAAGACGCTGCTCGGCATCGTGCACAACATGCAGAGCCCGGTGTAGGCGTGCGCCTGGTGCTCGGCGATGAGGGCTCGGTCTCGAAACTGTCCCGCAACATCGAGACCTTCCTCTGCCGCTTTGTCGGGGACGGAAACGCGTGACGGCATCGCCGCCACGTTAAGCATTCGTTGACCACGTTTCGCGCGTCACAGCCGCAGATTGCGCGCCCACGAAACCCCAAATTAACAGAGCTTTTGCCAAGCTGACCCCTTCGCCCGGTCCGTCGACCCGTGGCGACGGAGCAAGGCGTGGGGAGATCGATCTGGAGTCCGTTGTCCGGCGCGCCGGCGAGCCTCGTGCGCGCGCAGAAGCGCAGCTATGCGCTCATCGTCGGGATATTCCTGTCGCTCGGCGCGGTGGCGCTGGCGACGAGTTGGTTCGGCATCGAGGTCGTCAACGCGACGCGCGCCTACGCGGTCGGCGAGGGGCGCTACTCCAAGGCGCAGAAGATGGCGGTGCTGGACCTCTACCGCTACGCCGACAGCCGCGCCGAGCCGGACTATGAGGCGTTCCGAAACAACATCGCGCTGCCGCTCGGCGATCACGCGGCGCGCCTGGCGCTGCTGCAATCGCCGCCCGACCGCGCGGCAGCGGCGGCGGGCTTGCTGCGCGGGCAAAACCATCCCGACGACATCGACGGGTTGATCCGCCTGTTCACCTGGTTCGCCTGGTGGCGGCCCTTCGCGGCGGCGATCGACGACTGGCGCACCTCCGACGAGCAGATCTTCGCGCTGATCGCCGACGCGGCGCGCCTGCATGACGCGGTGGCGCGCGGGCGCCTGGGCGCCGCCAGCCGCGCCCGCTTCCTGGCGCGCATCCAGGCGCGCGACGCGCTGATCACCGCGCGCGAGAACACCTTCTCCACCCATATGGGCGAGGCGGCGCGCGCCGCCAGGACGCTGGTCGTGCTCGGCCTCGGCGGCTCGACGGTGCTGCTCTGGGCGATCGGCATCTACTTCGCCACGCGGCTGTTCCGCCGCCAGGTGGCGCTCGACACGCAGCTGACCGCCAGCGAGCGGCGCTTTCGCGATTACGCCGAAGTCGCTTCCGACTGGTATTGGGAGATGGATCGCAACAATCGCATCAACTACATGTCCGAGCGCATCTACGACATCATGAACGTGACGCCCGGCACGGTGATCAACTTCGACGGCGTCCGGATGATCCAGGGCAGCGCCATCGATCCGGCCCATCGCGACGAGGCCCTGGAGGCCATCGCGCGGCAGCGCCCGTTCCGCGGCGTGCGGCTGCGCTTCGGGGCGCGCGACGGCGGCCAAGCCTATGCCGCGATCTCCGGCAAGCCGACCTTCGACGCGGGCGGCGCATTCCTCGGCTATCGCGGCGTCGGCGCCGACATCACGGCGCAGGTCCACGACGCCCAGACGCTGAAGGACGCCAAGACCCGGGCCGAGGCCGCCAATCATGCCAAGTCCGAATTCCTGGCCAATATGAGCCACGAGTTGCGCACGCCGCTGAACGCCATCCTCGGCTTCTCGGACATCATCGCCGAGCGCCTGTTCGGCGACGGCGCCATGGACCGCTATTCCAGCTATGCCAAGGACATCCACAATTCCGGCGCCCATCTGCTGGCGATCATCAACGACATCCTGGACCTGTCGAAGATCGAGGCCGGCCATATGGTGCTGGACGAAAGCGACACGTCGCTTGCCTGGATCGTCGGCGAGACGCGCACCCTGCTCGGCGACCGGCAGAACGGTGTCGCCTTTCACATCGACATTCCGGACCCTGCGCCGACGCTGCGGCTCGACGAGCGCAAATTCGTCCAGATCCTCGTCAACCTCCTGTCGAACGCGTTCAAGTTCACGCCAGCCGGCGGCAGCGTGACCTTGTCGGCGGCGATCGGGGCCGACGGCAGCCTCGCCATCGCCGTGCGCGACACCGGCATCGGCATCGCGGCGGACGATCTGGAAAAAGTGCTGTCGCCGTTCGGCCAGGTGGAATCGGTGTTCAGCCGCAATCATCACGGCACGGGCCTTGGCCTGCCGCTGGCCAAATCGCTGGCCGAACTGCATGGCGGCACGCTGACGCTGGAAAGCACCGAGGGCAAGGGCACGGCGGTAACGGTGCGCCTGCCGCGCTCGCGCGTCATTGCCGCGCAAGCGGCAGCCGCGCGCGCCTGACGACGCAGTTCTGCTATGCTCGGGCGGCATCCTTCGGAACCGCCGACACCATGCGCACCGCAAAACTCGTTATCGCAGCTCTCCTTTTTCTTCTGCCCAGGGCGGCGTTCGCCGCCGATCCGCCCGCTGGACCGAAAGTCCTGATCTCGACGTCGCTGGGCGACATCACCTTGCAGCTCGATCCGGCGCACGCGCCGCTGACGGTCGCCAACTTCCTGCGCTACGCCAAGGAGGGTCATTTCGACGGCACGGTGGTCTATCGCGTGGTGCCGGGCTTTGTGATCCAGGCGGGCAGCTGGGACGCCGACGTCCATTTCCGCGCCGTGCACGATCCCATTCCGCTGGAGGCGGGCGCTCCAAATCTGCGCGGCACCGTGGCGATGGCGCGCGGCGATGAACCGGCCAGCGCCACTGCCGAGTTCTTCATCAATCTCGCCGACAATCCGGCGCTCGACCGCGCGCCGAGCGACAGCGCCGGCACCACGGGCTATGCCGTGTTCGGACAGGTCGTGTCGGGCCTGGACGTGGTCGACAGAATCGCGGGCGTGGCGCTCGGCGATCACGGACCGATGCCGGGCGCGGCGCCGGTCGAGCCGATCACGATCATAAAGGTCACGGTCGTGCCGGATGCGGCACCGTGAAGGCGCAAGCCGCGCCGGCGGGCTACAAGGCCGTCGCGCGGCTCTACAACGCGCTGATGACCGGCCTGGTGCTGACGCTGGTCACGCAGAAGGATGCGGAGGCCGCGCGCTGCTTCGTCTTCGCGCATTTCCGCCGCCAGCATCTGGAAAAGTTTCTGCCCGGCCTGAAGAAGCTCGGCCTCGACACGCTGCCGCACGCGGTGGCATGCGCGCAGTATCATTATTTCTCCAACGCGCTGGGCGGCGTGAAGACGGAATACATGCCGCAAAGCGACCGCAAGGCCTGGGTGCGCTACCCGCCGCCGCGCTGGATCTGGCAGGGCGCCGCGATCTGCGGCGTGCCGCGCGCGGTGAACGAAGCCATGCTGCATGGCTGGCATGGCCATAACGGCGTCAGCCTGGGAAATCCACGCCTCGGCTTTGTCTGCACCGGCCAGACCGTGAACGGCGATCCGGGATTGGAAGGTTATTACTACGAGTACGATCACGATCTCGCACCGGACAAGCGCGTGCGTTTCGCGAGCGGCGAACACGCGCCGCGCTTCGATCCGGCGCGCGCCCCGAAGCTCGATTCGGCGGATTGGCCGGCCGAACGCCTGGCCAAGGTCGAGCGCTCTTACGCCATGGAATATGTCCGCTCCCTGCTGCCGTCGATGCACGAGCTGTTCGGCGCGGACGAGGCCGGCGCCTTGGTCGGCCGCGCCGCAAGGCTGATCGGCCTGCAATATTACGACGAGATCGCCGCCCTGCTCGGCGTCCACGGCAATGGCACGGAGGATTTCGCGCGGCTGCTCGGCGCGCTCGCCGCGGCACAGGGCGAAGACGTCGAGGTCGAGGGCGCGGCCGTGACGCAGCGCGGCTGGCGGCTGATGGCCGATGTCAGCGAAGCCGATGCGATGTTTGGCGCCTGGAACGCACTTTGGGAGGGCGCGCTCGCCGTGCATAATCGCGGCCTGAAACTGGTCACGGAGCGGCAGGATGGCGCCATCATCTGGCGCGTCGGCTGAAGGAAGGGGCGAAGCATGCGGCGCATTCTGTTTTCCGGTCTGGCTGTGCTGGCCCTCGCCATCCCGGCCGCCGCGCAAGACACCCATCCCGCCCTCTGGACCGTACATGGGGCCAAGGGCACCGTCTATCTCGTCAGCTCGCTGCATCTGCTGCCGCCCGGCACCCATTGGCATCATCCCGACATCGACACCGCGATGACGCGCGCCGACAGCTTCGTCTTCGAAGTGCCGACCGGCGCCGGCGAGCGCGACGAGGAGACCCGCTTCATCTTCGACAACGGCCTGCTGCCGGCCGGCGACACGCTGAGCGCCCGCCTCGACGAGGACGGCAAGCGCGCCTTCCACCGCGCGCTCGATCTGGCCGGCATTGAGCAGCGCAATCTCGACCAGAAGCGGCCCTGGCTCGCCGAAGTCGTGCTGACGGTGCAGGCCATGTACCGGCGCAATTACTCGGCGCTGCACACGCCCGAGGCCGAGGCGCACAACTACGCGACGCGCAACGGCAAGGACATCCGCTATCTCGACACCACGCATCAGCAGCTGGAATTCCTCGCCGGCGCCGATCGCAGCGCCGGCGTCGATCAGTTCCGCACCGTGCTGGCGGACTTCCCCAACCAGTCGGCGCGCGAGCAGCGCTTCGTCGACGCCTGGTCGGCCGGCGATCTTGGCCTGTCCGCCGAGCTCGTCGCGTCGGGATTGCGCGACATGCCGGACGAGCGGAAACTGCTGGACGAACGCAACCGCGACTGGGCCGTGCAAATCCAGGGCATGCTGAACGAGAACCGCACCTTCTTCGTCGCCGTGGGCTTGGCGCATCTGGTAGGACCTGGTGGTGTGCCGGCGCTTTTGCGCGCGAACGGCGTCACCGTCGACGGCCCCTGAGAGAAAAAACACCATGAGCGAAACCGGAACCCGTCTTGTCGGGCGCGCCAGCGCCAAGCTCGCCGCCGCGCGCTATCGGGTAGACATCCAGGCCGGCCACCACGCGCTGACCGGCGACGAGCCGGTGTCCGGCGGCGGCGCCGACGCGGGCCCCTCACCGTTCGCCCTCGTGCTGGCGGGCCTCGGCGCCTGCACCGCCATCACGCTGCGCATGTATGCCGAGCGCAAGGCATGGACACTGACGAACCTCTCCGTCGACCTCGAATATTATCGCGACGGCAAGGATTTCCGCATCGAGCGCGTGCTGCATATCGAAGGCCCCCTCGACGAGACGCAGCGCGCGCGCCTCGCCGACATCGCCGAGCGCACGCCGGTGACGCTGGCGCTCAAGGCCGGCGCGACCATCCACACCAAGCTCGGCTGAGCGCATGGGCGAGGCAGGTTCGGGCGAGCCTTACGCGACGCTGACGCTGAAGGACGGGCGCAAGCTCGGCTATCTCGACGTCGGCGCGGCCGGCGCGCACGCCGTGTTTCACTTCCACGGTCACGGCTCGTCGCGCCTGGAAGCGCTGATGCTGGAGGATGCGGCCAACAAGTTGGGCCTGCGCGTCATCGCGCTCGACCGGCCGGGTATCGGCCGCTCCGATCCCAAGGCCGGCGACCGCCTGCTCGACTGGCCGGATGACGTCGCGGAGGCCGCCGACCAGCTCGGACTCGAGCGCTTCGCCGTCCAGGGCATGTCGGCGGGCGGGCCCTATGCGCTCGCCTGCGCCCACAAATTTCCTGCACGGATCACCGCCTGCGCGCTGGTCAGCGCCGTGCCGCCGCCCGACATCGCGCGCCGCGCCGGTCCGCGCGCGCGGCGCCTGGCGTGGTGGGTGGCCTATCGCTTCCCCAACTACCTGCGCCGCCGCCTGCAGCAGTTCCGGCCCGACGATCCGCCGCGCGAAGACATGGTCAACGCCCGCATGCTGCGCGTCGCCAACTGGCTGGGCGGCGAGGATTTGCGCCTGATGCGGATCGCCGAGCTGCGCGCCGTTCTCGCCCGCACCATGATGGAGACGGCGCGCCAGGGCGGCGCCGGCAATCGCGACGAGATCGCGCGGCTGGTGCAGCCCTGGGGCTTCGACATCGCGGCCATCGCCGGCCCGCGCCTCTTCGTCTGGCATGGCGATGAGGACCGCATCATGCCGATCGGGCCCGCCCGCGCGATGGCGCGCCGCCTGCGCGATTGCACCGCCACCTTCTACACCGGCGAGGGGCATTTCTCGGTGCTGGTCAACCGCGCCCATGACCTGCTGGCCGCGCTGCGGCCCTGAGCCGCCGATTGACTTTTGCCGGACCGCACCGATGCTGGCGGCCGAGAGCGGGAGACCACCATGAGAAGATTTGCGATTGCACTTGCGCTGCTGGCCGGCCTCGCCGCGAGCAGCGCCGCGCCGCCGCCCGCCGCGCCGGACATCAACCTCGCCGCCTTCGCCAATGGCGCATTGGTGGAAAGCGTCAGCTCCGAATATGGCAGCGGCTGGCAGGCGCGCTGGATCACGGACGAGAATTCCTCGACGGGTTGGGCCACGGAGAAGACCGCCAAAGGCCCCTTCACCATCGTGCTGTCGCTGCCGGAGCGCTCCGAGATCCATGCGCTGGAATTCGACACCGCGTCGGTGGACGGCGACGGCGGCAAGCGCGGCGCCAAGGACATCGACGTGATGGTCTCCGACACCTCGGCGGCCGCAGGCTTCGCAGCCCTGGCCAGCGTCTCGCTCAAGCCCGGCCTCGACAAGCAGCATTTCAACCTCGCCAAGCCCGGCGCCGGGCGCTGGATCAAGCTGGTGCTCAAGGGCAGCAATGGCGATGCGGACTACACCGAGCTGATGGAATTTCGCGCCTTCGGCAAGCAGCTGACCCAGACGCCGGTGCCCAGCAACCTGTCGGGGACTTATCGCAGCGCCGCCTATGGCGATTTCCACCTGCAGCAGGACGGTGCCGAACTTTCCGGCTGCTACGAACATGACCGCGGCCTGGTGCAGGGCGGCGCGGAAGCGCATCTGTTGCGGCTGACCTGGCACCAGACGAACGGCCACGGCCCCGCCGTCATGGTGCTCAAGCGCGACGGCAAGAGCTTCGAGGGCTGGTGGAGCAATGACGGCGAGACGAGCTGGTCCCCGAACTGGGACCTGAAGAAGATCAGCGACAAGGTCGGCTCCTGCCCGAACTGGAATCCGAAGGGCGCCAGCGGCAACATCGTGGCGAGCCAGCTCGCCAGCGAGGGCCATGTCCGGCTCTACGGCATCAATTTCGACGTCGACAGCGATCATTTGCGGGGCGACGCCAAGCCGGCGCTCGACGAACTGCTGGGCGCGCTGAAAGCCAACCCGGCGTGGAAAATCTCCATCGAGGGCCACACCGATTCCACCGGCAATGCGGCGCACAATCTGGACCTCAGCCAGCGCCGCGCCGCCGCGGTCAAGACCGCGCTGGTCGCAGCCGGCATCGCGGCCGATCGCATGACTACGGCCGGCTTCGGCCAGACCAAGCCCGTGGCGCCCAACGACAGCGCCATCGGCCGGGCCCAGAACCGCCGCGTCGAGGTGGTGCGGAAATAGGCGGGTGAACGAGCCTTCCGTCTCCGAGGCCGTCGGTCCCGACCTGCCGCTGCACGAAGCCGTCGCCGCGCTGGCGCTCGGCGTCGTCTCGCTGCTGCTGGCCGGTGTCCTGCCGGCGCTGCTCGGCGCGCTCGCCGACGAGCACCGCCTGTCGGCCTCGGGCATCGGGCTGACCGCGACGTTCGAGGGCCTGTCGATGGGCCTTGCCACCGCCGCGGCGGGCATCGTCCTCAAGCCCAGGCATCTGAAATGGCTCGGCGCGGGCGCGGCGCTGGTCCTGGCGGCTTGCGATTTCGCGACCCTGCATGCGCAAGGCTCCGTCATCATGGCCCTGCGCGCCGTGGCGGGCGTCCCGGAGGGCGTGCTCCTCTGGATCACGGTCGGCATGATCGCGCGCACCGCGACGCCGGAGCGCTGGGCCGGCATCTTCTTCACCGTGCTCACGGCGGGCCAGATGCTGCTGGCGCTGCTCTACGCGCAATGGGTGCTCCCGGCCTATGGCGCCGATGGCGGATTCGCGGGCCTTGCCCTCGCCGGCCTCCTGGGGATCGGCGTGGCGTTCTTCCTGCCGGACCGTTACGCCCCGCTGCAGAAGGACGAGAGCCAAAGCGGCGCGCCGCCGCCGCGCGGCTGGTTCGCCCTGTTTGCGACGCTGATCTATATCGGCGCCGCCAGCACGGTCGGCGTCTATCTCCAGCCGCTGGCGCAGGAGGCGGGCCTCGGCGCCGACGTGGCGCGAACCGCGATCTGGATTTCGCTGGCGGCCCAGATCGCCGGCGGCGCGGCGGCGACGGCGCTGGCCGGCCATGTGCGCTATTTCACCGTCTTCGTCGCCTCGACCGTCTTCACCATCGCGGCCTGGGCCGTCTTCCTGCTGCGGCCGGCGCCCTGGGCCTTCATCGCGGCCAACGCCGCGGCGGGCTTCGTCAGCATTCTGATCGCGGCCTTCCTGGTGCCGATGACCATCGAAGCCGATCCGTCGCGCCGCGCCGCGGTGCTGAGCGGCAGCGCGCAAGTGCTGGCCGGCGCGCTCGGTCCATTTGCAGCCTCGCAGGTCGTCGCGGACGACGACGTGCGCGGCGCGATCTTCATCGGCACGGCGTCCTTGTTCGCGGGCCTTGCGCTGATTGCCCGGCTTCACTTCACTTCGGCACGGAACAATCACACTGTCTGACCGTTCACCCGATTCGCACTGTGCGAGCACAAGGAGAGGGATATGGCAGCGAAGAAGAAAAAGAAGAAGGTGGCGAAGGCGAAGAAGGCCGTGAAGGCCGTCGTGAGGAAAGCCAAGCGCGCCGTGAAGAAGGCCGTACGCAAGGTGGCCGCGAAGAAGACCCCGGCCCGCAAGGCCAAGCGGGCCAAGAAGGCGAAGAAGGCCAGGGCCAAGAAAGGCAATATGTTCACGCGCGCCGTGGCCGACATGGCCGACATCATCACGGGCGATGCCCCGCCGACGGCCAAGAGCTGAACGGAATCGGGCCGCTTCGGCGGCCCGACACTTTGAAATTACAGGAGACCGACATGGCCAAGAAGAAAAAGAAGGCTGCGAAAAAGGCGGCGAAGACGCCCAGGCGCGCCGCGAAGAAGACGGTCCGCAAGGCCGCCGCCAAGCGCACGGCCGCGAAGAAGGCGCCGGCGCGCAAAGCCGGGAAGGCCAAGAAAAAGGGCTTCATCGCGCGGGCCGTCAGCGAAATGACCGGCCTGCTGAAGCGCAAGCCGACCAAGGCGAAGAAAACGCCCGCGAACCGCGAGTTCGGCGAGGGCAATTACAAGGCGTCCAAGCGCTTCCGCGACGAGCAGGAGAGCTTCGTGAAGACGAACAAGGCGAAGATTCCGGCCCTCGGCAAGGCCGCCGAGGACGCGCTGGCGGGACCCGAAGGCGACGATCTGCGCGCCGCCGAGGCCGCGGCCGCCGCCGGACATTCGGAATAGAGTCAGACCGGGCCGCTCGCCGCCGTCCACAGCGCGGCGAGCGCCTCGATGCCCCTGGCATCCTCGGCGTCGAAGCGGCCGACGTCCGGGCTGTCCAGATCCAGCACGCCCAGGAGCTGGCCGCCGGTGAGCAGCGGCACCACCAGTTCGGACCGCGACGCCGCATCGCAGGCGATGTGGCCGGGAAATTCGGTGACATCGGGCACGATGACGGTCCGGCGCTCAGCCGCCGCCGTGCCGCAGACGCCCCGGCCGAGCTCAATGCGCACGCAGGCGGGGCGGCCCTGGAACGGCCCCAGCACCAGCCCGGGACCGCGCAGGAAATAGAAGCCCGCCCAGTTCAACCGCTCCAGCCCCATCCACAAGAGGCCCGACAGGTTCGCCGCATTGGCGATGGCGTCGCGCTCGCCGGCGAACAATCCCTCGGCCATGAGCGCGAGCTCGCGGTAGATCTGCGTCTTGGGACCCGAGGGACGTTCGCCGTGGAACGTCATGGTTTCGGCGTGAATTTCAGCGCCGCGCCGTTCATGCAGTAGCGCAAGCCCGTCGGCCGCGGCCCGTCCGGGAAGACATGGCCGAGATGACCGCCGCATTTGGCGCACAGCGCCTCGTCCCGGCGCATGCCCATGCTGGTGTCGCTCTGGGTCGCCACCGAGCTGTCCTTGGCGGCATAGAAGCTGGGCCAGCCGCTGCCGCTTTCGTACTTCGTCGTCGAATCGAACAAGGGCTCGCCGCAGCCGGCGCAGGCGAAGACGCCGTCGCGCTTTTCATTGTTCAGCGGGCTGGCGCCGGGGCGCTCGGTGCCATGCTCGCGCAGCACGCGATATTGCTCCGGCGTCAGTTCGCGCTTCCAGTCCTGGTCGGTCTTGGTCGTCATGAAAGTCTCCTGATGTCTACACACGCTATTCGTTTGTGCCCGCCCCCTGGTTACCGAAACCCATGATCTGCCTGAGGGTTTGGCTCAACGTCCCCTTGTTGCCGAAAGCCCAGGAGCCGCCATAGACGACGTCGTCCACCCGCCAGCCGCCCGGCCTGCGCACCAGGAGGACCGCGTCGGTCCAGGTCACCGGCTTGGCGCCGGCGGCGGCGTAAGTGAGAGCGACCGGGCAGCGTCCCTGACGGTCATTGCCGCTGCAGGCGCCGACCGAAACGCCGGTCGCGCCTTCGAACAGCGAGGTGAAGAGATCCCCTTCCGCCAGCGGCGGCGAGTCCTTGTTCGCTTTGGCAAAGCTGTCCTGCGCGTTGCCCGCCTGTTGCAGCAGCGCCTCCAGCGCCGGCGACAGGAAGGGCGCGAACTTCGCGCGCACCGCTTCGCCGGGGATGCCGTCGGAGGGATGCAGTGTCTGGTAGACACCATAGAAGCCCTTGGCCGCGTCCTGCATCGCCGTGCCGTTGTCGGCGGCCAGTGCCGGCGTTGCCGCCAGCGCCAGCGTCAGGACACAGGCCTGAAAGTGCGTCATGGCCGCACCTTCAGCGAATCGCGGATTTCGCGCAGCAGCTGGATGTCTTCGGGCGTTTCGGCGGGCGGCGAGTCCGGCGCCGGCCGCTTCAGCCGGTTGATCTGCCGCAACAGCAAGAACAGCATGAACGTCACGATCAGGAAATTGAGCAGCGTGTTGATGAACAATCCGTAGTTCAGGGTCACCGCGCCGGCATCGGCCGCGGCCTTGAGCGTCGGCAGGGCATGGTCGCCCTTCAGCACCACGAAGAAATTCGAAAAATCGATGCCGCCGAGCAACAAGCCGATGGGCGGCATCAGGATGTCCTTGACCAGCGAATTGACGATGCCGGTGAAGGACGCGCCGATGATCACGCCGACCGCCAGATCGACGACGTTGCCGCGCATGACGAAGGTGCGAAATTCCTTGAACATCGTGCCGGTTCCCAAGAGGGCCTTGCGCAAGGCTAGCCTTCGCGGCCGTCCTCAACAAGTTTGCGCGCCTTCAGGAACGCGATTGCGGCGCCGGCGATGCAGAGGCCTGTGAGCACGCCCAGCGTGTTCGCAAGCTCGTCGAAGATGTCGGCGTCGCGCCCCGTCATGCCCTGCACGATCTCCAGCGCGCCGCCGAGCAGGACAAGGCCCAGCGCCCACCACAGCGCGCGGCGGTCGGCGCGCACCGCGGTGGTCGTCATCAGGCAGAGCACGAAATAGGCGGTGAAATGCAGCGCCTTGTCCCAGACATGGAATTCCAGCAGGCCGACGATATTGGTGTGCGTCAGCTCGCCATAGATCACGGCGAGCAGCGCCGGCCCGACCAGCCAGGCGTCGAGCCGGCGGAACCGGTGCAGCAATTGCCTGAGTGTCACGCGCGATCCGAAAAGGGTCTCGCCCGCTTCTAGCGCAAATCGCCGCGCGGGGGATTAATTTGCGGCAATTCCGAGCGCCTGCACCGCTTGCGGCAGCGTGATCAGGAAGGTCAGGCCGAGCGAATCGGATTCGAGCCGCAGGTCCGCCTTCAACGCCTGCGCCAGCGAACGGATCAGCTTGAAGCCGACGCCGCCCTTGGCGGTGACATCGGCGCCTTCGGGCAAGCCGACGCCGTCGTCGCCGATCTCGATGGTCAGCCGGCCGTTCGCCTCGCGGCGGCAGCCGAGCGCGATCTGGACCGGGATGCCCGTCGGATGCGCGTGCTTGACGGCGTTCATGATGATCTCGCTGACCATCAGGCCGATCTGCTGCGCCTGTTCCGGCGAGACATGGCAATTCGCCGTCAGGCGGTGCACCAGGCTGATGCGCTCACCCAGCGAGAGCGACGACACCAGCGTCGTGCACGCCTCCAGGAGATAATCGCAAAGATTGATGTCGGCCTTGTGCGGCTGACCGGCGAGGCGGCGATGCAGGTGGCCGACGCTGACGATCTTGCCCGCCGTCTCCTGCAGCAAGGCGCGGGCGTCATCACGCGACAGTGTCTCGGGGCCGCGGGCAACCGCGTTCGCCTGGGTTTGGACCATGCCGACCAACAGCGACAGGTGGTTCGAGATGCGGTGGTTGGCCTCCCGCAGCATGTCGACTCCGGGAACAGGGGTTGCGGCCTGACCCTTCACTTCGCTGATCGCCATGGCGGACTCCTGGAAAATGATTTCTCGCCGGCAATGTAGGACAATAGCATCCGCGCGCAAGAAGAAAATATAATAAAATCAATATGTTATGTACTAACTCGACTGACAATGCGGCGCTGCGGCAGAAGGTGCCGGGGACCGCTATTGCACTGCCGACGTTCTGAGAGTATTCGTGTTATTGTTAGTCGAATGAGTAAGTGCAGTAAACGCACCAAACCGATGGAGAGGATCTGATGCCTGCCGATCTGACCCGTGGCGAACGCCTGCAGATTATGCTGACGCGGGAAGAGGTTGAGGCCCTGGACAACTGGCGTTTTTCGCGCCGGATGCCGAGCCGGGCGGCGGCGGTGCGCGAGCTCCTCAAGCGCGGCCTGGCGGCGGAGGGCTTCGTCACGGCCGACGGCGACCAGCATTCGCGCGATTTCGGCGTGGTGGAGAACAAGCTGGCCGGCGACGGCACGGCGGGGAAATAGGCCTCCCGTCTTGCAATAAAAGCCGCGCCCCTTTAAGACGCGCCCTCTTTCGTGAGCCGCCGGGCAGGGCATGCCTTGGCGACTCGTAAAGCGAACCGGTCCTTCGGGGCCACAGGAGACCCGCAAAATGCCCAAGATGAAGACCAAATCGGGCGCCAAGAAGCGCTTCAAATTCACCGCGACCGGCAAGATCAAGACCCACCAGGTCGGCAAGCGCCATCGGCTGATCAACAATTCGCCGGCGCGCACCCGTGACCTGCGCGGTACCGCCGTGCTGTCGGAATCCGAGACCCAGCGCGTCAAGCGCTGGATGCCGTACGGCGGAGGATTCTAGACCATGTCACGCGCCCCCCGTTCCGTCGCCAGTCACGCCCGCCGCAAGAAGGTCTTCAAGGCCGCCAAGGGCTTTTACGGCCGCCGCAAGAACACGATCACGTCGGCCAACGCCGCCGTCGACCGCTCGCTGCAGCACAACTACATCGGCCGCAAGGAGAAGAAGCGCAACTTCCGTTCGCTCTGGATCCAGCGCATCAACGCCGGCTGCCGCGAACACGGCATCACCTACAGCCGATTTATCAGCGGGCTCGCCACGGCGGGTATCGAGATCGACCGCAAGGTCCTCTCCGATCTCGCCACGCACGAGCCCGGCGCCTTCAAGGCTCTGGTGGATCAGGCCGCGGCCAACCTGCCGTCGCTGGGTTAAGTCGAAATCCCATCGGAGCTTCCCGGACCTTGGCAACCGCCAAGGTCCATGGTCCAAGCATTCCGATTTGAGGATTTCAGATGAGCGACATTCAAGCACTCCAAGGCGAGATTCTGGGCGCGGTCCAGGCCGCGCCCGATGAGGCGGCGCTGGAAGCCGTCCGCGTCGGCGCGCTGGGCAAAAAGGGTTCGATCAGCGAACTCTTGAAAACCCTCGGCACGATGACGCCGGAGGCGCGCAAGGCGCAGGGCCCGCTGATCAACGGCCTGCGCGACCAGGTCACGGCCGCCATCGCGGCGCGCAGGGCCGCGCTCGGCGACGCGGCGCTGAACGCGCGGCTCGGCAACGAGAAGCTCGACGTCACGCTGCCGCCGCGCCCCGAAAACGCCGGCACGATCCATCCCGTCTCCCAGGTGTTCGACGAGATCACCGCCATCCTGGGCGACCTCGGCTTCGCCATCGGCGAAGGCCCGGACGTCGAATATGACGACTACAATTTCACGCGGCTGAACATCCCGCCGGACCATCCGGCGCGGCAGATGCAGGACACGTTCTACCTCGCCAAGCAGGCCGACGGCAGCCAGCACATCCTGCGCACGCACACCTCGCCGGTGCAGGTGCGCACCATGCTCAAGCAGAAGCCGCCGATCCGCATCGTGGCGCCGGGCCGCACCTATCGCGTCGACAGCGACGCGACCCACTCGCCGATGTTCCACCAGTTCGAGCTCCTGGTGATCGACGAAGGCATTCACCTTGGCCATCTCAAATGGACGATCGAAGAATTCTGCAAGGCGTTCTTCGAGGTCGACGAGGTCGAGCTGCGGGCGCGGCCGAGCTTCTTCCCCTTCACCGAGCCGTCGGTGGAATGGGACCTGCGCTGCGACCGCTCGGTGCCGGGCAAGATCACCTTCGGCCAAGGCAATGACTGGCTGGAGCTCGGCGGCTCGGGCATGGTCAATCCCAAGGTGCTGGCGATGTGCGGCCTGGACCCCGACGTCTATCAGGGCTTCGCCTTCGGCGGCGGCATCGACCGGCTCGGCATGCTGAAATACGGCATCCCCGACATCCGCTCGTTCTTCGAATCGGATTTGCGTTGGCTGCGCCATTACGGCTTCGCCGCGCTGGACATGCCGACGCTCGACGGAGGACTGAGCCGATGAAGTTCACGCTCTCCTGGCTGAAAGCCCCGCTCGACACCGACGCGGACGTCGCCGCCATCGCCGACAAGCTGACCTCGATCGGGCTCGAAGTGGAGTCGGTGGAAGATGCCGGCGCGCGGCTGAAGGATTTCGTCGTCGCCCATGTCATCTCGGCCGAGAAACACCCCAATGCCGACAAGCTGAAACTGTGCTCGGTCGATGACGGCTCGGGCACGCCGATCCAGGTCGTCTGCGGCGCACCCAACGCCCATACCGGCATGAAGGCGGTGTTCGCGCGGCCCGGCACGGTCATTCCGGCGAGCGGCGAGGCGCTCAGGATCGGCACCATCCGGGGCCTGGAATCCCGCGGCATGCTGTGCTCGTCGCGCGAGCTGCTGCTCGGCGACGACCAGGACGGCATCATCGAGCTGGCCGCCGACGCCGTCGTCGGCGAGCCCGCGGCGAAGGCGCTCGGCCTCACCGATCCCGTCATCGACGTGAACCTGACGCCCAATCGCGGCGACGCGGCCAGCGTCTATGGCATCGCGCGCGACCTCGCCGCCTCCGGCCTCGGCCGGCTGCGCGAGGGCGATCTCACGCCGGTGCCGGGCAAATTCCCCTCGCCCATCAGGACCGAACTGGCGGCGGGCGTGGAAGACGCGGCGCCGATGTTCGCGGGCCGCGTCATCCGCGGCGTCAAGAACGGCCCGTCGCCCAAATGGCTGCAGGACTGGCTGAAGGCCGTGGGCCTGCGGCCCAAATCGGCGCTGGTCGACGTGACCAACTTCCTGTCGCTGGACCGCGGCCGGCCGCTGCACGTCTTCGACGTCGCAAAGCTGCAAGGCAATCTGCGCGCCCGCTTCGCCGCCGACGGCGAGACCGTGCTGGCGCTCGACGGCAAGAGCTACACGCTCGATTCCCAGATGGTCGTGATCGCCGACGACGCGGCCGCGCGCGGCATCGCCGGCGTGATGGGCGGCGAGGACTCCGCCTGCACCGACGCGACCACCGACGTGTTCATCGAGTCCGCGCTGTTCGATCCGATCTCCGTGTCGCGCACGGGCCGCAAGCTCGGCATCGTGTCGGACGCGCGCTATCGCTTCGAGCGCGGCGTCGATCCGGAGTTCGTGGTCCCCGGCCTCGAGCTGGCGACGAAGATGATTCTCGATTTCTGCGGCGGCGAGCCCGGCGAGGTCGTCGTCGCGGGCGGCCCGACGGCGTGGCGGCGCAGCATCGCGTTCGATCCGCATTACGTCGCGCAATTGGGCGGCCTCGACGTGCCGAAGGGCGAGACGATTTCCATCCTGAGGCGGCTCGGCTTCGGCGTCGAAGACGGTGCGATCCTGAAGGTTTCGCCGCCGTCCTGGCGCGGCGACGTCGTCGGCAAAGCCGACCTGGTCGAGGAAGTCGTCCGCATCCACGGCCTCAACAAGGTGCCGTCGGCGCCGCTGACGCGCGGCAACGCCGTCGCCAAGCCGACGCTGACGCCGTCCCAGCGCCGCACCCGCGCCGTGCGGCGCGCCATCGCCGCGCGCGGCTTCAACGAGACGATCAGCTTCTCGTTCATCCCGCGCGCCCACGCCCGGCTGTTCGGCGGCGGCGACGATGCGCGCCAGGTGGAGAACCCCATCGCCGCCGACCTCGACGCGCTGCGCCCCAGCGTGCTGCCGTCGCTGCTGGCCGCGGCCAAGCGCAACGCCGCGCGCGGCCTGGGCGACCTGATGCTGTTCGAGATCGGCGGTCAGTTCGCCAGCGGCATGCCGGAGGCCCAGGTCACCGCCGCCGCCGGCATCCGTATGGGCGAAGGACTGCGCAGCTGGACCAAGGCCAGCCATCCCGCCGACGCGTTCGACGCCAAGGCCGACATGCTGGCCGCGCTCGAGACCGCCATGGGCGCCGCCATGACCGCGCCGGTGAAGGCCGGCGCCCCGGACTGGTATCATCCCGGGCGCTGCGGAACGCTGGCGCTCGGCCCCAAGACGCTGGCGTATTTCGGCGAGATCCATCCTGCGATCCTGGCCGCGTTCGACCTCAAAGGCCCCATCGCGGCTTTCGAGATCGTCCTCGACGCCATTCCGGAGTCGAAGGCGAAGGGCAAGGCGCGGCCGGTGTTCGCACCGTCGCCCTACCAAGCGCTGGACCGCGACTTTGCTTTCCTGGTGGATGCGCGGGTGACGGCCGACGAGGTGCTGCGCGCCGCCAGGAGCGCCGACCGGGCCCTGATCGAAACGGCGACGATCTTCGACGTCTACGAAGGCAAGGGCGTGCCAGAGGGCCAGAAATCGCTGGCCATCGCGGTGCGCATCCAGCCCAAGGAGAAGACGCTGACCGAGCCGGAGATCGAGGCCCTGGTGCAGAAGATTGTCGCCGCGGTAACCAAGGCGACGGGGGCGGTGCTCAGGACATAGAACTTCACCTCCCCGGAGGGGAGGTAAAAGACTCAACGTCACAATCCCGCCAAACCGGCGTATAACGCTGCCTCTCTTCGCGGGAGGGAGCAGTGATCCAGCGTTACGATCTCATCATAGTCGGCGGCAGCTTTGCGGGGCTGGCCTGCGCGCGCACCGCCGCCTTGCGCGGCCTGAAGGTCGCCGTCATCGACGGCAAGGCCGAGCCCGGCGCGCGGGTGCGCACCACCGGCATCGTGGTCAAGGAAGCCAGCGACGACTTCGACCTGCCGGCGCATCTGATGCGCAAGGTGCGCGGCGTGCGGCTCTACGCGCCGAACGACCGCTCCGTCGATCTTTCCGCGCCCGGCTATTTCTTCCAGGCGACCGATACGCCCGGCGTGCTGCGCTGGATGGCGGGCGAGGCCGAGCGCGCCGGGGCCGTGATGCTCTATGGCCGCAAATTCGAATCCGCCGTCGAGCACGAACGCGGCGTGGCGCTGACGTCGCTCGGCCTGCACGCCGGTTTCCTGATCGGCGCCGACGGCGCGCGGTCCAGGGTGGCGGAGACCTTCGGCCTCAGCCGCAACAGCAACTTCCTCGCCGGGCTCGAGATCGAGTGCGAGCCGCTGGCCGAGCTCGACCAGCGCTTCCTGCATTGCTTCGCCGACAGCCGCATCGCGCCGGGCTACATCGCCTGGGTGGTGCCGGGCGTCGGCAACACGCAGATCGGCGTCGCGGCAAGGCGGCCGCACCGGCCCGATCTCGGCGAGCTCCTGCTGCGCCTGAAGACGGTCTGCGACATCCGCCAGATCCGCGTCACGCAGCGGCGCAGCGGCCTGATCCCGTCCGGCGGCACGCTGAGCGACCTCGGCAACAACCGCGTCATGCTGGTGGGCGACGCGGCCGGCATGGTGTCGCCGGTGACCGGCGGTGGCATCCACACGGCGCTGCATTTCGGCCGCCGCGCGGCACAACTGGTCTCCGACTATCTCGGCGACCGCGGGCCGCATCCGGTGGCGCAGCTGGTGCGCGAGGCGCCGCGCTATCGCACCAAGCTGCTGCTGCGCCGCCTGCTCGACACCGCGCCGTCCAACGGGCTGATCAACGCGCTCTTGATGACGTCGCCGGTGCAGGCGCTGGCGCAGCGGATGTATTTCCATTCCCGCGCCGGCGGCGCCGAAAGCTTCGCCGCCTGGGCCGAGGAATTCGAACGCGGCGAGTTGGAGAAATCCCCGCCCGAGCTGTCCGCCCCGAAGCTAAGGTTGATTTAATCCATCCATTCACCATGGCCGGGCTTGACCCGGCCACCCAGCCGGCGCGCGTCTGCGCGCCAATGACTCTCACCGAGCGGGACGGAGAAATGGGTGGCCGGGCCTCTTAGCGACAGCGTAAGAGGGCCCGGCCATGGTGAGTGGAATGATTTGTCGAGTTCACAAACCTATACGCTTGCAGCCAAGCCCGTCGCCGCGCGAGGATGGCGCATGCAGCGCAGGCATGTTCTGGCCGGTCTCATGGCTTCGACCCTTCCGTTTCCGGTCAACGCCGCCGCTTATGACGGCGCGGCGAACGCGGCCGATATTGCCTGGCTGATCGGCCAGCTCGCCGCGCGCTACGCCTATCTTCCCGACCGCCACATCGATCTCGACAAGCTGCGCCGCATCTATGTCGCCGAAGCACAGGGCGCCGGCGAACGGCATGCCTTTCTCGGCGTGCTGGAGCGCCTGCTCGCCGAGCTGCACGATCATCACATCGAAGCCAATGTGAACAACGACGCCTCGCCAGAGCTTGTGCCGACCGGCGCCGAGGTCTGGGCCTCGTTCCAAGGCAGCCGCGCCATCATCGAGGAAGTCCGCCCTGGCAGCAGCCTCGACCAGGCCGGGGTCATGGCGGGCTTCGAGGTGACCGATATCGCCGGCGTGCCGGTAGCCGAAGCCGTTGCGGCGCGGGCGCCGCGCGCCCTGTCGGCGCCCGATCCGGCAGCGGACGACTATACGCTGCGCGTGCTGCTGGCCGGCACGCATAGCGCGCGCCGCGTCTTCACCGTGCGCAATGCCAAGGGCAACACCCGCAAGATCGATCTGCCGCCGCACCAGGGCGAGGCGCAAGGCGCGCTCCTGAGCCTGCGCCGGATCGATCCCGAAATCGCCTGCATCCGCATCAGGAACAGCCTGGGCAACTCCGATCTGGTCGCGGAGTTCGACAAGGCGCTGGAAACGGTGCGCGGCGTGCGCGGCCTGATCCTGGACCTGCGCAACACGCCGAGCGGCGGCAACACCGACGTCGCCGAGCCGATGCTCGGCCGTTTCGTCACCGGCCGGCCGGGCTATCAGCGTGTCTTCGATCCGGGGCCGGACAAGACATTCCCCAAAGATTCGACCGTGCGCTGGGTGCGGGCGCGCGGACCGTTCCGCGTCACTGCCAACCTCGCCGTACTGTGCGACCGCTGGACCGGCAGCATGGGCGAGGGCATGACCATCGGGCTGGACGCGATGGGGCGCGCCGCGATCGCGGGCACGCGCATGGCGGGCCTCTGCGGCGCCACCACGACCTTCAAGCTGCCCAGCAGCGGCATCGGCGTGACCTTTCCGACCGAGCGGCTGTATCACCTGAACGGCACGCCGCGCGAGAACTTCGTGCCGCGCGAATTGGTCGACCTAGCGCAGGCGCCGGGCGACGATCCCATCCTGGCGCGCGGCATCGCCGTGCTGCGCGACATGGCGCGTTGACCGACATGGAACAGCAATTCGACCGCCGCAGCGCCTATGCCTTCATCGTCGCCTTCGGCGTCGTCAGCCTGTTCGCCGACATGGCCTATGAAGGCATGCGCGGGCTGAACGGCCCGTTCCTCGCGACGCTGGGCGCCAGCGGGGCGGCGGTCGGCGTCATCGCGGGCGGCGGCGAGCTGGCCGGCTATCTCATCCGCCTGGTCTCGGGACGCGTGGCGCAGCGCACCGGCGCCTATTGGCCGCTCGCCATCGGCGGCTATGCCCTGACCATGGCGGCGGTGCCGGCGATGGCGTTCGCCTTCAACTGGCAGACCGCGGCGCTGTTCGTCGTTTTGGAGCGCACCGGCAAGGCCATCCGCAGCCCCGCCACCAACACGATGCAAAGCCGCGCCGGCGACTTGATCGGCCAGGGCTGGGCCTTCGGACTTCAGGAAGCGCTCGACCAGACCGGCGCCATCATCGGTCCGTTGATCACGGCTTACGTGCTGGCGCGGCATGGCGACTATCACGCGGCCTATGCCTGGCTCGGCGTGCCGGCGGTGCTGACGATGCTGTCGGTCGGCGCCATCGCGATCCGCTATCGCTTCGCGGGGCACGTCCGGCCGAACCCGCCCGGCGCCGCCGCGCCGGCGCTGTCGCGCGCCTTCTGGTTCTACGCCGCGAGCGCCGCCCTGCTCGGCTTCGGCTTCGCCGATTTCTCGCTGATCGCGTTCCATTTTACGCGCACAGCCATCGTCACGCCGGCCTTAGTGCCGACCTTCTATGCCGCCGCGATGGCGGCATCGGCGGCCGGCGCGCTCGTGTTCGGCATCGCCTTCGACCGGCGCGGCCTTATCGTGCTGGTGCCGGCAGTGCTGATCGGCGCCTGCACCACGCCGCTGGTGTTCTTCGGCGGCGTCACCGCCGCGCTGACCGGCACGGTGCTGTGGGGCCTCGCCATCGGCACGCAGAATGCCTTGATGTCGGCCTCGGTCGCCAAGCTGGCGCCGGAGAGCATGCGCGCCCGTGCTTACGGCCTGTTCTCGGCGATCTACGGCATCGCCTGGTTCGCCGGCAGCGCGCTGCTCGGCGCGTTGTACGATCACTCGCGCCTCGCGCTGGTCGCCGTCGCGGTGGTCGCGCAGCTTGCCGCGCTCATTCCGCTGGGCATCGCGATACGCGCGATCAATCGGCCAGCTTGAGCAGCGCCGGCGTGACGCCGAACTGCTCGGCGACGCGCTGATATTCGGCCCGCGCCGCCGCGTTGGCGCGCTGATGCCGCTCGGCGAAAATGAATTCGTTCTTCAGCGAATGTTCGAGGCCCGTGAGCTCGGTCACCCGCACCTTGTAGCCATGCGCCTCCAGGAACAGGCCGCGCAGAACGTTCGTCAGGGGCGCGCCGAATTCGCGGCGCTGGATCGGGTGCCGCCAGAGCTGGCGCAAGGGACCGGCCACGCCGTCGAGGGCGGCGGCGAGTTCCGCCTGGCAGCACGGCACCAGCGCCACGAACTTGGCGTCGTTCCGGATGGCGAACAGGATCGCCTCATCCGTCGCCGTGTCGCAGGCATGCAGCGCGGTGACGACGTCGGCATGACCGCCGGGCAATCTGGCGCTGGCGATGGCGCTTTCGATAAAGCTCATGCGCGCGAAGCCGCTCTCGGCCGCGATGCGCCGCGAGGTCGCGATCAGGTCGGGCCGCGCCTCCACGCCATAGACGTGGCCCTTGCCCTGCTTGGCGAAGAACAAATCGTAGAGCACGAAGCCGAGATACGACTTGCCGGCGCCGAGGTCGGCCAGCACCGGCTGTTCCTTCTGCGCGAACGCCCAGTCCAGTGCCGGCTTGACGAGCTGCGCCAGGTGCAGCACCTGCTTCAGCTTGCGCCGCGAATCCGCGTTCATCGCGCCTTCGCGCGTCAGGATGTGCAGCGCCCTGAGCAGCGCCACCGACTGCCCCGGCCACAATTCGCCCAGCGCGTCCCGGAGATTGCCGCCGCGCCGCGCCTGCGCGCCCTGTGCCATATGTCTTGCCATGGTGCGAACCTAGCGGATCGCTACTGCGACAGCCAGTATTGCGCCTTGCGATGGCCGCGCGCGAAGAAGCATTGCCGATTGAGCTTGTAGGTGCGGATCACCGATACCGCGCGCGCCGCCGCGTCCTTGTCTTCGTCGAAGTCGAAGAGCGGTCTCGTCCCCGCGACGACTTTCCAGGCGCCGTCGTCCTCGACCGCCTTGACCGTGGCCGGATCCACCGCGTCGCAATCATCGCCCGGCATGGCGTTCGCCGGCACGCGGCCCGCGCGCTTCCAGTACAGCATCTGCACGCTGTCCTTGGTGACGAAGCACTGTTCGTCGAAATGATAGAACGCCAGCACCGCCAATGCGCGCCGCGCCGCGTCCTGCGACGCGCCGAGATTCAGCAGCCGGTGTGAGAAATCGGCGACGCGCCAGGCGCCATCGACATTGGCGACGCGCGTCTGGCCGAGATCGAAGGGGACGCACGCTTCCCACCGGCTCGGCACATAGCCCGGCGGCAGCGCCGCGCCGACGCCGACGATGGACGAGCCCTTGCCGATATCGCCGAACCAGTCGGGTGGCGGAGGAGGAGGAGCGGCGGCCGGTGCACCGCTCGCGGCGATCGGCGCATTGCCGGATGGCGGCGGCGCCATCGCGACCTCGGCCGCCGCGCGCCAGTCGCCGGTGCGCACGACATTGCCGCTGGTCGCGAAATTGTTGCCGCCGCCGGCGAAATCCGTCTGGACGTCGAAGCGCAGCGCGCCGCCGACCGCCAGATGCAGGACGACGCGCCGATGCGCGCCGCCGCCGGTGAAGTCGGCAGCGATGGTGCGGACATCGGTCGATCCGGGATCGTCGGCATAGAGCCGCGCCGCCTGCGTACCCCAGTCGCAATCCTGTTTGGGGCACCTGCCGAACAGCTGGATATTCGCGCCGCCGCCCTGGACCGGCGCGATCACCAGCCGCGCGATGCCGCTGCTATCGGCGTCAGCATTGCTCCAGATGCCGACGAAATCGGCCGTTGCAGCCGAGGCGGGGCCGCCAAACCCCAAAACGGCCGCCAATGCCCCTGCACGCGCAAATGCCCCAAGCCGCATGAAATCCTCCGTTTTGGGCGCTTTTTCAGCGTCCTTCGGCGTTATGTTAGCGTTATCGCAAATCGCGCAACAGGGTGTGGACCCGGGGCGGGCGCGCCGGTATACCCCCGCGCTCGGCCTCAAGCAGCGCAGCGGTAGGCCTTCAGAGAATCCATGACCGACCTCAGCAAGATCCGCAATTTCTCCATCGTCGCCCATATCGACCATGGCAAGTCCACGCTGGCCGACCGGCTGATCCAGTTCACCGGCGGGCTGACCACGCGCGAGATGAAGGACCAGGTCCTGGATTCGATGGACATCGAGCGCGAGCGCGGCATCACCATCAAGGCGCAGACCGTGCGCCTGGCCTACAAGGCCAAGGACGGCCACACCTACACGCTCAATCTCATGGACACGCCGGGCCATGTCGACTTCGCCTACGAAGTCAGTCGCTGCCTCGCCGCCTGCGAGGGCGCGTTGCTGGTGGTCGATGCCAGCCAGGGCGTCGAGGCCCAGACGCTGGCCAATGTCTACCAGGCGATGGACGCCAATCTCGAGATCGTGCCGGTGCTCAACAAGGTCGACCTGCCGGCCGCCGAGCCCGAGCGCATCCGCCAGCAGATCGAGGACGTGATCGGCATCGACGCCTCCGAAGCCGTCTGCATCTCGGCCAAGACCGGGCTCAACATCGATCTGGTGCTGGAAGCCATCGTCACCCGCCTGCCGGCGCCCAAGGGCGATGCGACCGCGCCGCTGAAAGCCTTGCTGGTCGACAGCTGGTACGACGCCTATCTCGGCGTGGTGGTTCTGGTGCGCATCATCGACGGCGAGCTGCGCAAGGGCCAGAAGATCCGCATGATGGCGGCCGACGCCTATTACCAGGTCGAGCGCGTCGGCGTCTTCACGCCCAAGCAGACGCCGGTCGAGGTGCTCGGCCCCGGCGAAGTCGGCTTCCTCACCGCCCAGATCAAGCAGGTCGCCGACACCCAGGTCGGCGACACCATCACCGACGAGAAGAAGGGCGCGGTCACCGCCCTGCCCGGTTTCAAGCCGGCGCAGCAGGTGGTGTTCTGCGGCCTGTTCCCGGCCGACGCGGCGCAGTTCGAAGATTTGCGCAACGCGCTCGGCCGGCTGCACCTCAACGACGCCAGCTTCACCTATGAGATGGAAACCTCCGCCGCGCTCGGCTTCGGCTTTCGCTGCGGCTTCCTCGGCCTGTTGCATCTGGAGATCGTGCAGGAGCGGCTGGAGCGCGAGTTCAACCTCGACCTGATCGCGACGGCGCCGAGCGTGATCTATCACATCCACCTGACCGACGGTACGATGGTCGAGCTGCACAATCCGGCCGACATGCCCGATGTGATGAAGATCGCCAAGATCGAGGAGCCGTGGATCAAGGCCACCATCCTGGTGCCCGACGAGCATCTGGGCGCGGTCCTGAAGCTGTGCGAGGACCGCCGCGGCCGCCAGGTCGAGCTGACCTATGCCGGTGCCCGCGCCATGGTCGTCTATCACCTGCCGCTCAACGAAGTGGTGTTCGATTTCTACGACCGGCTGAAATCGGTGAGCCGCGGCTATGCCAGCTTCGACTATCACATCGACGCGTATGAAGAGGGCGACCTCGTCAAGATGTCGATCCTGGTCAACGGCGATCCGGTCGACGCGCTGTCGATGATCGTCAACAAGCAGCGCGCCGAGGGCCGCGGCCGCGCCATGTGCGAGACGCTGAAGGATTTGATCCCGCGCCACATGTTCGTGATCCCGATCCAGGCCGCCATCGGCGGCAAGATCATCGCCCGCGAAACGCTGAGCGCCCTGCGCAAGGACGTGACGGCGAAATGCTATGGCGGCGACATCTCGCGCAAGCGCAAGCTCCTCGACAAGCAGAAAGAGGGCAAGAAGAAGATGCGCCAGTTCGGCAAGGTCGACATCCCGCAGGAAGCGTTCATCGCGGCGCTGAAGATGGATCAGGACTGAGGCGCGCGCGGCGCCGCTTGATTTGCGCCGCGACCTGCACGCATCATCGCCCATGACGTTGCGCGATATCCCCGACTCGATGAATCCGGCGACGGTCGCCAGGATCGACGCCCGCCTCCAAGCGATTCAACACGAGCACAATTTGGCGATCCCGCTGGCCATCGAAAGCGGCAGCCGCGCCTGGGGCTTTCCGTCACCGGACAGCGATTATGATTGCCGCTTCATTTTCGTTCGCAGGGTGGACGACTATCTCTCCCTGTTTCCCCAACGCGACGTCATCGAGACGCCGCTGGAAGGCGAGCTCGACGTGAATGGCTGGGACCTCGTCAAGGCGTTGAAGCTTTTGTTGAAAGGCAATGCGGTCGTCATCGAATGGCTGACATCGCCGATCCTGTATTCCGCCGATCGCTGGTTTCGCGACGAGATGCAAGCCCTCGCCGGACGCTTGGCCGATCGCCAGCTGGTTGCGCGGCACTATCTGCATCTGGGCGAGCGTCAGCGGCGAAGCTATTTCGCCGACAGCAAACAAGTACCGTTGAAGAAAGTGTTCTACGCCTTGCGCCCGGCGGCGGCGCTGCGCTGGCTGCGGCATCATCCCGAGCAAGCCGTCGCGCCCATGCACTTTCCAACCCTGCTGGCGGAATGCGCCGCACCGGACGGTGTTCGAGACCTGGTCGGCGATCTGATCGCGAGAAAATCGGTAACGCACGAATTGGGCGCCGGCGAGCTGCCGCCCGCCATTGCCGCGTTCATCGATACGGAATTCACGACTGCGCGGGAATTGTTCGACACCGGACCGCGTCCCGCCACCGCGGAGGCTCGGGCCGATGCGCAAGGCTTCTTTCGGCAAGCACTGGTGCGCTGCGTCTGACCGCGTCGGTCAGTTTGGGCACTGCCCGTAAAACGTGATTCTCTTCCCCGGATAATCCAGCAGCATCTTCAGGCCCAGCGCCGCGAACAGCGTGTTGCCGATATTGGCCAGCCGCGTGTCGGCGGAGCCGGGGATCTTGGCGAGGGTGACGCGCTGCCCCGGCGGCAGGGTGAACGGCCCGAAGCCGACCGCGAGGTTGAGCGTCCCCGTCTTCGTCGTGGTGTTGCCGCGCGCGCCGGTGGCGACCGTCTCGCCCGTCTCTGTATAGCCGGCGCGGATGGCCGGTACGTCGAAAGCGCCGGCATAGAGGCTGATGCCGCCGTTCGAGCCGGTGTCCAGCGTGATCGGCGCCGTCGCGCTGCCGAAGCGGAAATCCGGGATCACCGGAATGGTGTCGCCCTCAAAAGAGCGCAGCGCGATGGCGTAATGCTGGCGGCAGCCACGGGTCAGACGGGCGGCCTCGCCGGCGCGCGACAGGATGCTGAGTCTGCTGTTCGGATAATCGATCAGCACAATCCTTGTGCTCAGAAAGCTGTAGCCCAGGATGCCGTCCAGCGGCCGTCCGTAGCGTGCCGACAGCGCCGACATGTCCATGGCCAACGCATCGACGGGCGCAAGCGCGCGGCCTGCTATGCTCAAGCCCTCGATCGTCGCCGGATAGACCTGCGCGCGCGCCGCGTCGCCCTCGCCCGTCGCTTCGCCGCCGACGCCGCGGTCGATATGCAGATGCAGCGCCTCGGCGCGCGTGCTGTCGATGGCGGACGGATCGACGCCGGTGTCCAGGATCATGTAGAGCGGCGTACCCTTGACCGTCACGTCGAGCCCGATGGCGGAACGCGAATAGTCGAACGGCACGGACAGCGGCGCCTCGGCGGCGTTGGCGCCGGCCAGCAGCGGGGTCGAAAGGGCGGCGGCCCAAAGGGCGGTGCGGATCCTGGTCATGCTTATGTAATGGCCATCGGCGGCCACGAAATCAACCGTTCCCGGGCTGCTGCGCATACTTGCATGCCACCAAGACCTCGGAGGATGCTCGGGGCCGCCCGGGGGTGACCATGACCGAACTCGACCTTCTCAATCTGGCGCGCGGCACCACCACCGCGTCGATCGGGTATTTCACGCAGATGATCACGATCAATTTCGCGATGATCGTGGCGATATACTACTTCCTCAACCAGGCGCGGCTGGCGATGCGGATATTCGCCTATCTGTCCTACATGGTCGGCATGGCGCTGTTCCTCGGCGAGATGTTGTTCGAGACCAATCTCAAGATCGGGATTCTGGAACAGCTGAAGGCGCTGCCGCACGCTTCGCCGGTGACGCTGCGCTATCTGGGACTCTACGACACCTGGCTGGCCACGACGATTTCGGTGCTGATGAACGGCGCGATCTGGATTCTGTGTCTTGGCATTTTTTACCTGCTGTTCTTCTGGAAGAAATCGCCGGAAGAGCGCGACGTGCGGATCAAGCGCCCCTGACGACCGCTCCAAAGGAAAACCGATGAAATCTCTGATCGTCAGCTGGCAGTTCTGGGCGGTGCTGTCCGCCGGCTTCGCCGCCCTCACCGCGATCTTCGCCAAGGTCGGCATCGGACACGTCAATTCGGACTTCGCCACCTTCGTGCGCACCATCGTCATCCTGGTGACGCTGGCCTTCATCCTGACCATCCTGGGCGAGTGGCAGGGCCTGCGGTCCGTCAGCCCCCGCTCCTATGGTTTCCTGGTCCTCTCGGGCCTGGCCACCGGCGCATCCTGGCTGTGCTATTTCCGCGCCCTCAAGCTGGGCGATGCCGCCCGCGTCGCGCCGATCGACAAGCTCAGCGTCGTGCTGGTCGCCATCTTCGGCGTCGTCTTCCTGGGCGAGCGGCTGACGAGCGCCAACTGGCTTGGCGTCGCGCTGATCGGCGCCGGGGCGATTTTGGTGGCTTATCGAGTCTGAAGTGGGCGAAGTCGGGCGCGAAACGGGCACAGAACAGCCGCAATCTCCACTATGCTCCCCGCCGTCGAGGGGAAAATTCCATGCCGAGCGAGCCCGTGTCCGTCGAAACCGTCGTCATCCCGGCGGGGGAGGAGCCGCAGGGCGCGCAGCAGGCGCTGGCCATCCGCCGGCTGGTCGCCGGAGCCTTGCAAGGCATCGTCCTCTATCTGCTTTACCTGTCCGTCGACACCGCGTCCTGGCCGTCCACCGATCCCTATTGGATGGCGCCGTTCCTGATGCTGTTCGTGTTCGTGCCGCTGCTGTTCCTGCAAGCGGTCGGTACGATGCGCAGCCGCACGCTGATGTTCTGGACGGCGGCGGCGACGATCCTGCTGGTGGTGCTGGCCTGGTACGACATCTGGCGGCAGTGGCAACAGACGGCCGAGATCGCGGCGACCGGCGGCGACGGCGCCATGACCTTCGCGCTGATCGCGTTTTCCATCGTCGGCCTCTTCATCGCCCAGTCGCTGATCGCGGCCGGCGATGCGGAGCGCAAATATGTCGCGAGCTACGCCGCCTATTTCGACGCCGCCTGGAAGCTGGGCGTGCAGCTGGCGCTGGCCGCCGCCTTCGTCGGCGTGTTCTGGGGCGTGTTGTGGCTGGGCGCGGTGCTGTTCAACCTGATCAACCTGAAATTCCTCGAGATCGGCATCGAGAAATCCTGGTTCGCGATTCCGGCGACGACGCTGGCGACCGCGGCGGCGATCCATGTCACCGACGTGCGGTCGCGGCTGGTCGCCGGCATCCGCACCGTGGCGCTGACGCTGCTGTCCTGGCTGTTGCCGCTGATGACGCTGATCGCGGTCGGCTTCACGCTGAGCCTGCCGTTCACCGGCCTGGCGCCGCTCTGGGCGACGAAGTCGGCGGCCGGCCTCTTGCTGACGGCGGCGGCGACGCTCGTCATCCTGATCAACGCCGCCTATCAGGACGGCGACCCGGCGCAGGGCCGGCCGGTGGTGCTGCGCTATGCCGAGCTGATCGCGGCGGCGATCCTCATCCCCCTCGTCCTGATCGCGCTGCAGGCCCTGTGGCTGCGCGTGGCGCAATATGGCTGGACGGTGGAGCGCATCGCCACCGCCGCCACCATCCTGATCGCGCTGTGCTACGCCTTCGGCTATGCCGCGGCGGCCGTCCTGTCGCTGCTCGGCGGCGCCTGGATGCGGCTGGTGGCGCGGGTGAACATCGTGACCGCCTTCGTCGTGCTCGCCGTGCTGCTCGCGATGTTCACGCCGCTGGGCGATCCGGCGCGGCTGGCGGTGAACAGCCAGGTGGCGCGCCTGAAGGCCGGCACCGTCCCGGCCGTGACGTTCGACTACGACTATCTGAAGGCCGAGGGCGGGCGCTATGGCCGCGCCGCGCTGAGCGAACTGGCGGCGGGCGATTTCGGCGCCGACACCGCATTGGTGCGCAAGCGGGCCAAAGCGGTGCTGGACGGTACGCCGATCACGCCCGGCAAGCCGACCAAGGCCGACATCGCGCGCAACGTCACGGTCTATCCCGACAGCCGCGCCCTGCCCCGCACCATGGTCGACCAGGACTGGCAGAAGACCGGCGGCGGCCCCGCCTGCCTGACCCAGCCGGCCGCGCCCTGCAGCGCCTTCTTCGCCGACATGGACGGCGACGGCAATGAGGAGGTGATCCTGGTGACCCAGATGGCCGGCACCGCCAGCTATTGGGACGGCACCGTTTTGAAGGAAGGTCCCGACAAGCTGTGGAAGCCGATCGCCACCCTCAACGGCCATTGCGTCGGCAGCCTGGACGCCATGAAGCACGGCCGGGCGAGCGCGGCGCCGCCGGTGCGGGTGCTGCGCGACTGGGTGGTCGACGGGGTGCGGGTTCACCCCGAAGGCCTCGGCCTCGATGTCGCCACCTGCCGGGACTAGTTTTACCTTCGGCCCGATTGCGTTAAGAGGATCGCCCTTCGCCCCGGGGCTGGTCCCGCGGCGTTTGCTCTCTGTACGGACGATGCCCCCGGTTGTTGCCCTGATCGACTACGGCTCCGGCAATCTGCGCTCGGCGGAGAAGGCGCTGGCGCGCGTCGCCGCCGAACGTGCCACCGGCCAGGATGTGGTCGTGACCGCCGATGCCGCCGTCGTCGCCGCGGCCGACCGCATCGTGCTGCCGGGCGTCGGCGCTTTCGCCGACTGCATGCGCGGCCTCGACGCCCTGCCCGGCATGATCGCGGCGTTGAACGACGCGGTGGTCGCGCGCGGCACGCCGTTCCTCGGCATCTGCGTCGGCATGCAGCTGATGGCGGGCGTCGGGCGCGAGTTCGGCGACACCACAGGGCTTGGCTGGATCGCGGGCGAGGTCGTCAAGATGAAGCCCGCCGACGCGGCGCTGAAGATCCCGCAGATCGGCTGGAACGAGCTGACATTCGCAAAGCCGCATCCGGTGTTCGCCGGCCTGCCGGACGGCGCGCACGCCTATTTCGTGCATTCCTATGAACTGGTGACCGAACGCGCCAGCGACACGCTGGCGCGCACTGACTATGGCGGACCGGTCACCGCCGCGGTGGGCCGCGACAACCTGATCGGCGTGCAATTCCACCCCGAGAAGAGCCAGGCGGTTGGCCTCGCCCTGCTCGGCAATTTCCTGGACTGGCGGCCATGATCCTGTTTCCCGCCATCGACCTGAAGGATGGCCAGTGCGTGCGCCTGAGGCGCGGGCTGATGGACCAGGCCACCGTGTTCAACGACGATCCGGCGGCGCAGGCGCAGAGCTTCCAGCGGTGCGGCTTCGCATGGCTGCACTGCGTCGACCTCAACGGCGCCTTCGCCGGCAAGTCGGCGAACGGCGACGCGATCAAGGCCATCCGCGCCGCCATCGACCTGCCGATCCAGCTTGGCGGCGGCATCCGCGACATGGCGGCGGTGGAGACCTGGCTCGCCGCGGGCATCACCCGCGTGATCCTGGGCACGGCGGCGCTGACCAACCCCACCTTCGTGAAGGAAGCCGCGCGCGCCTTCCCGGGGCGGATCGTGGTCGGTGCCGACGCGGTCGGCGGCAAGGTCGCGACCGACGGCTGGGCGACGGTGTCCGAACTGACCCCGGCCGAGCTCGGCCGCAAATTCGAGGACGCCGGCGTGGCGGCGATCCTGTTCACCGATGTGGACGGCGACGGGTTGCTGGGCGGGGTCAATGTGACGGCGACCGCGGCGCTGGCGCGGGCGGTGCGGATACCGGTGATCGCCTCGGGCGGGGTCGGCAGCATCGCCGATATCGAGAACCTGATCGCTGTTCGGGAAACGAATATCGAGGGCGTCGTGATCGGTCGCGCGCTCTATGATGGGCGGCTCGACGCCATGCAGGCGCTTCGTCTAGCAAACGGTGTTTAGTTTGGCGGCCTGTGGATTGTATTATACTTAATTCCCAACGACATAAGGCAATTATCGGCCTCTGCTGAGACGCCGGTTGATCTCGTCAAGCTGCTCCAGCGTTTTGTAGGCAATCCGCACCTCGCCGCCTTTGGAGCCTTTGTGTATAACTTTAACTTTGAGCCCCAAGGCGTTGGAAACAGTAGCTTCCAGGGCGCGGACGTTCGGGTCGCTCTCGGCTTTGCGCCCTTTGGACGATTTCTTGATAGATGAACGCTGTTCAGACTGCCGAACGGTGAGCCCGCCGGCGATGATCTCCAGCGCGCGCGCTTCGGCATCCGCTAGGCCGATCAGCGTCCGCGCATGCCCTGCCGTCAGCCGCCCATCCCGCACCATGGCCTGGACCGGCTCCGGCAAGGTCAACAATCGAAGCGTGTTGGCGATGTGCGGCCGGCTCTTGCCGACCTCCTTGGCCATCGTCTCCTGGGTGTAGCCGAAGCGGTCCATCAGCTCGCGGTAGGCGGCGGCCTCTTCGACGGCATTGAGATCGGCGCGCTGGACGTTCTCGATGATGGCGATCTCGAGCGATTCGGAATCGCCCATCTCGCGCACCACCACCGGCACGTCGTGCAGCTTGGCCATCTGGGCGGCGCGCCAGCGGCGTTCGCCGGCGACGATCTCATAGGCGTTGGCCTCGCCCCTCACCGGACGGACCAGGATCGGCTGCAGCACGCCCTTCGCTTTCACCGACTCGGCGAGGTCGCCCAGATCCTCGGGCGCGAAGCGCTTGCGCGGCTGCAATTTGTTGGGGCGCAGGAAGGCGACCGGCAGCTTGTGCGTGGCGCCGCGCGCCGCGGCGGTCTCGCCGCGCGTCGGCACGGCCTCTTCGCCGATCAGGGCCGACAGGCCGCGGCCGAGGCCGCGCGGGCGGTCGTTCGCGGTCATCACGCCGCCGCCTGCAGGCGCTCGCGCTCGCGCGCGATCAGCTCGCCGGCGAGCTTGATATAGGCCTGGCTGCCCGGGCAGCGCAGGTCGTAGACCAGCGCCGGCAGGCCGTGGCTTGGCGCCTCGGAAATCCGCACGTTTCTCGGGATGGTGGTGCGATAGACCTTGTCGCCCATGGTCTCGCGCACGTCGGTCTCGACCTGCTCGGAAAGCTTGTTGCGCTTGTCGAACATGGTCAGGACGATGCCCTGGATGTCGAGCGACGGATTGAGGTTGGCCCGGACCAGGTCGATGGTCTTGAGCAATTGCGACAGCCCTTCGAGCGCGAAGAACTCGCATTGCAGCGGCACGATCACCGCATCGGCCGCGGCCATCGCGTTCACCGTCAGCAGCGTCAGCGACGGCGGGCAATCGATCAGCACGTAAGAAAACGGAGCCCCACTTCCACCATATTGTCTGTGTGCGGAGTATTCTTCCAGCGCGTCCTTGAGGATGAAATTGCGCCGCGTCCGCCCGATCAGCTCCATCTCGGCGCCGGAGAGGTCGACGTCGGACGGCACGATCGACAGCTTGGGAATCCGCGTCGCCATGATGGCGTCGGCGATCGCGGCCTCGCCCATCAGGACGTCATAGCTGGTGAGCTTGCGCTCGGGGCGCGGGATGCCGAGCCCGGTGGAGGCGTTGCCCTGCGGGTCGAGGTCGATGACCAGGGTCGGCTCGCCCACCGCGGCCAGCGCCGTGCCCAGGTTGATCGCCGTCGTGGTCTTGCCGACGCCGCCCTTCTGGTTGGCGACGACCAGGATGCGTGGCTTACGGCCGGCTGGGTTGGACATGGCGAAGCTCCCGGACCTCCAGAATAACACCAGAAGGGTCGGTGGCGCTGGGATGCTGGAGGGTCTTCATCCTCCAAGATTTATGGGCTTCGGTCAATTCGGACGCTAGGGATTGACCCTTGAGAAACAGGCAAACCGTATGGCGGGCGGCCATTTGCTGTGCATAGCCCAGCAGCTTGTTCAGCGGCGCCAGCGCCCTGGCGGTGACGACGTCGACCGGCTGGTGCCGGCCGGCCTCGATCCGGACGTTCTGGATGCCGACATTGAGGCCCATGCGCTGGGCCGCCGCTTCCAGGAAATCGGCCTTCTTCTTGGTCGCCTCGAACAGGATCACGGACGCCCTGCCCCGCAGCAGCTCCGCCAGCACCAGGCCGGGAAACCCGGCGCCGCTGCCGAGATCGGCGACTGTTTTGACGTAAGGCGGCAGGTATTGGACGAGCTGCGCCGAATCCCAGACATGGCGCCGCCAGACGTCTTCCAGCGACCTGGCCGAAACCAGGTTGTGGCGCGCATTCCAGTCCGTCAGGACGTCCACATAGGCCTTCAGCCGGGCCAGTGTTTCACGCGAAACACCGGTCTTCTCGGCGAAGTCTTCGGGCCCGAATGATTCAAGAGGCGCGTCGGACATGCGCCAGGACGAGGGTGAGAGCGGCCGGGGTCACGCCGTCGATGCGGGCGGCCTGGCCGAGGGTGGCGGGCCGGATGCGGCCCAGCTTGACCACGGCTTCGGTCGAGAGGCCGTTGATAGTCCGATAGTCGAGTTCCGCCGGCAAAGTCAGGGACTCTTCCTTCCGAAACGCCAGGATGTCGGCGTCCTGGCGGTCGAGATAGCCGGCATATTGGCTGTCGATCGCCAGCTGCTCGGCGACATCGGGCGCGAAGCCGGCAATGTCCGGCCAGATCCGCGCCAGCGCGGAGAGGTCGATGCCGGGCAGGCTGAGCAGGTCCAGCGCCGTCCGCCGCACGCCGTCCAGGCGCACCGCCATGCCGTGCTTCTGGGCCTCGCTCGGCGTCAGGTTGAGGCTGCGCATCGCCGCGCGGGCGGTATCGAGGCGCGCCATCTTCTCGGCGAACGCTGTGCTGCGCTTGGCTCCGACGCAGCCGGCGCGCGCGCCGATGGGCGTCAGGCGCTGGTCGGCATTGTCGGCGCGCAGCGTCAGGCGGTACTCGGCGCGCGACGTGAACATGCGGTAGGGCTCGCTGACGCCCTTGGTCACCAGGTCGTCGATCAGGACGCCGATATAGGCGCAGGCCCGGTCGAGGATGATGGGCGCCGCGCCGGAAAGATCGCGCGCGGCGTTCAGACCGGACATCAAGCCTTGGGCCGCGGCTTCCTCGTAGCCCGTCGTGCCGTTGATCTGGCCGGCCAGGTAGAGGCCGGGCATCCGCTTGACCTGGAGGCTGGGCGCGAGCTCGCGCGGGTCGACATAGTCGTATTCGATGGCGTAGCCGGGGCGCTTCACGACGACGTTTTCGAGCCCGGGGATGGTCGCGAGCAGGGCGTGCTGCACGTCCTCGGGCAGGGAGGTCGAGATGCCGTTGGGATAGACGGTGTCGTCGTCGAGGCCCTCCGGCTCCAGGAAGATCTGGTGGCTGTCGCGCGACGCGAAGCGCACCACCTTGTCCTCGATGGAGGGGCAGTAGCGCGGCCCGGTGCTTTCGATCTGGCCCGAATACATCGGGGCGCGATGCAGGTTGGCGCGGATGATCGCGTGCGTCGCCGGCGTCGTGCGGGTGATGTGGCAGACGGTCTGGGGCGTCGCGATCGCCGTGGTCAGGAACGAGAACGGCGAGGGCGGATCGTCGCCGTGCTGCACCTCCAGCTGCGCCCAGTCGATGGAGGTGCCGTCCAGCCGCGGCGGCGTGCCGGTCTTGAGCCGGCCCATCGCCAGGCCCATGCCGTAGAGCGTGCGCGAAAGGCCAATGCAGGGGGCATCCCCGACCCGTCCCGCCGGGATTTTCTTCTCGCCGAGGTGAATCAACCCATTGAGGAAAGTGCCCGTGGTCAGCACCACCGCACCACAACGTATTGTTTTCGAGTCTGCGGTGACGACCCCCGCGACGCGGCCGTCCTCGACCAGGAGGTCTTCGGCGGCAGCGGCCAGGACGGTGAGATTGGGCTGCGCCGCCAGCGCCGCCTGCATCGCCAGGCGATAGAGCTTGCGGTCCGCCTGGGCGCGCGGCCCGCGCACCGCCGGGCCCTTGCGGCGGTTGAGCAGCCGGAACTGGATGCCGGCCTGGTCGGCGACTCGGCCCATGAGCCCGTCGAGCGCATCGATCTCGCGGACCAGATGCCCCTTGCCGACCCCGCCGATCGCCGGGTTGCACGACATCTCGCCGATGGTCTCGAGCTTGTGCGTCAGCAGCAACGTCCTGGCGCCAAAGCGCGCAGAAGCCGCCGCCGCCTCGCAGCCGGCATGGCCTCCGCCAATGACGATGACGTCGAACGGGTTCATGGCCGGTCTTTAGGGGAGGGGACCGAGCCCCGCAAGCAGGTCCGATATTTCACGTGAAACAACGAGGGAGGCAGGTCCGACATGCCAAACGCAGCCGTTGCAAAGCGTGACGACATCATATCTTGTCATTATGAATCGCATCAAATATGGTGATTCTATCACTGAATCGGGCGACTCGTAAGTGGCTGGAAAACCTCGACAAAAGGGCAGGGCGTGGCAGGTCAAGGTAAAAGGCCTGCTAAAGGCGGAGCTTGCCCGCCGCGAATTGAGCTATGCGGACTTGACCGAAAAACTGGGTGCTATCGGCATCAAGGACAACGACCGAAACATTTCGAACAAGGTCGCACGCGGCAGGTTTACGGCCGTGTTCTTCGTTCAATGTCTTGAAGCAATCGGCTGCACGACTCTTCACCTTGACGAATAGCAGGAAAGGCAAATCCGTGTCCGCAGCAGGCGTAACAAAAGCACCTAGGGCGGCGCCAATAAATCGGCTCAACGATCTCGTTGCGAAAGAGTGGATACCGGAGACGGTTTCAGTCTGGGTGCAGCGCGGGCTCGGCAAGGGCCACGAACATGCACAAATCGAGCGGCAGCATCCGGCGCCGTTCTCGTATCAGGACATATCGCGCGTCATTCGTTTTTTCACGAAAGCAGGCGAGACCGTTCTGGACCCCTTTGTCGGCGTCGGATCGACACTCAAAGCCGCGGCGCTGGAGCGCCGTCATGGTGTCGGAATCGAGCTCAACAAGAAATACGCCGCCCTCGCCAATGAGCGACTCGCCACAGAAGTCGATCCGGCAATCCTGCACGCAAATCCACAACGCGTGATCGTTGGCGACGCCCGGAAGGCCATTCAAAAGCTGTCGAAAAACTCGGTCAAGCTGGTCGTTACCAGCCCGCCCTATTGGAACATCCTTCACAAGAAAGACCACAAGGCGAAACAGGAGCGCATCGTTCACAAATTGGACACGCAATACAGCAGCAAGGCCGCCGATCTCGGCAATATCGCCGATTACAAGACCTTCGTGACAGAGCTGGCGGATACGCTCGCGCTCACGCGCGGTTGCTTGGCGGACGGTGGGCATCTCTGCGTCGTTGTCGGCGATTTTCGCCATAAGGCGAAATACTACATGTTTCATGCCGATATTGCGGACGCGATGGAGGCGCGAGGCTTCACGCTCAAGGGCGTCAAAATTCTCTACCAGCGCCACAAGAGAGTTTTCCCTTATGGATTTCCCTACTCGTATGTTCCCAACCTCCACCATCAATACATTGTCATCCTGGCGAAAAATGATTCCTGAGAACACCCTCTATCGCGGCGATGCGCTGAAGCTGCTGGCCTCGCTTCCCGACGCCTGCGCGGACCTGATAATTGCCGATCCGCCCTATAGTATCGACAAGGACAAGGAGTTCGGCGAAGGGGCTTTTTTTTTATCGAGAGAGGCTTGGCTGGAATGGTGCAAAGTCTGGCTGACGCACGCCAAGCGCCTGCTGAAGCCGTCAGGTAATCTATTCGTCTATGCCATTCACCAGAATGCCTGCTTCCTGCAATGCCATCTCTACGACATCGGCATGGAATACAGACGCCAGATAATTTGGAATTACGAAAACGGATGGTCGAAATATCGAAAGTCGCCCGCTTGCCATTACGAGCCCCTGATATGGTTCGCAAAGAGCCAGGATTCGACATTTCATACGATCCGCGAGCCGTATAAGAGCCAAATGCGCCTGAAGCACGCGATTACGAAGAATGGGAAAGTGTGGAAGCCGCACCCGGACGGCAAGCAGGCGGGAGACGTTTGGAAATTCCCGACGCTGGCGGGCCGCCGCTTTGCCGATGAACGTACGCAGCACCCGACACAGAAGCCGCTCACGCTTTCCCGGCGCATAGTAGAGCATTTTTCCAATCCCGGCGATTTGGTGCTGGTTCCGTTCGCCGGATCAGGATCGGAATGTGTGGCCGCGATTCAAACCCGTCGCCGATTCATCGGCGCAGAATTGAATGCCCAATATGCCGATATCGCACAGGCGAGGATCAACGCCGCTTCACCGGAACTCCCGGAGATAGCGACCGAGAAATTCGCCAGCTAGATCGTCTCCGGCAAACGCATCTTCGTCCTTCCAAATGGCCGCGATCGACTGGGCGTTAAGCCAGGCGATGTGCGCGTCGGAGATTTTGTTTTCAAAGCATGCGATCTTGCGGATCGTCGCCTCGCCCGCCACGGGCCGCGTTACAAACCCTTCGTAGTAGAGCAGTTGCGCAAGAGCATCGCGTACGCGATCGCGTTCATCGGCCTCGCTCCCGTCAAGGCTCTTCACTTCGACGAGGAAGCCGCGCTTGGCAATCAGTCCCAGAATGTCGAAGGGGTCCTCAAAGAGCTGAGCGCCAGCTCCCTTAAGCAATGTCGCAAAGGCGCGTACCAAGAGATTGTGTCTCTTCAGGCGCGCGCGCCGCATCTTGATCGCAGCGGCCATTGCCGCGGGATCCAAATCCGCCGGCAACGGCTCAAATTCTTCGTCCCGTTCGGCGATGCCCGCTTTGCCGATAGTATCGGGGGTTACTTCGCGGGAGCTTCGCGGTGTTCTGGTTCCCGCCGGACGACGTTCCGCAGCCCTGCCGCGCGCCGGTTCTCCTGCCTCGGTCGCGCTGCCTGGTGCGTCTGCAATGTAGAATCCACCGGCCCGCTCGATCACGTCGCCAAGCTGCTGGGCAAACTTGGGAAGCACTTTTTTGGCGTTGTCCCAATTCGACCGCGTGACCTTGATCCGGGTGACGATTTGCTGCTCGCTGAGGTCGGCCAGCGCCACGATCCGGTCTAGTTCTTCGTCGGAATCGTCGTGCGCCTCCAAGGCCAGGGCACACTTGGCGCGGCTGATGCCGGGCTTGCGCGCAACGAGACGCAACAGGACCAGGTAGGGATGCGATACACCGGCTGCGTCTGCCTGGATGATATTGCGGACCACGCGCTGCCAAAACGCGACCTGCGCGGCATTCATGGCCGCCTCGGCAAAGTCCGCCGCCCGCCGCCCCAGCGGCGTCACCCGTACCTCATCGCCGGCGTCATCTATGAAATTGAGCTTCCGATACAATTCCCGAAAGCCCCTGGCCGTTGTCCGGAAGCTCTGGCCGCCAATCGGCTTCTTGCGTTGCTCCCGAAGATAGTCGAGGACCGGGATCGGCGAATGGCCGGTACCAGCCACCCCGGCATGCACCAACGACTCGCCGAATACCCCGTCATTTTTGGCGTCTGCCCCTTGGTCTACCAAGGCAGTCAGGCGCTCAATTCCGGTTGCTATTTTGGTTAATTCTGCAACTTGATTTGGAAAGCCCTTCACGGCCTGTTCCCCAACACGATCGGGGGACAATAGACCATGGCGAGACAGCTACATAATTTCGCTCATTTCCCGATGCAAAAATCGCGGAACACGACGTCCAGCAATTCCTCGACGTCGACGCGGCCCGTGATCCGGCCAATGGCGCGGACGGCGAGGCGGAGGTCTTCGGCGAAGAGTTCGGGTTCGGTGGCCTCGCGGCTGCGCGCCAGGGCGGCGGCCGCCTGCTCCAGCGCATGGCGGTGGCGGGCGCGGGTCAGGACGGGGGCTTCGCTGGGCCGGTCCAGGCGCTGGGTGACTTGGCGCGCGATGGCGGCGAGCAAGGTATCGAGGCCGTCGCCGGTCTTCAGCGACAGCGTCAGGCCGGTCCGCCGCGCGGGGGCGGGGAGGTCGGCCTTGTTCCAGACGGTCAGGTCGGCCTTCGCGGTCGTACCTTCGGGCAGGCCCGCCAGCGGCTCGGCGGCGCTGCCGTCCAGGAGCAGGAGAACCAGGTCGGATTGCTCGGCGCGGGCCAGGGCGCGGCGGACGCCTTCGCTCTCGACGGCGTCGGCGGCGGCGCGCAGGCCGGCGGTGTCGGCGACGATGACGGCATATCCACCGATGTTCAGGCGCACCTCGATGATGTCCCGCGTGGTGCCGGCGGTCTCGGCGACGATCGCCACGTCGCGCTGAGCAAGGGCGTTGATCAGGGAACTCTTACCGGCGTTCGGTGAGCCGATCACTGTTAGGAATAGTCCATCCCGGACCAATTCTCCGCGCCGGGCATCCGACAAATGCGATGTGATTTCATTATATATATCAAATACTTCCATATTCGATCGGGCAAAGACGTCGGCGGGAAGGTCCTCGTCGGAGAAGTCTATGGCCGCTTCGGCCCAAGCCAGCGCCCGGATCAACCGGCCGCGCCAACCCTCGTAGAGTTCGGCGAGAGAACCCTGATGCTGCCGCACCGCCTGGCGGCGCTGGGCCTCGGTTTCGGCGTCGATCAGGTCGCCGAGCGCCTCGGCCTGGGTGACGTCGAACTTGCCGTTCTCGACGGCGCGGCGGGTGAACTCGCCGGGGTCGGCGGGGCGGCATCCGGGCAGGGCGCCGACCGCCGCCAGCATCGCCTCGACAATCGCCCGCCCGCCATGGACGTGGAATTCGGCCATGTCCTCGCCGGTGAAGCTCTTCGGCCCGGGCAGCCACAGAACCAGGCCCTGGTCGATGACATCGCCCCGTGCATCGGTCAGCTGGCGCAGCGCCGCCAGGCGCGGCGCGGGCAGGGCTGCCGCCGTCAGGCCGGCCAGAACCTGCCCCGCCAGCGCGCCCGAAACGCGGATCACCGCCACGCCGGCGCGTCCCGGCGCCGAGGACAGCGCGTAGATCGTGTCGCTCATGCGCTATTTGGGCGCTTTGTCCGTGTCTTTGCGGGCCGTCTGGCCACCGGCGGCGCGCCTTGCGCTGTCGAACAGGAATTTGGAGAACTGCTCGAAACCCTGGCCGCCCAGCGGCATCCAGGCCCGCATCATGGCCTCGGGGTCGCCCAGATCGACCGCCGCCTTCATGCGCTTTTCGATCTCGGCCATCATCTTGTCCTGGACCTTGGTGACGTCGGGCAGCCCCAGGAACTTGCGCGCCTCCTCCGGCGTCAGGTCGATTTCCACGTTCATCTTCATCGCGCTAACCCTTGTTCCGGCGGGCGCTTGTGAGCCGCGCCGACGCCCGCTAGAAGCTTCCCCCGATCCAGCCGCCCAATGCAACGCCGGGCCGTTTTTCAGCGGACCCGCGAGCCCACGGAAAAAGAATACATGAACCGCCTCGCGAACGAATCCAGCCCCTATCTGTTGCTGCACAAGGACAACCCGGTCGACTGGTACCCCTGGGGGCCGGAGGCCTTCGCCGCGGCCGAGGCGCACAACAAGCCCATCCTGCTCTCCATCGGCTACACCGCCTGCCATTGGTGCCATGTCATGGAGCAGGAGAGCTTCGCCGATCCCGAGACGGCGGCGTTCATGAACGAGCACTTCATCAATGTGAAGGTCGACCGCGAGGAACGCCCCGACGTCGACCAGATCTACCAGGCGGCCGCCAACCTCCTCGGCCATGGCGGCGGCTGGCCGCTCACCACCTTCCTCAATCCGCAGCGCGTGCCCTTCGTCGTCGGCACCTACTTCCCCAAGGAAGAGCGCGCCGGCCTGGCGCCGCCGTTCAAGACCGTCCTCAAGGACATGGTGCGCGCCTGGAGCGAGCAGCTCGACCAAGTCGAGAAGACCACGACCAACGTCATCCGCGAGCTCGGCAATCTGTGGCACCGCGACATGCGCGGACCGCTGGATCAATCGACGCTCGATACGGCGTCGGTGCGCATCGGCCAGCGCTTCGACATCTTCTTCGGCGGCATCACCGGCGCGCAGCAGAAATTCCCCTCCGTCACCCTGCTCGACGTGATGTGGCGCGGCTATCTGCGCACCGGCACGGCGCAGTTCATGCAGCTCGCATCGGCGGCGCTGGACAACATGATGCTGGGCGGATTGTGGGATCACGTCGGCGGCGGCTTCACGCGCTATTGCAGCGACGAGCGCTGGCTGGTGCCGCATTGGGAGAAGATGCTCGCCGACAACGCCATGATCGTCGACCTGTTGTCCCAGCTGTGGCAGTTCAACCACAACAAGCTGTGCGAAACGCGCGTGCCGGAGACGATCGAATTCCTGCTGCGCGACATGCGCAACGGCGCCGCCTTCGCCTCCAGCATCGATTCGGATTCCGAAGGCGAAGAGGGCAAGTACTATCTGTGGAGCGAGGCGGAGATCGACGCCGCCCTCGTCGGCACCTTCGTCGCCAAGTTCAAGACGGTCTACAACGTCAGCCGCGACGGCAATGTCGGCAATGGCCGCAACGTGCTGCAGCGCCTGGCCTCGCCCGCGCCGTTCCCGCAATCGGAGGCCGACGAAGCGCTTCTGGTCCGCCAGCGCGCCCTGCTGCTCAAGGCGCGCCAGCGCCGCACCGCGCCGATGCGCGACGACAAGGTGCTGGCCGACGCCAACGGCCTCGTCATCACCGCGCTGGCCAATGCCGGCGCCATCTTCCAGCGCGCCGACTGGACCTCCGCCGCGATCGAGGCCTTCGACTTCATCGTCAAGACGCTGGGCGACGGCGACCGCCTCCACCATTCCTGGATCGACGGCAAGCGCGGCGCGCCGGGCTTTGCCGACGACTACGCCAACATGGCGCGCGCCGCCATGGCGCTCTACGAGCTGGTGGGCGAGAAGCGCTATCTCGACCAGGCCCGCAAATGGGTGCGCGTCATGAACGAACATTTCTGGGACGCCGAAAAGGGCGGCTATCTCTTCACCGCCAATGACAGCGAGGCCCATATCGTCCGTTCACGGATGGTCTTCGACCAGCCCGGCCCCTCGGCCAACAGCCAGATGCTCCAGGTCCTGGCGCGGCTGATGATGGCGACGGGCGAGCAGGATTACGCGGTGCGCCTCAACGCCATCGTCGGCGCCTTCATGGGCGAGGGCCAGCGCACCTATGTTTCGATGGGCGCGTTCTTCGCCGGCATCGAATTCGCCATGGCGGCGCTGCACATCGTCGTCATCGGTCCCTTGAGCAATCCCAAGACGCATGAGCTGGTCGCCGCGGTGCTGAGCCGGCCGCTGCCCAACCGCTTCCTGACCGTGATGGCGCCGGAGGATTCCTTCCCCGCCGGTCATCCGCTGGTCGGCAAGGGCATGGTCAACGGCCAGCCCACGGCTTACATCAGCCAGCGCACCACGATCTCCTCACCCTTCACCAATCCGGTGACGCTGTCGCAGCAGCTGCAGCTGCCGGTGCAGCGCCAGGGCCAGGCGCAGTAATACCGGCGGCAAGCGCGGGGCGAACCCGCGCTTGCCACCGATTGTCCCCGCCCCGCCGGACCGGTTAACGTCCCCGCGCAAAGCGGGAGACGGACATGAGCGGCCAGGACGTCAAGGTCAAAAGCAGCCCGGACGGGGAATTCGGCGCCTATCTCGCCGCGCCGGCCTCGGGGCGCGGGCCGGGCATCGTCGTCATCCAGGAGATTTTCGGGGTCAACGCCGTGATGCGCGGCGTCGCCGACGAATTCGCGGCGCGCGGCTATTTCGCGCTCTGCCCCGACCTGTTCTGGCGGCTGGAGCCCGGCGTGCAGCTCACCGACCGCACGGACGCGGAATGGCAACGCGCCTTCGACCTGATGGGCCGCTTCGACCAGGACACGGGCGTCCGGGACATCCAGAAAGCGATCGACTACCTGCGCCACAGCGTCACCGGCTGCACCGGCAAGGTCGGCGCCGTCGGCTATTGCCTGGGCGGCCTGCTCGCCTATCTCGCCGCGGCGCGCACCGACAGCGACGCATCCGTCGGCTATTACGGCGTCAGCATCCAGGACAAGCTCGCCGAGGCGGCGAAGATCAAGAAGCCGCTGATGCTGCATATCGCGGCCAAGGACGAATACACCCCGCCCGAGGCGCAGAAGAAGATCGTCGAGGGCCTCAAGGGCAACCCGCTGGTCAGCGTGCACACCTACCCCGAGATGAACCACGCCTTCGCGCGCGCCGGCGGGGCGCATTACGACAAGGCCTGCGCCGACCTCGCCAACGGACGCACCGCGACCTTCTTCCGGCAGCATCTGAGCTAACGTCATGGCACCACTTGTGATGGGCCGGTAGTACAACCTTATCGCGAAGCGCCGGTTGTTGCCCTCTTGCGGCGGTTGTACCCTGCGTTGGCCCTGATTCGAGGATGACATGCCTGGGCTTGATATCGAGCTTGCCGCCTATCGCGCGCAGCGTTCCGAACTTGAAAGCCAGCATCGCGGAAAGTGGGCCGTATTCCACGGCCCAAATCGTGTCGGCGTGTTCGAAGGTTTCGAAGAAGCTGCCGTCGAGGCGGTGCGACGCTTTGGACGCGGGCCCTATCTGATCCGGCAAGTCGGCGCACAGCCGGCAGCCTTGCCGATATGTGCCGTGCGGCACCAGCACAATGCGTGAAGCCAGTTGTGGCTACGTTCACGATTCAAGCGGCAGCGACAAACTCGTTTCTTTCGGCCCTCAGCTCATTGTCGATTTGGGATTCGACCCGGACTATATGGCGTCGCTGGGCAAGGCTCCGCGCCCCGACATAAAGGGGCTCATCGCCCTCATCGATACCGACGCAATCGAAAGCTACATCGATAGTGCGCTGGCCAAGGAATACAGCTTTCCGCCTATCGATATGGATCAGGCCGTCATTCCGGGCGGAAAGGTGCCCGTCATGGTCCATCTGGCTCAAATCCATGTCCTTGCATTGAGTTTCGTTCTTTATGGCCGCCTGGGCGCTATAGATTTGGAAAGCAGCGGGTTGAACTGCCAGGTTCTCCTGGGGCGCACTTTTCTGCAGAATTTCGAGTTCTTCTACCACGGGCCAAGCGGCAACGCCGTCATCCGGCATCCATAACGAAGAGGACGCCGGAATCGAGCGTTCCCACCGTTGAACAGCAACAGCCGGGAGTTTGGCATGCTTCGTTCCATCGTCAGCGCGCTCGCCTTTGCCGTGTTGCTCCCAGTCGCAGCCCTCGCCGCTCCCACCGTCACCATCGACAGCGGCACGCTGAGCGGCGCCAGCGACGGCGCGGTCGACGTCTACAAGGGCATTCCCTACGCCGCGCCGCCAGTCGGGCCGTTGCGCTGGATGCCGCCTTCCGCGCCCGCGTCCTGGACCGGCACGCGCGATGCGTCCGCCTTCGGTCCGATCTGTCCGCAGCCGCCGCGCCCCGACGGCGGCGGCGCGATGGGCGCCGGCGCGACGCAGAGCGAGGATTGCCTCAGCCTCAACGTCTTCGTGCCGCACGGCGCGCGGCATGCGCCGGTGATGGTGTGGATTCATGGCGGAGCGCACCGCTTCGGCTCGGGCTCGGGCGCGATCTATGACGGCGGCATGTTCGCCAAGGACGGCATCGTGCTGGTGTCGATCAATTACCGCCTCGGCCTGCTCGGCTTCTTCGCCCATCCGGCGCTGACCAAGGCGGCCGCGCCGGATGCGCCGCTCGGCAATTACGGCCAGATGGACCAGATCGCGGCGCTCAAATGGGTCCAGCGCAACATCGCGGCGTTCGGCGGCGATCCTGCCAACGTCACCGTGTTCGGCGAATCCGCCGGCGGCTCCAGTATCCTGTACCTGCTGGCGACGCCCTCGGCGAAAGGCCTGTTCGCCAAGGCCATCGTCGAATCCGGCGGCGGCTGGAACGTGCCGGTGACGCTGGCGCAGAAGGAAAGCGAAGGCGCCGACTTCGCCGCCAAGGCGGGCTTTGCCGACGCGACGCTCGAACAGCTGCGTTCGATCCCGGCAGAGAAGACGCTCGACATGCCCGCGGTGCTGGGCTTCGGACCGTTCGTCGATGGCCGTCTGGTGACCTCGACGCCGGCGCAGGCTTTCGCTTCGGGCCATGCCGTCGACGTGCCGCTGGTGATCGGCTCGAACAATTTCGAGGCCTCGCTGATGCAGTCGTTCCAGATTCCGCCCGAGCGCATCATCGGCCGCCTGACGCCGGCGGCGCGGGCCGTGTACGCCGGCGACGCGACGGGCGACGACGCCCTGGCTGAGGCCGTGTTCACGGACTCGGTGATGGGCGCGCCGGCGCACTGGATCGCGTCCAGGGCGTCGGGCGGCGCGCCGTCCTGGCTGTATCATTTCTCCTATGTCGCTTCGATGCAGAGGAGCCGCGCGCCGGGCGCGCGCCATGGCTCGGAGATTCCCTATGTCTTCGCGACCGGCTCGGCGCTCGCCGCGCGCTTCGGCATCACACTGACCGATGAGGACCGCGCCATGGAGCATCTGGTTCATTCCTGCTGGGTGGGCTTCGCCCGGACCGGCAAGCCGGCCTGCGACGGCGGCCAGGCGTGGCCGGCGTTCGCGCCGTCCGCGGACCAGGTCCTGGAGTTCGGTTACAAGAGCGGTGTCGTCAGCGCGTTCCGCAAACCCCAATATGACGCGCTGGAAGGGACGCTGCTGCCGGGACGATAGAGCAGGGTGGTCTGGATTCCCCCACTCACCATGGCCGCCCCCCCGGGACCGCGCCGAAGGCGCGGCCCGAGGGCAGGCTCTTGTGGCGGCCACCCAGTGGCGCGCGTCTGCGCGCCTAAAGACTCTTTGTTTGCGGCGCTGGCGCGCCGGCTGGGTGGCCGGGTCAAGCCCGGCCATGGTGATGGAATGATTGGGCGGTGGATTTCAGCCGCTGAGCCCATCCAGATGCGCCGCGAACGCGCCCGGCGCGCAAAGAAACGGCGAATGGTCGGTGTCCATCGCGATCACCGGATCGCAGGGCAGGGCGGCGCACATCGCCCGCTGCTGCGCGATGTACACACCCTGGTCCCGCAGCGTCTGGATGAAGGCGCGCGGCACGCGGCCGAAGCAGCCTTGCGTCACCCGCACAGGCTCCAGCATCGGCGCCACCGGCTCGGGACAGATCCGCGCCAGTGCCCAATCCGAATCGTCCCGGCTGCAGGTGTTGTAGAAACGCTGCCGCAGTTTTTCCTTTTCGGCCAGCACCGCACTCGGGCCCTCGACGGCGATGGCGCCGTCCTGCGGCATATCGGGCACGAAGGCCGACATGATCGACTCGCCGTCCCGCAGCAGGATCGCCGCGACATAGACGAGGCGCCTGACGCGCCCCGGCATGCGCTCGGCAATCTCGCTCAGCACCGTGCCGCCGGCGCTGTGGCCCACAAGGATGACGGGCTCGTCCTGCGCCGCGACCACCGCCTGCGTGGCGCGCACGAAATGGCCGAGCGTCACTTCGGCATGCGGCGTGGCATCGCCGCCCCGGCCCGGCAGGTCGAACGCGGTCACGCGATGGCCCTTGGCGCGCAGCAGCGGGACGACCTTGTCCCAGCACCACGCGCCATGCATATGCCCATGAACGAGAACGAAGCTGGCCATAAGGTCCTCCCACGGGGCAGAATAGCCCAATCTGAAAAACAATTATCGAGCGCCCGCGGTTTACCGCCAGACGCCGCGAAATATGGGGCCACCATGAAAGCCATCCGTTTCAGCCAGCCCGGCGGACCCGAAGTCCTCGACTATGTCGATGTCGACCTGCCGCCGCCGGCGCCGGGCCAGGTCCGGGTGAAGCACACCGTGGTCGGCGTGAACTTCATCGACACCTATCATCGCTCCGGCCTCTACAAATTGCCGCTGCCATCCGGGCTGGGCAGCGAGGCGGCGGGTGTCGTCGAGGCCCTGGGCGACGGCGTGACCACGCTCAGGAGCGGCGACCGCGTCGCCTATGCCGGCGGGCTCGGCGCCTATGCCGAGGCGATCAATCTTCCCGCCGACCGGCTGGTGAAGATCCCGGCCGGGGTCAGCGACGAGACCGCCGCCGCGGCGATGCTCAAGGGCATGACGGCGCAATACCTGCTGATGCGCACCTATAGCGTGAAACCCGGCGAGACGATCCTGTTTCACTCGGCGGCGGGCGGCGTCGGACTGATCGCCGGGCAGTGGGCGAAGCATCTGGGCGCCACCGTGATCGGCACGGTCGGCTCGGCCGACAAGACGGATCTCGCCCAGGCCAATGGCTATGCCCATGTCCTGAACTCGCGCGACGCCGGCTGGCCGAAGCAGGTGCGCGAGCTCACCGGCGGCGCCGGCGTGCCGGTGGTCTATGATTCCATCGGCAAGGACACCTTCGCCGGCTCGCTCGATGCGCTCGCCATGCGCGGCATGCTGGTCAGCTTCGGCAATTCCTCGGGCGCCGTGCCGCCCTTCGAGCCCGGCATCCTGGCCGCCAAGGGCTCGCTCTATTTCACCCGGCCGACGCTCGCCAGCTACACGCGCACCGCGCAGGAGCTGCAGGAAACCGCCGACGAACTCTTCGCCGTGATCGCCTCCGGCGCGGTCAGAATCGCGGTGCATCAGCGCTTCAGATTGTCCGAGGCGCGCCAGGCGCACGAAGCCCTGCACAGCCGCGCCACCACCGGCGCTACGGTCCTGATCCCGTAAAGCGCAATCGGGTGAAGCGTACTTCAGCTTCACCCGTAAATTGCGCGACCGTCAAAGAGTCCAGAGCATGATCCAATCCATGAAATGCGATCATGCTCTGGGCGGGCGTCCGTGCAGCATCGTCAGCCACGCCCGCCGGCGCCACGCTCATTCCGCGGCCGCCGCCTGGTCTGCGCGCATGTAGATCGTATTCTTCGGCCGCGCCATGACGCGCTGGACCATCGGCTCGAAGGCTGCGAGCGGCATGGTGTCGTAGGCGGGGTCGAAGGCGTTCTGGTCGTGCCGGGCGCAGAACCGCGCGGTGTATTCGAAATGCGGATGGCCGCGGAACTGGTCGCGCATGTTCCGGTCGAGCCCGAGATGATGGAAGAAGTAATAGCCCTGGAAGATGCCGTGATGCGCCATCATCCAGAAATTGGCCTCCGACACATAGGGCCGCATGATCGTGGCGCCGAGTTCCGCGTGGCTCGACGAGGCCAGGATGTCGCCGATGTCGTGGATCAGGGCGCAGACGACATATTCCTCGTCCATGCCGTCGCGGTGGGCGAGGCTGGCGGCCTGCAGCGAATGCTCCAGCCGGTCGACGGCAAAGCCGCCGCAATCGCCCGCCAGCATCGTCAGATGCGCCAGCACGCGGTTCGGCAGGTCCTTGTTGAAGGCCATCGCGGCGGCGGCGATCTTCATCCAGTCCTCCTTTGTGCTCTCGGCCATGGTCTTGAACTGGGCGCGCTGCTCGGTCACGGCAAGCTGTCCTTTCGGTAATGCTGGAACCAGTTTCCGCCCGCGTCCGGCTGGGGTCAACGGTCCCGCGAATCGGAAGGATAATTTCGCTTTGTGCTTTCAATCCCGGGCGTTTGTCGTTTTAACTGGCGTTCGCCGAATCACGTTCAAGGGGGACCCGCCCATGGGTGGCAAGAGCTTCGAAGAGATCTTTGAACAATCGCTGTTCCGCAGCCGCTGGCTGATGGCGCCGTTCTATGTCGGCCTGATCATCGCGCTCCTGGTGCTGATGATCACCTTCGGCAAGGAGGTGTTCGAGGAGACCTCCAAGGTCATCACCTTCGAGCTGGAGGAGAACACCGTCGTCCTGTGGCTCTTGACGCTGATCGACATGTCGCTGGCCGGCAATTTGACGCTGATGGTGGTGTTCGCCGGCTACGAGAACTTCGTCTCCAAGCTCGACCTCGAAGGCAACCCGGACAAGCCGGTGTGGATGGGCAAGGTCGACTTCTCCAACATGAAGCTGAAGCTGATCGCCTCGATCATCGCGATCAGCGTCATCCACCTCCTGCGCGCCTTCATGTCGATCGAGACGGTCGACAAGGTCAATCTGGAATGGCTGATGATGCTGCACGGCGTCTTCCTGGTCTCCGGCGTCGTCCTCGCGACCATGGATTATCTCGGCGAAAAGGGCGCCGCCAACGAAGAGATGGAAGAGCACGAGCCCGAAGAGGCGCACGAACACTAGCGTTGCGCTGCTTCGAACAGAGCTGGGCGGCCCATCCTTCGACAAGCTCAGGATGAGGTCCCCGCTCGATCCTCATCCTGAGCTTGTCGAAGGATGGGCAGTCCCGAAGGGCCGCGGCGGCGATCTCGCCGCGGCCTTTCGCGTTCAGGGCGTATGGGCCGTGCACACGGCGTAGCTGCGCTTCCATTCCGGAATGGTCGCGGTCTGGCCTTTGACGTTCACCGTGATCGTCGTGGTGTCGCCGCGCGAACCGTTGGGCGGGATCAGTTCGGTGACCTTGAAGCGATAGCCGCCGGCCATCGCATCCGCCTGATCGATCGTGAAGTCCGTGATCTCATCGGTCTTGAAATTCAGCTTGCCGCCATCCGCCAGTTTCTCGCCCACCGCGGCGCTGTTCCAGCGATGCAGGGCGAAGCCGGTGGGCCCGACCAGGTCGAAATTCAGATACTGGTATTGGCTCGCCTTGCAGCCCTTGGGCGCGCGCGTGTCGACCAGGATCGGTCCGTTCGGCATCGCGCCCGAGATCGCCGCGGTCTGCCTGGCGTCGAGATGGATGGCGCTGCGGTCGGCCGCCGGCACGCAGTGGCGGAACACCAGGCCATGCATCTGGCCATAGGCCTCCAGCGGACGGTCCGAGATCAGGACGCCGCCGGCCGCATGCTTGAAGGTCCACGTCCCATCCCGCAGCTTGAGCGTCACGGCGCCGCCGGCATCGTCGATCGACTGCACCGTCTGCGTGCCGGCGCTCTCCGAATTGTCGTCGATGAACATCGCGCCCCCCGTCATGGCGAATTCGAGCGTGAAATGCACCGCGCCGGCTCGTGCGCCCGCGCCGCAGGCACTCGCCGAGCCCCCGACATTGGCGCGCCATTCGCCGGCATAGGCGTCGCGCGCAGCCCCGATCACCGGCGCCGCGCGCGCCGCGCCGCTACAAACTAGGATGGACAAGGCTGCAACGGCCGCGACACGCATTTCAATCTCCCGTCAAGGCCCACGAATCCGGGGGGCGCGTCCGGCTGAACTTTGTCATCAAATACCACAGCATCGCGGCACTTTCGGAAGGGACATTCGCATGAGCCTGCACCTCAACCGCCGGCACTTTCTGGCCTCGTCCGCGGCCGTGGCCACGGCGGGCCTGGTGCGCGCCGCGCCGCTTCGCGCCGTGCCGCCGCCGCCGCCCGGCCTTGCGATTCCCGATAGCGCCTGGAAGCAGCTGGCGATGCAATTGCGCGGCGGCGTCCTTCGCCCCTTCGACGCGCCCTATGCCGAGACCGCGCGGCCGGACAATCTGCGCTATGCCGGCATCCTGCCGGCGGGCATCGCGCAATGCTTGGACGCTGAGGACGTCGGCGCCGCGATCGGGTGGTGCCGCGAATACCGCGTGCCGCTCATCACGCGCGCCGGCGGCCATTCCTATGCCGGCTTCTCGACCACCACCGGCCTGATGATCGACGTCCGCGCCCTGAAGAGCACGCGCTACAACCCCGCGACGCAGGAGGTCACCGTCCAGGGCGGCGCCCTCAACAGCGACGTCTATGCCGCGCTGCGCGCCGCCCGGCGCACCATCACCCATGGCCGCTGCCCATCGGTCGGCGCTGCGGCCTTCCTGCTCGGCGGCGGCATCGGCTTCAACATGCGCCGCAACGGCCTGGCCTGCGACGCGGTTACCCAGACCGACATCGTGCTGGCGGACGGCACGCTGAAGCGCGGCATCAAATCCGGCGACGACCTCTACTGGGCCTGCCGCGGCGGCGGCGGCGGCAATTTCGGCATCAACACCAGCTTCACGATGAAGACGATTGCGGCGGACCGCGTCACGGTGTTCCAGCTCGTCTGGCAGGGCGCCAGCGTCGCGCTCGGGGAGGCCCTGATGCAATCGCTGCACGCCGCGCCCGACACGCTGGGCTCGCGCGTCTCGTTCCGCGCCAATCAGGGCCGGGTGGACATCGACCTGCTCGGCCAATTGCGCGGCAGCCGCGCCGAAGTGCTGGAAATCCTGGCGCCGGCGCTGCGCCTGGCGCGGCCTTATGAGATGAAGATCGAAGCCGACGTCGATTACTGGGACGGCCAGGACTTCCTGCACGAGGATCCGCTGCCGACCTATTACCAGGAACGTTCCGCCTACATTCCGGATCAGTTTCCGGCGCAATTCCTGGCCCAGGGTTTCGAGCATCTGCGCCGCGCGCCCAGCACGGGTGGCACGCGCGACCTGCGCTTCTTCCAGACCGGCGGCAAGATCAACACGGTCGCCGACGACGCGACGGCCTTCGTGCACCGCAGCAACCATTGGCTGATGGTGGTGGGGCTGTACTGGGACGCCGCGACCAACGCCAACGAACCCTTGCTGCGCAGCGCCCATGACTGGCAGAACCAGTTCTACCAGGCGATGCTGCCGGCGACCGACCGCATGGCCTACCAGAACTTCCCCGACCCTTCGCTGACCGATTGGCGCGCCGCGTATTACGGCAAGAATTTCAAGAAGCTGCACGACATCAAGACGGCGGTCGATCCGGCGCAGGTCTTCAATTTCGCGCAGGCGATCTGAGGCGGTACCAGCCCCCAGCTTGAATACCAGCATCGATTATGGTATCAATGCTGGTATGGGCGAGATGCGCAAAATTACCGTGGACGTCCCGGCCGATGATCTCGCGGCGGCACAGGAATATACCGGCACCGGCGTGACAGAGACGGTGCGGGCGGCGCTCGCAAAATTGCGTTCGATCCGCGCACAACAAGAGCTTCTTAAGTTGCGCGGAAAAGTTAAGTTTTCCATGACCTGGCAGGAAATGAAGTACGATCGCGAATGATCGCCGCCGATACCAGTTCGCTCAGTTCCTTCCTGCTCGGCGAAAGCGGCACGGACATCGAAAAGATTGCCGAGGCCATTTCCTCTGGCCGGCTGGTTCTTCCGCCCGTCGTCGTGACCGAGATTCTCAGCGCCTCCAAATCTGTGGCGCTCGCTAGACCGCTGCTTGCAGTACAACTCCTGGAGCTTGGTGACGGATACTGGCATCGTGCCGGTACAAACCGTTACCTGCTTCGCCAAAAGAACTTGAAGGCGAAGGTGGCCGATGCGTTGATTGCGCAATCCTGCATCGATCACGACGTCGCACTGATCACCCGCGATACCGACTTCCGGCACTTCGCAGCGCATTGCGGCCTCAAGCTAGCCTGACAACCGGCGTAGCTGCGACGCCAGGCCCGCGATCTTTTCTGCGACGTGTTGGGGATGGGTGAGCATCGCCAGGTGCTGCAGCGGCATCTGCTGCGAATACATCCGCTCGACGGGCCAACCGGCGGCGGCGGCCTGATCCGCTTCGGCGTGATAGCCCGGGCTCAATTGCAGATAGGCTGCCCGCGCCGCCAGCGCCGCATCGGGGGCGCGTTCCTCGAGATAGGCCAGTGGCACTTCGGGGAGCTGGGCGAAAATGCGCGCGCGTAGCGCCGCATCCGGCAGCACGGCCGCCATCGTCTTCTCCGGCCACCAGCGATGCCAGGGCGGCAAGCGGCCGTCCTGCGCCAGAGCACGAAGGCGCGCGGCAAGCTGCGGCGGCACCGTCTCGAACCAGGCGCGGCCGGGGTGGGGCAGCAAGGCATCGACGAAGATCGTGCCGGCGAGCGCGGTGCGCGCTTCTATCGCCGGCACCAAGGCGCCGGCGCCGCTATGGGCCACGAGATAGGTGTCGCCGGACTCCGGCGCGATGGCGCCGGCCACGCAATCGGCAAAGCGCGCATAGTAGGACGGGCCGCCAGACAGGGACGGGGTGAGGTCGGGCACCACGACATGGTGGCCGCGGCTGCGCAGGTCGGGCGCCACCGTCTCCCAGAGCGCCGGCACCGCGAGCGGACTGTGCAGCAGGACGAGCTTCACAGCCGCGCGCGAGTCCTCAGGTATTCATGCTGTCGAAGAAGTCCGCGTTGTTCTTGGCCGAGCGCAGCTTGTCGAGCAGGAACTCGATCGCGTCGATCGTGCCCATCGGCGACAGGATGCGGCGCAGGACATAGGTCTTGGCCAGCGTCGACTTGTCGAGCAGCAATTCGTCCTTGCGCGTGCCGGACTTCAAGATGTCGATGGCCGGATAGATGCGCTTGTCGGCGACCTTGCGGTCCAGGATGATTTCCGAATTGCCGGTACCCTTGAACTCTTCGAAGATGACTTCGTCCATGCGGCTGCCGGTGTCGATCAGCGCCGTGGCGATGATGGTCAGCGAGCCGCCCTCTTCGATGTTGCGCGCCGCGCCGAAGAAGCGCTTGGGGCGCTGCAGCGCGTTGGCGTCGACGCCGCCGGTCAGGACCTTGCCGGAGCTCGGCACGACAGTGTTGTAGGCGCGGCCGAGACGGGTGATCGAATCCAGGAGGATGACGACGTCGCGCTTGTGCTCGACCAGGCGCTTGGCCTTCTCGATCACCATTTCGGCGACCTGGACGTGGCGCGTCGCGGGTTCGTCGAAGGTGGAGGAGATCACTTCGCCCTTCACCGAACGCTGCATGTCGGTGACTTCTTCCGGGCGCTCGTCGATCAAGAGCACGATCAGGAAGCATTCGGGATGGTTGGCGGAAATCGCGCGGGCGATGTTCTGCAGGATGACGGTCTTGCCGGTGCGCGGCTGGGCGGTGATCAGGGCGCGCTGGCCCATGCCCTGCGGCGCCACGATGTCGATGACCCGGCCGGTCTTGTCCTTGTTGGTCGGATCGTTGAGCTCCATGTTCAGCCACCGCGTCGGATAGAGCGGCGTCAGGTTGTCGAAATGGACCTTGTGCTTGATCTGCTCGGGGTCCTCGAAATTGATCGTCGTGACCTTGAGCAGCGCGAAATAGCGTTCGCCGTCCTTGGGGCCGCGGATCGGGCCTTCGACCGTGTCGCCGGTGCGCAGGCCGAAGCGGCGGATCTGCGACGGGCTGACATAGATGTCGTCGGGCCCCGCGAGGTAGTTGGATTCGGGGCTGCGCAGGAAGCCGAAGCCGTCCTGCAGCGTCTCGACGACGCCCTGGCCCATGATCTCGACATTGCGCTCGGCGAGCTCTTTCAGAATCGCGAACAGCATGTCCTGCTTGCGCATGGACGAGGCGTTCTCGATTTCGAGCTCCTCGGCGAAGGCCAGCAGATCGGCGGGTTTTTTGTTCTTGAGATCCTGAAGCTTCATGGCCTTCAGGCCGTCTTGGACTGTCATTGTGAATTGCACCTGAGAAACATGGGGGAGGGCTGTCCGGCTGACTAAGGGCTCAAACTGCGCCGCAAGTCAGGTTATTGTCGGAGTTTGCAGGCCCGCGCCGGTCTTTACCGGGTCCGGCGCCGCGCAATTACTCGCCGGTGCCGATGCGTGCCAAGGGGAACGAACGTCTTATACCTTGATTTGGGATGCTTGCAAACGCCCGTCAAGGGCGTCTTGCGTGAAACTTTATTCAAACGGCTTAACCACGACCAGGATGACGATGAGGATCACGAGGATGAACGGCGCCTCGTTCATGATCCGCCAGAACCGCGTGGAACGGGTATTCGCATCCCGGGCGAACCGCTTCACCGCCCCGGCGAAAAAGCCGTGCAGGGCGCTCATGACGATCACCAGAGCGAATTTCAGCTTGAACCACGTGTCCTCATAGGCGCCCGTAACGTAAGCCAGCGTCAGGCCGAAGATCCACACCGCGATCATCGCGGGATTGACGATCCGGCGGAGCAGGTTCTGCTCCCACACTTTCAGGAGTTCCGAGGTCGCCGAGCCGGCCGGTTGCTCACTGTGATAAACAAACAGCCGCGGCAGGTAGAGCATGCCCGCCATCCAGGCGATCACGGCGATGACATGGAACGCCTTGATCCAGTCGATATGGTCGGACAGGAACATCAGCATGTCGGGTCGCTCCGCAGTTCAGGCCGGAAGATGAGGGCAGGCGCCGAAGCCTTGCGGGCATAGCCGCCCCTCGCCGGCGCTGATCGTAGCGCGACTCCGGCTCGCCCGCACCACCAGATCGGCCAGCGCGGCGATGAAGCGGGGATGCGTGCCCACCGCTGGTGCCCGCAGATAGTCCGCAACCCCCACCGCTTTCGCCAGATGCGCGTATTCGATATCCAGCTCGACCAGCGTTTCGGAATGTTCCGAGACGAACGCGATCGGCGCCACGATCACGCCCTTGCCTTCCGCGCCGGCGCGGCGGATTTCCGCATCCGTCGCCGGCCCGATCCATTCCAGCGGCCCGACCCGGCTCTGATAGCAGACCTTCCAGTCCAGCCCATCGATCCCCAAAGCCTCCACAATCGCAGCGGCGGTCCGTTCGACCTGCCACTGATAGGGATCGCCTTTGGCGACGGTGCGCTTGGGCAGGCCATGCGCCGACAGCAAAAGCCGATAGCCGACGCCCGGTTTTTTCGCCTTGAGCGTTTCGCGAACAACATCCGCCGAGGCCGCGATGAAGTCGTGGTGCTCGGGATAACAGCAGACCCGCGTCGCCGGTACACTCAGCCCGCCTTTTTTCGCCGCCCTGTCCCAATCGGCGAACGACGACGCACTCGTCGTGGTCGAGAATTGTGGATAGAGCGGCAGCAGCACGATGCGATCCGCGCCCCATGCCTTCGCCGCCGCGACCGCGCCGTCGCTGAACGGATGCCAGCAACGCATGGCGATGAAGGACTTCGCGTCGAGTCCGCGCTCCACCAACACTTTATCCAAAGCCCTCGCCTGCGCCTGTGTCTCCGGCACGATCGGCGAGCTGCCGCCGAGCTTGGCGTAAATCTCCCGCGCCACCGGTGCCCGCCGCCGCGCCAGCAGCCGCGACAGCGGCCAGCGCACGATGCCCGGCAGCGACAGGATTGCCGGATCGCCGAACAGATTGCGCAGGAAGGGCTCGACCGCCTCAAGCGAATCCGGTCCCCCGAGATTGAACAGCACGACGGCCAGCTTCACGCTAAGCTCCCGTCCGGTTCGCGCCGCGTCTCGGTTCCATCCATCTTATGCACTTCATTCCATCTCACTTACTTCACTACAAGACTCTTAGATAAAGATTCTGAAGTTGTTGTAAGGCCTGTGATGTGTGGATGATTGGGTGGAGGGATCGGCGGTGTCGCAACGAATGCTGTGGGGACAGGGCTCTAGCGGTGAAAACATAAAATGCGTGCGGACAATTCCATGGTGGGTAAGATTGTATGGTGGGCGAGGCGCGCACATACGTCGCGGCGATGCTATGTTCGGCGCCGCTGCTAACAGCCCGGGTGGATGAAAGAGGCATGGTTTTGTGAGCAAGCCGTTTCACGTGCATCTGGTGTCGGACGCGACCGGCGAGACGCTGAACGCGATCGCCAAGGCGGCGCTGGCACAGTTCGAGGGCAGCGACGTCGAGGAGCATTCCTATGTCCTGGTGCGCAGCAGCAAGCAGCTCGACCGCGTGGTCGAGCACCTGCAGTCCTGGCCCGGGCTGGTGTTCTTCACCCTGGTCAATCAGGAACTGCGCCGCGAGCTGATCGCCCATTGCGGCCGGCTGAAGCTGCCCTGCCTGGACGTGATGGAAGGCCCCATCGTGATGATGCGCCAGTTCCTCGGCACGGCAGAGACGCACCGGCCCGGCGCGCAGCACGACGTGGATCACCGCTATCTGGAGCGCATCGAGGCGCTCAACTTCACCATCCAGCACGATGACGGCCAGGCGCTGGATTCGATCGACGGCGCGGAGGTCGTTCTTGTCGGCGCCAGCCGCACCTCCAAGACGCCGACCTGCGTGTATCTGTCGATCCGCGGCGTGCGCGCCGCCAATGTGCCGCTGGTGCCGGGCCTGCCGTTCCCGCCGCAACTGCTGGCCGCCAAGGGTCCCTTGATCGTCGGCCTGTGGGCGTCGCCCGACCGGCTGGTGCAGGTGCGGCGCAACCGCCTGGCGATCATGGGCGAGCAGCGCGATACCGACTATGTCGACCTGGAACAGGTTCGTTCCGAAATTGCCGTGACGCGCCGGCTGTTCGAGCAGCAGGAGTGGCCGGCCATCGACGTCTCGCGGCGCTCGGTGGAGGAAACCGCGGCAGCGGTGATCAATCTGCTGGCGGAACGGCGGGAAGGCCGCATGTGAGATTCATCCTGGCCTCGGGCAGCGCCTCGCGGAAGCGGATTCTCCAAGCCGCTGGCGTTCCCTTTACCGCCGTCCCCGCCGATATCGACGAAAACCGGCGGAAAGACGCGCTCCTTGCCGGCGGAACCGAGCTGGACCGCGTGGCGGTCGCGCTGGCCGAGGCCAAGGCGCTGCATGTCTCGCGCGCCTGGCCGGGCGCCTTGGTCCTGGGCGCCGATCAGGCCTTGCTGTTCGAGGACGATCTGGTCAGCAAATGCGCCGATCTGGCCGCTGCCCGCGTGTTGCTGTCACGCCTGCGCGGCAAGGCCCACCGGCTGACCAGCGCCCTGGCGCTGGCGAAGGATGGCATCGTCCGCTGGCGCCACACGGCGACTTCCGTCCTGCACATGCGCGATTTCAGCGATGCGTTCCTTGACGCCTATCTGTCCACAGAAGGTGAGGGGATTCTCGGCTGCGTCGGCTGTTACAAGCTGGAAGGGCTGGGATCGCAGCTTTTCGAAGCCGTCGAAGGCGATTACTTTTCCATCCTGGGATTGCCGCTCCAGCCGCTGCTGGCGGAGCTGCGCAGGCAAGGCGTGATCGCAACATGAGTTTGACGGGAGCGGCCCGGGTCGCGGGCATCATGGGCTGGCCGGTGGCGCAGGCTTTTTCGCCGCGCCTGCACGGCTTCTGGCTGGAGGAGCTCGGCATCGACGGCGCCCTGGTGCCGCTGGCGGTGCGGCCGGAGGATTTCTCCGTGGTGGTGCGCGGCCTGATGAAAGCCGGCTTCAAGGGCAGCAGCGTCACCATCCCGCACAAGGAGGCGGCGTTTGCGATCTGCCATGATTGCGACCTGGCGGCGCGCGCCGCCGGCGCGGTCAACCTCCTGATCTTCCACGACGATGGCCGGATCGAGGGGCGCAATACCGATGCCACGGGCCTCGCCGCTTCGCTGCGCGAACAGCTCGGGGCCGATTGCGTGCGCGGCAAGACGGCGGTCCTGCTCGGCGCCGGCGGCGCGGCCCGCGCCGCCGTGGTGGCGCTGCACGATCTGGGCGCCGCCGAAGTCAGAATTCTCAACCGCACCAAATCCCGAGCCGAGCAGATGGCCGCCGCCCTGGCCGGACAAGTCAAACCGAAACTCGTTGTCTATGAGGACCAGGATTGGCCGCGCGCCGCGGCCGATGCCGCGCTGGTCGTGCACACCACCAGCGCCGGCATGAAAGGCGCGCCGGCGCTCGACATCGATCTTGGCGTGCTGGCGAAAGACGCCGCGGTCTGCGACATCGTCTACAATCCGCTTCTGACGCCGTTGCTGGCCCGAGCCCGCGCCGCCGGCCTCGCGACTGTGGATGGATTGGGGATGCTCATGCACCAGGGCGTGCCGGCGTTCCATGCCTTCTTCGGCGCCGAACCGAAGGTCACGCCCGCCCTGCGCCGGTATCTGGAGGAGGCGCTGGGTGCCCGCTAGGCGCCCCCTCAGCATCGGCCTGACCGGCTCGATCGGCATGGGCAAGTCCGAGACCGCCCGGATGTTTGTGCGGCTCGGCGTGCCGGTCTACGACGCCGACGCGGCGGTGCACCGGCTCTACGAAGTCGGCGGCGCGGCCGTGCCGCGGATCGAGGCGGCGTTCCCCGGCACGGCCAGGGACGGCCGCGTCGACCGCGCCGAACTCGGCAAGCGGGTCACCGGCAACCATGACGAGACCGAGCGGCTGCAAAAAATCGTCTATCCCCTGATGGCGGGCGAACGGCAGCAGTTCATCGACGACGCCACGGCCGCGGGCGCCGATCTCATGCTGTTCGACATCCCGCGCCTGTTCGAGACCGGCGGCGAGGCCAACATGGACGCGGTTGTCGTCGTCACCGCCCCTGCCCATATCCAGCGCCAGCGGGTGCTGGCGCGGCCGGGCATGACGGAGGACTTGTTCCAGTTCCTGCACGCCCGCCAGACGCCCGACGAAGAAAAGCGTGCAAAAGCCCATTTCGTGGTTGTGACCGACCAGGGTCTGGAGCATGCCTTCGAGCAGGTGAAGATGATCGTGGCGGCGCTGAAAGACCGCCGCGCGAAGGATCAAACGAACGATGCGTGAGATTGTATTCGACACCGAAACGACCGGCTTCGAGCCGGCCGACGGCCACCGCATCGTCGAAATCGGCTGCGTCGAGCTGGAAGACCATCTGCCGACGGGCCGCAGCTTCCAGTGCTATCTGCATCCCGAGCGCCTGGTGCCGGTGGAATCCCAGCGCGTGCACGGCCTGACCGACGAGTTCCTGGCCGACAAGCCGAAATTCCACGAGAAGGCGGAGGAATTCCTCGCTTTCATCGGCGATGCCACGCTGGTCATCCACAACGCCAGCTTCGACCTGAAGTTCATCAATTCGGAGCTGCACCGCATCGGCAAGCCGCCGATCCCGCACGCCCGCGCCATCGACACGATCGAGATCGCCAAGGCGAAGATCCCGGGCGCGCGCTATTCGCTGGACGAATTGTGCAGGCGCTTCGCCATCGACCTGACGGCGCGCAGCAAGCATGGCGCGCTGCTCGATGCCGAGCTGACGGCGCAGGTCTATCTGGAGCTGGTCGGCGGCCGCCAGCGCAAGCTCTCGCTCGATGCCGCCCAGGCCGTGACGGTATCCGCCGGCGCGCTGGACATGCGCGTCGCCCGCATTCGAGCCGAGCCCTTGCCGTCACGCCTCAGCGCGGCCGAAGCCGAAGCCCATGCGGCGTTCGTCGCAAGCGAGCTGGGCAAAGAGCCGGTGTGGAAGGCTATCCTACCCTCCCCTTGAGGGAGGGTCGAAAAATCCGAAGGATTTTTCGGGGAGGGGTCCGACGTCGAGCACTGGCGCCCGACCCCTCCCCGAAAAATTCGCGCGAAGGGCGCGAATTTGTTCGACCCTCCCTCAAGGGGAGGGTTGAATCTCTCTACGCATTCCCCTGTGGCGGACGGACCTGCTGCAGCTGCTCGGCCTTGGAACGGTAGAGCCCCGCGAAATCGATCGGCTCGATCATCAGCGGCGGCATGCCGCCGTCGCGCACGGCGTCGGAGATGATGCGGCGGACATAGGGGAACAGCAGATGCGGCCCCTCGATCAGTAGCACCTGCTGCAGCACGTCGTCGGGGATGTTGACGATCTGCAGCAATCCGGCATAGGCCAGTTCCAGCATGAACACGGCCTTGCCGTCCGCGGTCTTGGCGTCGACGCGCAGCTTGAGTTCCACCTCGAACAGCGGGCCGTCCATGCGCCGCGCCGAAAGATCGACGCCGAGCTCGATGTTCGGCCTTGCGGTCAGCGCCTGCGGCGCGCCGGGGTTCTCGAACGACAGGTCCTTGATGTACTGCGAAACGATCTGGATGCGCGGCGCGCCGCCTGCTCCATTGTCGCCGCCTGCCGGGGCACCGGTACCGCTCATCGTGCGTTTCCTTGGAATATCGCGCGGCGCGGGTACCACGGATCGCGAGGGCGTGACAAGGCGAATGGCAGGCGCGCCGCCCGCCCTTTGCCGGATTGGTGTACAATGCTGGACCCGCCGCCGGCACGGGTTTAGTCTCATTGCCCAGCGGATGGCGGGCCGCGCAAGGTTTGTGGACGATGCCGAACGGACAATATCTCGAGATTCTGCTCTTTGCGGTGGTTGCCGGCGTGATCCTGTTCCGCCTTTACACCGTCCTGGGCCGCCGCACCGGCCAGGAACAGCCACCGCCGGAACGCCTGCGCCTGTCCGGCAACGCGCCCGCCGACCCGCCCAAGGACAACGTCGTGGCGCTGCCCAGCCGCGCCGAGCAGATCGCCGACCGCCCGGCCGACCCGGTGGCGCGCGGCCTGTTCGACATCAAGCTGGCCGACAAGGGCTTCGAGACCGAGCATTTCATCGCCGGCGCCAAATCTGCCTATGAGCTCGTCGTCACCGCCTTCGCGCGCGGCGACCGCACGCAGCTGCGCCCGCTCCTGGGCGGCGAAGTCTTCGCGGCCTTCGAATCGGTCATCGCCGGGCGCGAGCAGCGCAAGGAGCATGTCGAATTCACCTTCGTCGGCTTCAAGGATGTGAAGATCGTGCACGCGGCGCTGAAGGGCCGCGCCGCCGAGATCACCATCGCCATCGGGGCGCAATTCATCTCCGCCACGCTGGGCGCCGATGGGCAGCTGCTCGACGGCGACGCCAAGTCGGTGCGCGACGTCACCGATGTGTGGACCTTCACGCGCGACGTCCGCGCCCGCGATCCCAACTGGCTGCTGGTGGCGACCTCCGGCGGCGCGGATTAGCGCGCGGGTGCGTTCGCGTATCATCCTTGCGCTCGTCCTGGTGCTGATCGCCGCCTCCGGCGCCGTCGTCTGGTGGTTTTTCCGCGCCGGCCCCGAAGAGGAAAAGCTGCGGCTGACCGCCGTGACCTTCGCCGATCTGCCGGGCTGGAGCACAAGCGACGCGTCGGCGGCGCTCGGCGCCTTCCGGCGCTCCTGCGTGAAGATCCTGGCGCTGCCGGCCCGGACCGCCATGGCCTATGCCGGCACGGCCGGCGATTGGCGCGCGCCTTGCGAACGCGCCGCCGCCGCGCGCGATGCGCGGGGCTTCTTCGAAAACACCTTCACGCCCTATGCCATCGGCGATGGCGACGGCCTGGTGACGGGTTATTACGAGCCGCTGCTGAACGGCAGCCGCACGCGCCATGGCGTCTATCAGACGCCGGTCTATGGCGTGCCGGACGATCTCATCAGCATCGACCTCGGCCTCTTCCGTCCCGAATGGAAAGGCGAGCGCATCGCCGGGCGGCTCGACGGCCGGCGCCTGCTGCCGTTCCCGTCACGCGCCGAGATCGACGCCACACCGCCCAGGGCGCGGGTGCTGTTCTATGGCGATGATCCGGTCGCGGTGTTCTTCCTGCACATCCAGGGCTCGGGCCGCGTCTGGCTCGACGACGGCACCATCCTGCGCGTCAATTACGCCGGCCAGAACGGCCAGCCCTACACGCCGGTCGGGCGCACGCTGATCCGTCAGTACGGCGTGCCGCGCGAGGGCATGTCGATGCAGGTCATCGCTGCCTGGCTGAAGGCGCATCCATCGCAGGCGCGCAAGGTGATGGAGAGCGATGCCTCTTTCGTGTTCTTCGAAGAACGCCCGGTCGGCGACGCGGCGCTCGGGCCCGAAGGGACTGAAGGCGTCGCGCTGACGCCCAGGGCCAGCATCGCGGTCGATGCGCACCTCCATCCCTTCGGCGTGCCGGTCTATATCGCGGGCGAGGGCCTCGCCAACCTGTTCGTGGCACAGGACACCGGCGGCGCGATTCGCGGGCCGGCGCGCGCCGACATCTTCTTCGGCTTCGGCGCGAGCGCGGCAGGCGCGGCGGGAACGTTGAAGGCTGCGGCGCGGTTCACCGTCTTGCTCCCCCGGGGCGTGACGCCGAAACTCACCCCATGAGCCGCCGCAAGACCACCGACGAGGAACGCGAATTGTTCCGGCAGAGCTTTGTCGCGGCGATTCCCATCGGCGCGGCCGCACTGAAGCCGCCGCCGAAGCGCGCCAAGCCCGCGATGGCCGGCGAGACCGGCCTCGACGGCCGCACCGATGAGCGCCTGCGCCGCGGCACGCTCGATCCCGACGCGCGGCTCGACCTGCACGGCCTCACCGAAAGCGAGGCGCATGGCAAGCTCTTGCTGTTCCTGAAGAGCGCGCAGATGCGCGCCTGCAAGCTCGTGCTGGTCGTCACCGGCAAGGGCGCCCGCGCCGCGCCCGACGCGCCGTTCGACATGGAATTGCACAGCCGCCCGCGCGGCGTGCTGAAGAGCGCCGTGCCGCGCTGGCTGGGCGAGCGCGAATTCGCCGGCCTCGTCGCCGGCACGCGCGCCGCGCACCGCAAGCATGGCGGCGAGGGCGCGCTCTACATCTACCTGCGCAAGAACCGATGAAGCAGCACTCCGAAACGCTGACGGTGCGCACACGCGGCCCGGGCCTGGTCGATATCACCGATCGCGTCGAAAGCTTCGTCGCCCCGTGCAAAATCCGCGAAGGATTGGTGACGCTGTTCATCCGTCACACCTCGGCCTCGCTGCTGGTGCAGGAGAACGCCGATCCCGACGTCCTGACGGACCTGGAAAATTTCATGCGCCGCACGGTGTCGCGCGACCAGTCTTTGTACCGGCACACGACCGAAGGCCCCGACGACATGCCGGCGCATATCCGCGTTGCGTTGACCCAGACGTCGTTGTCGATTCCCGTGCGCGACGGCCGCCTGGCGCTCGGCACCTGGCAGGCGATCTACGTCTTCGAGCACCGCGACAAAGCTCACGACCGCGAGATCGCGGCACATGTCATCGGCGAGTGATTATTACCCTCCCCTTGAGGGCAGGGGAATCGCATATGGGATTTGAGAGCTTGTAGGCGAAGTCTGGTTGGATTCTGAAGGTGTCTCCTGATTCTCT
>OLLF01000290.1_pt1 | contig 83544 bp, 66 predicted proteins | sample 1604471 | NCBI WGS metagenome assembly OLLF01 (sample SAMEA104055714, study PRJEB20765) | soil metagenome | isolation source: soil
CGCGTCAGGCGCGGATCCATCGCCTCGCCGCCGACCAGCAGGTCGCGCATCTGCGAGAATGCGTCCGGCACATCCTGCACCACACGGTGGAACAGCGCCGTCGTCACAAGCGCCGTGTCGATGCGCCTGTCCTTCAGCGCCGCCGCAAAAGCCGGCGGCGACAGCACCGTCTCGCGCTCCAGCACCACCAGCGTGCCACCATTGCACAATGCACCCCAGACCTCGATGGTCGCCGCATCGAAGGATGGGCTCGCCATGTGCCCCATCCGGTGTTCGGCAGCCAGGTTGCTGCTGCGAGCCAGATTGACCACCCCGCCATGCGGGATCACCACCCCTTTGGGAAGGCCCGTCGAGCCCGAGGTGTACATCACGTACACGCTCTCCCGCGGCGACATCGCTTCGCCGCCAAAGGCGGGGCCGTCCTCGCAGGCATCGGTCCGCAGGACCTCGACCCCGTCCGGGACCTTGGCGCCGGGCGTCGCGACAACCACCGACACCGCGCCATCCTCCAACATGAAGGCCAGACGCTCCGCCGGATAGTCCGGATCCAGCGGCAGATACGCGGCCCCCGCCTGCACGATCCCCAGCATCCCGGCGATGAACCCTGAAGACCGTTCGCCCAGAAGCCCAACCACCGCGCCGCGCCCGATCCCGCGAGACCGCAGATGACCCGCTATGCGCGAGGCATGCTCCGCCAGCGCGCCATAGCTGACACGCTCCGCTCCATCCTCGACCGCCACCGCATCGGGACGCAGCACAGCCTGCTCCGCAAACAGCTCATGCGCGCAGCGATCCGACGGGTAAGATTCCGTGGCGGCGTTCCAGTCCTCAACCAGGCAGCGACGATCCGCGTCGCGCAGCAGCGGCAGCATCCCGATCGGGCACTCCGCATCCGCCACGATCCCTTCCAGCAAGACCGCAAAGCTCGACGTCAGGCGTTCGATCGTCGGCGCATCGAACAGAGCCGTCGCGTACTCGAAGCTGCCCAGCAGACCATCCGGGGTCTCGCGGAACGCCAGCGACAGGTCGAACTTCGCCGTTCCGGTCTCGTTGCCTGCAAACTCGCTGAGCTTGAGGCCGGCGAGCTCCAGACGCTCCAGTGGTATGTTCTGCAGCGTGAATATCACCTGGAACAGCGCCTGGCGCGACAGGTCGCGTTGCGGCGCCAGTTCCTGCACCAGCTTCTCGAACGGCACGTCCTGGTGGCCATAGGCCCCCAGCGCCACGTCCTTCACCCGCCCCAACAGCGCGCGGAAACTCGGCGCGCCCGACAGATCGCCGCGCAACGCCAGCATGTTCACGAAGAAGCCGATCAGACTTTCGGTCTGGCGGTGCGTCCGGCCGGCGATCGGAGAGCCCACCACGATGTCTTCCTGGCCGCCGCTCCAGCGCCCCAGGAGAACCTGGAACGCCGCTAAGAGGACCATGAACAGCGTCGCCCCTTCCTGGCGGCCCAGTTCCTCGAGGCCCCGCGACACGTCTCGGCTCAGCGTGAACTCCAGCACCGCGCCGCGGAAGCTCTGCACCGCCGGGCGCGGATGATCCGTCGCCAGTTCCAGCGCCGCCACGTCCGACAACTGTTCCTTCCAATAGGCCAGCTGCTTGGCCAGCGTCTCGCCCCGCAGCCAGCTGCGCTGCCACAGCGCATAGTCGCTGTACTGGATTGCAGGCTCCGCCAGCGGCGACGGCAGGTCCCGGCTATAAGCCTCGTACAGCCTGCTCAATTCAGGAAAGAAGACGCCGACCAGCGACCACAAATCCGAAACGATGTGGTGCAGCGCGATCACCACGACATGCTCGTCGTCGGCAAGCCGCAGGACCGCCGCGCGGAACAGCGGGCCGCTGCGCAGATCGAAGGGCCGCGTCGCCTCGGCCGCCATGCGCTTGCGTGCCTCGGCCTCGCGCTCAGGCGCGGCCATTGCGCTAAGATCGACGACATCGAGCATGAAGCCGCCCTCGGCATCGACGATCTGGACGCCATGGCCTTCGCGCGTGCCGAATCGCGTGCGCAGCGTCTCGTGGCGCCGCACGAGCTCCGCGAAGCTGCGTTCCAACGCCGCGATCTTCAGCGGACCGCTGGCGCGGAAGGTGAGAACCTCGTGATAGGCGGAGGTCGAGAAGCCGAGCTGATCGAGAAACCACAGGCGCTCCTGCGCATAGGACAGCGGCGTCACGCCTTCGCGCGGCTGGACGACCAGCGGAGGAAGCTCAAGCCCGAACTCCTCGCGGCGGAAATCCTCGATCACGCCGGCGAGTTCGCGGATCGTGGCCGTGGTCGCGAGAACCGCGCGCAACGGCAATTCGATGTTGGTCTCCTCGCGCAGGCGCGCGACGATGCGCGTGGCGATCAGCGAGTGGCCGCCGAGCTCGAAGAAATTGTCGTCGATGCCGACGCGCTCCAGCCCCAGCATCTCGCACCAGATGCGGGTCAGCGTGTCCTCCAGCGGTGTGCGCGGCACGGCATAGGCGCCCGCCGCTTCGCCGGCGGCCTGCGGCGCAGGAAGTGCGGCGCGATCGACCTTGCCGTTGGCGTTCAGCGGCAGGCTCTCCAGCACCGCATAATGCGCCGGCACCATGTAGTCGGGCAGGCGCTGCTTGAGATGACGGCGCAGCTCCGCGCTGTCGACGGGTTCGCCGCCGACGACATAGGCCACCAGACGCCTGTCGAAACCGTCATCCTGGCGTGCCAGCACGACGGCCTGCACCACCGCCGAATGATCGAGCAGCGCCGACTCGATCTCGCCGAGCTCGATGCGATAGCCCCGCAGCTTGACCTGCGAGTCGGCGCGGCCGACGAACTCGATGTCGCCGTTCTCGCGCTGCCGCACCAGATCGCCCGTGCGGTAGAGACGGTTTCCCGCAGGGCCATAGGGATCGGCAATGAAGCGCTCCGCCGTCATGCCGGGGCGGCCGAGATAGCCCCGCGCCAAGCCCACGCCGCCGACATAAAGCTCGCCGGTGACGCCGAGCGGCACGGGCTCGATATCCTTGTCGAGGACATAGGCGCGCAGGTTCGGCGCCGGACGGCCAATGGGCGCGTCGTCCGCTTCATGACGGTCGATGGCGTGGAAGGTCGCGTCGGCCGCGACCTCGGTCGAGCCGTAGAAGTTGAACATCCGGCAATCGGGCAGCGCGGTCCTCAGCGCGCGGCAAAGCTGTGCGCTCAGCGCCTCGCCGCTCAACGTCCAGCCGCGCAATCGGGCCAGACGCTCGGCATAGCGCGGCTCGGCCGCGATGGCGGCGGCGAGCGAGGGCACGCTCACGATGCGGGTGACGCCCTTGCGCTCGACAATGCGCGTCAGCTCGTCGATGTCATTCGCGGCTTCATTCGGCACGACGACGAGCGGCAAGCCGGCCGCGAGCGGGCTCAGCGCCTCGAAGAACGCGTCCACAAACCCGACGGGCGTCTTCAGGCAGCAGACGTCGCTCGCAGCGAACGGCGCCATGACCGCTTGCGCGGCGACACGGTTGGTGACGGCGCAATGCCGGCCGGCGACGCCTTTCGGCACGCCGGTCGACCCCGAGGTGTAGATCACATAGGCGAGGTTTTCCGGCGCGACGGCTATGTCGGGCGCGGTGGCGGGCAGCGACGCGACCGCGAGCGCGTCGTCGAGGAAAAGCGGCATGATGCTCGGCGGCAGACGGTCCGCGAGCACGTCCTGCGTCAGCACGAATTGCGCCTTGGAGTCCGCCAGCATGAAGGCCACCCGCTCGGACGGATAGTTGGGGTCGAGCGGCAGATAGGCGCCGCCGGCCTTCAGGATCGCGAGCAGGCCGACCACCGTGTCGGCCGAGCGCTCGGCATAGACGCCGACGACCGTCTCCGGCCCGACGCCAAGGCCGCGCAGCCGGTTCGCCCAGCGATTGGCGCGGGCGTTGAGCTCGCCATAGCTGAGGGTCACGCCATCGTCTTCGACCGCAAGCGCCGCCGGATCGGCCAGCGCACGCTCGGCGATCAGTTCGTGCACTGGGCGCGCGGCCGGATAGTCGCGCGCCGTCTGGTTCCAGACGACGAGCAGCTGCTCGCGCTCCTGCGCGTCCAGCAACGGCAGGGAGGCAACCGCGCGGCTAGGATCGTCGGCGATGGCTTCGAGCAGGATCCGCAATCGCGCCTGATGCCGCTCCAGCTCCCAGCCTTCGTAGAGCGCGGCCTGCGCCTCGAAATCGACGCGCGCCTGATCGCTGTCGCTATCGTCGAAGATCGCGATCGAAAGGCCGTGCGTCGGACCTGTCGACAGAACGTGGCTCCGGGCCTTGAGCGCGCCGAAGTCCAGCTCGTAGTCGAACGGCATCACATTGACCGTAACGGCGAGCGGCGAGTCGACGTTCTCGCCGAGCCGAAAGCGGCGCTGGAACTCCTCGTAGCGGAAATGCTGATGCCGAAGCGCGCGGCGGAACCGCGAGGCGACATGCTGCACGAACGCACCGACCGTGGACTGCGGCGAGACCTCGAGCCGGAGTGGAAGGATGTTCATCGCCATCGCGACCTGGCCGCGCAGGCGCCGCGTGGACCGGCCGAGGATCGGCAGGGCAAGCGACACGTCGCCGGCGCCGGTGACGCGGTGAATGTAGAGCGCGACCGCGGCCATGAGGAGTTGCGGACGGCTGGAGCCCGCTGCGCACGCCGCGTCCAGCCGCGACAGCAGCGCGCGCGGCAGGTAGGCGGTGGACTTCACCGTCGGGCGTTCGGGGACCGCGCGGCGCCGGACGGACAAGCAGGTGCGCGGCGGCGCCTGAAGGTATTCCTCTTCCCAGAAAGCGCCGTCCGCGGCGTGCTGGTTCGAACGTCCGTAGGCCTGGTCGGCCGCCAGGAAGTCGCGATAGCTTTCGTCATCGGCCACCAGCTCGGGCTCGCGGCCTTGCGCAAGCGCCGTGTAGATCTCGGCCATCCGGCGCGCGACGAGCGATCCGGCATAGGCGTCCACCACGATATGATGGGCCTTTTGGTAGGAGAAATAGCGATTGTCGCTCAGCTTGATGAGCACGAAGCCCACGCAAGGCCCTCGCATCAGGTCGATCGGTTCCGCCAAATGCCGCGTCATCCAGGCGAGCGCCTCGCGCTCGGGATCGGCGCTGCCGGAGAGATCGAGCAAGGGAATGTCGAGCGCACATTCGGAAAGCACGCGCTGGGCCGGCCCGGACGGCGTCTCGACCAGGATGATGCGGAGCGCGGCGAGGTTCGCAACCGCCAGGCGCGCGGCGCGCTCATACTTGGCGCGATCGATGGCGCCCAAAATCTCGATGTAGTAGGCGATATTGTAGGCCGCGCTATCGGACGTCAGCGCGATGTCGTACCACACGCCCAACTGCGCCGCCGACAGCGGCAGAAGATCGGCCTCTCCATCGGCATCGAAAGACTTCATCCCAACCCCCAACAACCAACACGACCGCGCCCGCCGCTCAGCCGTCCATGCTGCGGCGCAGGCTCAGGGGCCGCATATCCGTCCAGGTCTCATCGACATAGCCGACGCATGCGTCCTTTGACCCCTCCATGCCCGTGGCGCGCCAGCCGGCCGGGATCTCCTTGGTCCGCGGCCACAATGAATATTGCTCCTCGTGATTGATGAGGACGACGAACTGCTCGCTTTGGGTTTCGCCCGACATTGTCTTCCCTCCCCCTTCTGCCCAACGCTCCGGCGGCTCTTCAGGCCGGCACTTCGATCTCCGGCGCGTCGGCGCTCAAGCCGACGCTCTCCCATTCGTCCGCGAGATCCCGGAGCAGCGCGAACTTGATGCGCGCATTGCCGAGCGCGGAGCGGCCGAGGATCAGGTGCAGCGGCGGGCGTTCCGACTCCACGGCGGTGAAGATGGCTTCCGCCGCCATTTCGGGATCGCCCGGACGATTCTTGTTGGCCGCGATCTCCGCGCGGCGGCGTCCCGCCGTCTCGTCGTATTCAGAAATTCTTCGGCGCGTCTGGCGCAGCGAGCGGCCCGCCCAGTCGGTACGGAACGGACCCGGCTCGACCAGCGTGACATGCAGACCGAGCGGCTCGACTTCCTTGAACAAGGCCTCGGAAAAGCCCTCGACCGCAAATTTGGTCGCCGCGTAGTAGCCGCAGCCGGCGAACAGCCCGGTGAGCCCGAGGATCGAGGAGAAGTTCACGATATGGCCGCGGCGGCGCTCGCGCATTCCGGGAAGCACCCGCTTGGTCAGCGCCACCAAGCCGTAGAAGTTCGTTTCGAACATGCGGCGGACTTCGTCTTCCTCGCCCTCCTCCACCGCTGCGAGATAGCCATAGCCCGCGTTGTTCACGAGCACGTCGACGCGCCCGAAGCGATCCTCCGCCGCCGCGACCGCTGCCGCCATCTGCTCGCGATCGGTGACGTCGAGCGCGAGCGCCAGACATCTCGACGGATATTCCGCGGCGAAGTTCTGGATGGTCTGCGGATTGCGCGCCGTCACGACGACGCGGCAGCGCCGATGCAGCGCAAGCTTGGCGAGCTCGCGCCCGAATCCCGTCGAACATCCGGTAATAAACCAGACAGGCGATGTTTCCATTGCCGACAAGCCCCCCAGCCCCGTGTCGCAAGCATTCATTCGTCGCGACGTGGAAACGCCCGGCGTGCCCGCGCCGCTCCACGATTTATGGCTCAATGGATGTCGTGCATACCAACGGCGCGACAACCGACTGAGCAACGAAGCATTGACGGAATAGGTGGGTCACAGTTTCTTTGTCGGCGACAGTTCCGCGAAATATAAGTTCTTATTCGAGATTCGCGGATTGCCCCTGTACAGAAGATACGACCAGATACACCACGTACGCCAACGACATCGCCACCGAACGCAACTAAATCAGGAACATCTTCTGACTCACGCCTAACACACTGTACACCAGCGCAGCGTATTGATTAACACGCTTGCCATTTTGCGACAACAAGAAAATCTCAACCGCGTTATTTATTCATGTCAATTGCGAACGCGCGCTTCGCATACACAACTAGCAATGAGCAGCATTGCATCGTCGCTCATGCTGCAAGTTGCGACTTCGCCGGGTCGCCTGGCCAAAGACGTCGCTTCCAATTTTCCCTCGGCAATACAGTGATCGGCACCACGCATGGAACTCACGTCTGCGGAGTTTCGTCAGTCAACAGAGCAATTCAAATCAAGACCACCGCTTGTTGACGAATACAGACCACGCTCCTAGCATCTCAGTGTCGAGGGGTTTCTAAAACTCATAACGAGCCGAAAGGCTAAGCGGGAATTCGCGCGATGGACCTGCGTCCAGATCGTCGAGACGAAGCCTTTCGCGCGGAGGTTCGGGCGTTTGTCGCGGCCAACCGCTTTGAGCGAACGACACATTGGAAGAGTGCTAACCCGGACCGCGACGAGGCCGCGCGCTGGGCGCGACGGCTCGACCAGCAGGGCTGGATGGCGCCGCATTGGCCGGTGGAGTGGGGCGGAAAGGGCTGGGCCCATCGGCGCATCCACATCCTGCAGGAAGAGCTCTGCGCTGCGTTTTGTCCTGAGATGGATCGCATCGCGCTGGATCTTGCCGGGCCGGCCATCATCCATTACGGCTCGGCGGCGCAACAGCAGCGCTATCTGCCGCCGATCTTGCGCGGCGAAGAGTTCTGGTGCCAGGGATTTTCCGAGCCGCAGGCCGGTTCCGACGTCTCGCTGGCCCAGACGCGGGCCGAACTCGCCGGCGACACCTATACCGTCAACGGCACGAAGATCTGGATCACCAACGCCCATATCGCCCACTTGATGCTGGCGCTGGTGCGCGTGCGCGCCGGCGGCAAGGCCCAGACCGGGCTCTCGCTGCTCATCATCGAGATGAAGCAGAGTGGCGTGCGCGTGCGGCCGGTCATCACCATTGACGGCGGCCATGTCATCAACGAGGTGACGCTCGAAAATGTCCGGGTCCCGCGAACCAATCTGATCGGCGAGGAGGGCAAGGGCTGGACCTATGCCCGCTTCGTCCTGAGCAACGAGAGGCTGATGGTCGCGGCCATTCCGCACATGAAGCGAGACCTGGCGGCGCTCGCCGGCATCGCGGCGCGCACGGCCTGCCCTGGCGGCATGCTGGAGTCCGATCCCGTCTTCCGGCGCAGGTTCGCCGCGCTGAAAGTGGAACTGGAGGCGCTCGAATTCGCGATGCTCCGCCTTCTTTCGTTGCCGCAAGACGACATGGGCGCGGCGGGCCTTGCGTCGACGATCAAGATTCGAAGCGCTGAACTGCGGCAGGCGATCAGCGAAGCGGCGATGGAGGCGCTGGGCGAGCCCGGGCTGATCCTGGATCCGGATGACCTTGGCGCGGCCAAGGCGCGGCCGGCTCATGCCTTCGGCGTCGGCCGCGACTTTGTCTTCCGCCGCGCCGCGACCATCGCGGGCGGCACCACCGAGATTCAGAAGAACATCATCGCCGCGCTGGCGCTGGAAATGTGATGCGCCATGGACTTCGCGCTTTCACAGGAACAGTCGATTTTGCGCGATAGCGCCAGAAGGTTCTGCCGCACCCACTATGCGGGCCCGCCGCGCAGCCCGTTCGCGGCCGGGCGGCCATTTCTCGACCGCTCGCATTGGCGCGAGATCGCCGATCTCGGCTGGCTCGGCGTCGGGCTGTCGGCGGAGGGCGACGGCGCGGGCGCAATCGACATGGCCGTCCTGCTGGAGGAAATCGGGCGCGCGCTCTGCCCCCTGCCGCTGATGGTCAATGCCGTGCTTGCGGGCCGGCTGCTGGAGGCAGCCCAGGAGAGCGAAGCGGATTCGTCGCTCCTGTCCTCCCTGACTTCGGGCGAAACCATCGTGGCGGTGGCGCTTGACGCGACCGGTGTCCAGAGCGCGCAGCCCGACGCGACGGCCGCGCGCGCCAGCGACGGGAGCCATATCCTGCAGGGCCGCAAGACATTGGTGTTGGGCGCAGCGGATGCGGATCTCATCGTTGTCGCGGCGCGCACGTCGGGAGTGGCCGGACAATCGCAGGGGCTCAGCCTGTTCGCGGTGGCGCCGGACGCGCCGGGGCTGACGCGGCAATCCTACATCCTGCTCGATGGCTCGCCGGCGGCGGACCTCACGCTCGACAATGTGCGCGCGCTTCGCGCCATCGGGCGCGACGGGGAGGCTTGCGCGGCGATCGCATCGGCGGTCGACCACGCGATCCTGGCGCTAAGCGCAGAGGCGATAGGAGTCATGACGCGGCTGCTGAACGACACGGTCAAATATCTCAAGGGCAGGCGCCAATACGGTGCCGCGCTGAGCAGCTACCAGGCGCTGCAGCATCGCGCCGCCGACATGCTGATCGAGGTCGAACTGTCGCGCTCCATGCTCTACCGCGCGCTGGCCTTCCTGAATCGGCCCGAGGCGCGCGCCGAAGCGGTCGCAGCCTGCAAATATCAAGTCAGCCGGAGCGCCAAGGCGGTCGGTGCCGCCGCGCTTCAACTGCACGGTGCGATCGGCATGGCGGACCAATCCATCGCCGGTCAGGGATTCAAGCGGCTGCGTACGCTCGCAGGCCTGTTCGGCGACGCGGACCACCATCTGGAGAGACTGGCGGCGCTTGCATTCGCGGGGTGATGGCCGGCGCGGCGCGTGAGCGGCCGGCAGCAGCGTTCAAGGGGGGCAGTACCAATGTCGTGCAATGTTCTGGGTGTTTATCTCGGCCACGATCTGGGCGCCTGCCTGCTCCAGGACGGCAAGATAACCGCGATGATCGAGGAGGAGCGGCTCAACCGCTACAAGCATGGGCGGCCCAACAGCCTGGCGGGGCTCTGGCCGCAATTCGGCGGCAAATTCGGTTATTTCCCCTGGGCGTCGGTTGCCTATTGCCTGTCGGCGGCGGGGCTGGGGCTCGACGACGTCGACCTGATCGCGGTCGGCGACCGCATCTGGGGCAGCGGTGCGGCAGAGACGATCGCCGACGTGATACCGATCAAGGACAAGTCGAAGGTCGTGTTCGTCGACACGCCGAAGGACGCCGCGCATCACTTCCACCACGCCCTGTCGGCGTTCTATGCCAGTTCGTTCGAGGACGCCGCGGTGCTGGTGGTCGATGGCGACGGCAATTCGGGTCCGGAAGGCTATGAAGCCGAGAGCGGCTACAGTTTCGCCGGACGGCTCGGCAAGCACGAGCTGGTGTTCAAGAACCGCTATACCTCGCCGCACGTGCCGCGCAGCGGCATCGGCTGGACCTACGAGCACGTCACCATGCTGCTCGGCTTCTGCGATCCCGACATCTTCCTGGCCGATGCGGGCAAGACGATGGGACTGGCGGCGTATGGCGGGCCCAACCCCGAACTCGCCGAGCCCTGGATCAAGGTGGACGGCTTCAAGCTCGACTATTCCGGTTTCCAGGACTGGCTCGAGGGCCACGGCTATGCCGAGCAGCTCACCGAAAGACGGTTCAAGCTCGCGCGCGGCAAACACGGCATCGACCAGTTCGCCAAGGATCTGGCCTACAAGGTGCAGGTCGAACTGGAGGATGCGATGCTCGCGCTGGTCGGCGAACTGCATCGCGCCACGGGCTCCGACCGGCTTTGCATCGCGGGCGGCGTCGGCCTCAACTCCGTCGCCAATGGCCGCATCGTCCGGGAAGCGAAATTCAAGGACGTCTTCATCCAGCCGGCTTCGCATGACGGCGGCCAGGCCATCGGACTTGCCTATCACGCCCACCTGCTGCTGCAAAAAAAGCGCGGCGGACCGGGCGTCGCGATCAAGCCGCAGCGGCACGCCTATCTCGGCCGCTGCTATGCCGAGCACGAGATCGAGACGCTGCTGGAAAAGACCGGCCTGCCGTTCGAGCGCCTGCGCAACGACGACGAGCTGACCGCGGCCGCGGCCGAGGATCTCGCCGCGGGAAACATCATCGGCTGGCTCCAGGGCGGCAGCGAGGTCGGCCCGCGCGCGCTCGGCCATCGCAGCATCCTCGCCCATCCGGGCCTGCCCGACATGAAGGACCGGCTCAATGCGCGGGTGAAGTTCAGGGAAGGCTTCCGGCCTTTCGCGCCGTCCGTGCTGCGCGAACGGGTTCAGGACCTGTTCGAGTTCGACGGCGATGCGCCCTACATGCTCGTGGTCGCGCCCGTCAGGGAGGCGTGGCGCGAACGGCTGCCGGCCATCACCCATGTCGACGGCACGGCGCGCATCCAGACGGTCGAGCGCGACGTCGAGCCGCTCTATCACGCGCTGATCTCGGCCTTCGAGAAGCGCACCGGCCTGCCGGTGATCACCAACACGTCGTTCAATCTGCGCGGCATGCCGATCGTGGAGACGCCGTTCGACGCGCTGACCTGTTTCCTGTTCACGGCGATGGACCGGCTCTATCTCGGCCGCTACCGCATCAGCCCGGCGGGAGCGGAGTCGTTCGTTCCGTTCTGGAACAAGGGCTGGAAGGCGCAGATCGCGCGGCCCTCGGCCAAGGCGCGGCCGGAGGCCGTGGTCCAGACGGTGAGCGGCGCAAAGCGCCACAGCATTGCGATCGACGAGGCGATGGCCGGGATCGTGCTCGGCATCGACGGCGTCCGAACCCTGGCCAAGATTTGCGAAAGCCAGGGCGATACGCTGCCGCGGTTGCAGGCGTTGCGCGTGACGCAGGAGTTGATGCGCACCGGCGCGCTCGGCATGCGGATCGGCGCATTGACGCTCGCCGACGACCGCGACGAGTTGCATTGGTGGCAGTTGCCGCGCGCGGTGGTGCTGCAGAACTTGACCTAGGCATTCGGTTCGGAGAGCGCGTGACCGTCCTGTTGGCAGGCCTTCCTTATGTCGTCGCGGTGGGCTTGATCCTTGCCGCCGGCCCGATCCCTGTTCCGGGCGATCCGCGCATCGCGCGCTGGGGGCTTTGGCAAGTCGTTCCGCTGGGCGCGACAACCGCAACCGTCACCGTCCTGCATTTATGGCCGGCCCCGCTGGGCATGGCGACGGCGGACATCGTCGCGGGCACGTTCGCGATCTACATCGCCTTGTGGGCCCTCTGCCAGGCGGCGCTTCTGCTGCATGCGCGCAACCGGCTGCACGCGCGCTTGGTCGACGCGGAGATCCGGCGCCTGCGCACGCAGATCAATCCGCACTTCCTCTACAACACGCTCAATGCGATCTCCGAGCTCGGCTATAACGACCCCGACACCGCCGACCGCGTCATCACGCAATTGAGCGGTCTGCTGCGCAAATCGCTCGACGGCAGCAATCAGCAGGAGGTTTCGCTGGAGAGCGAGCTGGCGTTCCTGAGGAGCTATTTCGACATCCAGAAAATCCTGTTCCGCGACCGGCTGGAGACCGAGCTTGCGGTCGACGACGCGGCGCGCCTGGCGCGCCTGCCGGGCATGATCCTTCAGCCGCTGGTGGAGAATGCGCTGATCCACGGCATCAATCGCAGCGGCGTGAGCCATATCCGCGTCAGCGCCGCGCGCCAGGGCGAGAGGCTCGTTCTCGCCGTCGAAGACGACGGGCCGGGGCTTGCAGAAATACCGCCCCCGGCGCCGCGCGGTCTGGGCGTCTCCAATGTCCTCTCGCGGCTCAAGCATCTTTACGGCAACACGGCGCGCCTCGATTTGCGCAACCGGCCCGAGGGCGGTTTGATCGCGCAACTGTCCATTCCTTTTCACGAGATGGCGGGATCCCCATGAAGCTGAGCGCCCTGGTGGTGGACGACATGCCGCTGTCGCGCTCACGCGTCCGCCGCTATCTGAGCAGCGAGCCGGACGTCGAGATCAGCGGCGAATGCGGCGACGCCGAGACGGCGCTGGCGGAGATCGCGCGGCTGAGCCCGGACGTGCTGTTCCTGGACGTGCAGATGCCGGGCATGACCGGCTTGGGCCTGCTCGAGCGCATCCCACCGCTGGAGCGGCCCATCGTGGTGTTCATCACGGCCTTCGAAGAGTTCGCCGTGCCGGCCTTCGAGGCCCAGGCGGTGGACTACCTGCTCAAGCCCTTCGAACATGAGCGGCTCAAGCAGGCGCTGGCCAAGGTGCGGCAGCACCTGCTGCACAAGCAGCGCAACCGCCAGGAGCCCGTTGCGGCCGAAGACAAGCCGCAAGTGTCCTATCTGCAACGCATTCCCGTGAAATCGGTCGGCCGGGTCACTTTCATCGAAACCAGCGCCATCGAGTGGATCGAAACGGAAGGAAATTATCTCGCGCTGCATTGCGGCAAGCTGATCCACTTCCTGCGCGAAACCCTGAATCATCTCGAGAGCCAGCTGGATCCGCACAAATTCGTGCGCATCCATCGCTCGACCATGGTCAGACTCGATACAATTCACTCCATTCAGCCTCTCACCAACGGCGACCAGGCCGTCAATCTGAAGGACGGCGAAAGACTGGTTCTGAGCCGATCCTATCGCGGTCGGCTGAAGACTGCATTGGGCGAAGCCTGAGCAGTTCCGGCCTGAAACAAGACCGGCGGCAGCGCAACGGTTCGTCCCACCCCGCGCACGGCTCGTCACAGACTCGTTGTGGTGTCCCTGTTCGCTTGTCATTTTACCGTCTGTGGGGTTGGGGAAGAACGTCTTGGACAAGCAGGACGCGTTCAATGCCTTGCGCCTGGACCGCAGCAAGCCGCCGGAACCGTCCGGCGGCAGCGACGTTCCGTGGCGGCTGCTCTTTGGCGTGGCCGGCCTGCTGGTCCTGTTGTTCCTGGGCGGGCTGGCCTGGTGGTACGTTCCGCTGCTCTCGTCCGCTCCGGTGCAAGTGCACACCGTCACCGTTGCGTCGCAGGGCGGAGGCGCACAATCCGGCGGCGCCCTCAACGCCTCCGGCTATGTCGTGGCCGAGCAGCAGGCGACGGTCGCCGCCCAGGTGACCGGCATGATCACGGCGGTCTATGTGCAGGAAGGCGAGCACGTCACGGCCGGCCAGGTATTGGCACGGCTCGACGATTCGGCGGCCAAGGCCTCGGTCGCCTCGGCCTCGAGCCAGCTTGCGGCGGACGAGGCTTTGATCCCGCAATACGAATCCGGGCTGGTCAAGGACAGCCGCGAACTGGAACGCGCGCAGCGGCTCGCCGCGCAGGGCGCGCTCAGCCAATCGACTCTCGATGCCGCGGTCGCGGCGGTGAGCGAGGACAGGGCGCAGCTCGCGCATGCCCAGGCCCTGGTGCAGGTCGACCGCAAGGTGCTGGACCTCAACAACACGCTTCTGTCCTACACCGTCATCACGGCGCCGTTCGACGGCGTGATCACCGAGCGTTATGCCCATCCCGGCGAGATGATCTCGCCGCAGGCCGTCGGCGGCTTCACCCAGACCGGCATCGCCAAGCTCGTCGACATGCATTCGCTGGAGATCGACGTCGACATCGCCGAGGCCTATATCACGCGCGTGCAGACCGGCCAGAGGGTCGATGCGGTCCTGGACGCCTATCCCGACTGGCATGTTCCCGCACATGTCACCAATGTCGTGCCGACCGCGAACCAGCAGAAGGCGACGGTGAAAGTGCGGATCGGCTTCGACCGCTACGACCCGCGCATCCTGCCGCAAATGGGCGTGCAGGTGTGGTTCGCGGCGATTGCGTCGGCATCCGCCGCGCCCAGCGTTCAGACCTTGCAGATTCCGGCCTCGGCCGTCCATGGCCGCGCGCCGGACACCTTCGTCTATCGCGTGGCCGACGGGCGCGCGCACCTCGTTGCGGTCCGGGTCGCGCCCGGGGCCCAGGGCACGATGCGCGTCCTGGCGGGACTGATCGACGGCGACCGGATCGTGACGTCAGCCACGGGCCCGCTCGCCGATGGAGACGTGGTGGGCGAGCAATGAATATCGAAATCGATTCACATCGAGAGCAGAAGACCATGACGACCGATGATTTCAAGACCCTCGTCGAGTTCAAGAACGTGGTGAAGAGCTACCGCCGCGGCGCGGAGCAGGTGGAGGTTCTCAAGAACGTCAATCTCGAGATTCCCGCAGGCGACTTCCTGGCGCTGATGGCGCCGTCCGGCTCGGGCAAGAGCACACTGCTCAACCTGATCGGCGGCATCGATCGGCCGACCGGTGGGGAGATCCTCGTCGCCGGCAAGCCGTTACGCCGCATGGGCAACGGTGCGCTCGCCAAGTGGCGGGCGCGCAATATCGGCTTCATCTTCCAGCTCTATCACCTGATCCCGACGCTCACGGCCGAGCAGAACGTCGAGTTGCCGCTGATCCTGACGAATCTGAACGGGCGCGAGCGGCGGCGGCGCGCGCACGCAGCGCTGACGGTCACCGACATGGAGGACCGCTTCCGCTTCCGTCCCTCGGAGCTTTCGGGCGGCCAGCAGCAGCGCGTGGCGATCGCGCGCGCCATCGTCACCGACCCCACCATCCTCCTGTGCGACGAGCCCACCGGCGACCTCGACCGCAAAACAGGCGACGGAATCCTGAACCTGCTGCAGCGGCTGAACACCGAGCTGGGCAAGACCATCGTCATGGTGACGCATGACCCCCGCGCCGCGGCCCGTGCCAAGCGCACGCTGTTCATCAACAATGGCGTGCTCTCCGAAGAGCCGGAGGCGTGAGGTGACGACCGCCCATTTCATCTGGAGCGTCTTCCGCCGGCACAAGGCCCGCACGATCTTCACGGTCCTGTCGGTGATGACGGCCTTTGCGATCTTCACGGTCCTGTCGGCGATCAACCAGGGCTTGAACGGCCAGCTCAACTTCACCCTGGCGCAGCGGTTGATCTCCTATAACCGCGCCGCCGGCGGAACGCCGCTGCCGATCAACTATGCCGGCAAGATCGCCGAAGTGCCCGGCGTTTCGGCGGTGGCGTATTTCGCGGCGTTCAACGGCTATTACCGCGATCCCAAGAACCCGCTTTCCGTGACCGGCTTCTCGATCCCCCAGTTGTTCGGCGTCTATCCCGAATTCACGATGGCGCCGGCCCAGAGGCAAGCCTTCCTGCAGGACCGCCAGGGCGCGATCGCGGGCGAGGCGCTGGCGGCGCGCATGAACTGGAAAGTCGGCCAGACGATCCCGATCGAGGGCGGGCCACCGCAGAAAGACGGCGGCACGACCTGGTACTTCCATCTCGACGGCATCTACCACACCGATTTGCCGATCGGTTACCAGTCGTTTTTCGTCGTCAACTACCAGGACCTCAACGAAGGCATCGCGCTGGCGCAGGCCAAGGATACCGCCATGCAGTTCGTCGAGCTGGCGTCCGATCCGCGCGACATCGACCGCATCGCGCGCGCCATCGACGCGAAATTCGACGACGCATCGCCGCAAACGCGTACCCGCTCCGAGCGCGAATTGACGCTAAGCGCCATTCGGCAGTTCGGCGACGTCGGCGCGATCGTGACATATGTCGCAATGGCGGTGTTCCTGAGCATGCTGCTCATCATCGGCAACACCATCGCCAATTCGGTGCGCGAGCGCCTCGGACAATTCGCCCTCATGCGGGCGCTGGGCTTTGGCCGCGTCCGGCTGGCCTTTTTCGTCCTGTTCGAATCGCTGTTCATCGTCGGCACGGGGGCCGCGCTGGGGTTGGCCGCCGGATACGGCATCAGCCGCCTCTTGGCGCCCAATGTGGGGCAGATTCTGCAGGCCTTCGCGGTCACCGGCGGCGCGGTCGCGCTCGCGCTCGGCCTCGCCGTCCTGTTCGCGCTTCTGGCGAGCATCGCGCCGACCTTGCGCATTGCCCGCATGGCGATCGTCGTGACGCTTCGGGAGGCTTGAGAGATGGCAACGCTTCGCCAAATAGCCGCCGTCTGCTCTTGGAACTTCAAGAGCATCTTCAGCCGCTTCCAGTCCGCGTCGGTGGTTGCCATCGGCTTCTTCGCCGTGGTGCTCGTGTTCGTTGCGGTGCTGTCGATCCGCGACGGCTTGCTGCGCGGGCTGAACGGCGATGACCTCGACACCGTCGCGCTCGTCTATGCCAAAAGCGGCGTCAACGGGCTGGACGCCACGGCCCTCGAGACGATCCGGCAGGCGCCCGGCGTGGCGCAGGACGCGCAGGGCCCGCTGGTGGCGCCGACGCTGTTCGCCGTGATCGAGATCCCGAAATGGGCGCCGGGCCTGCTCGCCGTCACGACGTTGCGCGGCATCGACCAGAATTTTCCCCAGATGATGCCGCAATTTCGCATCGTCGCCGGCCGCAGCTTCAAGCCCGGGCTGGACGAGATCATCGTCGGACAGACCGCGGAAAAACTCTATAGCGGCCTCGCCATCGGCGACACGCTGCGCTGGGAGCGGCGCAGCTGGAAAGTCGTCGGCATCTTCTCGACCGGCAGCGCATTGCGCGACTCGTCCTTGCTGACCGACATCCACCAGCTTCAAGCGGTCAACGCAACGGGCAATCACTATTCGTCGGTCTATGCGCGGCTGACCGCGCCCGGAGTCTTCCCGGCCTTCAAGGATGCGCTGGAGCACAACGCGGCACTCCACGTGAATGTCGAGACGCTCGGCGCCTATGACCGCCAGTCCAGCCAGTCGCTCAGCACGCTGCTCGTCCTGGCCGACGGAATCATCACCCTGCTGATGGCGGTCGGCGCCGTCTTCGGTGCGCTCAACATCATGTACGCCAACGTCGCGCGCCGCACCTCCGAGATCGCGACCTTGCGCGCGCTGGGCTTCGCGCGGCTGCCGATCTTCGTGGCGGTCATGTCGGAGACGCTCGCGCTGGCCCTCTTCGGCGGCGTGCTGGGCGTCGCCGTGGCGGCACTGGCGTTCAACGGCTTCGAGGCCAGCACCTCGATCGGCGGCGCTTCGGTCGGCTTCAAATTCGCGGTCACCGCCGGCGCGGTCGAGGTCGCCCTGGCGCTTACCCTGCTCATGGGCTTCTTCGGCGGCCTCTTCCCTTCGCTCCGGGCCGCGCGGCTACCGATCGCTACGGCACTGCGCGACGCATAGCGGCGTCAGGCGGCAATGTTGTCCAAGGACGGCGTCTCGGGCGCCTCGCTCGCCGGGGCGCGCCTGGAGTACAGGAACCAGACGATCAGGAGCGCCCCGAACCACAGAAGCGCCGCCAGCACGAAGGGCGCGCCCGGGAAATAGATCGGCGCGCCGGCGCGGACGAAGAACGCAAAGGTGCCCGTGCCTGCGAGCGGACCGGCGATGGTGACGACCGTCAGCAGGCTGACGAGGCCGCCCTGAAGCTCCCCCTGTTCGGCGTCCGAGAACTCGCTCGAGAGAATTCCCTGCATGGCGGGCGCCGCAACGGTGCCGAGCCCGAACGCCGCCAGGAGCGCGTAGATCTGCCATCCGGCCGTCGCGACCGAGGCCAGTGCGGCGCTCGCGGCTATGGTCACCAGACCCAGGAGGATCACGCCCCACTGTCCCATCCGCTGCAGCAGCAAGGGCAGCACCGCGGCCTGCGCGGCGAAGGACGTAATGGCGAGCAGGCCGAGCGCGGCGCCGACCTCGGAGCCGGTCCAGCTGAAGCGCAATTGCGTAAAGAGGATCATCGCCGGCCGCGCCAGCGCGCTCGCGAGCTGGTCGGCCATCGCAACGAAGATGAGGCCGCGCACCAGGAAGGAGCGGCGCCACAGCGAGGCCAGGAGAACGAACGGGTTGGCGGCCCTCCAGTCGAACGGGCGGCGGTTGGCCGGCGCGAGGCTTTCGGGCACGAGCGCAATGCCATAGGCGAGATTGAGCGCGGCGAGCGCCGCCGCGGCCCAGAACGGCATGCGCACATTGACGTCGCCCATGAAGCCGCCGAGCGCCGGACCGAGGACGAGGCCGATGCCGAACACGGCACTCAGCAGGCCATAAGCCTGTCCCCGCTTCTCGCGCGCCGTCACGTCCGCGATATAGGCGCGGGCCGTCAGGACGCTGCCGCCGCAAATGCCTCCGGCGACCTGCGCGGCGAAGATCAGCCAGAGCGAATTCGCGGTCGCCAGCGTGATGTTGACCAGCATCGCGCCGGCGAGGCTGACGAACAGGACGGGACGCCGCCCGACATGGTCCGACAGGCGGCCGAGCGCGGGCGAAAACAGGAACACCATTGCGGCCGAGGTGGTGAGCAGCGAGCCATAGATCGTCGCCGTGCTCGCGACGCCCGCGCCCGTGAGATGGCCGAGAAGGCGCGGCAGCACCGGCATGATCAGCCCGAGGCTCATGCTGTCGAGCAGCACAACGATGACGATGAAGACGGTCGAACCAATGTTGCGGGACATGCGATCTCCACGGGTTGCGGGTGGCGCGACACGCCCGCTCAAAGCGTCCATTCAGCCGGAGGCTGCGCGCCCTCCGGCCGTTCGAAGAAGAAGCGATCGCCGCTCAGCGGCTTCAGGTCGTCGATCCAGCAGGCGTCTTCGTCGTATTTCGCAAAAAAGGGCCGATGGCACAGCGCGGGATCGCGGGCCTGGAGGAAGCGCAGCACGAAGGCCTTCTCGCCGCCGATCTCCGCCACGCCGGTGATCTCGATTTTTCCGGGTTCGGCGCTCATCGACGGCCCCCGCGCGGTGCGGGCGAGGCCGGAGACGCGGCGGCTGGCCTCGGCGTAGATGTTCCAGGCGCGCGCCAGCGGCACTTCGAAATAGCGCCGTGCGCCGGTGTCGCGGGCCACGAACATGTAATAGGGCACGATGCCGAGCTCGACCTGGCGCTGCCACAGCCTGGCCCACACGGCGGGATCGTCGTTGATGCCGCGCATCAGCGGCCCCTGGGCCCGCACCACCGCGCCGGTTGCACGCAGCCGCGCGATGGCCTCCTGCGCGATCGGCGTCTGGAGTTCGCGCCAATGGTTGTAATGGGCCATGACGGCAACATGCTTGCCGCGCTCGCCGAGCCAGTGCAGGAAGTCGAGCAGCTCGTCCGCGTCCGGATCGGTCACGAAGCGGTAGGGCCAGAACGAGGCGGCCTTGGTGCCGAAGCGCACGGTCTTGATGTGATCGAATTGCGGCTCGGCGAGCTGGTCGAGAAAGTGCTTCAGGCGGCGCGCCTTCATCACGAAGGCGTCGCCGCCGGTGACGAGCAGGTCGCTCACCTGCTCATGCGACGCCAGATAGGAGCCCAGGACCTGGCGATCGCTCATCGCAATGCGCAGCGCCTCGTCGTGCACGAATTGCGGCCAGCGGAAGCAGAACGTGCAATACGAATGGCAGGTCTGGCCTTCGCTGGGGAAAAACAGCACGGTCTCACGATATTTGTGTTGCAGCCCGGCGACGGTCTCGCCGTTGAACTGCGGCCGGTTGAGGGAGATCTGGCCGGCGGGATGCGGCTGCAGCCGGGCGCGGACGGCATCGACGACCGCCTGCTCCTCCTCGGGCGAGGCGCCGCGGGCGACGGCGTGGGCGACGCGGTCGAAATCCTCTTCCGAGAGCATGGCGCGGTTGGGGAAGACGAGGCGGAACAGCGGATCGTCCGGCACGTTGGACCAGTCGATCAAATTGTCGATGACATAGGTATTGACGCGGAACGGCAGCACCTTGGCGACGATCTGCATGTCCCGGACGGTGCGCGGATCGAACGCGGCAAGCTGGGGAATGGCCGCGGCGTTCAGCTTGGTGTGGACCTTGAGCCGCGGACGGTCGTCGGCCGCGATGCTCGGCGCCGCGTTCATCGCGCTCATGCCTCAGCTCCCGCCGGCAGCGTGGAGCGGCCCGTATCGAGGCGGCGGTCGAACTCGGCCGCGGCATCGCTCAGCGCGTCGATGATGAAGCTCACATCCGCGTCGCCGATCGTGAGCGGCGGCAGCAAGAGAAAGTGGTCGCCCGCTTCCGAGCCCGCCGAGCCGGTGCTGCTGTAGATCAGGAGGCCGCGCGCCTTTGCCAGGTCGTAGAACAGCTCGGCGAGGCGCGGCTGCGCCGCTCCGCTTGCGTGGCGGCCGGCGATATCGGCGCCGATCATCAGCCCCTGGCCGCGTATGTTGCGGATCGACGAATTGGCGAGACGCCGGCGAAGCCCATCCACAATCTGCGTGCCGCGGCGCGCCGCGTTCGCGATCAGCTTTCCGTCTTCGAGCCGTCCGAGCACTTCGAGGCCGACGGCGGCGGCCAGCGGGCTGCAGGCATGGGTGTGGCCGTTCTGGAACGGCTCGTTGCGGTCTTCGAGCAGCGCGGCGATGCGTTCGTGCACCAGCACGGCGGAGAGCGGGAAATAGCCGCCGCTGATCGCCTTGCCGGCGACGACGATGTCGGCAGGGACGTTGCCATGATCGATGCCGAAGCGGCGCCCGGTGCGGCCGAAGCCGGTCATGACCTCGTCGGCGATGAGAAAGACGCCATAACGATCGCAGATCTGGCGGATGCGCGCGAAATAGCGCGGGTCGGGAACCGCGGCGCTCAGCGCGGCGCCGACCACGGGCTCGGCGATAAAGGCCGCGACGGTATCGGGCCCTTCGTCCAGGATGACCTGCTCGAGGGACGCGGCGCATTCCAGCGCGCAGGAATCCGGCGCCAGCCCGAAGGCGCAGGCCGGGCAATGCGCCGCCGCGGCCTTGCCCGTCTTCGGCAACGCGTTCTCGTAAGGCTTGCGCCGCGCGACGAAACCGCCCGCGGCAAGGCCGGCGAGCGTGTTGCCGTGATAGGAGCCTTCGCGGCCGATGATCTTGAACCTGCCCGGCTGTCCGCGCCGGCGCTGCGCCTGGATCGCAAGCTTGAGCGCGGCCTCGACCGCATCGGAGCCGCTGCTGAAGGTGATTGCGCGGCTTATGCCGTCCGGCGCGAAGGCGACGAGGCGTTCGGCATAGCGCTCGACGATGTCGCTGCCCATGCGGCGGCCGGGAAAGGTGGTGAGCGTCGCGGCCTGCGCCGCCAGGACAGCGGCCATCGCGCGGTCGCCATGACCGAAGATCAGCGAGCCCGAGCCGCCGCCGGCATCGAAATAGCGACTCCCGGACGGCGTGAAAACATAGGCGCCGCTGCCATGCGACACCGGTTCATATACGGTATCTTTATCGGAATAGGCCGAGCGCGACCGTAAAACCGACAGCCGATCCATCCCCCGCCCCTGCTTGGAATCGCTCCACCTCAGCCGGCCGACATGGCCGCCCGATGAAAGATTCCAAGTCTACAGCTTTGCCCCAAAGGTACGCTTTGCTACCAGGACTGGTACTCGCATCTACAATGCCGTTCTTGTTGCAAATTTTGGCAGTGCAGATGGGTACACACGACAGTCGGCATGAACGGTATTACGCATGTCGAGAGGTCGTCAAGGTAAAACCACAAAACTCGCCTGCGATGATGCGGCGCCGCAAGAACAGGACGACCTTTGTGCGATAACGCATAGAGAATACCGCAAATGGATGCGCGCGTTTCAAGATTCTCTCTACGCCGTGATTGACGCTGTTTCGCTGCAACCTGCATGCGGCAGCAGGATTCACGCGGAGGTTGAAGACTTGCGCCGCAGACGCCCGCCTCGACATCGAGGCCGGCGCCGTTGAACAAGAAGCTGCATGCACGGCCACAGCGCGTACTGCCGCGCGTCTGCGCGTTCTTCGATGACGGGCGCCTCGTGATCCCCCCAATATTTTTGTCCGCCCGCCGCGATAGGCCGGACACGATCAGGCCACAAGGATTTTCGCGATGATGATCAGCGAGGAAAAGATCGACCGGACCGCGCTCGCCCTGCCCTATCCGACGCTGCACGGCAAATCTCACGCGCGGTCTCCAGCGCCGTTTTGTTGGAAATCGTGATCACCTCATCGATGACGCTCCGATCCAGGATCGCCGGCACGCATCCCGGGCCGACACCCTGAATCGTGTGCGGTCCCGGCCGACCGCCGGAGAGGACCGCCGAGTCTTCCGGTTCCACGGCAGCGATTTTGACTCCGCTGCCCGTCAGCTGCTTGAGAACCTGCCCCACGCCGGTGATCGTGCCGCCGGTTCCTGAACCAGCCACCAGAACGTCGACCTTTCCACCCGTGTCGTTCCAGATTTCCTGGACCGTCGTGCGGCGATGAATGTCCGGATTTGCCGGGTTGTCGAACTGGCGCGGACTGATCGCGCCCGGTGTCGTCGCGACGATATCCTGCGCCTTCTCGATCGCGCCCTTCATGCCCTTGGCGGCTTCGGTCAGCACCAAACGGGCGCCGAGCAGGACCAGCATCTTGCGTCGCTCGATGGAAAAGGATCCGGCATCGTCAGGATCAGCTTGTAGCCCTTGGCCGCGGCCACAAAGGCGAGCGCGATGCCGGCGTTGCCGCTGGTCGGCTCGACCAGCGTGGTTCGCTGCGGCGAAATCTCGCCTTCGCGCTCCAGCGCTTCGATCATCGCCACGCCGATGCGATCCTTGACGTTGGAGATCGGGTTGAAGAATTCGAGCTTGAGCAGGATTTGCGCCCGCACGCCCGCCTGGTTCGGCAATCGCGCCAGGCGCACCAGGGGCGTGTCGCCGATCGTTTCGGTGATGGAATTGAACACGCGACCCCGGCCGGGTTTCGGCAGGTCCGGATTGCTAGTTTCAGACATGGTCAGCTCCGAATGACATCGAGGACAATGCTCGTCCAGATTAGATGGGCCGCGTATGCAAACTGGGATTTTGGCCAATCGGCAGGACCGAGGGCCAGTATTGTGCAGACTTGAACAACTCCTTGATGACCTGCATAGTGACGACATCTCAGAATGGGTTCTCGGCTAGCAACCTCTTGGGACGGCGGGAATGCACTGGCTCGGGGACTCCCCGGGATCGCGATCACGGTCCTGGTCCTGTGTTTATTGGGTGGATCTACTGCGTGATGTATCCGTGGCTACAATCCGACGGAGAGCGATAACATCAACGGAGCATGAGCCGCTGCGACTTGGCGGCGATGCCAGCATCCAAGGAGATTGAGATGAGCATGGAAGCCGACAAGCGCCCGATCCGGTCCGACACGGACGAGGATGGGCCGGTGCAAAGCGTTGCAGTCGAGGCAGGCTCGCTCGAGCGACCGAAGTTCGGGTCGAACTCACTTCTTCAGTGGCTTCACAAGAAGATGCAGAGATTGCAGAAGGACGATCCGGAGATTTACCCGCTGTGGTGAAATCGACGGAACCCGCTTCGGCGCAGTCGTTTCAACCCTATTTCGGCGCCCGGCGTTTCGAGCATCTGCCGGAGGGGCTGGGGAAGCCAAGCATTCGAAAGATTTACTCGCTCGATTTCTCGGGCAACTGCACTTACGGGTTCAACTCGCTGGGCTTTCGGGGCCCCGAACCAAGGCCGGATGCGCGAGCCCGAATCTTCGTCGTCGGTTGCAGTCTGACCATCGGCGTGGGCATCGAGTTCGAGGAAACGTGGAGCTACAGGTTCAAGCTACGGTATGCCGAGGCTCTCGGTTGCGCGGCAGACGAAGTGGATCTCTTGAACTTCGCGGAGGCCGGAAGCTCCAACGACTATATCGCGCGCACCGCCATCTCGCAGTGCGAGCGGGTGGTGCCGGATCTTGTGCTTGTGCTCTTCACCGAGCAGGCCCGTGTCGAGACCTTTCTCCTCGATCGGATGTGCGCGCAAATTGGGCCATGGTGGACCTCTCTCGAACAAGCGCTCAGGACCATGCCTCAAATCCCGCCGACCCAACGGTCTGTCGGGGAAATGGTCGTCGAGGCCGCCAAACGCTTCTATACGTTTTATGAGGACGACTTTGGACTGATGAACAGTCTCAAGAATATTGCCCTTCTGCAGTTCTATTGCCAGGCACGAGACATCCCACACGTGATTGCGTGGACGAACCATGAGGTATTGTCCGACAATTCCCTTCGCGAAGATCAATTGTTTGGTCCGGTGATTGGCTCGATCGATGTCTCGCGGGTTTGTCCTTGCTCAATCAATGACAAGGGCATTCTGGTGGACACCGCCGCAGACGGGCGGCATCCGGGCCGTGAGTCGAATGAACGTTTCGCAGCGCGGCTCTTCGATCACTATAAGACACTCGACAGCTAACAGGCTTCGGCCGAGATGCGGAGGGGGACTTGGATTTTGGAATCTACTCCGAGATGCAGTGCCCGCCGTCAAAGCAGGCTGTGGCTGTCTACCAGGAAACGCTCGAGCAGTTCGACGCGGCGGATGCGCTGGGATACGAGACAGCCTCGACGATCGATCATCATTTCTTTCCCCAATTTGGGATCTCCGCCAATCCTCTCGCACTGTTCGCAGCATCGGCGCAACGGACGCGGCGCATCCGCTATCGGGTCGAACTGCTGAACTTAACGCCGAAGAACCCGATGGAACTTGCCGGACAGGTGGCTGCGACAGACATCCTTACCGGAGGCCGGTTGGAGTGCGGAGTCGGCAGAGGGCATCCTTGGGCGTGTCCCGGATTCGGGCTTCGGTTGGAGGAGACGAGAGCCCGCTTTGAGGAATCATTGGAGCTCCTATTGCGCGCTTGGGATGGGAGTCCCGTTAATCGCGAGGGGCGATTCTGGAACGTCCGGGACGCGATGGTGGTTCCTCAGCCACTGCAGCGGCCGCATCCTCCGCTCTTCGTCGTTGCATCGAGTCCAAACAATATCGAGGAGGCAGGCAAGCGAGGGTTCGGAGTCCTGTTGAACCCGGTATTCCCGCTGGAGATGTTCGCCGAACCGCTGGCGGTCTACCGCGCACGGTGTCGGGAGAATGGGCACGCCCCACGCATCGTGTGCCATCGCGTCCTCTGCATCGGCGACAGCGCCGCAGAGATTCGCGATCGGTACGAGGAGACAGTGATGGCGTTCGCGCAGTTTAACGCGAGTGCGCTTCGGGGTCTTGGCGCGTATTCGGATGACGAACTCGATGCGGCCGGTTACGGGATCTATGCGCGTCTTCGGGCGCTGGTGGCGCATGCAACACCTTTTGAGACGGTTCTGAAAGCGATGTGTTTCGTCGGATCCACGGACGAAATTGTGGAGGAGGTAGGCCGTGCGGAAGAGCGCTATGGGATCACGGAGATGGGCATCGTCGTAGCCTATGGGGGATCGCCTCATTCCCACACGCTTGAGCTAATGGAGCGGGTACAGGCATCGATCCGGCCCGCATTCCGCAAGTCGATACAGTCAGTCTAGGAGGCGGTGGAGAGCGATGAACGAGTTGCTCGGGAATCCGAGGATTTCCGTCGTGCTGTTCAAGCAGGCCGCTCCGGTCCTCCTCGGATTGTCTGGCACGACGCTCTATCTGCTCGCCGACAGCATGTTCGTGAGCCGGCTCGGTTCGGCTCCGCTCGCCGCGCTCGGTTACACGATTCCCCCGGTACTTCTGGTCGTGAACATCATGTTCGGCCTCGGGATGGGCGCGACTGCCAGCGTCGCCCCAAAGTTGGGCGCGCGCGACCTCGAGGGGGCCCGGACGTTGGCAACCCGCTCGGTGTGGCTGGGCCTTGCGGTGGCCATGACGCTTGGCCCTTTGGTCTTCATGCTCAGATGGGAAATCGTCAGGGCGCTCGGCGCGCAGGATTCGATTGCGGCGCAAAGTGTCTCGTTCCTGACCGTCTGGCTATGGGGCGCTCCCTTCCAGGCTCTTATGCAGATCGGAACCGCTGCGCTGCGCGCAGCAGGCGACAGTAAGACCTCCGCTATTGTGCTCCTGACGGCCGCAGTCTTGAACATCGCTCTGGATCCGATTCTCATTTTCGGCTGGCTAGGCTTCCCCGCGATGGGGCTTGTCGGCGCCGCATTCGCAACGCTGATTGGAAACGGTGCCGCGGCCGTACTAGCGATGAGTCGTATGCTGGCATCTGGATTGTTGGACTTGTCCGATCGTGGGCACGGCCTCCTTACGTCGTGGAAGGAAATCGGCCGAGTGGCGGGTCCTTCGTCCGTTACCTATGTCAGCGTGCCCTTTGGGGCGGCGGTGTTGACTGGAATCATCGCCGGGCACGGGCCGGGTGCCGTGGCGGCCTATGGCGTGGCAGGACGGATTGACAATCTCGTGCGGTTGGTGCCCCTCGCATTGGCCGGCGCGCTGGCACCATTTGTTGGCCAGAATTGGGGGGCTTCGCAGATCGAGCGGGCCCGGCTGGGCGTTGCGATCGCGCGTCGTGGCGCTTTGCTTTGGGGGCTTGTCTCGTGGGCCATTCTTGCCGCATCGGCGACGACGATCGCCGGCTTCTTCTCAGATGACCCAAGCGTGACCGGAGCACTCGCAGCATTTCTGTGGTTTGCCTCGGCGAGTCTTGGCTGGATCGGTACAACGACGGTGTCGAGCGCAGCCCTCAACGCCGTCAGAAAGCCTCTCGAAGCGGCCGCGATCAGCATTCTTCGCGCTTTCGTGCTGCCCATACCGCTGGCCCTTCTTGGCGATCGCGTGTTGGGACTTCCGGGACTTTTCGCCGGTGTCGCGCTCGCCGCGATAATTTCGGACCGCTTTGCGATCCATTGGCTGGCGAAGGCGTCGCTCCGTCGAGCGATGGATGTCGGTGGTCCTGTTCTTTTTCGGCGTTGACGTCGCTCGGCGCCGGCGAGAGCCGGATGCGAAGTCGGCAGACCTCGAGGGCTCCGCGACTTGGCCCGTCGCTACGCCGGTGCAGATGGAGAGGACCAGCCGTCAGACTCCGGCGCCAGCTGGATAAAGGTTGAGGGCGACGTCATCGGCTTGGGCGCGACATGCGGTCAGCTTGTCGTCACTCGACGGCTCGGCGTCGCAGCAAACGGCACCGCGTCGGATTTCCTGTCCCTGTGTCCGCTGACGAGCCGAAAATGGAGGTCAGTCCGACTCTACTTCGCCGCGATAGTCCCGAATGAGGCGCGGATCCTGGTCGGCCTTGCTCAAGTAGAGGGAGCCGATCGCGAGAACGTCGAGCCCTGTGCCCATGAAGCAGCGAAAGGCTTCATCGGGTGAGCAGACGATCGGCTCTCCGCGGATGTTGAAGCTCGTATTCACCAACACTGGGCAGCCCGTGTGCCGGGCGAAGGCCGAGATAAGTGCGTGAAAGCGAGGATTGGTCTCGGAGTCAACGGTCTGAATGCGAGCCGTATAATCCACATGTGTCACAGCCGGGATCTCCGACCGCGGAACGTTGAGTTTGTCTATGCCGAAAAGAGCTTCTTGGTCCGGGGTCATCGCTCGGCGGCGTTGTCCCGCAACCGCTGCGACGAGCAACATGTACGGGCTTGGGGCTTCGAGGTCGAACCAGCGGCCCACTTCCTCGCGCAGCACTGCGGGCGCGAATGGCCGGAACGACTCCCTGAATTTGACCTTGAGATTCAACTCCGACTGCATCGTAGGTGAGCGTGGATCGGCTAGAATGGAGCGATTGCCGAGGGCGCGCGGGCCAAACTCCATTTGGCCTTGGAACCACCCGAGAGCCTTGCCCTGGGCGAGATCGGACGCCGCCCGTTCAACCAATTCCTGCTCGCCAAGGCGAGTGAAAGTCGCTCCCGCCGCCTGAAGGCGCAAAGATGCCTCGTCATCGTCGAACGAAGGGCCGAGAAGCGCACCATTCATCCCGTCTCGTGGGCCGCTGATGTGCCTCTGGCACCCCTTGTAGAGGTGGTATGCGGCCAAGGCAGCTCCAAGCGCACCGCCCGCATCTCCGGCTGCCGGCTGGATCCAGAGGTTCTTGAATCGACCATCGCGGAGAATTCTCCCGTTGGCGACGCAGTTCAAAGCAACACCACCGGCAAGACACAAATTGCGGGCGCCACTATCGGCTGCAAGCGACCGTGTAAGGCGAAGCATCACTTCTTCCGTCACCGCCTGAATTGAGGCAGCTAGGTCCATATGACGCTGCGTCAGCCGCTCTTCGGGATCGCGAGGAGGCCCGCCGAACAGGCGGTCGAAGCGGGGTCCGGTCATCTGGAGACCCGTGCAATAGTCGAAATAGGACTGATTGAGCCGGAAGGTCCCGTCAGGTTTAAGATCGATCAGATTGTCGAGGATCGTGTTGGTATATTTGGGTTGCCCGTAAGGCGCCAACCCCATCACCTTGTACTCACCAGAATTCACCTTGAACCCGGTATAGTAGGTGAAAGCTGAGTATAAGAGGCCGAGCGAGTGGGGAAAATAGAGTTCTTTTTCGATCACGAGGTTGGCACCCCGGCCGAACCCGGCCGAGGTCGTAGTCCATTCCCCGACGCCGTCCATCGTAAGAATTGCGGCCTCGTCAAAAGGCGACGGAAAAAAGGCGGAGGCGGCGTGACTTTGGTGATGCTCGCAAAACAGCAAGCGATCTTCTCGGTCGAAATCCGGCGCGATTTTTCGGAGTTCGTCGCACAGCAGCGTCTTCTGAAACAATTTTTCATTTAGCCAGAGCGGAATGGCCTGACAGAACGAGCGGAAACCCTTCGGTGCGAACGCAAGGTAGGTTCCCAGAAGCCGTTCGAACTTGCGAAACGGTTTGTCATAGAAGGCCACATAGTCGACATCTTCCAGTCCGCCACCCGAGGCCTTCAGGCAATAGCTCAGCGCATTGTGAGGGAAGCTGGCGTCATGCTTTTTCCGGGTGAAGCGTTCTTCTTGCGCGGCTGCAACGATCCGGCCGTCGTCTATCAGCGCGGCCGCGCTATCGTGATAGAATGCCGAGATGCCTACGATGCGCATCGTAGGTATGACAGGACATGGTGCGGCCACCATGACCTTCGCCACGACGACCTCAAATCCGCCACGTTAAACCGCGCCATCAGTATTGATCCTTCATCGAATTGGGGGGCGGGCCAGGCGGCACGCGACCAACCCAGTAGCTGGCGGTTTTCGGGTCAAAGCGCAGTGCCAGCGGATCCCTTCGCACCAGTCGAACCAGGAAGCCAACTGGTGTAACCACAGCATAGAAAATGAACCCGAATACGATCAATTTCGCAGCGTAGCAGAAAAGAGTTCCCAGTCGGACATGCGTCTGTTGCGGGGTCCCTCTTTCTCCCATTCGACCGACAATCTCCCGGATTACTGGTTGTCGCCACGCCGCGTTCGGCATGCTCGGCGCCCATGCCACAGAGAGCCCAGAGGATTCAACCTGTCAAGGCCCGTCCAAGCCAAGTATCCGATGGGTCGATTCTAAAGCCAAATCGCCGAAGCGCAGAGCTCGTTCTCGACGGCTTGGCGCATCTGGGCCAGATCTGAGCCGTATGCAGCTATCGAGAACGCCCGTTCATTCTGGTGATATCGGTCCACGTGACGCTCATGAATTCCGATGAGCTCCAGGATGACCAACAGCAGCCGATCCAACGCCTCGATGTGCCCCGCGGCGGCCTCTTGGCGGCTTTCCGCGATCACGATAGCGACGACCAGTCCCTCGATCAGTCTCTCGATATCCCAGCGCGCATACAGCATCGAAAGTCTCGACTGAGTTCCATAGCGGAAAGCCTCACGCGTATACCACCGCGTGACGGTTCGGAGCCGCTCGCCGATCGTCGGCCGAAAGATCGCGCTATCGGACGTCAGCTGGTCTCTCACCTTCTCGACAATTGCGCGTTGATACGCCTCCCTGAGATCGAGATCGATGTCGAGCGGCTCGCCGTTCTGCCGCAAGATGATTCTCTCATAGTCGTTCGACGAAAAGCGGATCGGCTCAAGCAGAGGGGCAGCCGAGAGGCGGGCAGCGAGACCGGCGCTTTCATACGCTGCTGAATAGCCACGGAGCACGCGGTAAAGAAAGAACTCTGGGAACGACAGGATTTCGTGACTCCTCGGGATCCATGACCCGGAGAATTCGATGTTGGCGGTGAAGATCGGATGCTGCCGATTCGACTCGAAAAAATTTCTGATGCACGCGCCGAGCTTCGTGTCATCGGGAGGGTCGCTGGGATGCGCCTGTCGTTGGCCCTCCACAAGCGCCGCAATTTGCAAGCGATCGATCGGCCAATCCATGCAGTAGTAGTCGATCAGCGTTTGCCCAGGATCGTGCAGGTAATTGGGCGTCGGCAGCGTAATCTCATGGCGCGAGCCCTCGACCAAGCCGGTCGCACGATGATCGTCCCGGATGAGCTGCGCCAAAGCGAGCGCGATCCGTTCGTGGCCGGCTCCGGTCGGATGGCAATAGTCTATGAAATGCTCGGCGGTCAGGATCGGCGCCAGGTCGAGAATGCGGACGTCCCTGGTCGAGGCGAACGTCGCAATCGCGTCACGATATTTCTCGTGTATCCGGTAGACCGAAACGTCCGCTTCAAGCGCCTGCCGCCCCAGATCGGCGGCTCCTTCGCGATCATCCCGCCGCTCCATGAGCTGCGCGAGATTGTACAAGATGGTGCTGTCGTAGCGGGGAAACTGACCGAGCAAAGCCCGCAGCTGGCTTTCTCCAGCCGAGTCGCCTAGCCGGGCCCGCGCGCAGGCCAGATTGTGCCTGGCGATGAAGCCCGCGACCCCGGCAATCGGCGCGACCGGCTGCCACGACGCGATAGCCTCGGACCAGCGCCCCGCGGTAAAATGCTCGATCCCGCCACTCAATCGCTTCGCGATGTCGTCAGCCGGCTGGTTCTTGATCTCATAGCCCAATCGATCCAGATCATCCAAGTAACACATGTATGAGCTATTCGGGGTTCCAACACCGCACGGGAACCGGGCGTTCGCGACTGGGTTGATGAGAATGACCTCCGTCCCCTGACGCGTGGCGCACCGAACGATGGACCGCAAGTTCTTGCGGAATTCCAGTGGCGTGGTCGCCGGGACTGGCGGCGCAACCTGATGTTGGAACCGAAAGCGCGGCGGGGAAAGGACGGGACGAAACTGCTTCGGCGGCGGCCTCGTGATCCAAGCCGTTAAACTTGCCTTGGCCGGGCTGTAGTAGCCCTTTTGAGCCGAGTGAGCGGCTTCGTTGTTCCCCAAATAGATGATTAGGTAGTCGGTGCGCTCCTTCGCGCCGACCGCGTGAAAGAAGCGGCTCGCGTCGGCCGACGTGAAGCCCGGCACCGCATAGTTCAATATCTGGACGTCAATCTCCTCCCGCAGATGAGCGAGCAGCTTGGCGGGATAGCAGTCTCTTCCAAGGCCGATGCCGCTGCTGCTCGAGTCCCCCAGGATCGCAATTCGACATGGCATCGGTTGGCGCCCTTGAGAAGTTCATGCGGGAAAACGTTCGCCGGTCGATTTCCCCGCTTCAATTGCCAGGACCGGGAAGCGTAAGGGCGGCGAGGACGTACTCTCGGGTCATGCGGAAGCGGCCTCGAAAATGCCTCGTCAGACCCCAAGGCTGGCGATGGGGATTCATCTCGATACAAAATACGCCTTCATTCGGAACGACAGAGACATTCGCGTCCTGGAAATCCAAATGGCGGCGGCCAGAAGAGGAAGGCAGCGCCTTATAGAGGCACTCCTTCGCACTGAATACGAGTGTCGGCCAGTCGCCCGAGGAGCCATCCGGAGGAGGGGCTGCGCTTTTGATCCAACGTTGTTCGGCTGGTGTGCAGATGCGAGAAACCAACTCTGGGCCGATGGCCCGGCGTCGTTCGGCATCTATCCCTATTCCGGCAAAGGCTTCTCGCCACGCAACTGCGGCCGCGCAGAAATCTCCACTGTGCGTGATGCTTCCGACAACGCCGGCTGGCCACACCGGCGCGCGATCGGGACCCACCGAAAGGATATCCGTCGAGAGGCCCAGCACCTGCAGCGCTCTTCGAGCGCAGGCTCGGCCGGCCCGGAATTCCCGGCGGCGCTTCTCGACCGCTCGTTCCAGGAAAGCCTCCTCTTCGCTTCGGAGCGGCGTGTTCCACATGTCTGGGGTCGCTTGCACGACAACCACCGGTAGAGGAAGCAAGTCTCGCATCTTGGATATAACGTCGCCTCGGAGATTTATAGGGTCTTGATGGCGATAAGACTACGAATTCATCGGCGGTTTCTTGTCTGCCATAGGCAAGACTCCGGCTGAAATTCATACTATGCTGATGCTGGCCTGGGCGTTTGAATATTGGCGGTGATGGGTATGCAGGGCGCTATCAGCACGGTGGCGGAGATGCGCGAGCATATCCACAGCAGGCGGGGACGAAGGCAGTCGAACAAGGTTCTGCATGCTCATCCATCGCCTCTTTTCTGGCGCGGCCCTGAAGTCCCCGTGGCCGACATCATCAATAATCCGGCCGTGTCTGGAGGGGGACCCGTCAGCCTCTACGTAGCTACTCCCTACTGTCTTCCCACGAATCCTTCCCGTTGTGGGTTCTGCCTGTTTCCGAGCGAGGACTACCACCGCTCTTCGCAGCTGGACGAGTATCTCCACTACCTTTCGTTGGAATGCGACTTGTACCGTCCGCACGTCGAAAGCCTTCCGGTAACCAGCGTCTATTTCGGCGGGGGGACCGCCAACCTCTATCGAGATGGAGTCTATCGCCAGCTCTGCGAAGTGGTGCGAAATCTCTTTCCTTTGCTCAGTGCGGACGCGGAGATCACCCTCGAAGGCATCCCACAGCTCTTCAATGATCGAAAACTGCGCGCGATGAAGGACGCTGGGATCAACCGCGTCAGCATCGGCGTTCAACAGCTCCAGGATCGGTTGATCAAGTTTTCGGGACGACACCAGACGGCCGATCAGGTTTACCGGACCTTGGCTTGGTGCGCAGAGAACGACGTCGTCACCAGCGTCGATCTGATCTTTGGCTGGCCCACTCAGACGGTTGAGGACATGCTCAGCGACCTGGAGATCATGGTGGGTCTCGGCGTTCGCCACATCACCCACTACGAGTTGAATGTCGCGGGACGAAGCGACTTCGCCAGGACGCACCGCGACTCGCTCCCAAGCATCGAGGACAATCTTCAGATGTACCGGGCGGGCCGGGATTTCCTTCTCTCTCGTGGCTTCCGCCAAGCGACACCATACGACTTCGAGAAGCGGGATCCATCGTCGCCTCGGCAAGGGACCTACGCTTACGAAGAGGCGACCCGCAATTTTACCTACGACGGAGCCGAGCAGAAGCAAGTGCCGCAGATGCTTGGACTGGGCTTCGCCGCTGTGTCGATCTTCCCCGGATCGGCCCGCGATCCCGGTACTGCTTATATGAACCCGACGACCGTGGCGGATTATGCGAAGGCCTTGGAGGCCGGCCGCTTCCCGGCAAATCGTTTCTTTGCGTATTCAGAGAAAGACCGTCATCTCCTGGCGATTTTCCAGAGCCTGCAATCCATGCGGATAGACCGGCGCGGTTATCGCGCGGTCTTCGGCGAAGACGTCTACGAGGAGTTCCCTCTCGTCTGGGAGGCGCTGCGCGAGGAGGGCTGGCTCTCGGCAACCGAGGACTTCTTGGAGACGGTAGGCGATGGCGTGTTCTTCACACCGCTTATTCAAGCCACCCTGGCGCAGGAGCGGGTGAAGGAAATTCAGCAGCAGAGTTCGGGCAAACCGGTGAGACCGATGGTTCAGCTGCGCGTCCAGCCGACAAGTACCCAACCGATTGGACGAAACCAGTCCTGACAGATTTGCGCCGATGGCTGAATGGGTAAGCTCAACATCGGCAGCGGGCGAGCGAAGTGCGGGTAGCGCGATGGAGGGGTGGTGAGCATGGTCAGACGACCCTCGCAGGAGCACCGCAGATGATCCCGCGCGGTTCCGCACGCGAGGGAGAGGCGGTGAGGGCCTTGAGTCCTGCAGGGAAGCGCGCGTTGCTCGAGCGGCTTCTGCGGGAGCGGGAGGCTGGGGCATCGCTCGCGCTCCGGCCGGATCCGGGTGGACGCTATGAACCGTTCGCGCTCACGGACGTCCAGCAGGCATACCTTCTCGGTCGCAGCGGGTACGGCGAACTCAGTGGCGTGGGGGTTCATGGCTATGTCGAAATCGATTGCCTCGACCTCGACGTTACGAGGCTCGAAGAAGCGTGGCGCAGGCTCATCGAGCGGCACGACATGCTCCGAGCCGTCATTCTGCCGGATGGTCGCCAGTGCGTTCGCCCTTTCGAAGAGGCACCGCGCTTCGACATCCCGTGCGACGACTGGCGAGGTGTCGAGCCCCGGGAGATCGATATCAGGACCGCGCAAATCCGGGAGGAGATGTCGCATGAGGTGAGGCCGGCCGACAGCGGCTACCTCTTCGACTTCCGATCCGCGCGTATCGACGACCGCACGACGCGACTCTTTCTGAGCGTCGACTTGCTGAATCTCGACCTGGGAAGCCTGGTTATCTTGGTGCGAGAATGGCGGCTGCTCTACGAACAACCCGAGGCCAGACTTCCGCCGCTCCCGATCGGTTATCGCGACTACGCCCGTGCGCTTGAGGACGAGGGCAAGTCGCGCCAAGGCTTGAGCGCGCTCGAATTCTGGCGGGCACGTCTTTCGACGCTGCCGCCAAAACCCGAGCTTGCGCATCGCATCGCCGCGAACGCCCTGCGCAAGCCGCGTTTCGTCCGGCGGATGCTGCGGACGTCGCGCCAGAAATTTGCGCAGTTCGAAAACCGGGCTCGAGGGCATGGTCTGACGCCGTCGTCCGCTCTGCTGGCTGCCTATGCCGAGGTTCTTGCGCTGTACGGGCGCGACACTGCGCTCACCATCAACGTGACGCTTTTCAATCGCCGACCGTTCCATCCTGCCGTCCACGATCTGGTCGGCGATTTCACCTCGATGATGCCGGTGGACTTCGATGCCGAAATCGGCGGCTTCGTATTGCGAGCAAAGGCGATGCAAGTGCGGCTGTGGGAGGGCATGGAAAAGAGCGCGGTCAGCGGTGTGCGGATTCGCCGGGAATTCCGGCGGCAGCGCGGTCTGCGCGGAGAAGCGGACCTCAGCGTCGTCTTTACGAGTGCGCTGGGGATCGCACCCCAGGGCGACGGGCTCGCCAGCTTCGGACATGTGAGGTTCGCAGTTTCTCAGACGCCGCAAGTCGAGCTCGACTATCAAGTCGTTCCGGAGCCGGACGGCTCTGTGCTGCACAATTGGGACGCGGTCGAGGAGCTCTTTCCCGAGGGACTGATCGACCGCATGCAGGCTTCATTTGCCCGACTTGTCGATCTGCTGGCTCTCGACGGCGAGGCTTGGAAGCGGGAGACCTTCGACATCTGCGATCCCATCGATCTGCAGCCGCGGGTCGAAGCGAACCGCACAGCGGCGGTGGTTGTGCCGACGCGTCTCGAAGAAGCCTTCGAGCGCCAGACCAGCCACAGACCCGATCGTACGGCTCTGGTCGACCTTGTGAGTTCGATGTCCTATGGCGCGTTGTTGGGGGCGGCGGGCTCCTTGGCGAAGCGACTACGCGAGGCGGGCGTCGCGCGGGGCGACCGCGTGGGGATTCTGGCGCGCGAGAAGCGGGAACAGCTGATCGGCGTTCTGGGCACCCTGAAGGCGGGCGGCGCGTACGTTCCGCTCGACGCAAACGCGCCGCCCGCGCGCCGCGCCGCGCTGCTTGCCGCGGTGGGCGCCCGTGCGGTCTGTACCGACGGGTCGTGCGATCCCGCGGAGCCAGATGAAGCGCGCAGTTGGATTTCCATTCGAACGGCGATGGACGACGCATCGCACGACGCGGGCGAAGTCGACGCCGAGGATCTGGCCTATGTGATTTTCACCTCGGGTTCGACGGGCCGGCCGAAAGGCGTCGCTGTCCGGCATCGGGCGGCGTGGAACACCATCCGCGACCTCAACGAACGCTTCGAGATCGGCGCCGCGGATCGCGTCCTGGCCGTTTCAAGCCTCGCCTTCGATCTGTCCGTATACGACATATTCGGCCTCCTCGGATCCGGCGGCGCCGTCGTGGCGCCGGCTTTCGATCGTGCCAGCGACCCCGCTCATTGGCTCGAACTGATCGAGAATTGTGGCGTAACGGTCTGGAATTCTGTTCCGGCTCTCATGACTCTCCTCGTCGACGAACTCGAACGGCGCGGCGTCAAGGAGATGGGCGGCTCCCTGCGCCTCGTCCTCCTGAGCGGCGACTGGATTCCCATCGGCTTGCCCGATCGCATCCGGCGGCTGTGGCCGAAGACGGATATCTACAGCCTCGGTGGCGCCACCGAGGCTGGGATATGGTCGACGATTTTCAAGATCGATGCCATCGACCAGACTTGGCCGAGCATCCCTTACGGCAAACCGCTGACGAACCAGCACTTCCGGATCGTCGACAGTCGCGGTCTCGATCGCCCGACCCATGTTTCCGGGGAATTGTGGATCGGAGGCGAAAGCCTCGCGCAGGGCTACTGGGACGATCCCGACCGCACCGAAGCAGCGTTCGTCTTCGACGCGCGCGCCGGCCAGCGTTACTACCGGACCGGTGACGCGTGCCGCTACCGGCCCGATGGCCATGTGGAGATCCTCGGTCGTCTGGACCGACAGGTGAAGATCCGGGGACACCGGATCGAGCCGGGCGAGGTGGAAAGCGTGCTACGGCAGGATGCACGGGTGCGTGACGTCGTGGTCGATGTCCGCGGCCAGGCGCCCGACCAGCAGCGGCTGGTGGCCTGGGTGATTGTCGACGACGCCGCGATGACCGCCGAACTGGTGAGCGATCTCAAAAGCCGGGCGGCGGCCGGCCTTCCCGCCTACATGGTGCCATCGGCCGTGCATGCGGTGGCCAAGTTTCCTCTCACGGCGAACGGCAAGATTGACCGGCAGGCGCTCGCCGAGCCGCAACGCAGCGAGGAGCCCGTTCGCAAGTTGCCGCTGGTCGGAGTCGAGGTCGAGATCGCCGGTCTGGCAACGGAGGTGCTGCAGATCGGCGAACTGGGCCCGCTCGACAATTTCTTCGACCAGGGTTGCACGTCCATGCAACTCGTACAGATCCAGGGAGAAGTCCGCCGGCGATTCCACGTAGACATTCCGATCGCGATCTTTCTCGAACATGCGAGCGTGCGCGGGATCGCGGCGCTCGTGCGCGGCGGCGAGGCCGCGCCCGACTCGGCCGACATCGGCGCGGCCCGTGGCCGCATTCGCAGGGAAACGCGGATGCGGCGGACGCGCCCGAGAGGGCAAGACACGCATGGCTGAGGATCTGCCCGCGGACGCCATCGCCGTAATCGGACTGGCTTGCCGGTTTCCGGGCGCGGCGACCGAGCAGCAATTCTGGCGCAATCTCTGCGGCGGTGAAGAGTCTCTGGCCTTTCCGTCCCGCGAGCAATTGGTCGCCGCAGGCGTGGACCCAGCGCTCGTCAACCGGCCGGAATATGTCCGTGCCGTCTCCAGCATCGAAGGCGTGGACCTCTTCGATCCCGGGTTCTTCGGCCTAACCGTGGGCGAGGCGCGCCTGATGGATCCGCAGCAGCGGATCTTCCTAGAAACGGCGTGGCATTGCATGGAATCCGCCGGCTACGATCCGCGGTCCTACGATGGTCCGATCGGCTGCTTTGCCGGCTGTTCGATCAATACCTACATGCTCTGGAATCTCCTGGCGGACGGCAAGCAGCGTTCGCTGAGCGAAATGCTCCCGATGTTCCTCACCAATGACAAAGACTTTCTCTCCCTTCAGGTGGCATATCGGCTGAATCTCACGGGTCCCGCGATCACTTGCCAGACGGCGTGTTCGACCGGTTTGGTGGCCATCCATCTGGCGGCCCAAAGCGTCCTCTCCGGCGAGTGCGATCTGGCGCTGGCGGGTGCTGTGTCGATCCGCCCGCCGGAGGGTGCGGGCTATCTGTTCGAAGACGGTCTCATTCAAAGTCCGGACGGACACACCCGTCCCTTCGACGCGCGGGCCGGCGGCACGCTGTTTGGACACGGCGCCGGCGCGGTGGTGCTCAAGCGGTTGGACGCGGCGATGCGCGACGGCGATCGCATCCGTGCCGTCCTTCTCGGCACGGCCGTCAACAATGACGGCGCCGCGAAGGCGACGTTCCACGCGCCGGCAATCCGCGGTCAATCGCGCGTGATCGCCGAAGCGCAGGAAGTCGCCGGCGTCGAGCCGGACTCCGTTGCTTATGTGGAATGCCATGGCACCGGCACGGCGCTTGGCGATCCGATGGAGATCGAGGCGCTGACGCGCGCCTTCCGTCGCGGCACGACACGAACCAATTTCTGCGCCATCGGTTCTGTCAAATCGAATTTCGGACATTTGGAGGTGGCGGCCGGAATTGCGGGCTTCATCAAGACCGCGCTCATAGTCGAGAACGGCCAGATACCTCCGACCCTGAACTTCGAGACGCCGAACCCGGAAATCCCATTCGAGTCGAGCCCCTTCTACGTGGCCACAAGACTGGAGGATTGGCCGCCGACAGCAGCGCCGCGCGTCGCCGGCGTCTCGTCGTTCGGCATGGGCGGAACCAACGCTCACGCGATCCTCGGCGCACCGCCGAAGCGGGTGCGTCGGCGCCTTGCGCCGGAGCGCAGGCCCTATCTTCTGGCACTGAGCGCCCACGAGCCGGAGGCCCTGTCGGAGTTGGCAATGGCCTATGCCGACGCGATCAAAGCCGAGCCGGAAGCGCTGGGCGATCTCTGTTTCACAGCGCATGTCGGCCGCGCGCAATTGCCGTGGCGACAGGCCTTCGTGGCTGACGACCCGCAGGCGATGACGAAGCTGCTGCACGAGGCGGCGCAGGACGGTAAAGCCCGCCACGTATCCGGTCCGCCGCGCCCGGCATTCCTCTTCACCGGACAGGGGTCTCAATATGCAGGCCTCGCCGCAGGGCTCTACGAGTCCGAGCCAGTGTTCCGTTCCGAGTTCGACCGTTGCGCCGCCGCGGTTGCGAGCGAGGTCGGCGTGCTGCTCCCGCAGCTCGCATTCGATCCGACTTCGCAGGCGCTGCGGGATACAAGGTTCGCGCAACCGGTCTTGTTCGCCACGGAATGGTCGCTCGCGGCGTTGCTGCGCGAATGGGGCATCGAACCGCACGCCGTGGCCGGCCACAGCCTGGGCGAGTATGTCGCGGCCTGCGTTGCCGGCGTGATGAGCCCGGAGGACGCCATCCGTCTGGTGGCTATCCGCGGACGGCTCATGAGTCAGACGCGTGGCGCCATGGCGGAAGTGGAGGCGCCGGAGAGCGTTGTGCGCGATGGAATTGCACCTTGGGGATCACAACTTGCAATCGCCGCCGTCAACGCACCCGAGCGGGTCGTCGTCTCCGGCGCCGAGGCCGCGCTCGAAGCGGCCACCGCGTGGTTCGGCAAGGCGGGAATTGGCACCGTCAGACTCAAGGTGGAGCAGGCCTTCCATTCCGCGATGATCGACCCGGTGCTCGATTCGTTCCAGCGGGCCGCATCGGACATTGGCTATCAGGCGCCACAAATTCCTCTCGCGTCGAACCTGACTGGCGAGCTCGTCGAGACGGTGGATGCGGCCTACTGGCGCGCGCACGCCAGATCGACCGTTCAGTTCGAACGCTGCGTCAGGACCCTGGCGCACAGTGGCGCGGATCTCTTCGTGGAGCTAGGACCGCATCCGGTCCTTCTCGGGGCTGCCACTGCGATTGAGCCTCGGATTCCAGGGATTGCACTGCTGCGCCGGGGGCAGAACGACACCGAGCAACTCACGCGCGCTTTGGCGCGGCTTTACGAGCATGGGGTCGCCGCCCACGGCAACCGGTATTACGCGGACCGTGGCTACTGGCGCGTCGATGCGCCTCGGTTGCCCTTTCGGCGCATCTCCTGCTGGGTTGGTCCCAAGCGGCAAGCGCACGCGCCGGACGAAAGACTGCACGAGATCACCTGGGTCCGGGCGGAGCAACCGACAGGACAGAGCAACGTCGCCGGCTGGCGGATCGTGGGCGACGTTGGACAGCTCGACAACATCCTGAAGAACGCTGTCGCGATTTGCGACGACTTCCTGCCGATGGCGCAGTGCGAAGCCTCCGCGCCTCTCGGGATCGTCTTTGCACAGGCAGGCGCACCGCCCGGGGACGATCTCGCGGCGTCGGCGCAAAGGCTTGCGCAGCGGCTCCGGGAACTGGGGCGTGCCAATTGGCGTGGCCCTATCATCGTTCTCACAAAAGGCGCCGCCGACGGCGAGCCGCATGCCGCAGCCGCCGGAATCGTGGCGCAAAGCATCCGCGAGGAATTTCCCGGCGCCCGGATCCGCTGTCTGGACGCGAGCGCGGGATGGCACGATCCGGGAGCTGCGGCTGCCGTGGCGCGCGAACTCGAAACCTCGGAAACGTCCGAACACGTCCGACTGGAGAGTTCGGGCCGTGCCGTGCGCCGCCTGCGGCCCCTGCAGCCGAGCACCGCGGGCCCGCGCATTCGCGCGGACGGCACCTATCTGGTGACGGGCGGCCTGGGGGGCATCGGCCGCTGTGTCGCGCACTGGCTTCTCGAGAAGGGTGCGCACCGCGTCTGTCTCATAGGCCGCTCGGAGGCCAGCCCGGAGACGCTCGCCGAATTGTCCCAGCATGGCGACAAGCTCTTCTATCGGCGCTGCGATGTGACCGACGAGGCCGGCGTCCGCGCTCTGGTCAAGGACCTCTGCGACCCGCAAGCCCCGCTTCGAGGCGTGTTCCACGCCGCGGGTGTGTATGGCGAAGACGGGCGCGAAACGACGCCGCCTTGCATGTTCCACGACGTGATGGCCCCGAAGGTGGAGGGCGCACGCAGCCTTCACGCGGCGACGCGAGATGTCGAACTCGACCACTTCGTCCTGTTTTCGTCTATCAGTTCGGTTTTCGCGTTGCCGAATTTGGCTGCCTATGGGGCTGCCAACGCCGCGCTCGACGGTATCGCGGAGCAACGGCGGCGCCAGGGGTTGCCGGCGCTTTCGGTGAGTTGGGGTGTCTGGAGCGAGGGTGGGATGACCGCGCGCCTGCCGCATGTCCAGAAGCTCATGGATGCAGCGGGATTGAAGCTGATTTCGCAGGCTACCGGCCTGCGCATGCTCGAGGCTGCCATGGCCTCGCGGCGGGCGCATGTGGTCGCGGTTCCGGCGGATTGGGATCGGCTCGCGGTGTGGCGGCCCGATCTCGCGCCGATGTTGAACGAGCTCGTGCGTTCTCCGGCCGGCGTGCTCCGCCAAGCGGATCCGGTCGAAGCCGGCGCAATCGTTCGTGGCATCGTCGCGGATGTTCTCGGGCTGGATGCCGTGCCGGACGCGCTCGACTTCGTTTCCCTGGGCGGGGATTCCGTGGCGGCCGCGCAGGTCGTGGGCCGTGCGCGCGGCCATGGCATCGTCATCGCGCCACGCGATCTCTTCGATCGCAGTTTGGCGGAGCTCCTGGCACAGCTCTCGGGTTCCGTCCGCGAACGGCAATGGCCGGAACTGCGACCGGAGCCCACGGCACGGCACGAGCCGTTTCCGCTGACTCCGGTCCAGGAGGCCTATTGGGTGGGACGCCAGACGGGGCAGGAACTGGGCGGCGTCGGCACACACGGCTACCTCGAATTCGAGTTCGGAGCGCTGGACGTTCCCCGGCTCGAAGCGGCACTGAATCTGCTCATCGCGCGCCACGACATGCTGCGCGCGGTCATCCAGGACGACGGCATGCAACGAGTGCTCGCCGACGTGCCTTCCCTTTGCATCCCGGTTCTGGATCTTCGCGCCGCCGAGGATGCGGCGCGGGCGAAAGCCGCCGAAGCGGTGCGCGCAGAGATGTCGCATCAGGTCCTCCCCGCTGGTCGCTGGCCGCTTTTCGACGTCCGAGTCACACGTCTGCCCGGGTGCGACCTCCTCCACGTAAGCGTGGACAGCCTGATACTCGATGCGGGAAGCATCCGGATGGCGTTGCTCGAATGGGGCGCGCTCTACCAGGGTCAGAAACTGCCTCCCCGGCCGGCGATCTCGTTCCGCGACTTCGTTCTGGGCGAACGCCGCTTGCGCGAAACGGAAGGCTACGCCGAAGCCAAGGCCTATTGGGCAGGCCGGCTCGCCGATCTCGCGTCCGGCCCGGAGCTCCCGCTACGGGTGCAGACATCGGCGATCGGCAAGCCCCGCTTCTCCCGCCTCTCGGCCGTCCTGCCGCCGTGCGACTGGGAGGCGCTCAAGCAAGGGGCCCGCGCACGCGGCCTGACGCCGACCAGCGTCATGCTCACGGCCTACGCCGAGGTTTTGCGTCGCTGGTGCCGGAACAAGAGCTTCGTCTTGAATCTGTCCGTCGAGCGCCGTCTCCCGATGCATGCGGACGTGGACCGCCTGCTTGGCGAGTTCACCGGCATCGAATTGCTGGTCGCCAAGAAACCACCCCCTGGAGCGAGCTTCGAGACGTGCGCGCGCTTGCTTCAGGAACAATTGCTCGAAGATCTGCATCACGATCAATACAGCGGAGTCGAAGTACTTCGCGACATATCGAGACACAGGGGGCGGCTGTCCGGAAACATTGCGCCGGTCGTGTTCACGAGCCTGCTCAACGGCCGTTTCGGCCAGGGCGATCGGTCGGCCTTCTTTCCCGGTTACCGGGCACAGACCTTCGGCATCAGCCAGACGCCGCAAGTCTGGCTCGACAACAAGGCGCTGGAAGCCGACGACGGCGGGCTGGTTGCCGAGTGGGACTTCGTGGACGATCTCTTTCCCGAAGGCCTGGTTGCCGCAATGCATGCCGCCTATGTGCGGCTGCTCGAACATGTTGCGCGCGGCGCTTGGGACGACCGCTTGGATATTTTTCCCGCGGCGGCCAGGGACAAGATCGATTCCGCCAACGATACCGCTGCGGCGGCGCCGGACGTACGGCTTCACGAGCCGATCTTGCGCACGGCGCGCGCGGCACCCGAGCGCCTGGCTGCGATTGAGGGCGAGCATGCCTGGACCTTTGAGAGCGTGGTTCGGCGTGCGGAGGCGCTCGGATGTAGTCTCGCGAAGCGCGGACTGGCGGACGGTGCACGGGTGGCGATCCTTGCGGAATCGCGGGTCGAGGCCATGGCCGCCGCTCTCGGCATCGTGCGCGCCGGAGGCTGCTATGTGCCGATCGGGCCGGACTGGCCGTCGGCGCGGATCGCGCAAGTTCTCGACGCCGCCGAGGTGCAGGCGGTGGTGGGCGATACGAAGCGGCTGGATGGTCTCCAGCTGGCACCACATGTCGCCAGTATCGGCCTTGAGGCGCTGAACGACGACACATGCGAGACGGCATGGCCGCGGCCGGCTGCGTCGGATTTGAGCTACATCATGTTCACCTCCGGATCGACCGGCGTCCCAAAGGGCGTCGCGATCGAACACGCCGCCGTCGCGAACACGCTGGCTGACATGAACGCGCGCTTTGGCGTGTCGGCCGCCGACCGCCTGTTCGCGGTGTCGGCCTTCACCTTCGATCTTTCCGTGTGGGACATGTTCGGCGTCGCCGGCGCGGGCGGCTGCGTCGTGTTTCCGCGCCGTGGCACGGAGAAGGATCCGGGCGCCTGGGTGCACGATTTGGCCACGCACCGGATCACACTGTGGAACTCGGTGCCGGCGTTCATGGAGATGCTTCTGGGATACATCGAGACGGCAGGCATCGACCGTCTCGGCGAGACCCGCGAGTCGATGAGGCTGGTCCTGCTGAGCGGCGACTGGATTCCCCTCGAGCTGCCCGACCGCATCCGCAGGGTCTTTCCGAACGCCCGGATCGTCAGCCTCGGGGGCGCCACGGAAGCCGCGATATGGTCCGTGCTTTACGAGATCGAAGAGGTGAAGCCGGGCTGGAAGAGCATTCCCTATGGAAAAGCGATGCGAAACCAGCGCCTGTATGTGCTCGATGAAGATTTCGAACTCTGCCCCGAACACGTGGTTGGCGAGATCTGCATAGAAGGTCTGGGCCTGGCCCGCTGCTATTGGGGAGACCCGGAGCAGACTGCGCGGCGCTTCTGCGTCCCGCCGAACCGGGGCCAGCGTCTCTATCGGACAGGAGATCTCGGACGCCTGATGCCTTCGGGCGACATCGAATTCCTCGGACGCGAAGACGGCCAAGTAAAAATCTCCGGCTTCCGTGTCGAGCTCAAGGAGGTCGAAGCCCATCTCCTTGCAACGCCGGGCGTTAAACAGGCGGTGGTCGAGCGCATCGGCGGACGGACCGACGGCAGCCTGGTGGCTTACGTGATTGGCGGCGTCGACGCCGAGACCGTTCACCGGAGCATACGAAAAATTCTTCCCGGCTACATGGTGCCGTCCCAGATCGTGATCCTGGACGCGTGGCCGCTCACGGCGAACGGGAAAATCGATCGCAAAGCGTTGACCGGCCTCCTGAGGGCGGAAAAGCCGCCGGCGCGCGCGCGCTCCGGCGTGCCGGAGAACGCCTTGCAGGCGAAGCTGCTCGACCTGTGGCAAGTCGTCCTGGAACTCGACGAGCCCGTGGGCATCGACGACAGCTATCTGGATTTGGGCGGAAATTCGGTTCACGTCGCTCGCGTGATGGCGGACCTGGAGACGTTCCTCGGCGAGGAGGTCCCCGCGATCCTGCTGTTCGAAAGCACGACGATTCGCGAATTGTCCGCCCAACTCGCCGCGGAGTTCGAGTCCGCGGCTCGGCTGGTGCGCGAGAAGATCGCGTCATGAACCGTTGGATCCGCTGCCAGATTCCGCGGCCCGAGCACGAAATCAGGCTCATCTGTTTCCCTAACGCGGGCGCCGGCGCAAACGCGTTCGCCACCTGGGGGCGCGCCCTGCCTGCGCGGATCGAAGTCTGTGCCGTCGAGCTCCCGGGACGCTGGACCCGGATTCGCGAACCGCTCTACACACGGTTCGACGACCTGAGCGGCCCTCTGCGCGATGCGCTGGAGCCACTGTGCCGGGGGCGCTTCGCATTTCTCGGATACAGCATGGGCGGGCTCCTCGCCTTCGAGTTGACGCGGCAGCTGTGCGAAAGCGGGGCGCAAATCCCCGAGCATCTTTTCGTGGTCTCGACGCCGGCGCCCGGCGCCCGGCCCACGAAACGCGTGAGCCACCTCGACACCACGCAGATGATGAATGCCGTCGCCAGGAATACCGGGCGCGCGTTCCCCGCCGAGCTCGGCTCCGAGATGACGGACCTGCTGGTTCCCATCCTGCGCGCGGATCTGGCGGTCGCGGAATCCTATCGCTGCGAGAATCTGAGACCGCTTCCGGTGCCGATCAGCGCCTTCGCCGGAACGGGCGATCCGGCCTTCGAGGATCCCGTCGCCCTCTCCGGATGGCGTTCGCAGACCATGGCCGCCTTCAGTGCGCGCGAATATCGCGGCGACCATTTCGTCCTGGATCAGCACCGGGACGACGTAATGCGACACATATCGGAGGCGCTCGGCGCATCTCCCATCCAGTCGAGGACGGCGCCATGACCCGCAGCGGTGCGCAGCAGCGCAGTCTCATCATGGCCGTAGGCGCGATGCTCGTGCAGGGCAGCTGGGCCGCGTATGCAAATTGGGATTTCGGCGTAGCTGCGGGAGTCCGGGCCGGCATCGTTCAAGGCACTCTCAGCTCGGTGATGACTTATGTGGTGACGGTAACCATGGAGTGGGTCCTCGGCCGCATGGAAAGGGCGCCGCGACACGTCGCGGTCGCAGCGGCCGCGGCACTGGCGATCGCGACGATGATCGTATTGCAGGCGGGAATGCACTGGCTCGCTGGAACGCCGCGAATACTTGTCTCGATCTTGCCGGCCGTGATTGTCGGCGCCTTTTATTGTGCAATATACAGCATCGTCGTCACGCGGCGCGGAGCGGCCCATGCCAGGAGCTACGAAGCGCCGCGCTACGGCAGCGAACTCTAGGGAGAATGAGCCGTGGGCAAGGATGCCGACATATCCGCGCCGGTCCGCCCGGCCGCAGCGAACCTCTCCGGCGCCCGGACGCTGTGCGACATGCTCACCGCCCGCGCGCAGATGCACCCGGACCGCGTCTTGTATCGCTATGTCGAACAGGCGAATCCGGACGCCGCCGCTCGCGCGCTCACCTTCGGCGAGTTGCAGGCCCGGGCGCAGCAGCGGGCTCGCCTCCTTCGCGAGACGGCGCGCGAAGGCAGCACGGTCCTGCTGATCTATCCTGCGGGGCTGGATTTCATCATCTCGTTTTACGCATGCCTCTACGCGGGATTGATCGCCGTCCCCGCGCCGCCGGCAATGCCCGGCCGATTGCAGCGCATGTTTCCGCGGCTCACGGCCATCGCCAGGGACTGCAAACCCTCCTTGGCCCTCGCCAATGCCAAGCTGGTGAGCCTGGTGGAATCCGGATTGGCGGACTCCGAGTTCGGCCTCGACGCGGCATTGGCAGGCATCCGATGGATCGCGACGAGCGAGGACGAGGAACTGAGCGCCGCGGGCGGCCAAGTCCTGGCCGGGAGCAGCGAGACTGCTTTTCTGCAATACACCTCCGGCTCGACGGCCGACCCCAAAGGTGTGTGCATCACGCACGCCAACCTCGTCTACGGTCTGGCGAACAACGCGGTCGAGGCGGCGTTCGCGCATAACAGCGTCACCGTTTCCTGGGTCCCCAATTTCCACGATCTGGGTCTCATCTTCGGCGTTCTTCAGCCGCTTTATGTCGGCGGCGAGGGAATATTCCTGTCGCCCGACGCCTTCATGCGACGGCCGGCCTTCTGGCTGGAGACCATCTCGCGCTTTCGCGCCTCGCACAGTTCGACACCGAACTTCGGTCTCGAACACGCGTTGCGGCGCGTCACGGATCGCGAGTTACAGGAAATTGACCTTTCCTCGTGGGTCGTGGCGGTCATCGGCGGAGAGCCGGTGCGCGCCAGCACCATCGAGAGGTTCGCCGCGCGTTTTGCGCCATGCGGGTTCCGCTACCCCACGCTCTCCGCGTGTTACGGGATGGCCGAAGCGGTGCTGAAGGTCTCCTCGACGACGACGCGCGGCGCGGACATTTGTGAATTCGATGCGGCGGCGCTGCGGGAAGGATCGGTCCACGTGCCGGTACCGGGCAAGGACACGCGGCGGCTCGTCGCCTGCGGCTGGATTGGGCCCGGCACCCGGGTCGAGATCGTGGATCCCGAAACCGGGCGACGCTGTCCCCCCGACCGGGTCGGCGAGATCTGGGTCAAGAGTCCAAGCATCGCCGCCGGCTACTGGCAGCGGCCAGAATTCACGGCGAGTGCATTCCAGGCACGGTTGCCGGACGGGGACGGCCCCTTCTACCGGACTGGCGACCTCGGCTTCATCTGGAACGATCAGCTCATTCCCTGCGGCAGGCTCAAGGACCTCGTCATCGTCCGCGGCCTCAACTACTACCCCCAGGACATCGAAGAGGCGGTGGAGAACGCCCATCCCATCATGCGCGCGGGGCGCTCGGCGGCGTTCTCGACGGATGGCGAGACCGAGGAAAAGCTCGTGGTCGTCGCCGAGGTGCGAGGTTCGCCTTCGGCGTTCGGGGAGGCCATCGCCGCAATTCGCAGGACCGTGGTGGATCGGGTCGGCCTCCACGTGGCGCGCGTGGTCCTGATCGCGTCCGGCAGCCTGCCCAAGACGTCGAGCGGAAAGCTGCAGCGCGCCGCGACCCGAACGGCCCTGGAGGCGGGAGCGCTCCCGGTGCTGATGGACTGGACCCTCGCCGATCTGGTGGGCGACCGCTCGTCCCTCGTCGACTATCTCATGAAGCAGCTCTCCGAAGAGCTGTCGCGACGCGGCGTCCTCGACGACTCGGAGGCTCTGAATCCGGATCGCTCGCCGATCGAACTGGGAGTGGACTCCCTGATGGCCGTCGAATTGCTGAACAGCATTCGCGACGAACTGGGCATCCGGATATCCGCCATTGCGCTGGCGGAAGCGCGCTCCGTGAAGGAACTGGCCGCCGCCATCGCTGCACAGCCCTCCCGCCAGGACGAGGATGCCAGCGACGTGACGTCCCTCACCGACGAGGCCGTCGATAGAATGCTCCATGAGCTGATGAAGGATGATCGCGCATGAAAGAGACCTTCGCCAATGCTGTCGCGGTCGTGACGGGCGGCGCCTCAGGAATCGGACGCGGCCTCTGTCAAAAGCTGGCGAGCTACGGCGCCACGGTCGTCGTCGCCGATATCGATCGGGCGTCCGGCGAGAAAGTGGCGGCGGAGATCGTGGCGCGCGGCGGGTCGGCGACGTTCGTTGCCTGCGACGTCCGCCGCTTTGCGGAGGTGGATGCACTGCTCGCGGAAACGTTGCGGCGGCACGGACGGTTCACGCATATGTTCAACAACGCCGGTGTCACGGTCATGGGCGAGGTCCGCGACATGCTCCCGGAAGACTGGGACGCGATGATCGACGTGAACGTGAAGGGCGTCGCCAACGGCGTGCAAGCCGCCTATCCGCGCATGGTAGCCCAAGGCTACGGACACATCGTCAACACCGCCTCCACCGCCGGGCTGATCCCGCATCCCGTCATGATCGGCTACGCGACGACCAAACATGCCGTAGTCGGCCTTTCGATCTCGCTGCGGGTGGAAGCGCGCGCCCTCGGCGTGAAGGTAACGGTGGTCTGTCCCAGCTCGGTCAACACCCCGATGATCGAGAAGCTCACGCTGCGCCGAGTCGACAAGGCAGGCATCTTCGCGGATCCGGCGGTCAGCCTGATGCCGGTGGAGCGATGCATCGACGGAATCCTCGCCGGCGTGGCGCGCAACGAAGGGCTGGTGATCTTTCCGCGCCGCTCGCGCATCATCTACCTGCTGCACCGCCTAGTCCCGGGTGTGTTCGCATGGTATATGGGCCGGCGGCTGGTGAGGTTTCGCCAGACCGCGCGGACGGCATAGCGAGATCGGCGTGAGACCCGGGAGGGATCGAGCAATGGCGTATCTCTACACGCATAGCTGGAGCCACGAGCGCGAGCGCCTCGCCGCCATCGAAGGCAGCCTTGACGATTACTCGATCGCCACGCTTCTTGCCGTCGGCGTCAGCGCTGGCTGGCGCTGCCTCGAAGTGGGCGCCGGCGCGGGCTCTATCGCGCGCTGGCTGAGCGAAGCGGTGGGGCCGTCCGGCGGCGTGGTCGCGACGGACCTCGAAACCGATCTCCTCGGCGTGCCGCCGGCGAACATGGAAATCCGCAAGCACGACATCAGGACCGACCCGCTCGAACACGGCGCCTACGATCTCGTCCATGCCCGCAAGGTCCTGGAGCACCTCGCCGCGCCGCACGACGTGCTGGCGCGCATGGTGAGCGCAACCCGGCCGGGCGGCTGGGTCGTGGTGGAAGACGCCGATCTGGCATCGACCCTGCACAGCAACTCCGACGATCCCGATCGCTTCCACGGCCTCTACCGCGCCTTCATCGCGACGATGCAAGCGCATGGCTATCACCCGGCTCTGGGTCTTTCGCTCGCCGGCATGCTGCGGGCCGCCGGGCTGTCCAACGTGCGCCTTCAAGGCTGGACGTCGGAGTGGACGGGCGCTGGCGAGCGGCCTTCGGTCTTCCTCAAGACCTTCGAGAAGATCGCGCCGCGCGTGGTCTCGGAAGGCCGCGCTGGCGCCGCCGATACCGATTGGCTGCTCAGAGAAATCCAGCGTCCGGCGTTTCGCGCGATCAGCGCGACGCATTATTGCGCCTGGGGCCAGCGGCCTTGAGCGTCCGGCGGGACGGCCACCTGGACCTCGCGCCGGGCCGGGACGCCGGGCCATCCTATTCGGTCTGGTTCGTCCCGGTCGTCCTCGCGGCGGTGCTGGCCGCGGCGCTGTTCGCGGTCTCCGCCGGGGTTCCGCAAGCGGCGTTTTCCGCCGGCCTGTTCGTCACCCTCGTCGTGCTCGGCTTCGCGCTGGAGCGCAGCTTTCCGTTCGAGCGCCATCCGCGCGACCGCCCGACCGGCGTCCCCATGGAGATCGCCAACAGCCTGTTTAACGCCGCGCTGGTCGGCCAGGCGATAACGATAGGGCTTCCTCTGCTGCTCACCGCGCTCGTGGGACGCGCCACGGGCGACGCGGGCCGAAGCGGCGTGGGAACGCTGCCGGTCGGCGTTCAGGTGCTGCTTTCCTTCCTGATCGTGGATTTCGCGCGCTACTGGGTCCATCGCTGGCAGCATCGCTGGTACGTGCTGTGGCGCTTCCACGCGATCCACCACTGCATCGCCAAGGTCCGGCTCTCCAACGCTCTGTTCGCCCACCCCATCGATTACGTCCTCAGGAATGTGCTGCCGCTCCTGATCCCCGTGTGGATCGGCTTTCGGCCGTCGGCGGTGTTCGTTGCGGTCGCCATCGTCCAGGTGCTGGGGCTTCTGACTCATTTCAACGTCGGCCATCGCTGCGGCTGGCTGAGCTATGTCCTTGCGACCAACGAGAACCATCGCTGGCATCACAACGTCGATCCGACCCACGGCGCCGACCGCAATTTCGGCATCGGCCTCATCGTCTGGGATATCCTGTTCGGCACCTTCTACCTGCCGGCGGACCCGGTCGCGCCGGCCCGGATGGGACGCGACGGCGAGGCGCCGCGCGGCTTCTGGGACCTCATGGTGCTGCCCTTCAGCCGGGCCCGTGTCGGCAGCCCGCTCACACAATCGGTCGAGCCGTCCCAACGGGCGGACTCATAACGGGGAGACGGAGCATGCGGTATTTCGAAGACATCGAGATCGGCAACGAGATGACGGCCGGTCCCTACGAAGTGACGGCCGACGAGATCGTCACCTTCGCCAAGAAGTGGGACCCCATGCCATTCCACATCGATCCCGAAGCGGCGAAGAAATCGCACTTCGGCGGGTTGGTGGCATCCGGCTCGCACACCATCGCGATCTATTACGCGCTGCTGCAGGATCTGCGCCGCCGCGCGGTAGAGCCGTTCGCGGCGCTCGCCGTGCTCAAGCTGGAGATCGAGTTTACCGGCCCCGTCCGCGCCGGCGACAAGATCAGCATCTCGTCCACGCCGCTCGAGAAGCGCGAGTCGAAGTCCAACAACAAGGTCGGCATCGCAAAGATGCAGGTCGCGCTGACCAACCAGGACGGCGCGAAGGTGCTGGCGCTGGTTGCGACCGGCATGTTCGCCAGGCGCCCGACAGCGCCGGTGGCGTAGGCGGACGTTGCGGGTTGGCGTCATCGGCGGATACGGCGCCGTCGGCGCGATCGCGGCCCGCGTTCTGGCGGGGGACGCGGGCTTCCGCGTGCGCGTCGGCGGACGCGATCCAGCCAAGGCGGCGGCGTTTGCTTCCGAGCTGGGCGGCTGCGCCGAAGCGGCCGCCGTCGACGTCACGGATGGCGACTCGCTGCACCGCTTCGCCCAGGCGTGCGACGTGCTGCTGTACAGCGGCCCCTCCGACATCGAAGCGCGGATGCGGTCGGCGCACGCGGCGGTGGCCGCCGGCGCGCACTACGTCGATGTCGGCACGCCGCTTCCGCTTCGCGACCGTCTGGCAAGCGAACTCGGGCCGCAATTCCGCGCAACGGCACGCGTCTGCGCGCTGGGCGCGTCATGGATGCCGGGCTTGGCGGAGCTGCTCTTCTTCCACGGCGTCGCGCTCGCCCGCGCGCGCCTCGACACAATCGAGCGCATCGCATTCTTCGCGCGTTATCAAGGCCCGCTGGGTATCGCCGGCGCCGGGGAGATCCTGGACGAGGCGCGGCGGCAGGACGCGGACGACACGCGAGGCGAATACCGAGGCGGCGTCTGGACCGCGAACGCCAAACCGAACGTGTTCGTCTTCCCCGAACCGGTCGGCAAACAGATGGTTGTGCCCAATTTTCCCCTGTATCTGCGCCAAGGCGTCGAAGCCAGCGGGCTCCAGAAGCAGGTCGAGCACGTCGCGATCTGCATGGGCATTGGCGACCGGCTCATGATGGCGCTGGCGGAGCGGGCGCGAGCCGGCAGCGCTCTCGACGCAGACCGGATCGTGCGCGCTAGCCAGGAAGATGCGCAGCGGCGGGGCGCGGGCGAAGCCCTCGTCTTCGCCGCGACCGGCACATCAAACGGGGCGCGGCGCGAGGTCGGCGTCCACCTCGTATCGCGCGGCGGGATGGCGCTGATGGGCCTGGTCCCGGCAAGCTTCTGCGAAGCGCTCCGCGCCGGCCGGATCGAGCGGACAGGAGTCGGCTTCTTTTGGGACCTCGCGCCTGCCGAGGCGATCCTGCAGCCGCTCGCGAAGGCCGGCTACGCCGTGCGCGTGTCGCCATGACGGTCGACCTTCCGCTGCGGCGCTCCTATTGGGGCCCGGACACCGCCGCCGAGCTTGCGCCGCCGCTGCAGGGCGATGTCGAGGCCGACCTCACCGTTGTCGGCGGCGGCGTCATCGGCGTCTCCACCGCCATCGCGGCCCACGATGCCGGCCTCGATGTCGTCCTGCTCGAGCGCGCCTTCGTCGGCCATGGTGCCTCGGGGCGGGCCGCGGGCATGCTCACCCTTCCCGTCACCTGGGGCGAGACGGCAGCGCCGTGGCTGGCCGACGACGCCATGGCCAAGTCGGTCCTGCGCTGGTCGCAAGATGCGATCGACGCGGCGGAGAGGTTCCTCGGCGAGAACGGCGTCGCCTGCGGCCTGCTGCGACGGCCCTTATGGCTCGTGGCGCACGATCAAGCCGTCTACGAGGATCTGGTCCGGGCCTCCAGCCTTCTTCGCGGCGCCGGAATCGCCGCCGAGCCGCTGCGCGACTCCTGGCCGACGACCTACCGCTCGTTCGGCGCGCTGCGCCTCGACAACCAGGCCGTCGTCGATCCGTGGAGCATGGTGCGCGGCTTGCGGGCGGCGGCCTTGCGGCGCGGCGTGCGCCTGTTCGAAAGGACCGCAGTCGATGACGTGACGGGCGGGGAGCCCGTCACCGTTCGCGCGCCGGGCGGCACGGTCCGTTCCAAATATGCGGTGCTGACCGTGAACGGCTTCTCCGGCGCGCTGAGCCGGCGCGACGATCTTCTGGTTCCCTGCCGGGTCTATGCGGCCGCGACCGCGCCGCTCCCGCCGGCGGCACGCCAGGCGATCGGACCAGCGGACGACGTCATCCTCAACGACTTCCGCGGCCGCTCGGGCGGCCCGCGGCTGTTCGAGCGTTTCCGGCAAAGCGGCGAGCTAATCTTCGGCGCCTCGACGCTGTGGCCGCCCAAGGACCTGGACCAGGACTGGGACGCGCGCAGCTTCCGCTTCCTGCTGCGCGAGCTGCAGCGGCGCTATCCCGGCCTCGGCGATCCCCCGATCGCGACCGTGTGGTCCGGCCTGGAATGCTTTACGCGCAGCGGGCTGCCCATCCTGGACTGGCTGCCCAATCTCCAGAACGTGGCCATTGGCGTAATCGGAAACGGCCGCGGCCTCGGTCTGGGCACGACCTGCGGCCGGCTCTTGGTCTCTCGCCTGCTCGATAAGCCAACAAACGACAAGGCATCGGACCTATTTCTATCGCTCTGCTCGCTCGCGAGTGCCGCCGGCCCTGTCGGTGCCACGAATTCAATTTGAGGAACTTTGCAGCAAAGTTGGCAAAACGCTGGATAGTCCCGCTCTTTGGTTGGGCTGCTCCTGCCGGTCCCGATTTGCTTTCTCAACGTTCCACGACGTTTGAAATGTCCAGCGAGCACACAGTGCCGTGCTCGGATGGCAGGATCGAGGCGACGCACATTTGGAAGACAGGTTATCGCCTGTGGCCGCAGCCCAAGTCTTGCTAGTTGGACTAGACCTCCCATGGAAAGCTGCAGTCCGTACCCACCGCGAAAAATGAGCAAGTCGCTCGAATCAAATCGCCGGAGGCTTGCCGCAAATCGGTCCTTGTCCTCGTCAACGCCTAGACCACGCGAATGCCGTACTCGACTCGCAATTCATACAGTGAGCGACGTTGGAATTCCTCCGGTGGCTCCCACGGCCACTTCGTTGTCATCTGCCAAGAGACGAAAACTGCACGAAGAATGCGCGGCACGGCTAATAGCGTCACCCAAACGCCTTTCAGGTAACCAAACTCCTTGAACAGCGCCCTTGCCTGTTTGTCCTGCGCCAGATAGGCGCTGTACCGCCGAAACCCGACATCGCACGACAGAAGAGTTCTCACATCCGCGAGTGCCTCATCGGACAGGCTCGTGTTCAACCCGAAAATAACATGGCAAATGTCGTGGCTCCGGAAGAGCCGCGCGCTTTCACGAGGTAGATCACGCGGCCTGGTGACGATGCCTACATTGGCGGCGTAGTACTCTTCCAAACCTTCGGCGAGGGTTAGCGCGCTATCTTCCACTTGATAGGCCAGACGCGCGCGGGAATTCCGCGAACCACCATGCATGTCGCGGCATTGGTACTCCCGTTCGTGCAGCCACGAAAGAAGAATCAAGCCTTAGATTGCTTGGCCGTTCGATGAATTATCGAAACGCGGACCGCAACGACGAACTGGCGCATTTCCCACCAGCAAGGTCCAATAGAGAACGCCAATGAGGAAGTGTTCAGCCCTCTTAGCGGCCGCCTTGGTTATCGCTGGGCGTCATCGATCGAGTCAGGCTGCCCCAATCGGGCGGAAGGACGAGATCTCCACAGCGAGAGATAGCCCCACACCACCGCCATAGACATCGGTATGGCACCGCCAAATATGAACACGAGGTCACCTGGCATCCGCATCCACTCAAGCGTCCGCGCCAGAGGCGATGCGGTGTAGGCGAGGCTTCGGGCATGCCAGTACCCATGCTCGATCACATCATAGACCTGCATGAGACCGCCAGGAAATAAGCTAAGCGCCACCATCAGGCCCAGGCCGACATTGAGACCCCAGAATGCGACGCGGACCAGTCTTTCCAGCGAGGGCCACAAGGCGTCGGACACCGTCTCGCGCAGCACGAACAACATCAACCCGACACCGAGCATTCCGAACACGCCCATCATGGCCGCGTGCCCATGGTTGGGTGTCAGGATCGTTCCGATCTCGTAGTAGCTCATGATTGGCGTGTTGATGAAAAACCCGAACACGCCGGCGCCCAGGAAATTCCAGAAGCCTACCGCCATCAAGAAATAGAAAGTCCAGCGATGTCTCTTTACCAGGGTGTCGTCGCCCTGGGTCACGCGCACGAAATCCCACGCATCAAGTGTGATGAGGGTGAGGGGCACGACCTCAAGCGCGGAGAAGACACCCGATACCGCCAGGTTGAGTTCAGTCTGACCCGTCCAGTACCAGTGATGACCCGTGCCGATCAGCCCACCGCCGAAATACAGGATCGCGTCGAGATAGATCGTGCGCAGCGCGGTGATCCGCTTCACCAGCCCCATCTCGTAGAAGATGATGGCGACGATGACGGTGACGAAGAACTCGAAGAACCCTTCCACCCACAGATGGATGATCCAGAACCGCCAAGCATCGACGATCGTGTAGTTGGTCTGCGAACCGAAGAACAGCGCCGGGACGTAAAAGAGTGGAATGGCGAAGGCTGCGATCAAGAAAAAATTGGCAAACCCGCGCTTTTCCGGATTGCGTCGCGCCGGCGCCACGGCACGCCATACGAGGAAGAACCAGAAGAGCAGTCCCGCCGCGAGCAGAACCTGCCAGAAGCGTCCGATCTCCAGATATTCCCAGCCCTGGTCGCCGAGCCAGAACCAGGACTTCGGCAGCAGGCCCATCAGGCTTGCCCATTCGCCCAGCAGGCTTCCAACAGCCACGACCAAAATGGCCGCGAACAGGACATGGATGCCGAGCGCTTGCCGCCGTGGGCTCACGCCGCCCAGGAGTTCGGCAACGAACAGGGCACCGGCAACGTAAGAGGTTGCGATCCAGAAGATTGCGGTTTGCAGATGCCAGGCGCGCAGCAGATTGCTGGGAAAGATCGATGACAGATCGATTCCATAGAACGACCCGGGCTCCGCACGATAGTGCGCGACTCCGGCGCCCACCAATGTCTGCGTGACGAAGAGCAACACCGCGACCGCCATGAACTTCAGCGTTGCGGCCTGCGAGACGCTCAGCGTCCATCGGTCGCGCCCGGACGGCATGCCGTGCCAGCCCAGATAGTCGAACTTGCCAAAGGCCAGCAGGACGATCGCGGTGCCTCCGAGCAGGGCAATGAAGCTGATTGCGCTCCACAGCAGGGCTGCCCCCGTCGGATGATTACCTGCCAGCGGATCGTAAGGAAAATTGTTGGTGTAGGAGTGCGTCGTTCCGGGACGCGTCGCGACCGAACTCCAGGCCGCCCAGGTGAAGAATGCGGTCAGGTCGTGCAGTTCCTGCGGGTCGCTGACCGCTTTGACGGGAAGGCCGCCATTGCCGGTGGGACTCGAAAAGTAGCGTTGCCAGACGCCGATCTCGTTGTGGAACGTATCGACGCCGGAAGGCAGCAAGGTCAGCGTGTCGGTGGCTGCATCGTAGCGGTTGATCTTGAGAAGGGCGCCGACTTCGCCGTCCACCGCCGCATGCTCGCCGGCGTCGAGATCGGCGTAGTTCTTCGAAAAGCGCTTTTGCGCCGTCCTCTGGGCCAGATCCAATGCCCAGTCGTGCAGGACGGCCGAGCCGAAATCCGGGCCGAGATAGCCGCCATGCCCCCAGATCGTGCCATTGTCCATCAGACCGTGCTTCAGAAACACATCCTGTCCGCGGCGAACATCGTCGCCGGTAAAGACAACGGTTCCAGAGGGATCGACGGCGCGGCCGGCGACGGGCGGTGCGTTCTGATACGCCTTGACCGTCAACAGAATGAGAACCGCAAAACCCAGTACGAAGGTGAACGCAACGGCGCGGCCCCACCAGGGCGAAAGTTGTTCGACGTCAGCCATGGCATGGCCCCCCGTGTTGGTGTTTTGAAAACACGCCAGAGGCTCGGCTGCGCGGCCGCAAGGAGCTTCGGTGACGGCACGCCCAAAACATACGGCCTGCAGCAGCTCTATTCAATCACTTCCGGACCGGAATACCCGGGATGCTTCAGCCCGGCTTGGCGACCGCAACGTAGCCGGCAGTGACCGTGCCCTTACCCGCGACCACGCGTCGTCTTGTGATCGAATTTCCATCGGACTGCGCCACAGTCCCTCCCTATTTTGGAGGCAGGCTAAGCTCGTTTGCCGCATACCGTCTGATCAATATTGACCACATCGCTTACTCGCCGCTCGAACGATGTCGTTGATATCTCCCAGCGACGCGTGGGCGCCGACTGCACAGAGCTGCAGTTTCCAGTTCTACTCCGGTATGTCCTAGCCGTGCGCCATACGGGGAAAGATATGGCTCTCACGTACAGGGGCGATTTCGCGCACCTCGGCGGCGCGGTACAATACTAGCCAGCCTCAATGACGCCGTCTCTCAAAACTTTGCGGGAAACTGCTTGGCGTCTCGGACGACATACTGTGAATTCTTCCCAAGAGTTTGAGTGACGGATTGGAAACAATGGCGACAAGACATTCCGCTCGGCAGTCCGCGACGACAATCTTTACCGTCGGCCATTCGACGCGTACGCTCGCCGAATTCATGACACTTCTGGCGCAGGTCTCGGTCGATCTTCTCGTCGATGTGCGCTCGATTCCGCGCTCGCGGACGAATCCGCAGTTCAACACCGACACACTGCCGCAATCGCTCGCCGCCGTCGGGATCGGTTACCACCTGTTGCCTGCTCTTGGCGGCCGGCGTCATCGAAAGAAGGGCGCGGCACCGTCGCCAAACATGTTCTGGCAGGTCGCGGCGTTTCGCAATTATGCAGACTACGCCATGACGGATGTGTTCCGCGCGGGGCTGGAAGAACTGAAAGCGCTCGCACGCGACCATCGCTGCGCGATCATGTGCGCGGAAGCCGTTTGGTGGCGTTGCCACCGCCGCATCATCGCCGATTATTTGCTCGCCGAGGACTTTGCGGTTGAACACATCATGGGGGCCGGCAAGATCGATCCGGCGAAGCTTACGCTCGGCGCACGGGTTCTGTCCGGCGGGACATTGGTCTATCCAGCTGGGCAAGGCGATGTTGAAATGGAGTCGGGCCGATTGCCCGGCACCCATGTAAAACGGGGACAATCATGAAGCGATTCAGGGTCGGCGATCGGGTAACATGGAACTCCGAAGCCGGGCATGTCAGCGGGACGATCATCAAAGTGCATACGAAAGACGTGAACTATAAGGGACACATGCATCGCTGCACGCCGGATGATCCGCAATACGAAATCAAAAGCTCCAAGACCGACCACATTGCGATGCACAGAGGTTCGGTTCTGAAGCACGCGAGCGGCTAATGAGCCGGACCGCTCTCTCGGGGCCGATGCCTTATTTGAACAGCGTGGTTTTGCATCATGGGTGACAAGCGGGCCAGCCAGAGATCGCGGAAACATCGGCCGCAGCCCGACGAAAAATCTAACGCCATCGGCAGCGCGCCGGCGGCGAACACATCACCGGCAATCGCAGCCACTGCCGGAACAACGTCGTGTCGCAGAAGGTTTCGGCTACAGAGATATTACGACTGCCGTTGGTACCAACAATTTTTGTGCTACTGCCCTATTGGATTGTTCTGTCGAGCAGATTCGCGTGACAATAGTCGTTGCCTACCAAGAACAATTCTGCGCTGCAAAAATCAAAAAATGAAATGTGATGCCCAAATCAGGACCCGAAAATTAGGGTGCTGGCCGAATTAGGCCACTCGGCCCTGAAACTAGGCCACCTTGGGTGGCGCTCTTCATGGGCCTATTATGGCACCGATCTGCCAAATTGCGAGCCGCCATGGTCTACCAACTTCGCCCATTTGAATGTCCGCTAACTGGCGAGCCTTGCGTAGAAGCCGGGTGTAGCAAAACATATTGCTCGGTCGAACAGAATGGCTTTCAAGCGCGGGTACGAGCCACAAAGGAACGGGATGTAGCCATAGAAAAAGAGGTGCAAAAAAGGTTTGGAAAAGAAGTTGTGAAGGTAGCTCGCGAGCAACTGCAACGGAAACACCGACACGTTACGAGCCTCGACATCGCAATCCTAGCAAATCGTCCAGAAGTCATAGAGGAAACGAGACGGCGCCTCAGAGTGGAAATCGGTGAGGCGCTTAGACGGAAATAGTATTCTCAAACTCCGCCGTCGATTACCCGGAAGCGGCCAACCGTCCGACCTTGCGGTGCGGGAGCAACAACGCCGTTCAACGCCGCGTCCACAAGTTCGGAAATCGTCCAAATGTGATCCGTGACGCCCAACTGCATCGCGGGCGTAACGCGCAAGGCCTCATGCACGCGGCAGAAGTTGTAGTGCATGACGTACAGCGCGACGGCTGCACAGTGGTTCAGGTAGTTCTTGCTGAACGCATTGGTGAGGCGGGTAAACCGGCGCTGCTGCATCCGCAACGTGAGGTTCTGGCGCTCAACGAATGACGTGCTGATTTGCTCCGGCGCACCGAACACGGCATTGCGTGTGACCTTGGTAACTTGGCCGGGAGAGTAGCGACGCGAGGCCTCAGGCGTGCTGCCCATCGTCGCGTATTGCTTTTCCACAACGCCGTGCGCGCAATTCTCTCCGAAGGCATGCGCAATGGCCCACGGATAGGCGTTGAAACCGTCCGTTGAAATCTCGGGCGAGCCGATCACGCGGGCGCGCAGATCGTCTGCAAAGTCCTGCGTATTGATCGCGGTACGCTTCCCGGTCTTGAAGGTAAGAATTGCCTTTGCGGTGTCGGCCAACGCGATGAACGTGTATTGGTCGCCTACCATATCGCTATCGTCCACCTTCACATGCTTTTGCTTCTTGCCGACGAATGCCCAGATTTCATCCAGTTCGATGCGATTGACGTGCAGGTCGCGCATCATGGCGCTGTGAAGCTTCAAGCAGCCCTCGCCGACGCGGACGCCCAGCGAAAGGATCGTGCCCCGGTTGACGCCCGTGAGGCGTTCTGTGGCGCGGACACTGACACCTTCGGTCAGGGCGGAGATTGCGGCTACTTGCTTGTCGCGGGGCAGGACGTTCATCGGTTTCGCTCTCACATCTGGTGGCTATCAGATATGCGAGCATGCCAGGGTTGTCAACGGCAAAATATCAGATATGGTAGCTTTTATATCTGATAGCGGAGGATCAATGGCTTACCCGAAAACCCAGCCGGACTGGGAGGCGCGAGCGGCGGCTTTCATCAAGGCGGAAGTAACGAAAGCGGAGATAACCTATGAGGAACTGGCCAAGCGGATGAAAAGGCACGGCCTAGCCGAAACCAAGGCCTCTGTGACCAACAAGCTGGCTAGGGGGACTTTCCCCGCCTCTTGGTTCCTTGCCGCCCTAGCGGCCTTGGAACTGCCTGGCGTAAGCTTGGAGGATGTCTAAGCGCGGTGGTGCATGTCAGAGCGGCCAGATTCCGATAAGCAGACCAATCCCAGCAACGTCGAGAGCGCACGCCGCACAAAGCGCCCCGGCTATTTTGAAATACTGTTTGGCGGTTTTGTCGCGACGCTCCTCAAGTTTTGGGACACGAAACGCGATCAAGCAGCCAAAGAGGAGCAGCAACGCGCCGATGAACATTTGATTGCTGCGGCTACTGATAAAATGGCGCGCTATACGAAGTGGTTGGTTGCCGCCACCGTCGCCAGCGTTGCTACCGCTGTTCTCACCCTGTGGGTTCTGCACAACCAGTTGTCGGCTATGCAGTCGGAGCAGAGACCATGGGTTCGCGTGTCCGTCAATCCAACTAAATTGATCCTCACTATATGGAAAGAGGAACAGTTCATTAATTTGAATTATGACATCGCGGTAAAAGATTTTGGTCGTATTCCAGCGCGGAATATCAACCCCGCTGCCATACTGGCAATTCGCACTAGCGACGCCCGGGCGCATGAACTTGATCTGCTTCAGCGGCAAATGTGCGCCCAAGCTGAAGATACTGCGAAGCGCGATCCTATCGGCAGAATCACGATTTTTCCTGAGGACCCAGACATTGTGTCCAGCGGGTCTGGCAGCCCCTGGGAGCCTTCTTATTTCTATCTCGTGGGGTGCATTGATTTTACATACGGAGACGGCCTGCACGGCAAGACAGCGTTTCGCTATATCCTCGGAACCGTCAAAGATAGTTTGTTCGCGTCGATCCCATTCCCCAAAAATAGCGGCGTCGCTGACCAAGGGGGCGCTGTGTATTGGGATATCCCCCTCACCAGCGTTACCTTCAAGCGTGACGACATTGGAAACTATGTTGAATAGCGCGACCGCCGCCATGGCCCAGGGCGCGGCCATTCAAACCCGGCCACTGTGATTTGAAATTCGGCCACTTGGGGCCAAAACCGGCCACCACCAAAATTAGCGGGTAAGTTATTGTTTTTGTTATGTTACCTTGACATGGTGCCCAGAAGAGCCACCATTATATTTCGGTAACTCTATAGCCTGCATAGGATATTTCCGACCCTTCTGCTTGGTACCACGTTCGTACCAACAATTTTCAAGAGCACTTTTGAGCGTTCCAGCATCAAATTCGAGCCAGCCGCACAAATTTGTGCACGAGCGTGCGAATCACGACTACGCGTAGCCATCCAAAGAGGTCGGCGCCCTCCCCTACTCATCGATGCGCAGCGGTGGACAGCCGGCGCGCTGCCACGCTGCGGTCAGAAGCGGCATCGGCGATCGAGTCGCGCCATCATTTACAGCGCCAAAGAGAAAGGTGGCATTATCGCCCTGCTCTCCTTGAAGTCGCCCGATAATTTCTGCCATGCGTTCCTGGCTGGCCGTGAGAGTGAGGACAAGGAGATTGGGTAGGCCTAAATGAGTCTTGTGTCCGTGCCGGGCGATGATCTCCCGATAGGCGGCGAGCTTCCGGAGATACGAAGTCTGCTTCGGATTTGACCGGGTTACCGGCATCGTCCCGCGATCAGCTTCCAGGGCGAAGAACCGATATGATTTCGTCCCGGCTGAGCTGTACTCGATGCCGAACAGGCCGTCCGGCACGAGGTAACCCCCAGAAGGCACAGGGATGCGAAACGGCGCGGGAGAGGCGCGGGTGGTGTCCGGCGCCCGGCCAAGTATCTCCCTCCAGCCGATGAGCCGCAGCGCATGGTTGGCGCGCGCTCCCAGTTCCAGGGATGCCAGCGCCTCGCAGATCATCAACGAATGGAGGAATTGCCGGTGCGGGCCGTCTGATAGAAGCGTGTTCGCCCCCTCCAAAGCCATACCGCACGCGCGCAGCGCCTGAACGGCGGCTCGACCGCATTCATGCACGACCGGCATGTGCCGGGCATTCGCGAACTCCCACTGCTGACTTGGCCGGTCCAAATAGCCCTCATGGAATAGGTCGCCTAGGCACGGCGCACGTCGTTACCCTCGACATGCCCGAGCTGCCGTTCGATGGCGTCGGCGTTCCACATTCCAGCTTCGTTCAGGAGGGTTGCCGCGCTCGCCCGGAAACCATGGGAGGTCGCTTCGTCCTTGGCATAGCCGAGACGGCGGAGCGCAACGTTCATCGTGTTCTCACACATCGGACGGCGGATCGTCCACGTCGAGTGGAATACATACTCCGACATACTGGTGAGGGACCGAAGATCGATCAGGATCGCGAGAGCCTGACGCGACAGCGGAACGCGATGGCCTCGACGCATCTTGGTCCGTTCGGCGGGGATCGTCCAAATGCCCGCTTCAAGATCGAACTCCGCCCACTTTGCGGCGCGCAACTCGCCCGGCCGGGGGAAAAGGAGCGCCATTAGTTGCAGTGCCGTCCTGGTCGTCTTCTGGCCCGTGAAGCCGTCGATAGCGCGTAGAAGGGCACCAAAGGCTTTGGGGTCGGTGACCGCGGCCCGCGACTTCACCTTCGGGGCCGTGAGCGCGCCTTTGAGTGCAATGGTCGGATCGACATCCGCCCGCGCCGTTGCCACCGCGTAGCGGCAGACCGCTCCGATGGTCGAGCGCAGGCGCCGCGCGGTCTCGTACCGCCCTCGCCCCTCGACGCTGCGCAACACGGCCAATACCTCGATAGGGCGGATTGACCGCACCGACATCGGGCCGAGCACTGGCGTGGCGAAGCTCAGCACCCATTCGATCTTTCCGAGCGTGACATCCGCGCGCCCTTCCCGCCGTAGCTTCTCGACGTATTCCTTGGCGACGACCTCGAAGCTATCGCCCGGCAATTCCCGTTCGATCTTGGCGAGTATTCTCTTGTGACACGGGTCGCTCCCGTCGCGGAGCAACACCTTCGCCTTTTCGCGTTCAGCTCTCGCGTCGATCAGCGATGTGTCGGGGTATCTTCCGAGCGCCAACACCTTCTGCTTTCCGTGGAAGCGATATGCGAAGCGCCAGAACTTCCTGCCGTTCGGATAAATCCAGAGCTGAAGGCCACCCATATCCGAGAGCTTGCGGCGCTTCGGTTGGGCCTTCGCATGACGGCAGGCAAAGTCGGTCAACGACATGCAAAGAGATATACGATGAAGGGATTCTGGTACCAACACCTGGGCCTGTTCGGTACCAACACGGTACCAACAATTTTCAGGAGTACCCTTGTTCAGCTATGTGACGCGATGTTCCAAATAACTTAGAAAAATCAGTCAGTTAAGTAACAATTTGTGATTTCTTCCTCAGCCTAGAAAGTAGGCAATGGTGCCCAGAAGAGGACTCGAACCTCCACGCCTTGCGGCGCTAGTACCTGAAACTAGTGCGTCTACCAATTCCGCCATCTGGGCCGATGGAAGGGCGCGATGTTTAGTGGCGGGGCCCGGCCCTGTCAACGAAGGCCGCGCCGGATGCGGGCGGCGGATGGGGTGGTGGATAAACAACGTCTGCGAGCGCTCTCATCAACTGAGCCGCCTCGGATTTCATTGATGAATTCGCTCCAACATTAAATCTATCTCCAACACTTGAATGTGCGTTTCTATGTTCTTATTTTGTTCCGTGAAGGTTTGAGGAATTTCCATGCCCCATCGGCGCCGCGTTCCCTGTTCCGGCCGGAACAGAGATGTGGCCCGAGATACGCAAGTCCATACAGGGCGAGGGTGCGAGCTTGCGTGCATCCGTGTTGACCCCGGCTGACAGGCTCCCGCGAGGCAAAAGGCGGGGTCTCGCTGCCGGAATTCGCAAAGACCCGAATGGTGGAGAAGCGAAGGTGCCGTTTTGGTTGGCCGTGAAGGTCTTCCGCCGGCCTGCTGTGTAGCTTGCGACCAGGGCGGATTCCCGGGAGGAGGACCCGGCGGGAGGACGCCCTTTTTTGTGGCCGGGGCCATGGCCTTTAATTGGGCGTCGCTGCGTCTTATCTATGTCGGGTGGTTCGGCAACAGGGGAACATCTCATGCTCGTCACGACGACCGAAAATGTGCGCGGCCAGCGGGTGAAGACCGTGCTCGGCCAGGTGTTCGGCGTGGTGGTGCGCAGCCGCGGCCTCGGCGGCAATATCATGGCGGGCCTGCGCTCCATCGTTGGCGGCGAGATCCACGAATACACCCAGCTCCTGGAAGAGACGCGGCGCCAGGCGATCGACCGCATGGTCAAGAACGCGACGGTGATGGGCGCCAACGCCGTCGTGATGATGCGCTTCGATTCGTCCGAGATCGGCCAGACCATGAGCGAGATCGTCGCCTATGGCACGGCGGTCGTCCTGGAACCGGAGGTCTGAGCATGCTGCGCAACGTCCTGATCGGCATCGGCGTGCTGGCCCTGGCCGGCGGCCTCGCCTCTCTCACCACCGGCGCGTTCCCGCCGGCCTTGGTGTTCGCCTGCTGGGGCGCGGTGCTGGTGGCGGGCATCGTCTTCGAGCGCGTCATCTACAAGCGCACCCTGGACCGCAGCCCCGGCCCGGCCTGGCAGCGCACCACCGAGCGTTTCGTCGACGATACGACCGGCCGGCCGGTGACGGTCTATGTCGAGCCCGCCAGCGGCGAGCGCGCCTACGTCCAGGAGTAGCGGCAAAGCGGCCTTTTCCTTTGCCGCCACCCCCGCTATGTAGCTGGCATGAGCACCTCCCTGGTCACGGTTTTCGGCGGCACCGGCTTTGTCGGCCGCCATACGGTCCGCGCGCTGGCCAAGGCCGGCCATCGCATCCGCGTCGCGGTGCGCCATCCGGGCAAGGGCTTCTTCCTGCCGCCGATGGGCCATGTCGGGCAGATCGTGCTCGTCAAATGCAATGTGCGCGAGCCCGAGCAGGTTGCCGCCGCGGTGCGCGGCGCCGACGCGGTCGTCAATCTGACCGGCGTGCTCTATTCCCGCGGCGAACAGAGCTTCGAGGCGCTGCATGTCGAGGCGGCCGAGACCGTCGCGCGGTGCGCGCGCGAGGCCGGCGCCAAGACGCTGGTGCATCTCTCCGCCGTCGGTGCGGACAAGGACGCAGCCAGCAAATATGCGGCCAGCAAGGGCGAAGGCGAGGCGCGCGTGCGCGAGGCCTTTCCGGGCGCCGCGATCCTGCGCCCGTCGCTGGTGTTCGGGCCGGAGGACGATTTCTTCAACCGCTTCGCGGCGCTGGCGCGGCTGCTCCCCGCCCTGCCCTTGATCGGCGGCGGCCACACCAAATTCCAGCCGGTGTTCGTCGGCGACGTCGCCGCGGCTATCGCGCGCTGCACCGGCGATGCGGGCTTCGGCGGCCGCACCTATGAGCTCGGCGGCCCGACGGTCTATTCCTTCAAGGAGCTGATGCAGATCGTGCTGCACGAGACGGGCCGCAAACGCCTGCTCGTGCCGGTGCCCTTCGCGCTGGCGACGCTCAAGGCGATGGTCCTGCAATTCCTGCCCAAGCCGCTGCTGACGCCCGACCAGGTGACGCTGCTGAAGTCGGACAATGTCGCCGGCGGTGGCGGCGATACGCTGGCCGCGTTCGGCATCGTGCCGACCTCGGTCGAAGCCGAGGTGCCGGCCTATCTGTGGCGCTTCCGCGCCAAGGGCCAGTACCAGGAGATCGTGCGCGACAAGGTTATCGAAGCGCCAGCACCGCGATGATCGCCAGGCCCGCCGCGATGCGGTACCAGCCGAAGGGCTTCAAGCCGTAACGGCCGATAAAGGCGATGAAGCCGCGCACCACGAACAGCGCCACGATGAAGGCGACGACGAAGCCGACGGCGATGTCGACGCCGGCGTCCAGGTTCAGCGCATGCCGGTTCTTCCACAGATCGAACACCGTCGCGCCGAACATGGTCGGCACCGCCAGGTAGAACGTGAACAGCGCGCCGGCCTTGCGGTCGATGCCGACCAGCTCGCCGCCCAGGATCGTGGCGCCCGAGCGCGACACGCCCGGAACCAGCGCCAAGAGCTGGAACAGGCCGATCTGCAGCGCCTTGGCGAGCGGCAGCTTGTCGCCGTCGAGATAGCGCGGCGCCGGCGCCAGACGCTCGAACACCAGGATCAGGATGCCGCCCAGGATCAGCGCCGCAGCGATCACCTTCGGCGCGATGTCCGGCGCGAACAGCACGGACTTGATGAAGCCATGCGCCGCCGCGCCCACGATCGCGGCCGGCAGGAAGGCGACGATCACGCCCAGCGTGAAGCGCTGCGAGTCTTTCGAGGACGGCAGCGTGACCAGCACGTTCCAGAAGCGGCGCCAATAGACCGCCACGACCGCGAGGATCGCGCCGAACTGGATGACGATGGGAAAGACCTCGCCCGGCGGCTGGAAGCCCAGCAGATCCTGCGCGATCAGCAGATGGGCGGTCGACGACACCGGCAGGAATTCGGTAAGCCCCTCGACGATGCCGAGGATGATCGCACTCAAAATATCATGCATAGGTATTTCACACCCTCGACCCAAGACACTGCAAACATTTGAAAGGCCGCGGAAAGCGCGGCCCGGCGCCGAGATTTGCACGGCATTGTCGACAAATACAATTCGATTTCCCGGGCCGGCGGTAAACCGGCCGTAAGATGTGTCGAACCATATTGGGTGGGCGCCACATGGGCGCGACCATTGATTTCCAAACGGGGCCTTCCATGACCAATAAGATCAAAACCTTCCTGCGCGACGAAGCCGGCGCCACCGCCATCGAATACGGCCTGATCGCCGCTTTGATCGCCGTCGTCATCATCGGCGCCGTCACCGTCGTCGGAACCAGTCTGTCGACCACCTTCTCGACCGTCTCCACCAGCATCAAGTGATCCCCGGGGCAGCTGACGCTGCTCTGGGCTTCCCTACCGATCCCCGTGCCCCCGCATGCCCCCACGGCATGCGGGGAAGGGTCCAAGACCAGGCCGGACGGCTGGATCGAAGACGCATTCTGCGCGACTGCGAATTTGCTATGCTGTCTGCATGGGCGGGGACGAACCGGGCAGCTTGAGTTTGGGTGCGCGCATACATGCGTTCTTCCATTGGCTTTGGCACGGAGATGCGGGCCGCAAGACACCCTGGGCGCGGCGTGTTCTGTCCGTGCTCTTTTTCTTCGCCCTGCCCGCGCCGGTCATCCTGCTGCTGATCTTCCGCTTCCTGCCGGTCCCGTTCACGCCGCAGATGGTCATCGACCTCGTGACCTTCAACGAGGTCCATTATTCCTGGCGCGGGGCCGACGAGATTTCGCCCTATCTGGGCCGCGCCGTGATCGGCTCGGAAGACCAGAATTTCTGCAATCATGACGGCTTCGACTGGAAGGAGCTGGATCACGCCTGGCGCGACTACCGCCTGCGCCACAAGCCCCTGCGCGGCGCCAGCACGCTGAGCCAGCAGACCGCGCGCGAGCTTTTCCTGACTCCTTGGCGCAGCTTTATCCGCAAGGGGGCCGAGGCCTATCTCACGGTGTTGATCGAGGCGCTGTGGCCCAAGAAACGCATCCTGACCGCCTATCTCAACGTGGTGGACTGGGGTAACGGCAATTTCGGCGCCGAGGCGGCGGCCCAGAACTATTTCGGCGTGCCGGCGTCCGAACTGACCCAGGCCCAGGCGGCGCGGCTGGCCGCCGTCTTACCCAATCCGCAACGCTTCAAGGCCGACAAGCCCGGGCGCTATGTCCGCCGCCGGACCGGCACCCTGGTTTCCAAGCAGCACCAGGTGGTGCGGGACTATCTCGACTGGTGTTTGAAATAGGCAATTTGCTCTACATTGCGCCGCGATGCGCAAACTGATTCATCTCACGCTTTCCCCCGCCTCGCGGCTGGTGCGTCTGCTGGTAGGCGAGAAGCGGCTCACCTGCGATCCGGCGCTGTCGGAGGATCCGCTGGCCCATCTGCCGGCCTTCACCGACCTGGACGGCACCTCGGTGACCGGTTTGTGGGCCATCGTCGATCACCTGGAAGGCACTTATCCCGACCATCCCCTGTTGCCCGAGGATCCTGCCGCGCGCGGGGAAACGCTGCGCTGGCTCGATTGGGCGATGGGTCCGCTGCACGACCAGGTGACACGGCGCATCCTGTTCGAGAAAGGCGCGCAGCGTTACACCGGCGCGCCGCAACGCCTGGCGCCGGACATGAACGTCATCCGTCAGGGACGCGAGGCGTTGCGCACGGCGCTGAAGACTCTCGGCGAAGCGGCGGAGGCGCGCGGCAATCTCGCGGCGCGCGATTGCACCATCGCCGATCTCGCCGTCGCGGCGCACTTGTCGGCGATGGATTATTTCGGGGAAATTCCGTGGACGGATTACCCGCATGCGGCGGAATGGTATGGACGCATCAAGTCGCGGCCCTCCTTCCGCACCCTGCTCGCAGACCGCGTCCCCGGGCAGCCACCGACGGCGAGCTATGCCGAGCTCGATTTCTAACGGCGATCCCAAGGCCGCGATCGCCGAACGGGCGCGCGCCGAAGGCTTCGACGTCGTGCGTTTCGCGCCCGCCTCTGCGCCGCCGCGCGCGCCGGAACGGCTGGGCGCATTTCTCGCCGACGGACGGCAGGGCACAATGGACTGGCTGGAGCACAACGCCGACCGCCGCGCCGATCCGCTTGTGTTGTGGCCTGAGGCCAGGAGCGTCGTCGTACTGGGCGTGAATTACGGACCCGGCGGCGATCCGCTCGCCATCCTGGCAAAGCGCGACGCGGGCGCGATCTCGGTCTATGCGCAGGGCGAGGATTATCACGACGTCATCAAGGCCAAGCTGAAGCGCCTGGCGGGCGGAATTGCCCAGGACTTCGCCTGCGACGTAAAGGTGTTCGTCGATACCGCGCCGGTGATGGAAAAACCGATCGCCGAAAGCGCCGGCATCGGCTGGCAAGGCAAGCACACCAATCTTGTGAGCCGCGAGTTCGGCTCCTGGCTGTTCCTCGCGTCGATTTTCACGACTCTGGAACTCAGTCCCGACGAGGCCGAAAGCGATCATTGCGGGCAGTGCACGCGGTGTCTCGATGTGTGCCCGACCAAGGCCTTTCCCGCCCCTTATCAGCTCGATGCGCGGCGTTGCATTTCCTATCTCACCATCGAGCACAAGGGCCATATCCCGCGTGAATTCCGTGAGGCTATCGGCAACCGCATCTATGGCTGCGACGATTGCCTGGCGGTATGTCCTTGGAACAAATTCGCCCAGGCCGGCCATGAAAACCGCTTGCAGGCGCGCGCCGAGCTTGCCGCGCCGCTGCTTCGTGATTTGGCGCGGCTGGATGACACCGCATTCCGCGCGCTATTCCGAAAGTCGCCCGTCAAACGCATCGGCCGCGACCGCTTCGTGCGCAATGTGCTGGTCGCCATCGGTAACTCCGGCGACGCGACGCTGGCGAGCGAGGCGGAGCGCCTGCTCAACGATCCTTCGCCGCTGATACGCGCCATGGCGGTATGGGCGTTGACGCGTCTGGGCGTTGCAAAGTGCCATGCAGCGCAGGCAGCGGGCGAACGTGACCCCGATGTCCTGACCGAATGGGCGCAGGCTATGGCCGTGTAGGCGCTGCCGGTGCCGTCGGCGCGCTGTCCACCAGATGCTGACGCGCCGTTTCGGCGGCCGCGCTGCCGGGATAGCCCGACACGGCGGCTTGCCAATCGGCGCGGGCGCCGGCGATGTCACCGGATTGGTATTTCATCGTGCCGCGCTCCACGAGGGCATCGGGATTGCGGGGCTGAAGTATCAGCGCGCGGTCGAAGTCCTGACGGGCGTCCGCCTTGCGCCCCAGCGCATGGCGGGCGCTGCCCCGCAGCACGTAGAGGTCGGCACGTTCAGGACTGACCATGAGCGCGGCGGTCAGGTCGGATTCGGCCTTGGCCCAGTTCTGCTTGCTGGCGAGGGCACGGGCGCGGTCGGACAGGATGTCGGCATCGAGCGGATCGACGGCGAGCGCGGCGGAGAACGACGCGATGGCGCTGTCAGGACGGCCCGCCAGCAGCCAGGCATTGCCGGCCTGGTCAAACAGGGCGATACGCATGGACGCATTGGCCGCGAAACCGCCGCGGGCCAGCAAATCGAGCTTGGCGGCCGCTTCGCCGTAGCGCCGCAGCCCGACCAGAGCCAGCGCGGCACAATGATCCGCGGCCGGACCACCCCCCGCCTTCGCCCAGGCACCCGCCGTCATCAGCGCCACCGACGGATCGCTTTGAACCTGCGCCAGGCATTGGTCATAGCGGTCGCTCGCCGGCGGCGGAGCGGCATGACCCGTCCCGGTTGCAATCAGGCCGGTCGCCGCGGCCAAGATGAAAATGCTGCAACGCATCGGACAGAAAGCCTTCACAGACGCGGCCAAACCATTAGCATGGCGGTCTTAACGCAAGACGGAGCGCATACATGAAACTGATACTATCACTGACATTCACCGCAGGTCTCCTGTTCGCCGGTGCGACATCGGCTTCGGCCATGATGGCACCGCCGGCGCCGCAGTCGCATAGCGGCGGCCTCATCCAGGTCCGCGACGGCTGCGGTCGTGGCTACCACGAAAACCGCCACGGACATTGCGTCGAGAACGACGACGAGGATCGCGGCTGGGACGATCACCACCGTCGCGGCGACGGTTGCGACCGCTGGCACCATTGGAGCCATGGCCGTTGCGTACGCAACTGGTAACAGACAGAACCCCGCTTCGGCGGGGTTCATTTTTTCAGCTGCGTTCGCCCAGGCAAACCCTCCAGCGCCTCACCCACATCATTCGACGAAAAGCCGGGATAACTGGCACCGGCGGTTCCATCTGCTAGTCTGTGCACCGGGAGGACTTCATGACCAGATCGACCTGGGTATTCGCGGCAGCGGTGTTCGCGCTTGCTCTTTGGAACGGCGCCGCCATGGCGCAGCAGGCAGGCCCGGCTGCGGCACCGACATCGGTGGTCGACCGCCACGCCCTCCCGCCCATAACGGCACCCGTCACGTTCGATCCGAAAAAGGCGACCAATGCCTACCTGGCGCAGGTGAGCGGCGCGGCGCGCGCCAAGTCGGACGCCTATTTCGAGGGCGGCTATGTGCTGATCCTGGTCGATGCGCTCTACGCCATCGCAGTCGCGGGCCTGCTCCTGTGGTTCAAGGTTTCGGCCAGCATCCGCGACTTCGCCGAGCGCCAGACGCGCTCGCGCTTCTGGCAGGTGCCGCTCTATGCCGGCCCCTATATCCTGCTCACCGTCGCCCTGACCTTTCCGCTGTCGCTGTATGAAGGGTTTTTCCGCGAGAAGTCCTATGGCCTGATGAACCAGAGCTTTGGCGCCTGGGCCGGCGATTTCCTGACCTCGACGGGACTGACACTGGCGGCCGGAACGATCGTGCTGACGCTGATCTATTCGGCCATACGCCGCGCGCCACGGACCTGGTGGCTATGGGGTACCGGCATCGCGGTGGTGTTTTCCGCGATCCTGATGATGGTGTTTCCGGTGTTCGTTGCGCCGCTGTTCAATCATTACACGCCGCTGCCGGCGAGCCCGCTCAAGGCCGATATCCTGTCGCTGGCGCGCGCCAACGGCATCCCGGCCGACAACGTCTTTCTGGTCGACGCCTCGCGGCAATCGGATCGCATTTCGGCCAACGTTTCCGGCTTCCTCGGCACCACGCGGGTGACCTTGAACGATAATCTCCTGAACAAGGGAACGCATGACGAAGTGCTCGCCGTGCTCGGCCATGAAATGGGTCACTATGTGCTGGACCATGCCTTTTTCGGCCTGTTGCTGACGTCGCTCGTGCTGCTGGCCGGCTTCGCGTTCATGAATTGGGGTTTCCGGATTCTCGCCGATCTTTTCGGCGGCAACTGGGATGTGCGGACCATAGACGATCCCGCCGGCCTGCCGCTGTTGTTCATACTGTTCACCGTGTTCGGCTTGATCCTCACGCCGGTCAACAACACGATCACCCGCACGCTGGAGATCCAGGCGGACATGTTCGGCATCAATGCGGCGCGCAAGCCGGACGCGTTCGCCACCGCCGTGCTGAAGCTCAGCACGTATCGCAAGCTCGATCCGTCGCCGTGGGAGGAGACGATCTTCTACGACCACCCGTCCGGCCGCACCCGCATCTGGGAGATGATGCGCTGGAAGGCGGGGCATCTGAACGACCCGGACATCAAGGCGGGCCCAGTGTCGCCGCAATGAGCGGCTTTGCGCGCACCTTCGGCGAAGACGCGCCGCTGCACGTCGCAGCGCACAGCCACCACCCCTGGCCGGACGTCTCCTACGACGCGCAAGTCGCGGCGTGGGAGGACGCGGCACGGCTGCTCGACAGCAAGTGGGATTTCATCTTCGAGACCGTGATGCCGGCGGCACAGGGCCATGTCGCGCGCCAACTCGCCCTGCCCGATCCAAAAAGCATCGCATTCGGGCCGAACACGCATGCCTTTGTGCTGCGGCTGCTCTCCTGCCTGCCGCGCGACCGCCCTTTGCGCGTGCTGACGACCGGCAGCGAGTTCATGAGCTTCGCGCGCCAGATGGCGCGGCTGGAGGAAGACCGCTCGGCGATCGTCACGCGGGTGGCGACGGAGCCGTTCGACACGTTCGAGGCGCGCTTCGCAGCGGAGGCGGCGAAGGGCGGACATGACCTGGTGTTCTTCAGCCAAGTGTTCTTCGATTCCGGCTATGCCGTGCACGACCTCGCCGGCATCGTGAACGCGGTGAAGGATGCCGAGACGTTCGTCGTGATCGACGGCTATCACGGCTTCATGGCGGTGCCGACGGATCTTGCTGCGGTCGCGGGCCGCGCTTTCTATCTTGCCGGTGGATACAAATATGCCATGGCCGGCGAAGGGGCCTGCTTCCTGCATTGCCCGCTGGGATATGGGCTGCGGTCGCGCGACACCGGCTGGTACGCGGGCTTCTCGGCGCTGGAGGGCGGCGCGTCGGGCGTCGGCTATGGGCGCGACGGCAGCCGGTTTCTCGGCGCGACCTTCGATGCGACGGCGCTATACCGCTTCAACGCGGTGCAGGACTGGCTGGCGCGCGAGGGCCGCACGGTACCGGCGATGCTGGCGCAGGTGCGGGACATCGAGCGGGCCTTCCTGCGCGAAAGCCGCTCGTTGCAGGTCAATGGCGCCACCCTGCTGGTGGCCGACGAGGCGCGGCGCGGCCGTTTCCTCGCTTTTCGCACCGACCAGGCTAGCGCGATCGTCGAGCGGCTGGCGGCGCAAGATATCATTGCCGACCACCGGGGCGACCGCTTGCGAATCGGCTTCGGAATTTATCACGGCAAGGACGACCCAAGCCGGTTGGCCCAGGCCCTGCCCTGATCCTGGAACTTTCGTGACAGCCCGGCATTACCTCCCGGATACTTCACGGGGATTGCCATGACGCTCCTGATCATCATCGTTCTGGTCGTGCTGCTGCTCGGCGGCGGCGGCTTCGGTTACAGCCGCTACGGCGCGGGCGGCGGCCTCGGCGTCGTCGGCACGATCCTCATCATCTTCCTGATTCTGTGGCTGCTCGGCGTCATCGGCGGCCCGGCGCACATCTAGCCGAGCGCGGTGCTCAAGGCTGCAAACAGCGGGTTCGCGGTGTCGAACACGTAGTCCGCGTCCTGCGTCGTTGCGGGCGCGGCGCAGCCTTGGGCGCGGAGCGCGGCGATGGCGTCCATCAGCCGTGGGCGCGGGCAGAGAATGGCGTACTCGCCGCTGGGATCGGTGGGGCGCGACAGCACCGACGTGCCCGCCGCCGCAGCCAGCGCCCCCAATATCGCATCGGCATTCTTGTCCAGGCGTACGCGCAGGATCTGCGATGTCTTGGCGCGGTCGCGCGCGCCGAGCCGCGCCAGCAAGGCTTCGGCCGCGGTGCGGGCTTCGGCTGTCCAATCGGCGGAAAGCGAGGCCGCGAGCTGCGCCTGGCTTTCCAGGATGACGCCGTCTTCCAGAATCTTCAGGCCGTTGGCGGCGAGCGTGACACCGGTCGTGGTGATGTCGACGATGGCTTCGGCGGTGCCGGCCGAGGGCGCGCCTTCGGTGGCGCCGGCGCTTTCCACGATGCGGTAGTCCGAGATGCCCATATGGGCGAAGAAGGCGCGGGTGAGCTGCAGGTATTTCGTCGCGACGCGCAGGCGGCGGCGATGCTTGTGCGCGAAGGCGGCGCAGACGTCGTCGAGATCTGCCATGGTCGAGACGTCGATCCAGTATTGCGGCACCGCGACGATGACGTTGGCGAAGCCGAAACCGAGCGGCTTGATCAGGTGGATGCGGCCGCCGAGCTCGGGCGCCTGCTCGCGCAGCAGATCTTCGCCGGTGACGCCCAGATGCACGTCGCCGGAGATCAGCGAGGCGGCGATCTCCGACGCCGACAGCAGCATGACCTCGATATCGGGCAGACCCGAGAGCGTGGCGCGGTAGCCGCGGGCGCCGGCGGACTGCTTCAGCGCGGCGCCGGCGTCGGCGAAATATTCGGCGACCTGTTCCTGGAGGCGGCCTTTGGACGGAACGGCAAGCGTCAGCGCGGCCATCAGGCGGCTCCCGCAAAGCGGCGCGCGGCCAGGACACGCTCGGTGCGCAGGGCGCAGCCGATGGCGGGGATCGGCTGCTTCGCGCCGAGGGCTTCGAGCAGCGTATCGTAGCGGCCACCGCCGGCGACCTGCACTGGCCCTTCGGCGTCGTGCGACCACAGCTCGAACACGAAGCCGGTGTAATATTCCATGTTGCGGCCGAAGCGGGCGGCGAAGGCGACGCGCGCCGGATCGATGCCGAGAGACTGCAAAGCCTTCAGGCGCTGCTCCATCGCGGCCAAGGGCGCGTCGAGCGTGATGCCGGCGTTCTTCGTCAGCGCGGCGATCTCGCCGAGGGCGGACTGCGCGGTGCCGGAGACGTTCAAGAGGCTGGTGATGACGGCGGCGATCTTCGGGTCGAGGCGCAGCGCAGCGGCGTCGGCGGCCTGCTCCATCAGGCGCTCGACGATCTCGTCGCGGGTGCGGGCGCCCTGCGGCGCGTCGGCGACGAGGTCCATCAGGCCTTCGATGGCGGCGCGGGATTCGGGCGGCGTCAGGCCGCCGAGCGAACCGAGCAGGCGCTGCGTGTCGGTCGAGGCGCCGTGCGTCAGGCGGTTGAGCAAGGCCTCGAAATAGCCGGCGCGCCAGAAATGGCGCTTCAGCCGGGCGCGCCATTGCGCGGGGACGTCGAGGGCGTCGACCAGGGCGCCGAACAGCGCGAGGTCGCCGACCTTCATGTCGAATTCCTTGAGGCCGGCGGCGTGCAGCGCTTCGACGGTGAGGGAGAGGATCTCGATCTCGCCGGCGGCGCGGTCTTCGAGGCCGAGGAGTTCGGTGCCGGCCTGGAAGAACTGCGTCGGGCGGTGCGGCTCGTTGGGCTGATGGCGGAAGGCGAGGCCGTTGTAGGAGATGCGCGCCGGCAGCGCGGCGCCGCTGTCGACCGCCATCTTGCAGATCGGGATGGTGAGGTCGGGGCGCAGGCAAAGCTCGCGCCCCGACGGATCGGTGAGCGTGAAGGTGCGGCGGCGGATTTCCTCGCCCGAGCGGTCGAGGAAGATGTCGGCGGGCTGGAGCACGCTCGGCTCCTCGCGGGCGTAGCCGCGGGCGGCGAAGCATTTGAGGATCGCGACGGCCTGGGCGTTCAGCGCGTCGATCGACGGCGTGTCGTAGAACGGGAAGGCGGTCATGACCCGCGGCCGCGCGCGAGCAGCGCCTGGACGGCGGCGACCAGGCCGGCGCGGTCCACGGCATGCTCGGCCTGGCTGTTGCCGATCCAGTCGGCGCGGGTCTCGGCGGATTTGGCGAGTTCGGCGCCGAGCGCCAGGTCCTTGATCTTCACCTTGCCCTGCGCCTGTTCGTCGGGCCCCTCGACGATGGCCAGCGCGGCGCCGCGCTTGTCGGCGTATTTGAACTGGTCGCCGAGCTTGCCGGTGCCGACATAGGCCTCGGCGCGGATCTTGGCGGCGCGCAACTCGCGCACCATGGCGAAGGCGGGCGCGGCGTTGGTCTTGTCGAACACGGTGACGACGACGAGCGGCGCAGTTTCGACCGACGCGGCCTGGCGCATCTGCAACGCGGTGAGCAGGCGGCTGACGCCGATGGAGAAGCCGACGGCGGGAGTCTTCTGGCCGGTGAAGCGGGCGACGAGATCGTCGTAGCGCCCGCCGCCGCCGACCGAGCCGAACACGACGTTCTGGCCTTTGTCGTTCTGCACCGGGAAGGTGAGCTGCGCCTCGAAGACGGCGCCGGTGTAGTAGTCGAGGCCGCGCACGATGCCGGTGTCGAGCTGGACGCGCGCCGCGTCGTAGCCCGAGGCGGTGACGAGCTTCATGATCGCGGTGACGTCGTCGACGCCGGACGTGCCGGCCGCGCTGCCTTCGACGGCGCGGGCGATGATCGCGAGCTGACCGTCGACGTCGTTGGCGCCGGCCTCGGGCGCGATGAAGGAGATGATGCGCTCGACCTGGCCGAAGTCGAGTTCGGCGCCCTTGGTGAAATCGCCGGACTCGTCCTTGCGGCCCTTGCCGAGCAGCTGGCGCACGCCGCCGGGGCCGACGCGGTCGAGCTTGTCCATGGCGCGCAGCACGATGCCGCGGCGGGCGCGGATTTCCTCCGAGCCTTCCACCGGAAGACCCGCCGCTTCGAGCACGCCGTCGAGCAGCTTGCGGCTGTTGAGCTTGATGGCGTAGTCGCCGCGCGCGAGACCCAGCGCCTCCAGCGTGTCGGCGAACATCATCACCATTTCGGCGTCGGCGGAAGGGCTGGCGGTGCCGACGGTGTCGGCGTCGCACTGGATGAACTCGCGGTAGCGGCCGGGGCCCGGCTTGTCGTTGCGGAAAACCGTGCCGATCTGGTAGCGGCGGAAGGGGCGCGGCAGGAATTGCTGGTGCTCGGCGACGTAGCGCGCGAGCGGCGCGGTCAGGTCGTAGCGCAGCGAGACCCATTGCTCGTCGTCGTCGCGGAAGGAGAAGACGCCGGCATTGGGGCGGTCGACGTCGGGCAGGAATTTGCCGAGCGCGTCGGTGTATTCCAGGAACGGCGTCTCCAGCGCGTCGAAGCCGTAGCTTTCGTAGGTGGCGCGGATGGTGTCCAGCATGCGCCGCTCGGCCGCGAGCTCGCCGGCCGCGCGGTCGCGGAAGCCGCGCACGGCGCGGGCCTTGGGCCGGGATTGCTTGTCGCTCGCCATGGGACGCCTTGGGGTGGAGCGGGTTTGTAAAGGCTGGGGAGTCCGTGGGCAAGGAACGGAGGGCGGGCGGCGGGCGGCGGGGCCCGGTGGCGGGCGGCGCATAAAATAAGACGGGCACCACCCGGATGCGCATCCGGACAAAACCCGCCCCAGCCGCAACGACAGACGCCGATTCCGCCTGGCCCTGTCCGGGCCCCGGCGCGAAGCACCTTCGTTCCACCACCTTCGGTCCTAGCGACGGCCGGGACGCTTTTCGCGGGGTGCCCCCGTGTTGCGTTCCGGGCGTCAAGCGGGTGCGCGCCAGCTGTACACCCTTACCCGTATGTGCTCCGCGCCTTCGTTACAGCGTCATGGCGGACGTGATCCCTCGTGTTGCCCGGGAGATATGGGGTGGGCGCGGGGTGATTCAAGTAGGGGTTGTAGGATTTAATGGGCGATTATCCCCTACTTGCATGGTACGGAGTTTCATCCTATAATCCCTTCAAGTTGAGGGAGACGCCCGCCATGACCGCTCCGAAGCGCATTCACCAGATGACCCTCCCCCAGTGGGAGAAGGCCTTCCCGACCGAGGACGCGTGCGCCGCCTATCTGATCCATCATCGCTGGCCCCTAGGCATACGCTGCCCCCGCTGCGGCCTTGAGGCTGACAATCCGGTGGGCGGGCGGACCTTCAAATGGGCCTGCTACGGCTGCAATCCGAACGGCTATCAATTCAGCCATATCGCCGGGACGATCTTCGAAAACACCAACAAGCCCTTGCGCGACTGGTTCCGGGTCATCCATCGGATGCTGGTCAGCAAGAAGGGCGTTTCAGCCCTCCAGATGTACCGGGAGATGGGCTTCGGCTCTTACAAGACCGCTTGGTATATGTGCCATCGGGTGCGGGCCGGGCTGGCGAATGAGGACTTCCGCAAGCTCATGGGCGTGGTCGAAGTGGACGAAACCTATATCGGCGGCAAGAAGCACAACAAGCATGGGCGGCACGATGGCAAGCGAGGCCCCACGGGCAAAATCGCGGTCGTGGGCGCGGTTGAGCGCAAAGGGAATGTCGTCGCCCGCGTGATCCACGGCATCAGCAAGGAGGGCTTGCAATCCTTCGTGCATGAGGTCGTTTCGACCGACGTTTCCCTGCTCGCTACGGATGAGCATCGTGGCTACGTCGGGCTGGCCGATTTCTACCCGCACAAATCGGTTCGGCATTCCTCCGGCAACTACGTCGTGGGTGCAATCCACACCAACACCATCGAGGGCTTCTGGAGCCTGATTAAGCGTTCCATCGTCGGCAGCTATCACAAGGTCAGCCGCAAGTACCTGCCGCTGTATGTGGCCGAAGCCCAGTTCCGCTATAACAACCGCATGAACCCGGACATTTTCGGAGAGGCAATTCGGGGGTGCTGAAGCTCTTAATTCGCTGGAATTTTCGTCTAGCCACCCTATTTGGCCTCGCACTCGGATTCGCCCTTGGCGGTAGCGTCGTTTGGGCGTCATTGCCAATACCACCTAGCGAAAGGACCATAACCCAGCAGAGAACTAGCGTTCACTGTGACAATGAAAATTCCAGACAATCCCAGGCTTGCCCCGCGCCAAGCGCGCCCATAAAACACATCGTTTCCCCCGATCCAGATGATTGCGAAGCCGAAAAGCCAAATAAACAGGCCTATAATGAATGCCTGTTGACGCGGTATACCGGAGAGCTCTCTCGATACACGCTCGCCCTGTTCGTTGCCACGGGAGTGCTCGGCTTCGTGGGGCTCGGAACCGGAATTCTCACTTATCGACAACTGAGATTGGCCCGTGACGAGTTTGTATCCAGCCATCGTCCAGAAATTAATATCAGATTTGCTATTCCGAAGGGCCAAGGACTGGGATTGCCTCCAAAGAGCGTCGAAATTGGCATTGTTAATAGGGGTACGAGCGCAGGAACTATGACTGGGTGCGCGGCTCAGTTGAGTTTTCATCCATCCGACCGCGTTCCCCATCCGGCAAAAGTCAAACGGAACGATTTCATCCGGCCAAGGCCGTTTGCTGTTGGCAGCACGGACAGCGGAACGATCGAACGTGGAAATTTCACTCAACCGTCGCAGCAAAACCTCTATCTCAGCGGATGGATCGTTTACGAGGACAACGCCAAGCAGCCAAGAACAACATACTTTTGCAGGCAATATATTCCTGAGGTGATCTTCAACGAAGACGAGCCCGCAGCAGGCTCCTTCACCAAGGTCCACGATCCCGACTTCAACGTGATCGATTGACGCCCGAGCCGTCCCCGCCGACATCCCAAGCATTCCGAACGCCAGCAGGGCAGTGAGCGCGGCCTGTCTTGCTCTGGATAGGCTCATTTGCCTAACCATGCAAGTTCGGGATAATCGCCATTTAATGTCTAGGAAAGACAAAGTGTCAGTTCTGGATACGGGCCCGGCAAGAAATCAATTCAACACCTCCAAGCCGTGCTTTTGCACGATTGCGAGAAGCTTGAGCGCAATACCGCTCGGCTTCTTGGCGCCGGTCTCCCATTGCTTCACGGTGCTCTCACTGGTGTTGAGATAGCGCGCGAACACAGGCTGGCTGACGCGATTTTTCTCGCGCAGCTGTTTGATCTGCCCCGGCTTGATTGTCGCCGGTACTGCAAGGCAGCTCTCGTCGAAGTGCCGCATGGTCGCCTTGTCGATCGTGCCGGACCGATACATGCCGGCGACGCTGCTATGAATCGCCTCAAAGGCCTCGCTTTTATATTTGCGCTTCACCGTCACGACATATCTCCAACAGTTCGCCAGCCTTCATTTCCTTGAGAAGATCCGCCTCTGTCTTTTTCGCATACAGCCCGGCAAGTTTTCGAAACTCGACCAGTTCATCGACGCCGATGTTCGCCTGATCCTTTTTGGCAAAGAGATAGACGTACACCCAATATTTTGCACCTTTCGCCACGACGATGCTGCGATGCATGTTCTTGTCGAGGCGTTTCTTGAAAACGCCGCCGCCAAGATCATCACACTGGCCCTTCATCACCTCGGCCATAGCCTCACAAAGCTCGGCGTCGAAGATGCGGACCTTCTTCGCTCGCTTGGCAAACCAAGCGGTCTTGAAGATTCGACCGTCCAACCGGACACCGACCATATATAACACCTAGTGTTATATAAATAAAGCCCACGCCCCTAGTGCGGCGTCGGCCCCTGCGTCGTCGGCGGCACGGGCGGCGTCGCGGGGTGCTTGCTGGCGTAGAGCGCTTGCGCCTGCTGCAGCGCATACGCGCGGATCGCCTTCACGTCGTCCGGGCTCAGGATGTCCTTGAACGAGGCCATGCCGGCGTCGGCGAGCGCGCCTTGCAGCAGGATCGCGTCGTACTGGTTCCAGACCTCGGGCGACGCCATGCGCAAATCGGGGACCTCGCCGGAGGACATCATCAGCACGCCGTGGCAGACGGCGCAGTTGTTGTGGAACAGCGCGAAACCCTTGGCGGCGAGCTTGGGGTCGATGGTCTCGGTGGGCGGGGCGGGAACGTTGGCGTTGATCTCGGGCGAGATCGCCTGCACCGTCCTGGTGCCGCCGACCTTGAAGGCGAAGATGCGGCCCTGGTTGTTGCCGTATTTCTGGAGCGCGGTGTTGGGATCGCTCGTCGCGCCGAGGCCGCCCGAGCCGCCGAAGGCGGCGGCGATGGCGACATATTGCTCGCCGTCGACGGTGTAGGTGATGGCCGGCGCGGTCATGCCGGTCTTGAGGTCGATCGACCATAGCTTGGCGCCGGTCTTGGCGTCGTAGGCGGCGAAGATGCCGTCCGAGCCGCCGCCGAAGACGAGGCCGCCGGCCGTGGTCAGCATGCCGCTGTTCCAGCCGCCGGACATCGGCACCTCCCACACCATCTTCTGCGCCACCGGATCCCAGGCGCGGATGAAGCCCTTGGCGGGCGCGGGCATCTGGCCCTTGGCGATGCCGGCCAGGATGATCTGACCGAGCTGGGCGAAGTCGCTGACGTTCCAGGCGCCGGGCTTGTAGTCGAGGGTGTGCTGCTGCGCGTAAATGAAGCCGCCGTCGATCACCGGGATGTAGACGAGGCCGGTCTGCGGGTTGAAGGCCATGGGCTGCCAGTTGTGCGCCCCGATGGGGCCGGGGATCTGCACCGACGGGTTCCTGGCATAGCGCACGCCGGGATTTTCGATCGGCCGGCCGGTCTTCATGTCCACGCCCTTGGCCCAGGTGATGGTGGTGTAGGGCGTCGCCGAGATCAGCTCGCCGGTGGCGCGGTCGATGACGTAGAAGAAGCCGTTCTTCGGGGCCTGCATCAGGACGTGGCGGAGCACGCCGTTGATCGTGATGTCGGCCAGGATGATGTGCTGGGTCGCGGTGTAGTCCCAGTCGTCGCCGGGCGTCGTCTGGTAATGCCAAACAAGTTCACCCGTAGCCGGCCTGAGCGCCACGATGGACGACAGGTACAGATTGTCGCCGCCGCCGGGCGAGCGCAAATTGCGATTCCACGAGGCGCCGTTGCCGGTGCCCAGATAGATCAGGTCGAGGTCGGGATCGTAGGCCATGGAGTCCCAGGGCGTGCCGCCGCCGCCCTGCTCCCACCATTTGTGGGTCGTGCCGCCGTCGCTCCAGGTATGCATCGCGTCGGCCATGGCCTTGTCTTCCGGCGGCAGCTTGGGATCGCCGGGCACGACGAAGAAACGCCACATCTGGCGGCCGGTGTCGGCGTCGTAAGCGGTGAGATAGCCGCGCACGCCGTATTCGGCGCCGCCATTGCCGATCAGCACCATGCCCTTCACCACGCGCGGCGCGCCGGTGATGGTGTAGGGCCGGTTGCGGTCGATGGTGTTGATGTCCCAGATCGGCTTGCCGGTTTTCGCATCCAGCTTGACGAGCCTGCCGTCGAGCGTGCCGACATAGACCGCGCCCTTCCACACCGCGACGCCGCGGTTGACGACGTCGCAGCAGGCATAGCGGCCCCACTGGCCGGGGACTTCGGGATCGAAGAACCAGATCTGCTTGCCGGTTTTCGCGTCCAGCGCCCAGACTTTGCTCCACGAGCCGGTGACGAACATGATGCCGTCCGAGACGATGGGCGTGGATTCCAGGCCGCGCACCGTGTTGGTGCGGAATTCCCAGGCGACGCCGAGCTGTTTCACCGTGTTGGTGTCGATGTCCTTGAGCGGCGAATAGCGCTGCTCCGAGTAGGTGCGGCCATGCGCCAGCCAGTCGCCGGGCGTGTCGTCGGCGTGGATGATGCGCGCACCGTCGATCGCGGCGGCAGCGTCGAGGCGGGCGGCGGAATCGTCATTGTCGGCGGCGGGCGGCGGGGCGGCATGCACCGGCCTGGCCGGCGTGGCCGCCTCCTTGGGCGTGCCGCTGGGTCCACAGGCCGCGAGCGCGAGAACGGCAAGCGCCGCAAGACCGGCATGGCGACACGACATCATGAAGACCCCCTCTGTGGCGCCCGCGCTTATTGACGGGCGCGAGTCCTGAAGAGGCTACACGGCCCGCCGGGCCGGAGGGAGGGGGAAAATGGGGGCTTCCGCGGCGGAATTGCGCCCCTGCCTCAGGCGTGGCCGGTGACCAGCCACAACAGGATGATGATCGGGATCGGCACGCCGAGCAGCCACAGACATCCGGAGCGCATCAGCCGTTCGCCTTCTTGAAGATATCCATGGCATTCCCCGATGTGACCGGTCAGGGAACGGCGGACGCGGCGAGTGGTTCCCGCGGCCGGCGCGGCGAGGCTGAAATACGCTTCATCCGATTGCGCTCTAGGCTTTCTTGCCGATCAGCCCGAAGACGGCCATCACCAGGCCGATGGCGCCGACGGCGCCACTGACCTCGCCGACCGTGCGCAGCATCGTTTCGGGATCGCTCGATCTGGGCATCATGCCCATCATGAACAGGAAGAAGCCGACGGCGAGGACGATGAGGACGCCGCCGACGATGACCAGCCGCCAGGTGACGCGCCGCTGCATGACGTGCCTCCCCTCACCCGTCATGGCCGGACTTGTCCCACTGCTGTCCGGTTTAAATTGGTGGACAAGGCGCATGGCGTTGATTCTTCTGTCTTCCAAGCGTTTGGCGACGTTTTGGACACGGAAGCGAGCAA
>OLLF01000221.1_pt1 | contig 73395 bp, 76 predicted proteins | sample 1604471 | NCBI WGS metagenome assembly OLLF01 (sample SAMEA104055714, study PRJEB20765) | soil metagenome | isolation source: soil
CGCCATCGCCACACGCTATGACAAAACCGCCAGAAATTTCCTGGCCGCAATCCTGCTCGCAGCAGCTATCATTTGGCTTAATTGAGGACACGCCCTAGTTCACGTCCTTGGTCATCTCGCGCAGCTTGAATTTCTGGATCTTGCCGGTCGAGGTCTTGGGCAGGTCGACGAACGCCACATAGCGCGGGCATTTGTAGCGCGCGAGATTGGCGCGGCAATATTCGATCAGCTCGTCCGCGGTGACATGTTCAAAGCCCGCCTTGCGCTCCACGAAGGCACAAGGCGTCTCGCCCCATTTTTCGTCTTCCTTGGCGACCACCGCGACGAACATCACCGCGGGATGCTTGTTCAGCGTATCCTCGACCTCGATGGACGAGATGTTCTCGCCGCCCGAGATGATGATGTCCTTGGAGCGATCCTTCAGCTGGATATAGCCGTCGGGATAGAGGACGCCGAGATCGCCCGAATGAAACCAGCCGCCTTCGAACGCCTCCTTCGTTGCGGGCGGATTCTTGAGATAGCCCTTCATCACCACATTGCCGCGGAACATCACCTCGCCGATCGTGGTGCCGTCGGCGGGTACCGGCTCCATCGTCTCGGGATCCAGCACCGTCAGCGCATCGAGCGCGTGATAGCGCACGCCCTGGCGCGCCTTCTTGGCCGCGCGTGGGCCCGGCTCCAGGTGCTCCCAGGCGTCGCTCCATTCGTTGACCACGGCCGGGCCATAGGTCTCGGTCAGGCCGTAGACATGCGTCACGTTGAATCCCGCGTCGCTCATCGCGGCCAGCACCGATTCCGGCGGCGGCGCGGCGGCGGTGATGAACTCGACGCGATGCGGCAGCGGCCGCCGCTCCTCCGGCTTGGCATTGATGAAGGTCGACATCACGATGGGCGCGCCGCACAGATGCGTGACCTTGTGCTCGGCGATGGCCTCGAACATCGCCTTGGCGCGCACCCAGCGCAGGCAGACATGCGTCCCCGCCACGACCGACAGCGACCAGGGAAAGCACCAGCCGTTGCAGTGGAACATCGGCAGCGTCCACAGATAGATCGGATGGCGCGGCATCTGCGCCGCCAGCACATTGCCATAGCCCATCAGCGCCGCGCCGCGATGGTGGAACACGACGCCCTTGGGATTGCCCGTCGTGCCCGAGGTGTAGTTGAGCGAGATCGCGTCCCATTCGTCGGCCGGATGGATCCAGGCGAATTCCGGATCGCCGCTCTCCAGGAACGCCTCGTAATCGATATTGCCCAGCCGTTCGCCGCTCTGCGGAAACTCCGGGTCGTCGTAGTCGATGACGATGGGCCGCACCTTGGCGAGTCTCAGCGTCTCCTGCATCACGCCGGAAAATTCGCGGTCGGTGATGAGATATTTGGCCTCGCCGTGATCCAGGATGAAGGCGAGCGCGGCCGCATCCAATCGTGTGTTCAGCGCGTTCAGCACGCCCGAGGCCATCGCGACGCCGTAATGCGCCTCCAGCATCGGCGGCGTGTTGGCCAGCATCACCGCGACCGTGTCGCCCTTGCGGATGCCCGCCTTGCTCAGCGCCGAGGCCAGGCGGCGCGACCGTGCGTAGTACTGCGCATACGTGAAACGCTGTCCGCCATGGATGATGGCGGTGCGGTCGGGGAATACGCTGGCGGCGCGCTCAAGGTAAGTCAGCGGCGTCAGCGCCTGGAAATTGGCCGGATTGCGCTCCAGGTCGGCGTCGTATTTGTTGCCGCGCAGCCGCGGCATCATGCGGGGCATCGCCCGCATCACGCCTTCCGCCGCCCGCCGCACCAGCGATTTGGGCCGCCGCCGCGCATCCGGCTTGGCCGCCGGCCGCGCCGGGACGCGCACCGGCTTGGCGACCGCCTTTTTCTTCGGCGCCTTGCGCACGCGCTTGCTCTTCGCCTTGGCCTTCGCGGGCTTGGATGCTTTTTTCTTCTTTTTCGGCTTGGCCATGAGGGTTCGGGGGCAGGCGGTTTCGGGCAACCGAAACGCTAAAGAAGGACGCATTAACCAGCAAGCGCCCGCCATGGACGGGGCCCATCGCCATTGCTAGGAAAGCGCGCGCCAAGGAAAAATCGATGCCCGATCAGGTTCAAGCCGTGCCGCGAGGCGGCCCGCTTCGCCGCCTCTATGCCTGGATGATGAGGAACGCCCAGGGCCGCCATGCCTGGGCCGGCCTGGCCGCGTTCGCCTTCGCAGAAGCGTCATTTTTCCCCATCCCGGCCGACGTGATGCTGGTGCCGATGGTGCTGGCGAACCGCAACCGCGCCTTTGCCCTGGCGGCCTGGTGCACGCTGTTCTCGGTGCTCGGCGGCGCGCTGGGCTATCTGATCGGCGCGGTGTTCTGGGACACGGCCGGGCTCTGGATCATCCACGCGCTGCATATCCCGCTGGAGAAAGTCGATGCGCTGCGGCAGGAATACAGCACGCACGCCTATATGATCATGGTCCAGGGCCTGACCCCGATCCCTTACAAGCTGGTGACGATTTCGGCCGGCCTCGCCAGCGTGCCCTTCGCGCAGTTCATGCTGTTTTCGCTGATCACCCGCGGCGTGCGCTACAACCTCGTGGCCGCACTGTTCTATTTCTTCGGCCCATCGGTGCAGGCGCTGATCGAGAAATATATGGCCCTCGCGCTGACCGGCTTCCTGCTGCTGGTCGTGCTCGGATTTGTCGCAGTGAGATACATATTTTGACCGCAAAGGCGGCGTAGGGCGGCCGCGCCAATCGAAGAATCCTCATGCGCAGACAAATCCTCGCCCTCGGCGCCATCCTGTTTTCGACGTCGCTCTACATCATGGGCAACGGGCTCATCGGCGTGCTCATCCCGGTGCGGGCGCATCTGGAAGGCTTCTCCAATCTTGCCCTGGGCGTCATCGGTTCGTTCTATTTCGCGGGCTTCGTGCTCGGCTGCTATGCCGGGCCGCGTCTCCTCGCCCGTGTCGGCCACAGCCGCACCTTCGGCATCGGCGCGGGGATTTCGGCGGCGACGATCCTGCTGCAGTCCATGTTCGTGTCGGAGCCGGTCTGGATCCTGATGCGCGGCGCCTTCGGCGTGGCGGCGGCCTGCATCTACATGGTGATCGAGAGCTGGCTCAACGACCAGGCAACCAACGAGAATCGCGGACGCGTCTTCTCGCTGTATCTGACGGTCAATTTCTCCAGCATCATCGTCGGCCAGATGCTGTTCGGCACCGGCCGGCCGACCAGCTATGTGCTGTTCAGCACGGCGGCGATCTTCTACGCGCTGAGCCTCATTCCGATGGGCCTGACGCGCCTGCCGCAGCCGCAGGCCGCGCACGTTCCGGTGCTGCGGCCGCTGCGCCTCTACGGCATCGCGCCGGTCGGCGTCATGGGCTGCATCGCGGTCGGCTTCGCCAACAGCGCGGTGTGGACGCTGGCGCCGGTCTATGCCCAGGCGCATGGCCTGAACAAGGGCTGGATCGCGGTGTTCATGAGCGTCTTCACCTTCGGCGGCGCCATCGTGCAGCTGCCGCTGGGGCGCCTCTCCGACCGCATGGACCGGCGCTACATCATCGCCTTTGTCTGCGTCGCCGCGGCGGGCATCGCCATCGCGCTCGCCACTTTCGGCGGGGCGCATCGCTGGACGGTGCTGCCGCTGATCGGCTGTTTCGGCATGGTGGCGCTGCCGCTCTACGGCCTTTCGGTCGCCCATTCCAACGATCGCATCCCGAGGAGCGAGTTCGTCGAGACCTCGGCGACGCTGCTGCTGATCAACTCGCTGGCCTCCGTGCTGGGGCCGACCGTGGCGGCGCTGGCCATGGGCCGCTTCGGCACGCAGGCCTTATTTTTCTATACGGCGACGATCCATGTCGCGATGGCGGTGTTCGCCATCGCGCGCATCGCCGTGCGCGACGCGCCCAGCGCGTTGCATCACGCCCGCTACGAAGCGCAGCCGCAGCAGGGCACGCCGGCTTCCGCCGAACTCGACCCGCGCGCCGGCGAGGAACGCCCCGCGGCTTAGCCCGGGCTGTCGTCTTCGCTGGGGAATTCGAGTGGATCTGGCGCCGGCGCCGGCTGGGTGCCGGTGGTTTCCGAAACCGGCTTGATGGTCTCGCCCTTCTTCTCGGCGCGCTTGATGGCGCGGTCGCGCTTGGCGCCGGCGCGGGTTACCGCAAGGTCGAGCTCGAGCTGCGAGCACAGGCCCAGCGTCACCGGATCGACCGCCTTGATGTTGGTCGCGTTCCAGTGGCTGCGCTCGCGGATCTTCTGGATCGTCGCCTTGGTGGTGCCGATCAGGCGGATGATGTCGGCGTCGGCGAATTCGGGATGGTTGCGCAGGATCCAGTACACCGCGTCCGGCTTGTCCTGGCGCTTGGAGACCGGCGTATAACGCGGCGCCTTCTTCTGCTTGACCGACGGCATCTTGTGCTTGGGCGCGGCCATCTTCAGGCGCACCTTCGGGTTCTTCTCGGCCTCTTCGATGGCCTCGCGGGTCAGCTGGCCGGACGACACCGGGTCCTGGCCCTTGATGCCCTTGGCCACGTCCTCGTCGGCGATGCCCTTCACTTCCAGGGGATGCAGGCCGCAGAAATCGGCGATCTGCTCGAAGGTGAGCGAGGAATTGTCGACCAGCCACACGGCGGTCGCCTTGGGCATCAGCGGTTTGTTCTCGACGGCCATAAATCTCTCCCTATGCCGGGGGCCCGTTCACCGGACCCACCGACCTCGCTAAGCGCCAAGCTTTTCGAGGAATGGCAGGGGTTTTAGCGGGTTGGTGTGCGAAGGGGAAGGATTATTTGCCGGGCTGACGCGACCCCGGGCGGGGGCCAAACGGCGGATTAGCGGCGTTCCGTTGCCCGCCGTTCCGCCAAAAGCGCGACCGCGCGAGCGAGGTTCCGCACGGCTATGCCGTGATAGTACGGAGCGTTGTCAGCGCGCCATTCCGTCGGTGCCTCACGGAAGGCGGCGACGGCCTCCTCCAGCCGTTGCGTCCCGCTCTCGCGCGTGCCGAGGGTTTGAAGCGCGGTCCCCAAATTGTTCTGGGTCATGGCCCAGTCGAGTGGCACGCGCTCCCGGGTGTGTTCCGTGAGTGCCTCGCGATAGGCGGCGACGGCCTCCTCCAGCCGTTCCGTCCCGCTCTCGCGCTCGCCGAGGGTCCAGAGCGCGTTCCCTAGATTGTTTTGGGTCATGGCCCAGCCGAGTGGCACGCGCCCCCGGGTGTATTCCGTGAGTGCCTCGCGATAGGCGGCGACGGCCTCCTCCAGCCGTTTCGTCCCGCTCTCGCGCTCGCCGAGGGTCCAGAGCGCGTTCCCTAGATTGTTTTGGGTCATGGCCCAGTCGAGCGGCACACGGGCGCGGGTACGTTCGGTGAGGGCCTCGCGATAGGCGGCGACGGACTCCTCCAGCCGCTTCGTCCCGCTCTCGCGCGTGCCGAGGGTTTGAAGCGCGCACCCTAGATTGTTCTGGGCCGTGGCCCATCGGAGCGGCTCAAGCGCGCGAGTGCATTCCGTGAGGGCTTCGCGATAGGCGGTGACGGCCTCCTCCAACCGTTCCTTCCCGCTCTCGCGCTCGCCGAGAATCGCAAGCGCGGCCCCCAGATTGATCTGGGTCGCGGCCCAGTCGAGCGGCGTGCGCGCGGAGGTGTACTCCGTGAGGGCCTCGTGAAAGGCGGCGACGGCCTCCTCCAGCCGTTCCGTGCCGCTCTCGCGCTCGCCGAGGGTTCGAAGCGCGCACCCCAGATTGTTCTGAGTTGCGGCCCAAGCGAGCGGCACGCGCGCCCGGGTGTATTCCGTGAGGGCCTCGCGATAGGCGGTGATGGCCTCCTCCACCCGTCCAGTCCCGCTCTCGCGATCGCCGAGGGCTCGAAGCGCGTTCCCCAGATTGGTCTGGGTGATGGCCCAGTCGAGCGGCACACGGGTGCGAGTGTTTTCCGTGAGTGCCTCGTGATAGACGGCAACGGCCTCCTCCAGCCGTTTCTTTCCGCTCTCGCGCTCGCCGAGGGTTGCAAGCACGACTCCGTGCAGAATACGCCAATCCCCCAGGGATTTCGGCCCGTTCACGCGCGCAAGTGCCGCGTCGGCGACGGCAATTGCGACTTCCAGCGAAAAATTGACGCCGCGCTGTGAGCCTTCGTCGTAGAACTGGGCGAAGCGGTCTCGAAGAGCAGCGAGCACCGAATCCCCGTCCACTTCCATGTCGGCGATTGCCGCAATGCGGTCGGCCACACCCGGTGCGTTGCGCAGCAGGATCTCCTGCTCGATTCCTGATTCCTGCAACCGCACGAGCCCGCGGATCGTGTTTTCGCGATGCTCCCGGTCGCGCAAACGAAGTTCGGCCATCGCGGCGTCGATTTCCCGGAGGCTTTGATCGATGGCACCGATCTTTGTCTGCTCGGCCACGCGGCGAAGGACGGCATCGATGAAATCTCCGACATTGCTGCCGCGCTCGCCGCGCGCAATGGCGTCGAGCGCAATATTGACTGCGTTTTCAAGCTCCCTGGCCGCCTGATCGAAGTCCAACACCTCTTGAGGCTTCAGGCGGCGTGCCAGCGCCAGGATCGTTCCACGTTCCAGGCCCCGTCTCTCGGCGTCCTGCACGAACTTTGCATCCAGGCCGGCAAGAACCTGCTCCGCGACCGCTTTGGGCAGGTTGCCGATCTTAGCTTCGATGCGTTGATTGCCGGCAAGCAGCGCCTCAAATGCGTGCGACTGGAGCTCCGGGAAGTGGCGCACAATATCGAAGGTGTAGCCGATGACGTCGCCGAACAACTCGCGAGCCACAGCATTGTCCGGGGTGTCGGCGAAGATCGCACCGCCGTTCAGCGGTACGGCCCTGTCGAGATAAAAAGTGATGATCCGCTCGCGATCCAGCCCAAGACGAACCATCTCCGGGCCAGTGGGCACAATCTGTGGGACAATGCGCTGGACGATCGGCAGGGCTTGTTCCCGTCGCGCCGCGGCGCCGGGACCGCGTGCGTCGACCCAGATTTCGGACTCCTTGGCGACGCGGGTCGCCATCCGGCCGATGATGCTCTCGACCTGCTGCGCGCGTTCCTGGCCAAGTCCCGCGATCAGCGAGGCGGCGCTCAGCGCGGTCTCCACGGCGGCCAGCGGATTCGCAGCCTTGGCAGCAACGCTGCCGACCACCAGCGTGGACGCCGTTAGAGTCCGGCACAGCTCCAAAGCATTTTCGCGGCTTATCGGCACCAATCCAGCCCTTCGCCAATGAAGGCCAAGACTAGCAGAAGGTAGGGTGTTCTACATCGCCAACAATATCTTCCCGATATGCTCGCTCCCCGCCATCCGCTTGTGCGCGGCGCCGGCTTCGGCCAGCGGATACACCCGGTCCACCACCGGCTTGACCTTTCCCGCCTCGATCAGCGGCCAGACTTCGCGCAGCAGGGCGTCGCGGATCGCGCCTTTTTCGTCGTTGCTGCGGGCGCGCAGCGTCGTTGCGAGCAACGACAACCGTTTCATCAGCAGCGGTCCGAAATTCACATTCGCCTGCATGCCGCTCTGGTACGCGATGTTGATGATGCGGCCCCACAGTGCGGCGGCGCTCATGTTGCGCTGGATGTAGTCGCCGCCGACCATATCGAGGATCACGTCGATACCCTTGCCGCCGGTCTGCGCCTTCACCACCTCGACGAAATCCGCTTCGCGATAGTTGATCGCGTGCGCCGCGCCCAGCGCGGCGATGGCAGCGCACTTGTCCGCGCTCCCCGCGGTCGTGAACACCTTGTGCCCGCGCGCCGCGCAGAGCTGGATCGCCGCCGTGCCGATGCCGCTGGAGCCACCATGGATCAGCACGCTCTCGCCGGGTTTCAGCCGCGCACTGTCCATCAGATTGGTCCACACCGTGAAATGCACTTCGGGCAGCGCCGCCGCGTCCACCAGGCTGACGCCCCTGGGCACCGGCAGCACCAGTTTCTCCGACACGGCGACATATTCGGCATAGCCGCCGCCGCCCAGCAGGGCGCAGACTTTGTCGCCCACCTTGAACCCCGCGACCCCGGCGCCGACCGCCTCGACCGTGCCCGAGCATTCCATGCCCAGCGTCGCGGGCGCGCCCGGCGGCGGCGGGTAGCCGCCCATCGCTTGTGCCAGATCGGCGCGATTGAGCCCGGCGGCCGCGATTTTGATCAGCACCTCGCCCGCCCCCGGCGCCGGCTTGGCGATGTCGGCGACGGCGAGCGCATAGCCCGGACCGGGGTTCTGGACTTCGATGGCTCTCATGACGCCTCGCTGCGCTTGCGGTTATAGTCTGCGCCAGAAGATAGCAGGCGAAAGAGCCTTACGCGAAAATGCCGATCGACCCCGAAGAATTGCAGCCGCGCAAGAAGCAGCCCGACATCGTCCTGGGCGAGGACATCGGGGCGATGTCGGCGCACGAACTGGAAAAGCGCATCGCCGCGCTGGAGGCGGAGATCGCGCGCTGCCGCGACGCGATCACGGCGCGCAACGCGACGAAGTCCGCCGCCGATGCGTTCTTTAAGCGTTAATGGCGCGTGCGAGTTCCGCACCTCGCGCGCATAAAGATTAATATGCACAGTCAAACGTGGCGCGCCCGCAACCATTCATTTGGTTTATGCGAACCATGAACGCGAATCCGTCTTGCGCGAGGCGCGCGAGTTGATAGTTTTCGTCGCGCATGAGGGCGGACAGCGGCGAATGAACACCAGCACGGCCGACGACGACACGATCCGCGACATCACCATTCAAAGCTTCACCGGTTCGGCGCTGTTCGAGCGCACCTTCGACGAAGGCATGTCGCTGGTCGAGGAGACCGCGAAATATCTCGACGGCCGCGGCCGCCAGGAATCCAAGGACCTGCCGCGCAAGGCGGCGCTGCTCTATGCCGGCGAAAGCATGCGCGTCACCACGCGCCTGATGCAGGCGGCAAGCTGGCTCCTGGTGCAGCGCGCCGTGCATGACGGCGACATGGAGGCGGAGGACGCCCATAGCGAGCGCTACCGTCTGGGCTCCAAGGAAATCTGCCTCGGCGGCAACGGCGTCGGGATCGAGCTTCTGCCCGCCACGCTGCGCGACCTGCTCACCCGCAGCGACAATCTCTACCGCCGCATCGCGCGGCTGGACGATGTGCTGTTCGCCGGCGGCCTGAAGGGCCAGTCGGGCGTGCAGGCACAGTTGGGCCGTCTGGAAAAAGCCTTCGGCGGCGAGCCCTGAACGGGCCGCCGGCCGGCGCATTCGCTTTTCGATTTACTTGGTCGCGGCCTTGGCTTCGGGGCCGGCGTTCAGCATGCCCGCGAACTTCTTGTTGAAGCGCGTCAGGCGGCCGCCGCGGTCCATCAGCTGCTGCTGGCCGCCGGTCCAGGCCGGGTGCGTGGTCGGGTCGATGTCCAGCGTCAACTGCTGGCCGGAAGTGCCCCAGGTCGTGCGGGTCTTGTAGGTCGTGCCGTCGTTGAGACGGACTTCGACAAAATGATAGTTGGGGTGGATACCCTTTTTCATGGCCCTGGACCTGACGATTTGAAGCCGCGCCTTATAGGGGGTCGGGCCCGCCGCCGCAAGCGCGGCGTCCGCCCGTGACAAGGCGCGCGCCCGCCCGCCCTTAAGGTTGCCGCCCGCACGTCCTATATACTGGGGGAAACGGGGCAAACCGGGCAGGGAACGTGTCGCAGACCGGGGAAGAATACGCCGAACAGCTGCAATTCGTGGCCGCCGCCCGGCCCAAGGCCCGCTCGCTGCGGCCCCTGCGGCAGCTGCTGCCGTTCCTGGTTCCCTACCGGATGGCCATCGCCGTCGCCGTCGTGGCGCTGATCTGTTCCTCGACCGCCAGCCTGATGATTCCGCCCGCCCTGGGCCAGCTGGTCCAGCACGGCTTCAGCGAGGCCCTGGCGGCCAAGATCGACCAGTATTTCTTCCCCCTGATCGGCATCGCCTTCGCGCTCGCCATCGCCACCGCCATCCGCTTCTACTTCGTGACCTGGCTGGGCGAGCGCGTCATCGCCGACATCCGCACGGCGGTGTACGGCCATGTCATCGGCCTGACGCCGGCCTTCTTCGAGGTCACCCGCACCGGCGAGGTGCTGTCGCGCCTGACCGCCGACACCACGCTGATCCAGACCGTGGTCGGCTCGTCGGCCTCGGTCGCGGCGCGCAATCTCGTCATGCTGGTCGGCGCGCTCATATTGCTGTTCATCACCAGCGTGAAGCTGACCGGCCTCGTCATGGGCATCGTCGTGCTGGTGCTGCTGCCGCTGGTCCTGTTCGGCCGCTGGGTGCGCAGCCTCAGCCGCAAGAGCCAGGACCGCATCGCCGACACCAGCGCCCGCGCCAGCGAGACGCTGAACGCGGTGCAGACCGTCCAGGCGTTCACGCGCGAGGATACCGAGCGCAAATTGTTCGGCGCCGCGGTGGAGGGCTCCTTCGTCGTCGCGATCCAGCGCACCCGCGCCCGCGCCGTGATGACCGCGGTGGTCATGGCGGCGGTGACGGCCTGCATCGTCGGCGTCTTCTGGGTCGGCGCGCATGATGTCGTCGCCCACCGCATGACCGTCGGCCTTCTCACCCAGTTCGCCGGCTACGCCATGATCTTCGTCACCGGCATGGGTTCGATGAGCGAGACCTGGGGCGACCTGCAGCGCGCCGCCGGCGCCTCGGAGCGGCTGATGGAACTGCTCCACGTTGCGCCGGAGGTGTCGGCGCCGCTCCATCCGCTTCCCATTCCGCGCCCCGCCAAGGGCGCCGTGTCGTTCCGCGGCGTGTCGTTCCAATATCCCTCGCGGCCCAATTTCAAGGCGCTCAACGCTTTCACGCTCGACATCGCGCCCGGCGAAGCCGTCGCGCTGGTCGGCCCGTCCGGCGCCGGAAAATCGACGGTGTTCCAGCTTTTGCTGCGCTTCTTCGCGCCGCAGGACGGCACCATCACCTTCGACGGCATCGACATTGCCGACGTCGATCCGACCGATCTGCGCGCCAACATCGCCGTCGTGGCGCAGGACAGCGTGATCTTCTCCGGCACGCTGGCCGACAACATCCGCTATGGCCGCCCCGACGCCAGCGACGCCGACGTCCGCCGCGCCGCCGAAGCCGCCGCCGCTGCCGAGTTCATCGAGCGCCTGCCGAACGGCTTCGAGACGCAGGTCGGCGAGCGCGGCGTGACGCTGTCCGGCGGCCAGCGCCAGCGCATCGCCATCGCCCGCGCCATCCTGCGCGACGCGCCGCTGCTGCTGCTCGATGAAGCGACCAGTGCGCTGGATGCGGAGAACGAAAGGCTGGTGCAGATCGGCCTGGAGAATCTGATGGCCGGCCGCACCACCATCGTCATCGCCCACCGCCTCGCCACCATCCAGCGCCTCAAGCGCATCGTGGTGATGGACCAGGGCCGCGTCGTGGGCGAGGGCAGCCACGCCGAGCTCGTCGCCCATGGCGGTCTCTACGCGCGCCTCGCCGACCTGCAGTTCAGCAGCGCGCTCGCCCTGGCAAGCTGACCATGCGCCCCGCCGCTCGCGCTGCCGTCACTGCCGGAGCGATGGTCGTCGTGGCCGCGCTGGCGCTGACCTTCCGCTCGCTCAACGCCTTCGGCGTCTTCACCGACGTCGTGCCGGGCTTCGCCGGCACCTGCAGCGCCGTCACCGGCGTGATCGGCCCCGAGGACATTGCCATCGACGAGAAATCCGGCGTCGCCTTCATTTCCGCGCTCGACCGCCGCGCCAAGGCGCGTGGCAAGCCCAATGCGCAGGACGGCTTGTACGTCCTGCCGCTGAAAGGCCCCGTGCACTTGACGAAGCTCGCCGGCACGCCGTCGGACTTTCATCCCCATGGCATCAGCTTGGTGCGCACGCCCGACGGCGGCCTGACGCTGATGGCGATCAACCACCGCAGCGACGGCGCGCACAGCATCGACATGTTCGACGTGACGGTGACGGACGGCGCCGTGAAGCTGGCCGAAACCGGCAGTATCCAGAGCGGCGAGTTCATCAGCCCCAACGCCATCGCGGCGCTCGACCGCGGCCGCTTCTACGTCACCAACGACCACGCCAGCCGCACGGCGTTCGGCCGCACGCTGGACGACGATCTCGTCCTGACCCGCGCCAATGTCCTGTATTTCGACGGCATGGTGTTCCGCGTCGCCGCGGCCGGCCTCGCCTTCCCCAGCGGCGCTGCGCTCTCCGCCGATGGCAAATATTTGTACATCACCGAATCCTACAACCGCCGCCTGACGACCTATGAGCGCCAGCCGCTTTCCGGAACGCTGGAGGCGGTGAACACGCTGGCCATCCCGTCCAATCTCGACAATGTCCGCTTCGACGCGGCCGGCAATCTGTGGATCGGCACCCATCCCAAGGCCTTCGCCATGGCGACGTATCGCAGCGACGGCTCAAAGCCCGCGCCGTCGGAGGTTTTCAAGGTCACGCTATCGAACGGCATCCCGCAGGCCGCGACGGCCGTCTACACCAATCTCGGCAGCGAGATCGGCGCCTCCAGCGTCGCCGCCGTCACCGGCCACCGCCTGCTGATCGGCTCGCCCTACGACAATCACATCCTCGACTGCACGATGGATCATTGAGGCATGACGGCGCCGGCCAAGGAAATCATTGTTCTGGGCGGTCCAAACGGGGCAGGAAAAACAACGACCGCCAAGGCTCTATTGCCTGGCAAGATCGGCTTCGGCGAATTCGTTAACGCCGATGAAATTGCCCGCGCCCTCGCTCCGGATGACGTCGAGTCGGCTGCCATCTCGGCGGGACGCATGATGATTGAGCGCATGAACACCTTGCTCGCGCAGGACAGGTCATTTGCATTTGAGACCACCTGCTCGGGACGCGGGCACATCGCGTTCCTGAAGCGTGCGAAACAGCAAGGGTGGCGGACTTTTCTGCTTTTTGTTTGGCTATCCTCGCCGGAATTGGCGATCGACCGTGTGGCATTGCGAGTCGGGCGGGGAGGGCACCACATTCCCCGGGAACTGATTGTACGGCGCTACTGGAAAGGGTTGGCAAATCTTCGCGAGGGTTATCTATCGGTGGCCGATGCTGCGGCGGTCTATGACAATTCGGCTGGAGAGGGTAAGCTGGTTGCTGAGAAGACCTCTGAGGGCATGATCGTGCATGACCCGCAAGTCTGGACGAGAATCCAAACGGTCGCACCATGAGTGTCCAGAGATCCAAGAAAATCCTGGCAGCGTTTGGCGAAGCCATCGCGGAAGGTAGCCGCTGGCCTCGTTTGCTCAAGGCGCTTGGCCTTGAGGAGGTCGAGGGATGGCCGGGGCCGCGCCCAATTAACGATGCGCTGGAAGCACATGGTTTTCGACCCGCCATCGACGAAGCCGAAGCGTTGCGGAAGATGCTCGGCGATTATCCAGACGCCTGGTGGTTCGCCATCGCGCGGGAAACCACCGGCCGGCCAGACGCCACGGTCCAGCAAGTGGTCGATGCGTTGAACACCCGGACTTCGGCGCACGCCGCGCAGTAAAACAAAAAAGGCGCCGGTTGCTAGCGACAGCGTAGCAACGGCGCCTTTTTCATGCCCTTGAATTTTCTCGCGCCGCCTACGCCGCCACGATTTCCTCGCCGACCGGATCGCGCAGCACATAGCCGCGGCCCCAGACGGTCTCGATGTAGTTGTCGCCATTGGTCGCCGCCGCCAGCTTCTTGCGCAGCTTGCAGATGAAGACGTCGATGATCTTCAGCTCCGGCTCGTCCATCCCGCCGTACAGGTGGTTGAGGAACATTTCCTTGGTCAGCGTCGTGCCCTTGCGCAGCGAGAGCAGCTCCAGCATCTGATATTCCTTGCCGGTCAGGTGCACGCGGCTGCCGTCGACTTCGACCGTCTTGGCGTCGAGGTTGACGATCAGCTTGCCGGTGGTGATGACCGACTGGCTGTGCCCCTTGGAGCGGCGGACCACGGCCTGGATGCGGGCGACCAGCTCGTCCTTGTGGAACGGCTTGGTCATGTAATCGTCGGCGCCGAAGCCGAGCGCCTTGACCTTGGCCTCGACGATGGCATTGCCGGAGAGAATGAGGACCGGCGTCTGCACCTTGGCGACGCGCAGGGCTTTGAGGACCTCAAAGCCGCTCATGTCGGGCAGCTGCAGGTCGAGCACGATGATGTCGTAGTCGTAGAGCTTGCCGAGGTCGATTCCCTCTTCGCCCAAATCCGTGGTGTAGACGTTGAGGCCTTCGCTGCGGAGCATCAGCTCGATGCTGCGCGCCATGGCGCTGTCGTCTTCGATCAGGAGTACGCGCATATCGGTGAATCCCTCTTAGGCCAGTCGTTCAACTTCATGACCCTATGCTTAACTGGTTAAGAACCCGTTGCATTGATTAATGACAACGAACCTGGCCTTAAAAAATCGTTCGCGGGATAGGTATATCCCCTTGATTCGCTTTGTTAAGTTTACCGCCACTTAAAACCTTCTGGGCAATACTCACAGGACAGCGGCGGGCAGAAAGCGCGTCGAAAAGGGTCCCATGCACGCTTTGCTCAAGGAAATCGCCGATATCCCCGCCGTCCGCCGCTTTGGCCGGGTGGCCCGGCTCGAGGGCCTGCTGGTCGAGGTCACCGGCGCCGCCGGGGCCATCAGCCTGGGCGGGCAGGTGCGGCTAAGTACCGGATCGGGCAAGACAATTTCATCCGAAGTGGTGGGATTCCGGGATGGCCGCGCCCTCGTCATGCCGCTCGGAAATCTCGACGGAATGACGCTCGGCGCCCGCGCCGATTTCGATGATTCGCCGGCGGTGATCTTTCCGTCCTCGGCCTGGCTTGGCCGCGTGATCGACGGCTTCGGCAACCCGGCCGACGGCAAGGGCCCGTTGCCGAACGGCGCCGAGCCCTATCCTTTGAAGGCCAGTCCGCCGCCCGCCGCATCGCGCGCGCGCGTCGGCGGCAAGCTGGATCTCGGCGTGCGCGCGCTGAACGCCTTTGCGACGTGCTGCAAGGGCCAGCGCATGGGCATCTTCTCCGGCTCCGGCGTCGGCAAATCGACGCTGCTGTCGATGCTGGCGCGCAATTCCGATGCCGACGCCATCGTCATCGCGCTGGTCGGCGAGCGCGGCCGTGAGGTGAAGGAGTTCGTCGAGGACGACCTCGGCGAAGAGGGCCTGGCGCGCGCCGTCGTCGTCGCCGCCACCTCGGACGAGCCGCCGCTGGTGCGCCGCCAGGCGGCCTATGTCGCCATGGCGGTCGCCGAGCAGTTGCGCGACCAGGGCCTGCACGTCCTGCTGCTGATGGATTCGGTGACCCGCTTCGCCATGGCGCAGCGCGAGATCGGTCTGTCCGCCGGCGAGCCGCCCGCTTCGAAAGGCTACACCCCGACCGTGTTCTCCGAGCTGCCGCGCCTGTTGGAACGCGCCGGCCCGGGTTTCGTGGACGGCCAGGGTTCCATCACCGGCCTCTTCACTGTCCTGGTCGAGGGCGACGATCATAATGAGCCAGTCGCCGACGCCGTGCGCGGCATCCTGGACGGCCATATTGTCCTGGAACGAAACATCGCCGAGCGCGGCCGCTTCCCCGCGATCAACGTTCTTAAGTCTGTTTCGCGCTCCATGCCGGGCTGCAATACGCCGGAAGAACAAGCGGTTGTCGCCCGCGCCCGCGGCCCGATGGCGGTCTATGACGACATGGCCGAGCTGATCCGGCTGGGCGCCTACAAGGCTGGCACGAATGCTGAAGTGGACATGGCTGTAAAGGTTTACCCGCAGCTCGAAGCCTTCCTGTCGCAGAAGAAGGATGAGCGGTCGGCGTTTACCGAATGCTATGCCGCCCTTGAGAAGATCATGGGCAGCGCACCGGGGAAAGGTAACGGCTCATGAAGCGTGGGGATACGTTGATCCGTTTGCGTCGCTTTCGCGTCGACGAGATGAAGCGCCGCATGGCGACGCTCGACGGCATGAAGGCCGACGCCGAACGCAAGCTTTCGGACCTGGAAGACAGCGTGGCACGCGAGCGCCAGCGCGCCGGCGATTCCGACATCGGCCGCCTGGCCTTCCCGTCCTTCCTGCGCTCGATCGAAACGCGCCGCGAGAACCTGCGCGCCACGCTCAAGGAAATCGAGCGCGAGCGCGTCACCGCCCAGGCCGATCTCAACGTCGCGTTCCAGGACCTGAAGAGCCTGGAATTCGCCACCGAGCAGCAGGCCAAGCGCGTCGCCGAGATCGAATCGCGCCGCAGCCAGTCGCGCCTCGACGAGATGGCGCTGGTCCGTCATTTGAGAAAGCACGCGCTGCGCGGAGCTTGAGCTGGAGTTGAATCTCATTCATCACCATGGCCGCCCTTGAGGCGGCCACCCAGTGGCGCGGGTCTGCGCGCCTAAAGGGTCTTGCGTGCGGCGCGTGCGCGCCGGGTGGCCGGGCCTCTTAGCGACAGCGTAAGAAGGCCCGGCCATGGTGAGTGGGGATAACTTAAACCAAATCGCATCTAAAGCTCGGGTCCCGGAGCGCGTTTCTTCGGGTCGCTCGGGCTCATGATCCCCACATGATTGCCGTCGGGGTCGGCGATGGTGGCATAGCGCGCGCCCCAAAACGCGTCCCAGGGCGGCGAGAGGCCACCATGCCCGGCGGCAGTCATCTTGGCATAGAGCCGGTCCACCGCGGCGCGTGTCGCCACCGAAAAGCCGATCGACACATTGCCGCCGCCGCGATTGCGCCGATAGCCCTTGTTGTAGACCCGCGCGAGCCTGGGGCTGTTGAGGCTGAGCTCGATGCCGCCCGGCATCGCCGCCCGCACGTGATGCGCCCCGCTCTTGGTCCGCCAGATCGCGGCGCCCGGGATCTTGGCGCCCAACAGGCGATAGAACGCGATGGACGCGTCCATGTCCCCGCATACCAGATCGATTTGATCGAGCGTCAGTGCCATCTTGTCCTCCTCGCCCGCCACGGCAGCCGCATTGTACACTTTCCGCGCTGATTCGCTTGCGGGCCGCGCCGATGTCCTTCTCCGAATATATCTCGCCGCTGGTCGGCCGCCTGATCCTGGCCTGGTTTTTCCTCAGCGAGGCGATGGCCTATGCCGGCCAGTGGGACGGTACGATCCAGCTCATGGCGCTGAAGAACATCCCGGCCCAGCCCTTGCTGCTGGCGCTGGCGCTGATCGTGATGTTCTTAGGGGGCCTGTCGCTGGTCTTCGGTTTTCAGACGCGCTACGGCGCCGTGCTGCTGTTCGGCTATACGATCATCGTGTCCGTGGCGATGCATGATTTCTGGCTGATCAACAACGCCATCGACCGCGCCTCGGACTACGAGATCTTCGCGCGCAACATGGCGATCGCCGGCGGCTTGCTGCTGCTGGTCGGCATGGGGCCGGGCCCTGTCGCCATCGACAGCGTCAAGCCGAAAAAGCGCTAAAGCGCAATCGGGCGAAGCTCTTCGCTTCGCCCGTAAATTGCGCGCCAATCAAATATCCTCACCAGCCGCCGCCCCCACCGCCGCCGCCCCCGCCGCCGGAGAATCCGCCGCCGCCTCCGCCGCCGCTGCCCGATCCCGGTGCCGCCGAGGCCGACGCTGCCGCGCCGCCGAGCGCCATGCCAAGGCCCGCGGCGAATTCGGGCGTGCCGATCGAGCCGAAGCTCTCGCCCTGGTACCACATCGGCATATAGGCGTGGGACGCCGTGGCGGCGCTGCCGCCCTCGGCACCCGCGACGGCGGTCTCGAATTTCCGGCTCCACTGCGTCTCGCAATCGAGCGCGATGGCGTAGGGCAGGAATTTTTCGAACAGCTCAGGTGTGACCTCGGGCGGGTTCAGCGTTTCCAGCCGCTGCCGTTCCGCCGTCTTCAAGAACAGCGCGAAGCCGTCGATCGCGTCGCGCAGCGCCCCGCCCGCCCGCGTCGGCGCGCGCAGCAGGTGGTAGAACGCCAGCGCGACGAAGCCCTCCAGCGCCAGGATGAAGATCGTCACCGGCTGGATCGCATCGTTGAGGAAAAACATCAGGCCGATCAGCGTCGCCACGAACGGCAAGGCGGTCAGCGTGCGCCACACGGCGCTCGCCAGGTTGACGGCGAAAGCGCCGTGGCCGATCAGCACGGTGCGCCACGCGCCGAACGCCATGTAACCGAACACCGCCGCCGCCACGCCGAACAACCCGCTCCACAGGAAGACCAGGAGGGCGCCGCCCAAATTGTGCGACAGCAGCGCGGCCGCGGCGCAGCTAAGCCCGATGATGCCCAGCCCCGGCCAGAACCAGCGCTGGTTGGTGTTGAAATAGACCCGCTCACATTCGTCGCTCAGGCCTTGTTTCAAGGCGCTGATGGCGGCGTTGATCTGGGCCGCGTTCTTTCGGGTCAATTCGATTTCGCTGTCCCAGCCGATCAGCGCCGCCGCAACCAGACTCTCGTTCGTGCTGAGCGGCGCCTTGGGATCGCCGGCGCGCTTGAGCGTATAGACCGGCCCCAGGAAATGTTTCGTCTCGGCGATGGTCACGACGCCCTTCACCGCCAGCCCGATCAGCGTCGCCGCGAACGCCTTGCGGTCGTAGCGCATGCGGTGGATGTAGCGCATCGCCGCCGGCGACAAATTCTGCGGCGGCGCGAACAGCGGAACGATCACCCCGCGCCGGGGATCGCGGCCGACCAGCCACCAGGCGATTCCGAAATACAGGCAGAGCAGGGCGAGGCCGGCCAGCGCCCCGGCGGCGCCTTCATTGTCGCGCAGGAAATAGTCGAGGCGGTCGGCGCGGTCCGGCGGCAGCACCGCGCCTTTGGCGAAGTCGACGGCGATGGTCAGGCCGGAATCGGGATCCAGTATTGCCGTCGTATCGAACGCGATGGTGTTGGCCGACAGGCGCCGGGCGCCGGCCGCCTTGCCGCGCTTGCCGAGCGGGCCCGTGTAATAGTCCCAATTCTCGATCCTGGCATTGTCCGGCAAGTGGATAACCGCGCCCGCATGGCGGATCTCGAAGCCCCAGCGATTGCCTGTCACGTTCCAATAAAGCTCGTCGCGTTTGGCGAAGAAGCCGATCTGCCGATCCGTCACATAGCGGATGTCGAAGGTGTGCAGGCCGTGGCTCAGCATCGCATCGGCATCGCCCATCTGCAGCCGCGTGCCGTTGTCCGTATAGAGCGTGCTGTAGGGCGTGTCGTGGCCGTCCAGGAGGACGCTGCGCACGTCGAAGCGCACATGCATGTCGCGGCCGCCGCGATAGATGGTGGGAAAGTCGCGATAGATGCCGTGCTCGATGGAATCGCCCTGCGCGTTGACCGTGATGGTCTCGCGCACCTGCATCGTCCCGTCGCGCGCGACCACGATGTCCTGCTGGAAATTGGTGATGCGCTCGATGCTGTCGTTGATGTCCGCCCGCGCCGGGACGACGAACAGCAAAAGCAGCAGAGACGCGACACGGAACCTACCAGCCGCCGCCACCGCCGCCGCCCCCGCCACCGCCGGAGAACCCGCCGCCGCCGCTGCCCGAACTCGATCCGGGCGCGGTCGAAGCCGAGGCTACCGCGCCGCCGATCGACGAGCCGATGGACGAGACGAAGCCGGCCGCTCCCAGGCTCCCGAAATTGCTGCCCGAATACCAAAACGGCGTATAGGCATAGGCAGACGTGCCGGCGCCGGCCGCGGCCGCCGCGGCTTCCGCCTCGAACTTCTTGCTCCACTGGTTCTCGCAGTCGAGCGCGATGGCGTAGGGCAGGAATTTCTCGAACAGCTCCGGCGTGACGTTCGGCGGATGCAGCATCTCCAGCCGGTCCTTCTCCGCCGTTTCCAGGAACAGCTTGAAGCCGTCGATCTGGTCCAGGACGCCCGCGCCCGCCGCCGTCGGCGCCTTCAACAGGTGATAGAAAACGTAAGCCATCACGCCGCTGGCCATCAGCGCCAGGCTCGCCCAGGGCGACAGCGAGACACCGAGCATGACGAAGCCGAAGGCGAGGCCCGCGGTGAACGGCACCGCGAACAGCGTCATGACCACGGCGGTGAAGATATTGCCGATGCGCGAGCCCGGCCCGACAAAGACGCTGACCCAGCTGTCATAGGCGCGGTGGATGAGGAATGCGGTGCCCGCCGACCAGCCCGACAGCCAGATCAGCATGAACCCCGCCGGCCCCGAATTGTCGCTGAGCAGCGCCGCCGCGACGCCTGTCAGGCCCAGTATGGCGATGCCGCCGGCGAACCAGCCGCTATTGGTGACGAAATAGTGCTTCTCGCACTCGTTCTTCAGGCTGTTCTTGAGCGCGCTGATGGCGCTCTGGATCGCGCTGTGATTGGCCTGCCGAAGTTCGATGGAATCGCTGTCGCTGGTGAACAGCGCGTCGGACATCGCGATCTCGCTCGGCGACAGGCCGAGCGCATGCACGTTCCTGCCGGTGCGGATCAGCGTGTAGGTGCCGCTGTGCTCCTCGATCTTCACCGCGCCCTTGACCGCCATGTTGATCAGCGCCGCGGCGAACGCCTTGCGGTCATAGGCCATCTTGTGGATGTAGCGCACCGCCTCCGGCGACAGGCCCGCCGGCGCCGCGAACAGCGGGATGATCGTGCCGCGCTTGGGATCGCGGCCGAAATGCCACCACGAGACGAGATAGAAGATCGCCAGCGCCAGGGCCCCCAGCACCGCGACGATGGCGCTGGCATTGTCGACGATGAAATTCCGCCGCAGCTCCTCCGCCGAGGGCGGCGCGATCGCCCCCTTGGCGAAGCCGACTGCGACCGTCAGACCCTCATTCGCCTCGAGCCGGTTGGTGGTGACGAAATGGATGGTGTCGCCGGAAAGCTGGTCCGATAGCGCCAGGTGCCCGTCGGCGCCTTGCGTGCCGGTGTAGAACGCCGATTGCAGGATCTTCGCGCCCTTGGGCAGGCGGATGGTCGCCGAGGCGCGGTCGATCGGGAAAATCCAGCCATTGCCCGTGACGTTCCAGTACAGCTCGTCGTACTTGTCGAAGAAGCCGATCTGCCGGGCCGTGATGTAGTTCAGCACATAGGTGTGGTTGCCGGGCTCGACCGTGGTGTCGGCATCGCCGATCTTGACGCGCACGCCGTTGCTGATGGATTCGGTGGCGTAGGGCTCTTTCTGTCCGTCCATCATCACCGATACGACGTCGAAGCGCACATGCACGCTCTGGCCGTGAAGATCGTCGTAGACGGTGGGGAAATCGCGATAGATGCCGTGGTGGATCTGCTCGCCGGTCGCGTGGACGGCGATGGTCTCGGTGACGGTCAGGACGCCGTTGCGCGCCACTACGATATCGCTGTCGAAGCCGGTGATGCGCTCGCTGGTGTCGGACGGGTCGGAGAAGGACGAGGGCGGACCCTCATTCGCGTCGGGGGCTTGGTGCCCTGTACCCATGCCGCCTTCGTGATGGCGGCTCTCGCTGGCATCCTGCGCCGCCGCGGGCAGGGCGGCCAGCGCCAGCAGCAGCGCGAAGACGCCGCGCAGCAGCATCAGGTGAACGAGACCTTGGGCGCGTTGCGCTCGGCCGCGTTGTCGAGCTCGAAGAACTTCGCCGCGGTGAAGCCGCCCATATTGGCGATCAGGTTGGACGGGAATTGCTGCGTGCTGACATTGTAGTTGCGCACCGCGCCGTTGTAATAGCGCCGCGCCAGCTGGATCTGGTCTTCCAGGTCCGCAAGATCCTTCTGCAGCGACTGGAAATTCTCCGACGCTTTCAGCTCGGGATAGGCCTCGGCCACCGCCATGATCTTGCCGATGGCGGCGGTGACGGCGGTCTCGGCCGCGGCGCGCTGCGCCGGGTCCTGGCTGCCGGCGCCGGCCCGCGCCTTGGTCAGCTCGTCGAAGGTCGTGCGCTCATGCGTGGCATAGCCCTTCACGGTCTCGACCAAATTGGGGATCAGGTCGGAGCGGCGCTTGAGCTGCGCGTCGATGCCGCTCCAGCCCTCCGCGACCATGGCGCGGCGGCTGACGAGGCCGTTATAGGTCATGATCGCCCACAGGACGATCAGAACGGCGATTCCGATTACGATGTATAGAACCATGCGGCGAAGCTAACTGCTTCGCCGCGCCAGGTCCATCCTCGCAAACCCGCCCCGAAAGGCGGCCGATTATCGGGAAACCAACGACCGCGCCACATGCGCGACGGCGATGACCACGCCGAAGAGCAGCGCATAGCTGAGCAGCGTCAGCATCTTCAGCGCCTGGAACGCCTGCCAGTCGACCGTGGCATAGGCCGACGCGTTCTGCTTGCCGATCGTGATGGCGAGGACATACTCGACCAGCGCGAAGGCGATGAGCGCGACCAGCGTCGTCGTCACCACCGAACCCATGCTCTGCATCAGCGCGCCGGCGCCCAGTGCGATCACCGCCATGACGATCAGCGTCATCAGCCCGGACGTCGTCACGATGCCCTGAACGGCGTGCCAGATATCCATAAGAAAAGACATGAAACCCCCAATTGACAGACGCTTCCCGCGCGAGCCCCTCGGCGGCCCAAGCCACCGTCCGACGCTGCTTGTTAAGGGATGATACACCAAGTTCCGCCGCCCGCGAATTGCGGCAGCGCGAATTGCTGTCGATGACGATGTAAGGTTAACGCAGGCCCGCCATCGCGACGGCCGGCGTCACGCTGCCGTGCAGCTTGCGCGCGATCTGCTCGATGGCGGTCGCGGCCGGCGTCTGCGGGAACAATGTGAGCAGCGGACTCTGGCGGCGCACGGCTTCGCAAACGCGCGTATCGCAAGGGATAAAGCCCAGATAGTCCGGCGTCGCCTTCAGGAAGGCGCGGGCCGACGCCATCAGCGCCTCGGCGACGCGGCGGCCCTCGGTGGCGTTCAGCGCCATGTTCACCAGGATCTGCGGCACGCGACTCGTGGTGCGGCGCAGCAATAATTTCGCAAATGCGTAGGCGTCGGTGAGCGATGCCGGGTCGGGTGTGACAACAAGGACGACGTCGTCGGCATGCGCGGCGAGGGTCATCACGGTGGCGTCCACGCCGGCGCCGAGGTCGAGGATGACGCGGTCATACTGGCCGGCGCGGCCCAGCGCGGCGATCAGCGCTTCGATCACGCCCTGGCTGGCATTGGCCAGCGCACCCGAGCCGGCCGGCGCGGCCAGCAGGTCGAAGCTGATATGCGGCCCGCTGGTGACGCGGACCACGGCCTCTTTCAGCGTCCTGGTGCCCGCCAGCAGGCCGGCAAGATCGCCGGTCTGCGACAATCCCAGATGCACGCCGGCATTCGACAGGCCGAGATCGGCGTCGCACAGCAGCACGCGCTCGCCGACATGCGCCAGCGAATGCGCCAGGCTGACCGCGATCAGCGTCTTGCCGGTGCCGCCCTTGCCCGAGCCGATGGCCGTGATGTGCGTCGTCATTGTGCGCTCCGTTGTTCGTCGAGCAGAAGCCGCGCCAGCGACAGCGAGGTGGGGGATTCGAGGCCGCCCGCGATGAACGGCGAGCGGGTGACATGAGCCAGCGGAATGCCCTGCGTCGCCGCCGCGATCAGCGCGCCGCCGCGGCGCGACAGGTCCAGCCCGGTGACGATGAGCCGCTTGGCGCCGAGCGCGCCCAGCGCCTCGACGATTTCGCTGGTCTCTTCCGCATCGCTCAGCGCCGAGACGACGCCGACGGTTTCCAGCTTGCCGATCTGCCCCAGCGCCGCGAACGCGGTGCGCGCCTTGGCGTCGCGCGGATCGAAGCCGGCGGTGTCGACGATGACGAAGGTCTTCTTGGAAATGCATTCGCCGACCAGCGTGTTCAGCTCGGCGGCGGTCTCCGCGGTCGTGACGGCGCTGTCCAGGTGCCTGGCGAAGGTCTCCAGCCGCGCCACTGCGCCGGCGCCGGCGCTGTCCGAGGCGACGAGCGTCGTGCGCCGTCCCGCCAGCCGCGCATGCGCTGCGATCTTGGCGGCCACCGCCGTCTTGCCCGCGCCGTTCGGCCCGACCAGCAGCAATGCGTTGGCATCGTGCATGTCGATCGGCCAGGGCTTCATCTTCCTGTCGAGCGCCGATGCCAGCGCCAGCGTCATGTCGGTGAGCTGCGCTTTCGCCGCGGCTTCCGCCAGCGCATGCGCCACGCCTTCGGGTAAGCGATGCCGGTTCAGCGCCGCCAGCAATTCGCCGCGGTCGAAACTCAGCGAAGTCTTGCGCTCGCCGCCGCCAGTACCGCGCAGCCGGCGCAGCAAATTGCCCCGATGATGCGCCTCGAAATCGGCGACCAGCGCCTGTTCCGCCGGCGCCTGCGCTTCCACCGATGCTTCGGCTTCGGGCGCGTCCAGCGCCGCGCGCACCGTGACGCCGCCGTTCTTCGATTTCTCGCTGCTGATGATGACCGCCTCGGGCCCCATATCGGCGCGCACCGTGGCGAGCGCCTCGCGCATGTCTTTCGCCAGGAAGGTGCGGAGCTGCATGGCGCGCTACACCTGACCCATGGTGCGCAGCTTGACGCTGGCGTGGATTTCACTCTGCGACATCACCACCGTCTGCGGCCGGAAGCGCTCGACGATAGACCGCACGAACGGCCGGATCTGCGGGCTGGTCAGCAGCACCGGCACTTCGTTCTTGGTGCTCGCCTCGTCGAAGCGGTCGCGTACCGACTGGATGAAGGCTTGCAGCTGCGACGGCGCCATGGCGAGCTGGCGGTCCTCACCCTGGCCCACGATGGATTCGGCAAACGCCTGCTCCCAGGCCGGCGACAGCGCGATCAGCGGCAGGTAGCCGCCCGGTGCGATATTGGCGTGGCACAGCTGGCGCGCCAGCCGCGCGCGCACATGCTCGGTGATGTACATCGCGTTCTTGGTGTGGCCGACCGCTTCGGCGATGCCTTCCAGGATCGCCGGCAGGTCGCGAATGGAAATCCGCTCGCCGAGCAGCGTCTGCAGCACGCGCTGCACCCCGGTCACCGAGATCTGCGACGGGATCAGTTCGTCCACCAGCTTCTTGTTCTCCGGCGGCAGGTCGTCGAGCAGCTTCTTGGTCTCGGCATAGGAGAGCAGTTCGCTCATATGCGATTTCAGGACTTCGGTCAGGTGCGTGGTCAGCACCGTGCCCGGGTCGACGACGGTCAGGCCCTTGAAGCTGGCTTCCTCGCGCAGCACGGCGTTGATCCAGGTCGCGGGCAGGCCGAAGGCCGGCTCGGTGGTGTGGGTGCCGGGCATGTCGATCGGCAGGCCCTTGGGATCCATGACCAGCAGGCTGCCGGGGTAGAGATCGCCGCGGCCCGAATCCACTTCCTTGACGCGGATGCGGTACTCGTTGGCGCCGAGCTGCATGTTGTCCAGGATGCGCACCGCCGGCATGACGAAGCCCATCTCGGTTGCGAGCTGGCGGCGCAGCGCCTTGATCTGGTCGGTGATGCGGTGGCCCTTGACGTCGTTGATCAGCGGCAGCAATCCGTAACCCAGCTCCACACGCAGCAGGTCGAGCGCCAGCGCGGTCGAAATCGGCTCTTCCTTGGTCTTGTCGTCGCCGTTGATCTTGGCCTCTTCGGCGCGCGCCTTGAACTCGCTGGCGTCCTTCTTCTTGTAGGCGAAATAGGCGAGGCTGCCGGCGCCGCCGGCCAGCCCCATGAACACCAGCGTCGGCATGCCGGGCAGCATGCCGATGATGCCCATCACCGCCGCGGCCATGCCGAGCGCCTGGGGATAGTACGAAAGCTGCGTCATCACCGCCTTGTCGGTGGCGCCCTCGACGCCCGCCTTGGACACCATCAGGCCCGCCGCGGTCGAAACGATCAGCGCCGGCATCTGCGACACCAGGCCGTCGCCGACCGTCAGCAGGGTGAAGGTCTGCGAGGCGTCGGAAAAGCTCATGCCCTTCTGCGCCACCGCGATGATGATGCCGCCGATCACGTTGATCGCCACGATCATCAGGCCGGCGATGGCATCGCCGCGCACGAATTTGCTCGCGCCGTCCATGGCGCCGAAGAAATTGCTCTCGGCTTCCAAATCCTTGCGGCGGCGCTTGGCTTCCTTCTCGTCGATCAGGCCCGCCGACAGATCGGCGTCGACCGCCATCTGCTTGCCGGGCATCGCGTCCAGGCTGAAGCGCGCCGCGACTTCGGCGATGCGGCCCGAACCCTTGGTGATGACGACGAAGTTCACCAGCACCAGGATCGCGAACACGATCAGGCCGATGATGAAATTGCCGCCCATGATGAGCTTGCCGAACGCCTGGATGACGTAGCCCGACGCGGCGGTGCCCTCGGTACCGTGCCCCAGGATCAACCGCGTCGAGGCGAGGTTGAGCGCGAGCCGCATCATCGTGGTGATCAGCAGGATGGTGGGGAACGAGCTGAATTCCAGCGGCTTGCGGATGAACACCGCCGTCATCAGGATCAGGATCGAGAACGACAGCGACAGCGCCAGGCAGATGTCGAGCAGCCACGGCGGCAGCGGCAGCAGCAGCACGACGAGGATCGCCATGATGCCGATGGCCAGCGCCAGGTCCGAGCGCTTGAGGATGTCCTGCAGCGTCGCCAGGTTCAGCCCGAAGCCCGAGGCCGGCGCGGCGGTGGTGGAAACGTCAGCCATGGGCTTTCCTATGCAATTGGCTTTGTGCGTAGCGGCCGGTCACCGCGTCGACGATGGGGGCGATTTCGGGCGGTGCGCCGGCGCCGTTGCGCTCGGCATTGCCCAGCGCCCGGCTCAGGTCGCCGAAGGGCACCTGGACGATGTCGCTGCGGCCGTTGAAGAAGGTCGAATGTCCGTTCCAGTCGAACCAGATGAGAAAAGGCTTGCCGTAGACCGTGGCGAAAAATCCGTCGCTGTTGGCGGCATAGAAGCCGCAGTTCAGCATCCCGTAACGGAACGCGAAGGGCTGTCCGCACGCCTGCGCCGAAGCCGCCTCCGGCGTGAACAGCGAGAACTGCACCGCAGAATGTCCGGCCTGCTCGACGCTGAAGGCCAGGAAATGGGGCAGCGGCCGGCATTGCGGCCCGTGCTCGGCGACTTTCAGCAGCAGGTTGCCTGTCGGCATCGCCGTCAGGTCGTTGACCTGGAGTTTCTTGAGGCCGGTGTCGCTCACCAGCTTGGCCTTCACCGCGTTGTCGCGTGCGAGCGTGTAGGCCTGGGCCGGGAACAGGCGCTGGCGTGTCCGGGTGTCATAGAAATCGTCTTCGGTGCCGCTCTGGTCCTGATAGATGAATTCCAGCACCAGATGGCCATCTGGCGCCTGGTAGACGCCGAAGAGCTCTTCCTTCTCGCCGTAAACCGGCACGGCGTAGCCGCCGCCGGCCGGCGGCACGATCGGCATCGCGGCGTTCGCAGCCGTGGCGCAGCCGAGCGCGAGCAGCGCTCCGGCAATCCGCGGCAAGGCTGCACCCCAACGCATGTTCTGTTCAGCCGTTCGCAACGCGCTGTTCGCCATGGCTTGGAATCGCGAGCCCGGCCGAGCCGTATTCGCGCAGCTTGTTGCGCAGGGTGCGGATCGAGATGCCCAGGATGTTCGCCGCATGCGTGCGGTTGCCGAGGCAATGGTCGAGCGTGTCGAGGATCAGGTCGCGCTCCACGTCGGCGACGGTGCGGCCGACCAGGCCGCGCGTCACCGCCACGGCATTGTTGACCGCGGCCTGCACCGGCCCCGGCAAATCGCCCGGGCGGCCATGGCCGACCTGCGTGCCGTCCGGCAGGCGGATGGCCTCGGGCTGGATGTCGGGTCCGCTCGCCAGCAGCACCGCGCGATGGATGGTGTTCTCGAGCTCGCGGACGTTGCCGCGCCAGGGATGGCCGGACAGCAGCCGCTCGGTCGCCGGCGCGACGGCGCGATAGGGCACGCCGTTGGCCTGCGCATATTTGTGCGCGAAGTGGCGCGCCAGCGCCTGGATGTCCTTGGGCCGCTCGCGCAGCGCCGGCAGCCGCAGGTTCACGACATTGAGGCGATAGAGCAGGTCCTCGCGGAACACGCCATGCTTGACGGCCTCGGCGAGGTCGCGGTTGGACGTCGCGATGATGCGGATGTCGACCTTGACCGGCTTGGTGCCGCCGACGCGGTCGATCTCGCGCTCCTGGATGGCGCGCAGCAGCTTGGCCTGCAGGCGCGCGTCCATCTCGCTGATTTCGTCCAGCAGCAGCGTGCCGCCATTCGCTTCCTCGAACTTGCCGATGCGCCGCGCGATGGCGCCGGTGAAGGCGCCCTTCTCATGGCCGAACAATTCGGATTCCAGCAGGTGCTCGGGGATCGCCGCGCAATTGACCGAGATGAAGGCCTTCTCCGCGCGCATCGATTTGCGATGGATATAGCGCGCCATGACTTCCTTGCCGGTGCCGCTCTCGCCGGTGATCAGGATGGAGGCTTCGCTGGGCGCCACCTGGTCGGCCAGCGTGATCACCGCTTCCATCGCCTGGTCTTCGAAGATCATCTGGTGGCTCTCGTCGGCCACGGCGGCGAGCACGGCCGCGATCAGCTCCGGATCGGGCGGCAGCGGCAGGTATTCCTTGGCGCCGGCGCGGATCGCGTCGACCGCGCTCCTGGCGTCGGTGCCGATGCCGCAGGCCACCACCGGCGTGCAGATGCGTTCGGTCGAAAGGCCGCGCACCAATTGGCCGATGTCGCATTTGACGTCGCAGAGCACCAGGTCCGCGCCCTTGCCGCCGCGCAAGCTGGCGAGCGCCTGCTCGATATCGACGGCGTGGGTGACCTTGGCGCCGCGGTCCATCGCGATCTTGGTGGCGGCGCTGAGCTGACCCTGCAACTGCCCGACGATGAGAAGTCTCATATCCGAATTCCTTCTAGCCTTACGATTGGCCGGCTTTGATGATTTCCGTCATGGTGACGCCGAGGCGGTCCTCGACCAGGACGACCTCGCCGCGCGCCACCAGGCGGTCGTTGACATAGATGTCGATGGCCTCGCCGACCTTGCGGTCGAGCTCGACGATGGTGCCCTTGGCGAGCTTCAGCAGCTGGCTGACTTCCATCGACGACTTGCCCAGCACGGCGGACACCGTGACCGGCACGTCGAACACCGCTTCCAGGTCCTGGGCCGAATGCTTGACCTCGGCTTCCTGCGAGGCGTCGTTGTTGAGCAGGGCGGCATTGCTGCCGGACGGTCCCTCATGGCCCAGATCGGGCAGATCGACATCGCTGGCGGCCATGGTCTATTCCTCTTTGTCGGCTTGATTTGAAAAACGGCGGGCGATCAGCTCGGCGATCGCCGCCTCGATGACGCTTTCGGATCTCTCGGCGCCGCCGCCGCGCCATTCGATGCGGCAATCGGCATGGCCGAGCGCGGCTTCGCCCAGCACCACGACGCGGCCCTCGAAGCCTTCTTCATGCGCGATCTGGGCAAGATGCGGCTTGAGGATTTCGGCGACCTTGGGGCTGGTGTGCAGCACGATGCGCGGCTCGCCCAGCGCCTGGTGCAGGGCATGGCGCAAAACTTCCTCGACATCGGCCGACGGCAGCGCGCCGACGGCGGCGGCGGCCAACTTCTTCGCCGCGGCCAGCGCCAGCAGCGAGGCTTCCCGGCGCACGTCGTCGGTGGCCTTGCTCGAACGGCCCACGACGTCGCGCAGGCTTTCGACCAGCTTGGCGATTTCCTGCGCCTGGGATTCGGCGGCGCGGACCTGGCCGGCTTTCAGGCCCTGGTCTCGGGCGCGGGCCGACAGCGCGTCGATCTCTTCGGTCGTGTACGCCTTCTTCTGGCGCGCCCGCGCGGCGTTGGAGACGAGGTCGCCTTCCGGGCGGAACTCAATGTCGAAGGTGTATTTGGTGCCGGCGGTGCTCATCAATACACCAGCTCGTCTTCGGCGCTGCCGCTGGCGATCATGATCTCGCCCTTGTTGGCGAGGTCCTTGGCGACGTTGACCATGCGCATCTGCGCCTCGTCGACGTCCTTCAGGCGCACCGGGCCCATGGCTTCCATGTCCTCGCGCAGGATCTTGCCGGCGCGTTCGCTCATGTTGGAGAAGAAGACGTCGCGCAGCGTGTCGGTCGAACCCTTCAGCGCCAGGCCCAGCTTGTCCTTCTCGACATGCCGCAGCAGCGTCTGGATCGAGCCCGGATCGAGCTTGCCGAGATCCTCGAAGGTGAACATCAGCGCCTTGATGCGCTCGGCGCTGTCGCGGGCGCGTTCTTCCAGCGCGGTGACGAACCGCCCTTCGGTCTGGCGGTCGAAATTGTTGAAGATCTCGGCCATGTGCTCATGGCTGTCGCGCTTGGCGGTGCGCGCCAGGTTCGACATGAACTCGATGCGCAGCGTCTGTTCGACCTTGTCCAGGATGTCCTTGGGCACCGATTCCATGCGCAGCATGCGCTGCACGACTTCCAGCGCGAACTCTTCCGGCAGAGCGCCCAGCACCCGCGCCGCATGCTCCGGCTTGATCTTGCTGAGCACCACCGAAACGGTCTGCGGATATTCGTTCTTGAGATAGTTCGCCAGCACCGTCTCGTTCACATTGGCCAGCTTGTCCCACATCGTGCGCCCGGCCGGACCGCGGATTTCCTCCATGATCTGGCCGACTTTTTCTTCCGGCATCATGCGCGCCAGCAGGCGCTCGGTGGATTCGTAGGAGCCCATCAGCGAGCCGGTGCCCGACATCTGCGACACGAAATCGACCAGCAGCTTCTCGATCAGGGTCGAGCTCACCGTGCCCAGCGTGGACATCACCTGGCTGACTTCCTTGATCTCCTCCTCGTCCATCATCTTCCAGATCTTGGCCGAGTGTTCCTCGCCCAGGGACAGCATGATGATCGCCGAGCGTTCGGCGCCGGTGAGCGTCCGAATGTCTTCCTTGACGGCGGATTTTGCGCGGGTTGCCATGGTTCTTATGCCGGTTCGTGGAGCCAGGTGCGGATGATCGCCAGCGCTTCTTCGGGATGCTGGTTGACGACTTCACCGACCTTCTTGATGGAGGATTCGCGGACATGGCCTTCGATCTGCGAGATGTCGATCGACGGGCGCAAGGGCGCGGCAAGCGCCAGCGGCTGTCCATTGGCGTCGAGCTGGTTGACGTTCGTGATCTGCGCAACTCCGGCCGGCGCGGGCAACTGCCCCGCGACCACCGAACCCGGCGCCGTCTGCAGCGTGAAGCCGTTGGCGGAGAACATGCGGCTGATCAGCGGGCGGGCGACGAAGAAGCCGATCAAGAGCGCGGTGATCGACAGGATCGCCACCTCGATGATCTTGAACCAGTCCTGGCCGTCGAGGCCGAGCAGCGGCGTCGGCGCCGGCGTGCCGTCGCCGACATCCATGCGCGCGAAGGGCAAATTGTCGACCTGCACCAAATCGCCGCGCTTGGCGTCGAAGCCGATGGCCGAGCGCACCAGCCCGTCGATCTGCTTCATCTCCGCCGGGGTGCGCGGCTTGTAGGCGCCGTTCGGCCCCGGCGTGCCGTCCACGACGACCGCGACCGAAAGCTTGTTGATCGTGCCGCCGTCGACCGAGCTCGTGGTCGTGGTGTGGTCGATCTCGTAATTGTTGGTCTCTTCGGTGCGCGCCGCGTCCGACTTGGTGCCGTCCGGCGCCGCCGGCGTGGCGCCGCCGGGCAGGGCGCTGCCGACCGAGACCGCCGCGGCGCCGGAGCCGTTGCTGTCGGTGTTGTTGGACTCGACCGTCTGCGACGAGCGCAGCACCTTGCTGTCCGGGTCGAAGTGCTCGGCGACCGTGTTCTGGTGCTTGTAGTTCATGTCGGCCGTGACCTGGACGCGGACATGGCCGGCGCCGACCACGCTGGCGACGATCGATTCGACGCGGGCGCGCAGCCGGTCCTCGAAGTCCGTGGTCTGGTTGGATTCGCCGATGGCCGCCGCGTTGGGGCCGTTCTTGTCGTCGCCGCCGGCGAGCAGGTCGCCCTTGTCGTCGACGATGGCGACGCGGTCGGCCGAGAGGCCGGAGACCGCGGCGGCGACGAGATGCTGCACCGCCTGCACCTGGCCGCGCCCCATCACGCCGCGCGTTTTCAGGACGACCGACGCCGTCGGCGCCTGGTCGTCATGGCTGAAGATCTGGTGCTCGGGGATGACGAGGTGCACGCGCACGCCGTCGACGCCGTCGATGGTCTGGATGGAGCGGGCGAGCTCGCCTTCCAGGGCGCGCAGCCGGTTGATGTTCTGCACGAAGGCGGTGGCGCCGAAGGTGTCGGACTTGTCGAAGATCTCATAGCCGACGCCGGCGGCCGGCAGATTGTCGGTGGCGAGCTGCATGCGCAGCTTGGTGACGTCGTCGGCCGGCACCAGGATCGTGCCGCCGTCGCCCTTGGCTTCGTATTTCTCGTTCAGGGCGTCGAGCTTCGCCGTGACGGCGGCGGCGTCGCGCGGCTCCAGGCCCGAAAACAGGATGGCCTTGGGCGGCTCGGTCAGCGCGCCTGCGACATAGAGAAAGAATGCGGTGAGTGCGGCGGCGACGCCTGCCATGACGCCGAACCGCGCCGCACCGATCGCTTTGACGAATTCCGGCAATGCTCGCCCTCCGCAGGAAGACGCGAAACCGAAGGGTCTCGCGCCGTGCTAGGCAAACATTGCCGCCTGCGTGGTAAAGGCGGCCTTAACGCGCGGCACCGGGAAAAATTTTCGGCGCGGATTTTTACGTTAAGACACTCTTAGCAATTGCCGTCTCGGTGACGATCTCGTCAATTGCGGTACTGCTGCACGCGCGTTGCCCGCAGCCCCGGCATGCCGAAGCGGTCGATGGCGCGCTGCCAGGCGAGGAATTCCTCCACCGTCAGCGTGTAGCGCTTGCACGCATCGTCAAGGCTCAAAAGCCCGCCGCGCACCGCGGCGACGACTTCGGCCTTGCGCCGGATCACCCAGCGCCGCGTTCCCGGCGGCGGAAGGTCGGCGAGCGTCAGCGGGCTGCCATCCGGCCCGATGACGTAGCTGACGCGTCCTTTTCTCTCTTCGCCCATGTATCTGGACTCCCAACATCACTACCCGCACCGAAGCTAACCTTGATGGCTTTAAAAAAGGGCCAAGGGGCGTGGTAAACGAAGTCGTACGATTTCCCTTCGAACTGTCTTCACATTTAACCACCGGCGCCGCGAAAGCCTTGGCGAGCGCCGGTGTTTCATGCGCCGCTACTGGATCTGCTCCAGTGTCTGCAGCATCTGGTCCGCCGTGGTCACGATGCGGGCCGACGCCGAATAAGCGCGCTGCGTCGTGATCAGATTGGTGAACTCGTTGGCGAGGTCGACGGTGGAACCTTCCAGCGCCTGCGACTGGATGGTGCCCGCGCCGCCCAGATTGGCCTCGCCGATGGTCGGCGTGCCCGACGCATTGGAGGCGGCATAGGCGTTGCCCGACACCGCCGACAATCCATCCGAGTTGGCGAAGGTCGCGACCGGCAGCTTGAACACCTTCTGCGACAAGCCGTTGGAGAACTGCGCCGTGACGAAGCCGTCGCTGTCGATGGCGACGCCCGACAGGCTGCCGAACAGCGCGCCGTCGACCGACGACGACACCAGCGCCGACGGATTGTCGAACTGGGTGACGCCGTCCGAGCTGCCGACCGAGCCCATGTCGATCGCGATCGTCTGCGGGTTGAGGCCCGACACCGCCGGCGCCCAGGGAATCGTCACGCTGATCGAGCCGGTCGGCGTCGCCGCCGAGGTGTCGGCGGTCTTCAGCGTGCCGTCGGCGTTGAAGCTCATCGTGCCGGTCTTGATGACGTTGTTGACCGGGCTGCCGATGTTCGCGCCGGCGCCCTGATACGTCACTTCGTACGACCAGCTGTTGGCGCCGGTCTTCACATAGGACACCTGCAACGGCTGCGCGCCGCCCTGGCTGTCATAGACGTTGATGGTGCGCTGGAAGTTCGGCGTCACCGTTCCCGCCGCCATGGCGCCGGCCGCGTAGGGCGTGGTGATCGCGGTGGAGGCCTGGAGGTTGGCCTTCAGCGACATCTGCGTCGTCGACTCGGCCTTGCCGGCCAGGTTGTTGACGTTGATGTTGGTCAGGTCGTTGCGGTCCGTCGGCACGGCGCCCGAGGAATCGAGCGGCCAGCCCATCAGGTAAAGCCCCGCGGTGTTCTTCAGATTGCCGTTGGAGTCCGGCGTGAAGCTGCCGGCGCGGGTGTAGAGCAGCGACTGCGCCGTGTTGGCGCTGGAGGCCAGCGACGGGCTGACGACGAAGAAGCCGTTGCCCGAAAGCGCCAGGTCCGTCGCCGACTGGGTGGAGGTGATGCCGCCCTGTTCGGTGACGTGCTGCGCCTGGTTGGCGATCACGCCGGCCGAGGACACGTCGCCCGAACCGACCGCGGAGGCCAAAAGGGTGGAGAACGCGTTCGCACTGGCCTTGTAGCCGATGGTGTTGACGTTCGCGATATTGGACGAGGAAACGCTCAAGGCCCGGCTGTTGGCGTCCAGGCCCGAGACGCCGATCATCATTGCGCCATACAAACTCATTGTCTTTTCTTCCTTCCGGCGTCGCAGGACTTCGTCCTTGCGCCGGTTTCAAGCGCCCGTTTCTCGGGCGCAGGGGTTCACATCAAAGGCTCTGGACCGCCGAGACATCGCCGAGCGATATCGACATCGGACCGATCATCAATTGCGGCGTGCCGCTGGTCATATCGACCTCGGTCACCGTGCCGGTGCTGGCGACCAGGCTGGTGACGGTCGAGCCGTCCGCCGCCGCCGCCGAAACCGTCAGCTTGTAGGTGCCGTCCGGCAGCTGGTTGCCGTTCGAGCCCTTGCCGTCCCAGTCGAAGCTGTGATTGCCGGAAGCGGTTTCGCCCGCGCCGGTGTAGACGACCTGGCCGGAGGCATTGGTCACGGTCAGCACCGACTGCGCCGCCGTGGCGCCGAGATTGTAGCGCCACTCCGCCTTGCCGCCGGACAAGGGCGCGTTGCCGTTGGTGACGCTGACTTCCTTGCCGAGATAGGACACGGCGTAGGAACCGGTCTGGTTGCTGCCCTGGCCGATCAGGGTCTTCAGATTGTCGTTGGTGTTGATCTGCTGCTCGACCTGGCTGAACTGGACCAGCTGCTGGGTGAACTGGTTGGAGTCCATCGGCGACAGCGGGTCCTGGTTCTTCAGCTGCGTCGTCAAGAGCGTCAGGAAGGTGTCGAAATTGCCCGCCAGCGTCTGCGCCGCGGTGGGGGCCACGGTCGGCGTGGTGGAACTGGCTGGTGCGACGGTCGTCATGGTTCTGCCTCAGACGCGAATATCGAGCCGCGTGTCGCTTGCGGCGGCACTGCCCAGGGAAAGATTGGTGGCGGCCGCATCGGCCGCCGCGATGGCGCGCACCGCCAGCGTGCGGCTGCGCGAGGATGAGGCGTTGCCGCCACTGTTGCTCTGCTGCTGCTGGCCTTTGAGCGAGAAGTTCAGCCCGTTCTGCGACAGGTCGAGCCCGGCGTCTTTCAGCGCGCGCTCGAGATGGCCCTGATCCTTCTGCAGCAATTCCAGCGTCTGCGGCTTCTCGACCGACAGCGTCGCCTGCGCCTTGCCGGCATCGTCTACCGTCAGGCGGACGTCGACGCGGCCGAGCTCCGCCGGATCGAGGCGAATGTCGAAATGCCGCGCGCCGCCTTCGGACTTGGTCGCGATGTTGAAGGCGAGCGAATTGATGTCCGGCGCCGCCGCCGCGGGATGCGAAACCTGCAACTGCGTCGCTGTCTGCGCGGACGTGGCGGTTGCGACCGAAGCCGCCGGCGCGGAGGCCGCACTGTTCGCAGCGGCTGCGTTGGCGGCGGCCGAAGCTTCCGGCTGTGGCGCGGCTTGCGCATGCGTGGGCGTGAAATTCGTGGTGCTGGCGGCAGGCAGGTCGGCGGCCGGCGTCGCCGCCGGCGTCGCCGTGCTGGCCGGCTTCTGCTGATCCGAGGGCGAGCCGCCGGACTGGCCGTTGTCGTTCTTGGCCGCGTCGCTGCCGACGTGCAGCGGCAGCGCATGGGCCGCGCTGACGCGCTGATCGGTGAACGCGCGCGCGGCAGCCGTATCAGCCAGCGCCGCAGCGGTCGAGCCCTGCGTCTGCGTCTTCTCGGTATCGGCCGGCGCTTTGCCGTCATCTGCCGCGCCCGGCTTGGCGGGCTTGGTGGTCGCGCCGCCTGTCAGGATGGAAGAAGCCACGACATCGGTCGTCGGCGCGTCAAGCGCATCCACCGCGGCCTGTGCCGGATCGGCCTGCACCATGGACTGCGCCGGCGTTGAAGAATCGGTTATGGGCGCGGCCGCCGCCGGAACGGCCTGCTGTGCCGCGGCCATCTGCGCCAGGATCGGATCGACCGCCTGGTTCGGATTGACGGCGGGCTTGTCGGGCGCGACGTCGCTGCTCGCGATCTGCGCCGGATCGGATTTCGCGCCGCGCGTCAAACGCGGCGAGGCGTCCGCGCCTCTGCCTGTAGGAGAAGTGGAGGGCGTCGCCGCGCCGCCGTCGGTCGCGCCCTGTGTAAGAGACACAAGCACCGCGCCGGGATCGCCCGCTCTGTCCTGCGACGGCTGGCATGCCTGATCGGCCGCCGGCTTGATCTCCTGCAGCGGATGCAAGGACTGCAGCGCGCGCGTCGCGGCATCCGTCGCCGCTTCGCTGTCCGTATCCGAAGTGGTGTCCGCCTGATCGTCGCTTTGCACCGCCGACGCGGCAACCGTCGCCTTGTCGTTTGCGGGCGCCTGGATCAGGTTGCCAAGGATCGCGGCGAAGCCGTCGTCGCCTGCGGGCGCGCTCGCGCCGCTGCCGATGCCGGCGGCGGCATGTCCGTGCGTCGCGATGTTGGCGGCAACTGATGTCACAAGCTGGGTCCGCATGTTTCCGCTGGCTCTTGCAGCAAGGACCGGACCAGAATTTTTCGCCGCGCTTTATCGCTTCTTACTTATGGAAACGCGAATTTCGTACGTCGCCGCGCCGGGCACGAACTGCCGGAGGCGGCAATCTCTGCCGGTCGGCGTGACGCCGATTGCCACATCGCCGCCCAAACAGCCGCCAAAACCCGGCAAAGCGCATGGCACGTTGCTTGCGATCCCGTCTTCGGCGGCAAAGTCTTTGAACGGGAATCTCGCTTGAGCCTGAACGGAATCGCATCGGCGGCGCTCAGCGCCCTGCAGACCAACAGCACGGCGCTGCGGGTGGTCTCCAACAACGTTGCGAACCTCAACACGCCCGGTTACGCGCGCCGCGTCGTCAACGAGCAGACGCTGGCCAATGGCGGCGCGCTCGGCGGCGTCAGCGTCTCCGACATCCAGCGCATCACCGACCAGTTCCTCGATGCCGAGCAGCTCTCGGCGCAATCGGGCTCGGCGCGCTACGACGCGCAGTCCACTGTCTTCAGCCAGCTGAACGGCATCCTCGGCCAGCCCGGCGACACGACCAGCCTGACGGCGCGGCTGAACAACGTCTCCTCCGCCCTCGGCCAGGCCGCGCTGGCGCCGGCCGCCAGCGCCAACCAGCTCGGCGCCCTCAACAGCTTCCAGAACCTGGCCTCGACGATCTCCAACCTGTCGTCGCAGGTCAGCGGCTTGCGCAGCCAGGTCGACCAGCAGGTCGGCACCTCGATCAGCGGCATCAACACGCTTATCAAGCAGGTCTACGACCTCAACACCCAGGTCAAGACGGCCCATATCGGCGGCGACGATTCCTCGGCCCTGCTCGACCAGCGCGACGTCGCCTTGCAGAATCTGTCCCAGCTCGTCGGCGTGCGCACCGTGCAGCAGGGCGACGGCCGCATCGCGGTGATGACCGAGGACGGCATCAACCTGGTCGGCGACAGCTACGCCCAGCTCGCCTACACGCCCGGCGCCAACAACGGCACCTACGGCGCCATCACCAGCCAGGACATCAACCCGTCCTCCGGCGTCGGCATCGCGCCGCCGCAGAATTTCGAATCGCACCTCGCCTCGGGCAAGCTCAAGGGCCTGCTCGACATGCGCGACGGCACGCTGGCCGGCCTCGGCCAGGAGATCGGCAATCTCGCGCGCACCACAGGGGCCGCCTACAACGCGCAGCACAATGCCAACACCTCCTTCCCGCCGCCGGCCTCGCTGACGGGGCGCAACACCGGCCTGGTTACGAACGACGCGCTGAACTTCACCGGCAAGACCACCGTCGCGGTCGCCGATTCGAGCGGCAATCTCGTCTCGCGCGTCGACGTCGATTTCGACAATGGGACGATTTCGACCGACGGCGGCCCGACGTCGTTCTTCGCCGGCACGGTCGGCGGCCTGGCGTCGGCCCTGAACACCGCGCTCGGCGCCAACGGCACGGCCAGCTTCTCCAACGGCGTGCTCAACATCGCGGCCAATGGCGGCAACGGCGTCGTGGTGCAGGACGATGCGGCGAACCCCGCCAGCCGCGGCGCCGGCGTCTCGCAATTCTTCGGCCTGGGCGACCTCTTCCGCTCCGCCTCGCCCTCGATCCTCGCCACCGGCCTGTCGGGCGGCGACCAGAGCGGTTTTGCCGCCGGCAGCCAGATCAGCCTGCAGCTCAAGGGCCCGAACGGCGACATCGCAAAGACGGCCACGGTCACCGTCGTCGGCGGCTCGTCGATGGGCAGCGTCATCACCGCGCTCAACACCGCCATGGGCGGCGCCGTCAGCTTCTCGCTCGGCAGTGACGGCGCACTCACCGCGACCAATTCGGCCAGCCTCGGCGGCTATGCCCTGAACGTCACCGCCGACACGACCCAGCGCGGCACGACCGGCATGAGCTTCACCCAGCTCTTCGGCGTCGGCACCAACCAGATGGCGCTGCAGGCCTCGAACTTCTCGGTCAATGCCGCGATCGCCGCGGCGCCGCAGAACCTCGCCTTCGCCAAGTCGCAGATCACCGCGTCCACCGTCGCCGGCGACGCCATCGTCGGCCATGGCGACAACACCGGCGTATTGGCGCTGCAGAATGTCGGCGCCACGTCGCAGAGCTTCGCCAAGGCGGGCGGCATGGCCGCCGAGGTCGCCTCGCTCGGCGACTACGCCGCCGCCTTCTACCAGGACGTCGCCACCCGCGGCTCGGCCGCGTCCGACAGCCAGACCGCGCAGGCCGACCGCCTGCAAGAAGCCCAGACCCGCCAATCGTCGACCTCGGGCGTCAATCTCGACGAAGAGCTCACCCACATGATGACCTATCAGCAGGCCTACAGCGCCGGGGCGCGCATGCTGACGGTCGTCCAGCAGCTGTTCGATACGCTGCTGCAGATCCAGTAAGAGCGGACCCATGAGCATCGAACGCGCATCCTCCGCCGGCCAGGCCCAGTTCCTGCTCTCGCAGGTGCAAAGCTCGGCGGCGCAACTCGACAAGACCCAGGCCCAGGTCGCCAGCGGCAAGGTCTCGTCCGATTACACCGGCCTCGGCGACAAGGTCGCGCTGCTCGAAGCCGCGCGCACCGCCGCCGGCAAGGCCGACGCCTATCAGTCGAACACCGCGATGGCGGTGAACCAGGCCGACCTGCAGGACTCCCAGCTCAGCTCGCTGTCCGATCTCGCCAGCCAGTTGCGCCAGGCGATGACCGAGTCGGTCGCCAATGGCGACGGCACGACGCTGATGGCGACGGCGCAGGGCATTTTCGACCAGGCGAGCCAGATCCTGAACACCAAGGACGCCAACGGCAACTACCTCTATGGCGGCGACAAGGACAACACCGCGCCGCTCAACATCACCTCGCTGTCGCAGCTTGCGGCGCTGCCCTCGGTGTCGGGCGCCTTCTCCAACGGCACGCTGAAGAAATCCGTCATGGTCGGCGACGGCCAGAGCGTGCAGGTCGGCGTCCTCGCCTCCGACATCGGCACCAGCCTGATGCAGACGCTGAAGGACCTGGCGACGTTCGACGCCGGCCCGTCGGGTACCTTCGCCGGTAGCACCAACCTGACCCAGGCGCAAAACACTTTCCTGACCGGCGAGTTGCCGACCGCCATCGGCGCCGCCAGCAACATCAACGCCGCCGCCGCCGCCAACGGCTACATCTACAACCAGCTCAAGGACGCGTCGGACCACCAGTCGTCGCTGTCGACGCTGTATACGACCTTCGTCTCGAACATCGAGAACGTCGACATGCCGACCGCGATCACCCAGCTCAACCAGAACCAGGTCGCGCTCCAGGCCGCGCTGCAGGTGACCGCGCAGCTGAACCAGGTCTCGCTGTTGAACTATATGAAGTGACTTTTTACCCTCCCCTTGAGGGGCCCGTAGCGACAGCGTACGGGCGCGAAGCGCAGCGGAGCAGGGGTCGAAAAGTAAACCCCCTCTGCTTCGCGTCCATACGCTGGTGCTATGGACCCCCGAAAAATCCTTCGCTTCGCTAGGATTTTTCGACCCTCCCTCAAGGGGAGGGTTGGAATGCCGCGCCGCCCGGACTATAGCCAGCCGCATGACCCTCGACCTGCCACCGGGAGCCCGCGTCGTCGCCGCCATGTCTGGCGGCGTGGACTCCTCCGTCACCGCCGCGCTGCTGAAGCGCGAGGGCTACGACGTGGTCGGCGTCACGCTGCAACTTTACGACGCCGGCGCCGCCGCGAAGAAGAAGGGCGCCTGCTGCGCCGGCCAGGACATCTATGACGCCCGCCGCGTCGCGGAAAGTCTCGCCATCCCGCACTACGTCCTCGACTACGAAAAGCGCTTCAAGGAACGCGTCATGGACGACTTCGCCGCCTCTTACGCGCGCGGCGAGACGCCGATCCCCTGCGTGCGCTGCAACGAGCGCGTCAAGTTCGCCGACCTGATGGTCACCGCGCGCGAGCTCGGCGCCGCCGCGCTCGCCACCGGCCATTACGTCCAGCGCCTCGCGGGCACGCACGGCCCCGAGCTGCACCGCGCCGTCGACGACCGCCGCGACCAGAGCTATTTCCTCTTCGCCACCACGCCGGCGCAGCTCGATTATCTCCGCTTCCCGCTCGGCGGCATGTCCAAGCGCGCGGTGCGCGCGCTCGCCGCCGAACTCGGCCTCGCCGTCGCCGACAAGCCCGACAGCCAGGACATCTGCTTCGTGCAGGGCGGCAAGTACGCCGGCATCGTCGAAAAGCTGAAGCCCGACGCCGTCAAGCCCGGCGTCGTCGTGAACCTCGCCGGCGAGGCCGTCGGCCGCCATGACGGCGTCATCAACTTCACCGTCGGCCAGCGCAAGGGCCTCGGCCTTTCCGGCAACGAAGAGCCGCTGTTCGTCATCGCGCTCGACGCCGCGAACGCCCGCGTCGTCGTCGGCCCGCGCGCCGCGCTCGCCACGCGCACCGTGAACGTCCGCGACATCAACTGGCTCGCGCCCGCGACCACCGCCTTCGACTGCACCGTGAAGGTGCGCTCGACCCGCGCCCCCGTGCCCGCGCGCGTCACGCCGCTGCCGGATCGCGCCGCCGCCGTCGAGCTCCTGACGCCCGAAGAAAGCGTCGCGCCCGGCCAGGCCTGCGTCTTCTACGGCGGCAGCCGCGTCCTCGGCGGCGGCTGGATTGCCCGCGCCGAGGCCCACCGGCAAGCCGCCGAATGAGCCGTTTCGCCCACGCGCTCATCGTGGGCGGCTCCGGCATGCTGGCGGGCCTGTGCCGTTCGCTGTGCGAGCAATCCGACCGCGTCTCCGTCCTCGCCCGCAACGACAAGCGCATCCGCGGCATCGCCAAGACGATCGAGCCCATCGCCTGCGACTACAATGACGGCGTCGCGCTGAGCGAGGAGCTTGCGCTGCTCGAGCCGCCCGACCTGGTCGTCGCCTGGATTCACGGCCGCGCGCCGCAGGCCCGCCGCGCGCTGGCCGAATGCGTCCGCGCCGAGGGCCGCTTCGTGCAGGTCTTGGGCAGCGCCCATGGCGATCCCGCCCATCCCGAGCGCCTCGCGGAGATGGCCCAGGCGGCGGAGGGTCTGCCGATCGACTGCCAGGCCGTCGTGCTCGGCTTCGCCGTCGAGGCCGGCAAGTCGCGCTGGCTGAACAACACCGAAATCTCCGCCGGCGTGCTGCTGGCAATCGAATCCGCCATGGCGCTGCGCATCGTCGGCACGGTCGAGCCGTGGAGCGCCAAGCCCTAGCGGCCGCCCTCTTCAGCGGTTCGACAATTGCACCAGATTGCCGTCCGGGTCCTTGCCGTTGCAGAGCTGGAATTCGCCGTCCGACACCTTGCCGAATTTCGCGCCGCGCGCGTTGAGCGCCGTGCGCAAGCCCGCCACGTCCTTGGCCAGGAACGCGATCTTGGGCCCCTTGCGCCCCGGCGAAGGCGGCCCCGAATGCAGTCCGATCGTCACGCCGCCGGCGTCGAACTCGCGCCAGCCCTTGTCGTGCGTCACCTGCTTCAGCCCCAGCACGTCGCGATAGAACGCGGTCATCGCCTCCATCTGGTTGGTGAACAGGATCACCCGCGCCAGCTTCATTGTCATCGTCGCCCCCACGGATCGTAGTCGTACAGCATTTGCACCTTCTTGGTCACGATCGTCTTCCACGCCGCCGTCAGCAGGTCCTCCAGCTCGGCGCTGTCCAGGTTCTCGACCACGACATAGCTCCACACCATCAGCCCCGCGCGCATCGGCGTGAAGGTCTGCGGCCGCGCGTCGAACAGCATCATCTGCTGCGGCTTGGGCAGCTTGAAGATCCATCGCCCGGCCGCTGTCGAATACAGCGCGAACGATTTGCTGCCGACGTTGAACCAGGGGTCGCCGTGAAACCAGACCTCTTCCGCCCCCGGAAATCGCAGCGCAATTTTCTTGAGCGTCGCATAGCGCGGCGGCGCGACCTTAGGCGAAGGCTTCGTCGCCTGCCGCGTATTCTTCGTCTTGCGCATCGAAGCCCTCTCGCATCTTCTTGGGCGCCGTGTGCTTCCACGCGGCCGTCAGGTAGTCGCGGATCATCGCGGCATCCATGTTGTCGACGTTGATGTAGATCCAGAACGGCGAGCCGTTCCGCATCGGCCGGAAGACGCCGGCCCCGACCGACACCAGCATCATGACATGATCCGGCGGCAGCCGGATCATCCAGCTGTCCGACTTGGCCCAATAGAGCGCGAACGGCCGCTTGCCGATGTTGAACCAGGGCCCGAAGCGGTGGCCTTCCTCCCGCGCCTGCGGCAGCGCCAGCGCGCTCCTCTTCACCACCTCGTATTTCGGCGGCCTTTTCATGCGGCGGCTGGCTTTCATGGGCCAGATTATGCCACGGCGGCAGGGCCAGGGAATGTCAGCATCCCCCAAGACCCAGCTCGCCTTGACAGGGTCGGACCCCGCCCCTTACATCCCCCGCCGCGACGGGTTTGGCAGCGTAGCTCAGTGGTAGAGCAGGGGAATCATAATCCCTTGGTCGGGGGTTCAAATCCCTCCGCTGCTACCAAATCGCATGATGAGGTGACGTGTTGACGACCACCCCTATCACTATAGAAGACATCCGCGCCGCCGCGCGCGCCATCCAGGGCGCCGTCGAGCGCACCCCCACCCGCCATTCCGACACGCTGTCGCGCATCACCGGCGCCGCCATCCACCTGAAGTTCGAGAACCTGCAATATACCGCCTCGTTCAAGGAGCGCGGCGCGCTCAACAAGCTGCTGTCGCTGACGCCGGAGCAGCGCAGCCGCGGCGTCGTCGCCATGTCGGCCGGCAATCATGCCCAGGGCGTCGCCTATCATGGCGGCCGCCTCGGCGTGCCGGTGACCATCGTGATGCCCGAAGGCACCCCCTTCACCAAGATCAAGCACACCAAGGGTTTCGGCGCCCGCGTCATCCTGGAAGGCGCCACGCTCAGCGATTCCTATGTCCGCGCGCTTCAGATCTCCAAGGATGAAGGCCTCGCCTTCGTCCATCCCTATGACGATCCGGCGATCATCGCCGGCCAGGGCACCGTGGCGCTGGAGATGCTGGCCGACGCGGAGGAGCCGCTCGACACGCTGGTCGTGCCGATCGGCGGCGGCGGCCTGATCTCGGGCATCGCCATCGCCGCCAAGGCGATCAATCCCAACATCCAGATTTTCGGCGTGCAGACGCGCACCTATCCCTCGATGTACGACAATTTCAAGAGCGCCAACCTGCCGTCGGCCGGCCAGACGATCGCCGAGGGCATCGCGGTCAAGGACCCCGGCAAGATCACGCGTGAGATCGTCCGCTCCATGGTGCGCGACATCCTCCTGGTCGACGAGGCGCAGATCGAGCAGGCGCTGGCCGCCCTGCTCGAAATCGAAAAGACCGTCGTCGAAGGCGCCGCCGCCGCCGCCTACGCCGCCGTGCTGGAGAACAAGCAGCTGTTCCACGGTCGCAAGGTCGGCATCGTGCTGTCGGGCGGCAATATCGACATGCGCCTGCTCTCCAACGTCATCCTGCGCGAGCTGTCGCGCGAGGGCCGCATCCTCTCCCTGGAAGTCGAGATCGAGGATCGTCCGGGCCTTCTGGCGCGCGTCGCCACGCTGGTCGGCGACGCCGGCGGCAACATCCTGGAGGTCAGCCACAACCGCATGATGACCGACACGCCGGTGAAATCGGCCTATCTCGGCATGACGGTGGAGGCCCGCGACAGCACCCACGCCGCCGAGATCCGCGAGGCGCTGACCAGCGCCGGCTTCACGCTGCGGGCGCAGAGTTCTTAAGCTTATTACTCACCATGGCCGGGCTTGACCCGGCCACCCAGCGGCGCGAAGCGCCCAACAAAAATATCTCACGCGGAGCCGCGGGGTTCGCGGTGAGTCACGGACGACTCCGCGAACTCCGCGCCTCCGCGTGACTCATTGGCGCGCGGACGCGCGCCTGCTGGGTGGGCGGCTCAAGGCCGCCCATGGTGAATGCATTAAGAACCCACCGTCGGCGGATCGGAATACAACGCACAAAAGCAGTCCGAAAAGTGACGTTACGATTTCCGTTCGAAGTGGCGCCAATTGCCGGCCTAACGGTTGAACTTCTCCGAAAGGATGATCGACGACACGGTGCGCGCCACGCCGCTCGTCCGTCCGATGCGGTCGAGCAGGGCGTCGATGCGGGCCGGGGTCTCCGTCTCCACGGTCGCGATCAGGTCGAAGGTGCCCGCCACCGCCGACAGCGACCGCACCTCGGGCATTTTTTTCAGCTCCAGCGCGACGCGGTCGGCGCGCTTGGGATCGGTCTCGATCATCACCACGGCGCTGAGCTTGCCGGCGTCATGGCCTTCCGCGACCCGCACCGTATAGCCCTTGATGGTGCCCTCGCGCTCCAGCCGCGCGATGCGCTCCTGCACCGTCGACCGCGCCAGCCCCAGCTTGCGCGCCAGCGACGCCGTCGGCTCGCGCGCATCGGCGCGCAAGAGGGCGAGGAGCTTGGCGTCGGAATCGCGCATCGGGAAAAACCGGCAGATCGCCGGAATACCCTGCGATTCGCCGGAAGCAAATGCAAGCCCCGGCGCTTTGCCGCCTGCTCAACGCCGAGGTTCCCAACCAAAATCCGTCATCGCCCGCTTCATGCGGGCGACCCATGAACACCGTGATGCACGGTGCGCATGAATGGCCGGCACAGGGATAAAAAGGTAGCGCACCATGAAAAACGTCATGCTCGTCGGCGGCGGCAAGATCGGCGTCGCCATCACCGAACTGCTCTCGGCCACCGGCGACTACCGCGTCACCGTGGCGGACCGCGACGCCGCCTCGCTCGCGCGCATGCCCACGAAGAACGTCCAGACCCGCCAGGTCGAGATCGGCAGCGCCGATTTCGCGCGCGCCGTCGAGGGCCACGACATCGTGCTCTCCGCCACGCCCTACAATCTCACCGCCACGGTCGCCGAGGCCGCCAAGACGGCCGGCGCGCATTACCTCGACCTGACCGAGGACGTCGAATCCACCCGCACGATCCGCAAGCTCGCCGACGGCGCCTCGACCGCCTTCATCCCGCAATGCGGCCTGGCGCCCGGCTTCATCTCCATCGTGGCCTACGATCTCGCCAAGAAGTTCGACAAGCTGCGCGACGTGCAGATGCGCGTCGGCGCGCTGCCGGTCTATCCGCACAACGCGCTGAAATACAATCTCACCTGGTCGACCGACGGGCTGATCAACGAGTACTGCAATCCGTGCGAATCGGTGCGCGACGGCCGCCTGGTCGAAGTGCCGGCGCTGGAAGAGCTCGAGCTCTTCACCCTGGACGGCGTCGAGTACGAGGCCTTCAACACCTCGGGCGGCCTCGGCACGCTGTGCGACACGCTCGAAGGCAAGGTCGAGAACCTCAACTACAAGACGGCGCGCTATCCCGGCCACCGCGACATCGTCAAGATGCTGGTGCGCGACCTGCACCTCGGCACCCGCCGCGACATCTTCAAGGACGTGCTGGAGGTGGCGATCCCCATCACCTTCCAGGACGTGGTGCTGATCTTCGTGACGGTCTCGGGCTGGCGCGACGGCCACCTGACGCAGGAAAGCTATGCCAAGAAGATCTACGCCCAGGACGTCGCGGGCCGGCTGATGAGCGCCATCCAGATCACCACCGCCGCCGGCATCTGCGCCATGTGCGACATGCTGGTGGACGGCAAGCTGCCGCAGCAGGGCTTCGTGCGCCAGGAAGAGGCCAAGCTCAGCGACTTCCTCGCCAACCGCTTCGGCCGCTATTATGGGCAGGGCCAGTAGCCGGCCGGATTCGGGCCTGCCCCGCGCGGATGAATACGGGCCGGTTGCAATGTAGAATTGCCATCCCCAGATGCGAGCGGGGCCCGCCGCTGTGACGCGCCTGGACACCCCCAGGGGGAGGGGGGTCGAAGAAGTCGAAAACGAATAACGCAAGCAAAAACAAGGCTTTGATCCGGTCTCGGGCCTCCGGATCGGTGGATAGCGAAGGGCAAGATGGCGAACGAAATCCTCACGGCACTGGGCGTCAGCGCGGCTTCCGGCGACCACGCCGTCCGCTCGCCCATCGACGGTGCCGAGATCGGCCGCGTCGCCTATGACGACGCCAAAGCCATCGACGCCAAGATCGCCCGCAGCGTCGAGGCCTTCCGCGCCTGGCGCGACGTGCCCGCGCCGCGCCGCGGCGAGCTGGTCCGCCTGTTCGGCGAGGAATTGCGCGCCGCCAAGGACGCGCTCGGCCGCCTCGTCAGCCTCGAAGCCGGCAAGATCGCCCAGGAGGGCCTGGGCGAAGTGCAGGAGATGATCGACATTTGCGATTTCGCGGTCGGCCTCTCGCGCCAGCTTTACGGCCTGACCATCGCCTCCGAACGCCCCGGCCACCGCATGATGGAGACATGGCACCCCGCCGGCCCCGTCGCCGTGATCTCCGCCTTCAACTTCCCCGTCGCGGTGTGGGCGTGGAACGCGGCGCTGGCGCTCGTCTGCGGCGACAGCGTGCTCTGGAAACCGTCCGAGAAAACACCGCTCACCGCGCTGGCGACGCAGGCCCTGTTCGAGCGCGCCGTAAAGCGCTTCGGCGACGCGCCGGCGCACCTCTCGCAACTCGTGCTCGGCCTGCGCGAAGCCGGCGAGGCGCTGGCCAAAGACGCGCGCATCCCGGTGGTCAGCGCCACCGGCTCCACCCGCATGGGCCGCGAGCTCGCGCCCGTCGTCGCGGCGCGTTTCGGCAAGTCGATCCTGGAGCTCGGCGGCAACAACGCGATGATCGTGGCGCCGTCCGCCAAGCTCGACCTCGCGCTGCGCGCCATCCTGTTCGCCGCCGTCGGCACCGCCGGTCAGCGCTGCACCAGCCTGCGCCGCCTCTTCGTGCACGACAGCGTCTACGACAAGCTCATCCCCGCCCTGAAGACGACCTACCGCAAGCTCGCCATCGGCGATCCGCTCGCGCAGGGTACGCTGGTCGGCCCGCTGATCGACAGCCACGCCTTCGACGCCATGGCGCGCGCGCTCGCCGCCGCGAAGTCCGAAGGCGGCAGCGTCACCGGCGGCGGCCGCGCGCTCGCCGACAAATATCCGAACGCACATTACGTCCATCCCGCCATCGTCGAGATGCCGGAGCAGACCGCCACCGTCGCGCACGAGACCTTCGCGCCGATCCTCTACGTGATGCGCTATCATGACTTCGCCGACGCGCTGGCCAGGCACAACGCCGTGCCGCAAGGCCTCTCCTCCTGCATTTTTACGCTGGACATGCAGGAAGCCGAGCGCTTCATCGCCGCCTCGGGCTCGGACTGCGGCATCGCCAATGTGAACATCGGCCCCTCGGGCGCCGAGATCGGCGGCGCCTTCGGCGGCGAGAAGGAAACCGGCGGCGGCCGCGAATCGGGCTCGGATTCCTGGCGCGCCTATATGCGCCGCCAGACCGCGACCATCAATTATTCCAATGCCTTGCCGCTGGCCCAGGGGATCGAATTCGGCGTCTAGAAATTCCGCCGCCGGCACCCCATATCTGTGGGGTCAAGCTCGGGAGGGAGCATGTTGCACGCGATCCTGTTCTGGCCTTTCTTTTTCTGGGCCCCGTTCCATGGACTGTTCAGCCTGATCGTCATCGTGCTGGTCGTGTCGCTGATCTTCGGCCGCCGCCGCTACTACTATGGCCATCCCTGGTACTGGCACCCGGGCTCCAGCCGCTCCGAGGCGCTGTCCGTCCTCGAAGCCCGCTACGCCCGCGGCGAAATCCAGCGCGAGGAATACCTGCAGAAGAAACAGGACCTGGGCGGCTGAATTAACTCTTTCTTGACCACGATCTTTCGCTTGTTGCGTCCCCGCCCTAACCTCGGCGCGTTGCTCAGGGGATGCATCGGGATGCCGAAGAACGTGGCGCAATTCACCGGGATCGTCGTGACCGCGATCATCGTGTTCGGCACGGACATGGACGTGTTCTACGCCATGCCGCTCGGCATCATGGCCGGCGCGCTAGCGACCTTCTTCGTCGCGTTTTCGGATGAAAGCCAGAAAGTCCGCGTCAGGCGCTAAGCGCAATCGGCCGAAGCCACTTCAGCTTCGGGCGTAAATTGCGCGCCAATCAAAGAGTCTACGCGCCTTCGGGCGGAATCGTATTAAGCGCTTCTTCCAGCTCCGCGAACGAGGGCTGCGCCTCGCTCGGCACGCTGCCGCGGCCGATCTCCACCGACACCTGCGCCGCGTTGCCGTGCAGATGCGCCACCAGGATGTCGCGGATGACGTGATAGAACTGCGCGTCCTCGTCGACGATGGCCTTCAGCCGCGCGCCCATCGGGCCGACGATGCCGTAGGCGAGGAACACGCCCAGGAACGTGCCCACCAGCGCCGAGCCGATCATGCCGCCCAGCACTTCGGGCGGCTCGCTGATCGCGCCCATGGTCTTGATGACGCCGAGCACCGCGGCGACGATGCCGAGCGCCGGCAAGCCGTCCGACATCGTGGTCAGCGCGTTGGCGCCGACCAGCGCCTCGTGATGATGCTTCTCGAGCTGCTTCTCCATCGCCGTCTCGACCTGGTGCGGGTCTTCCAGGCTCATGGTCATCATGCGCAGCGTGTCGCAGATGAAATCCAGCGCGAAATGGTCCTTGGTGATCCGGGGATAGCGCTTGAAGATCGAGGACTCGTCGGGCTTCTCGATATGCGCCTCCAGCGCGATCAGCCCCTTGGACTTCATCGTCTTGGTCAGCAGGAACAGGAGGCACAGCAGGTCGCGGTAATCGCCCGGCTTCCAGCTCGGGCCCGAGATCACCTTGCCCAGCGAGCCGAAGATCTTCTTGAGCGAATACATCGAGCCGCCGATCAGCATGGCGGCGATGGCGGCGCCGAAGATGGTCAGCATCTCGTGCGGCAGCGCCTCGAACACCACGCCCAGCGAGCCGCCCGTCATCAGGTAGCCGCCGAAGACGCATGCGAAGAGAACTACGATGCCGCCGATTTGAAGCATGGACCGCCCGAGCGAATTAGTCAGGCGGTTACTATTAACGACGGGGCTTAAGAAGCCCTGAATAGCCGCAGCTAAGGCGTTGCCGAATCCTTAATATCGGCGAGCTTGCGCGCCACCAGCGCCGCCAGTTGCTGCGCCACCGCGTCGCCATGGCGCGCCGCGTCGTCCTCGGTGCGCGCCGAGCGCACGATGGCGTCCAGGTGCAGGCTGGTGACGGTGGCATCGGGCGCCAGGCCCAGCGTGGCGATCGCATCCAGGTAATGGCACAGCCCGTTGGCGATGCGCCCCGTCGCCGCCAGTCCCGCGGTGCCGGCGAGGCCGCGGATCTCGTGGGTCGTGGTGTAGACCGCAGGCCAGTCCGCCGCCCGCGCCGCGACCTCCATCTCGCCCACCAGTTCCAGCACCGCGCCGCGCAGCTCGGCGGTCTTCATCGCGATGATGCGGCTCGCCTTGGCCAGCGTCTCGCTGCTCTTCAGCGTCTTCATCGCCTGGCTGCTGCGCGCCTTGGACATCAGCGGCGGATAGTCGTCCACCGCAACCAGCTCGTTCTTGGGTACGCTTTTACGCATGGTGCACTCTCTCAGCGGACGGCCAGGTCGTTCTCGAAGTCCTCGCGGCGGCGGAACGGGCCGGTGTAGTTCTCCACCGCGTGGCGGCGGCGGTCGGGCCCGAAATAGTCGGTGCATTTCACGAAGGGGCGCGGCCGGTCGACGATCTCGCCGATGCGCTGGAACAGATTGCCCGCCGTGATCGGCTTGGCCAGCACTTCGGTCACGCCGGCGTCGCGCGCCGCCTCGATGCGGTGGCGCTCGGTATGGCCCGTCACCATGATGATCGGGATGTAGGGGTTGGGGCTGCTCTTGGACATGCGCACCTCGCGCGCGAACGCGATGCCGTCCATCGGCTTCATCGACAGGTCCGAGAGAATGAGATCGGGCTGCTTGTCGCGCAGCAGGGCGAAGGCGTCTTCGCCGTTGGTGGCTTCCAGCACCGTCGCGATGCCGAGCGCGTTGAGCAGCGAACGCAGCAGCGTGCGCATATGCTGGTTGTCTTCGACGACCAGCGCCTTCAGGTGTTCGAATGCCCCCCCGGACATGGCGATTCAGCGCTCCGCAACTCTAAGCAACACACGCAAGGCTGACCGCAGGGCCGCAGGATGGTGCGATTGCGGCGTTGCCCGTCGTGACGATGTACCCAGCAACGTCAAGTTTGGCTTCGCTTTGTTTGGCGCCGGCAGGTTAGAAAGAGCCGGTTATTAATTGGTTACAAAAGTTGTCCTTGGGGAACAACATGCTTTCTTGGATTCAACGCCAGGTGGGACAATTCGCCTTCGCCGGAACTATGGCGGGCAAGGCGATACTCGCGCCGATCGCGCTCGGCGCGCATGCGATGCTCGTCACGCCGGACGGCAAGGTTGTACTGGCGCGGCACTCCTACAAGAGCGGCTGGTCCTTTCCCGGCGGCGGCGTCGGCCGGGGCGAGGCGCCGGTGGACGCCCTGCTCAGGGAACTTCGCGAGGAGATCGGCGTCGTGCGTTCCGATCCGCCCTTGTTTTTCGGGCTTTATACGCGCCGTTCGGGCTGGGCGACGAACGTCGTCGTGCTTTATCGTCTAATGAATGCTCAGGTCGAGTTCCGCCCGAATTTCGAAGTGCGCGAAATCACCTTCGCCGATCCCGCAAATCCGCCGCAAGGAACGTCTGCAGGGACCGCGCGGCGTCTCGCCGAATTCTCGCGGCAGACGCCGCCCGACCCATATTGGTGACCCTTCGGCCGGGCTCAGGGCGAGGAAATCGCAGCTTCCCTCATGCTGAGCTTGTCGCAGCAGCCGGCGCCGGCTGCGGCGCGGTGGCCGAGCGCGTCACCGGAAAAAATTTCGCTTTCATCTGCCCGAACGCTTCGGTAGCGATACCTTCCGGCGTCCAGCCGCCGTCCTTGGTCAGGTTCATAATCGGCCGCGGCTGGCTGTAGAGCTCGATCGTGTCGCCGCGCGCGCCGAAGATCTGTCCCGACACGTCCTTCGCCAGGCCTGAGACCAGCGCCACCGCCAGCTTCGCCGGCTGGTCGGGACGGATCGTCGCCGCCATCGTCTCGCGGCGCTTGGCCTGCGCCTCGTCGCGGATCGGCACGCTTTGCGTCATGCGCGTCCACGCCACCGGCGCGATGATGTTGGAGCGCACATTGGTCTTGGCCCCCTCCATCGCGACGACGCGGGAGAGGCCCATGATGCCGAGCTTGGCCGCGGCATAATTCGCCTGCCCGATATTGCCGATCAGCCCCGAGGTCGAGGTGAACAGCGCATAGGCGCCGTCCTGCTGCTCGCGGAAATGCTCGATGGTGGCGCGGCAGACATTGTACGAGCCGCGCAGATGCACCTCGATCACCTTGTCCCAGTCCAGGTCGGTCATCTTGTGGAACATCGCGTCGCGCAGGATGCCGGCCGGATTGATCACCGCGTGCAGGCCGCCGAATTCCTTCAGCGTCTGGTCGCGCAACGCCTCCATCGCCTTCAGCGAGGTGACGCTGTCGGAGTTGGAGAACGCCTTGCCGCCGTTGCTGCGGATTTCCGCCGCGACCGTTTCGGCCGGCGAGGCCGAGCCTTCATCGTCACCCTTGAAGCCGCCGCCGAGATCGTTGACGACCACCGCCGCGCCTTCCTTGGCCGCGATCAGCGCCGTGTCCTTGCCGATGCCGTTGCCGCCGCCGGTGACCCAGACGACTTTGCCTTCCAAGATACCCATGCTGTTCTCTCCCATTTGCGTTTTGTGTAATGCCGTTGTGCGCCGATTTTTTTTACCCTCCCCTTGAGGGAGGGTCGAAATTTGCCCTTGCAAATTTCGGGGAGGGGTCAGGCGCTGGACCCCTCCCCGAAAAATCTACGCTACGCTCCGATTTTTCGACCCTCCCTCAAGGGGAGGGTGATATTTGCCGCCATCACCTAGACCGGATCCCAGCCGAACGTGCCCGTGGTCGGCAGCAAATCCGTGAAGCTCGGCTTCATCGCAGCCATGCAGTGCTCGGCGATGGTCGTCGGCGTCCAACCTTCCAGCTTGGCCATGCCGCGCACCGGGCGCGGCTGGCTCATCAGGAAGATCTCGTTGCCGCGCGCCGTGAAGATCTGGCCGCTGACCTCCTTGCAGGCCGGCGAGGCGAGCGACACCGCGAGCTGCGCCACCTGGTCGGCGCGCATGAAGTTCTTCATGCGGTCGACGCGCTTGGCGCTGGCTTCGTCCTTGACCGGAATCGTCGCGATCATGCGCGACCAGGCGAACGGCGCGATGGTGTTGGAGCGCACGCCCTTGGCCGCGCCCTCCATCGCAATGATGCGCGACAGGCCGACCACGCCCATCTTCACGGCGGCATAGTTCGCCTGCCCGATATTGCCGATCAGGCCCGAGGTCGAGGTGAACAGCACATAGGAGCCTTCGCCCTGCTCGCGGAAATGATTGATCGTCGCGCGCGTCACGTTGTAGGCGCCGTTCAGGTGCACGTCGACGACCATGTCCCAGTCGGCGTCGCTCATCTTGTGGAACATCGTGTCGCGCAGGATGCCCGCCGGGTTGATCACCGCGTGCAGGCCTTTGAACGCGTCCATCGCCTGCTCGATCATGTGCGCGACGCCCGCCCGGTTGGTGACGCTGTCGGAGTTGGCGACGGCCTTGCCGCCGGCGGCGATGATCTCGCGCGCCACCATCTCCGCGGGGCCGGCCGAGCCTTCGTCGCCGCCCGCCACCGCGCCGCCGAGGTCGTTGACCACCACGCTGGCGCCTTCCCGCGCCGCCAGCAGGGCGCATTCCTTGCCGATGCCGTTGGCGCCGCCCGTCACCAGGACGACCTTGCCAGCGAGCACGCCCTTGCCTTCGGCCGAACTCATGTGTTTGCTCCGCGCAGATTGTCGGCCACCAGATTACCGAGCCCGCCTTGAGCGAAGCAAGCGAAGTCCCCTGGACGATCCGGCCCGAGCGGCCGGAGGACGCGCCTCCGGTCGAGGCGCTGAACCGCACCGCCTTTGGCCCGGGCCGCTTTGCCAAGTCCGCCTATCGCCTGAGGGAAGGTGTGTCGCAGGTCGAAGCGCTGGCCTTCATCGCCGTCGAGGCGGCCCAGTTGTGCGGCTCCGTCCGCTTCTGGCCCATCGCGGTCGGCGGCCATGAGGCGCTGATGCTGGGGCCGCTCGCGGTGACCGCCAGCCAGCGCGGCCGCGGCATCGGCGTGGCGCTGATGGAGCGCGCCCTCGACGAAGCGCGCCGGCTCGGCCACGCGGTCGTGATCCTGGTCGGCGACGAGCCTTATTATGCGCGCGTCGGCTTTTCCAAGCTGCCGCCCGGCCGCATCCGCTTTCCCGGGCCCGTCGACCAGGCGCGCATCCTGGGACTGTCGCTGAAGCCCGGCGCCGCGCTCGATCTCTGCGGCGAAGTGCGCCGCCCCAGGCTCGACGATGCACGCTGTGCCGACGGCGCGGGCCTCGGATGAAAGGACCAATCCCGCGATGAACCCGATCGACCTGATCTCGCACCTGCCCCGCGCCGATTGCGTGCGGCGGCTGCGCGAGAACGTCGGTTCGTATTGGGGCATCGGCTCCGGCCATGGCGTCATCGGCGAGGTCGCGGGCGACCACATCCGCCTGCGCAAGCGCATCTACTACCGCAATTCCTTCCAGCCGACGCTGCGCGGCCGGTTGTCGGACACATCGGACGGCGGCACGCTGGTGCGCTGCGAGTTCGCCGAGTTGCAGCTCCTGCCCGTGTTCATCGCCGTCGCGGTGCTCATCGTGCTGATCGCCGGCGTGACGGTATCCCTTCTCGCGAAGAGCGGTGTGCAGTTGCGCGACGTTCCGCTGGCCGCGATCATCGCGCCGCTGGCCTCGCTGCCGTTCTTCGTCGCGCTGGGTTTCGGGGTCGTCACTATCGGCCGCCGCTTCGCCCGCGACGAGCCGCGCTTCCTGGTGGATTTTCTCGTCAAGACGCTGGAGGCGCGGGAAGAGCCGCGGCCTTAGACGGCCTTGGGATCCACCGCCGCGCGGCCGCGTTCGAGCCACGCTTTGAGCGCCGGCTCGAGCAGTTCGCCGGCGCGGCTTTCGTACAGCGCCTTGTTCTCCACGCTCAGCACGTCGCGCCATTCGCCCTTGCGCGCCTTGCGGAAGAAATCGCGGTCGCTGGACCATTCGCCCAGATGCGCGCCCGGCGCGTTGTCGCTCGCCTTCTCCTTCATCGCCGCGAAGCTCGCGGCCGCGACCAGCGCCGGCCATCTGGCCTCGTCGACCGCGATGCCCAGCGCCGCCGCCAGCCGGCGCATCTCGCCGTCCAGGTCCGCCGTCAGGTCGGCATAGTGCAGGAACACGATGTTGGGCAGATGGCGATACTGCCAATAGGTATTGCTCAGATACAGCACCGAGTTCGCGGGAAAGCCGTCGCTCATCCAGGGCTGCTGCCCCACGGTCGCCCAGATCGCAAACAATTGGTTGGGATCGGTCGGAAACTGGAAGTCGTCGGGCAGATGGCCGCGCCGGCGCGCCTCCGCCACGGTTTCCAGCGAGGCGTTGGCGAGGTGATCCACCATCGACAATTGCGCGTCGCGCGGGTCGCGGCCGCAGAACACATAGGTGACCTCGTCCCAATAGGGCAGGCCGTCCAGCGGCGTATGGGTCTTGATGATGCGGCGGAACGGCTGCCCCTCGAAATGCGCCAGTACGCTCTCCACCGGCTCGGTATGCCGGTCGAGCCAGCGCGACAGCACGGTGAGCGGCTGCGGCAGATCGGGGGTCTGATGCACCAGCAGGGCGCAGATCATCTGCGTCCAGGTCGTGCCGCACTTGGCCGGCGTTGCGACGATGATGTCGCCCTGGCGCGGGACGAAACTGTCCCACCGCGCGCTGTCGGAGATCATGTCGGTATAGGTGTGGATGCGTTCCGGTTTGTGCACGATTGCCCTCCGCTCGCCGGTGGTACGCAGGCGGCGTACCCCCGGATCAACGCCTCGTCAGCCTAGCTTTCCTGTTCGATCTTCTCGCGCGCCGCCGTCGCCAGGAAGCTGGAGCGTGTCAGGCCGCGCGCGCAGGCCGCCTCATCGATCGCGTTCAGCAATCCGGAATCGAGCGACAGGTTCGCCTTTGCCGGCCTGCCGCTGTCCGTGATCAGCTGGACGACGGCAAGCGCGGCACCATCCGCCAGCGCGTGCGCGACGTTCCTGTCCTTGCGCAGCTGTTCCGCCGTTCGCGGCTTTGGGATCTTCTCGCCGTCGGCGAGTGCATCCTCGGCCCACAAGCGGATTGCCTCGGACGCGTTCTTCAGCGCCTCGTCCGTCGTCGCGGCGCCGGACGTGCAACCCGGCAGATCGGGCACGACGATTCCGTAAGCGCCGGGTTTTCCGTCAATCAACACGACATACCGCGCCATTGTTTTACTCCTGCCAGCCGGCTTGTTTCGCGACCGCCCGCGCGACACCGGGCGAAATCGACCGGTGCCGTGGAAGCACGATACGCCCGGGCCGCGATGGATGTTTGAACACGTCATGTGCGCCGCCATGCCGGACGGCCCAGCCGTCGCGCAGGAGGCGCGCGACGATCTTGCTCCGGTCGGTCTCGAAGATCGGCATTCAGTGCGTATATATATGCGCACAGATCGGTCGTCAAGAAACTACCGCCCCTCGACCCGCCACGCGACCAGCAGCGTCCCCAGCAACAGCAGCAACGCCGCCCAGCCGGGCAGCAGCGGCCGCTGCTCCACGCTCGTCACGCGATAGGCGCCGTTCGAGCGCAGGCCGATCCAGTTCGCCCCCGCCGCGTTGCCGCTGGCGCCGACGCGGCGGACATCGGGCACGCCGTCGGCCAGCCAGTGCACCGAGCCGCCGCTGGCGTCGGCGATCGGCGCCAGCACCGTGTCCGTCGCGCGCATGTCGGCGACTTCCTTCGGATTGAGCGGCCCCGCCGCCGCCACCGCCGTCAGCGTGCCGTCGGTCAGCCGGTAGAGTCCGAGCTCGTCGGCCCGCGCCTTGGCGCGCCACACGCCGGGCTCGATCTTCGTCATCACAAGCGTCGCCGTCTTGCCGGAGGGATAAGTCAGCGTCACCGGCTTGGCGGTATCGGCCATCGTGCGGCGCTCGGCGGTGATCGCGCCGCCCTCGATGCTGGCGGACAGCCGCTCCTCTTCCAGCTCCGGCTCCTTCATCAGCCAGTGCGCCAGCCGGCGCAGCAATTCGGCCTGCGGTCCGCCGCCCTCGAAGCCGCGCGCCCACAGCCAGGCGTGATCGGACAGCAGCTCGGCGACGCGCCCCTTCTGCACCTTGTCGAGCACCAGGAGCGGCTTGTCGCCCGGCCCGCTCATCAGCGTTTCGCCGCCGATCCTGTTGGCGCCGATGAGGCGGAACCAGCGGCCCCAGCTCGGCGGCGCCGTCGCGGTGTTCGAGCCCGGCAGGTCGCGCGTCACCGGATGCGCCAGGCCCTCAGGCGTCACCAGCGGCTTGAAGCCCTGCGTCACGATCTCGCCGGTCGGCTGCGCCGGCAGCACCGCGGCCAGCGGCGTGCGCGAGATGCTCATGGCTTGCGCGAATTCCGGCCCCGACGCCACCAGCAGCGCGCCGCCATTCTCGACGTAATAGGCGAGGTTCTCGTAATAGAGCAGCGGCAGGATCCCGCGCTCGCTGTAACGGTCGAAGATCACGAGATCGAAACTGCTGAGCTTTTCGGAAAACAAGTCGCGCGTCGGAAAGATGATCAGCGACAATTCCTCGGGCGGCGTCGCGTCCTGTTTTGACGGCGGCCGCAGGATGGTGAAATGCACCAGGTCGACCGACGGATCGGCCTTCAGCAAATTGCGCCACACCCGCTCGCCGGCATGCGGCTCGCCGGAGACCAAAAGCACGCGCAGCCGGTCGCGCACCCCCGACACCGTCACCACCGCGCGGTTGTTCTGCAGCGTCAGCTCCGCCGGCCCCGGCCGCGCCTCGACCTCGACGACGTTCTCGCCGCCATGCCGAACCGGCACCTGGATGGTCGCATCCTTGCCCACCGGCACGACCTGGGTGCCGAGGCTCGTCCCGTCGATCCGCACATCGACATCCGCCGTGCCGCCGGCGCTTTCCGCGCCCGCGCCGAAATCCTCGACCCGGATCACCATCGGCGCGCTCTGGCCGACGATGGCGAAGCGCGCCGCGTTGACCACGGTCAGCTTGCGGTCGCGCTCGCCGCGCCGCCCCGCGATCAGCGCATGGATCGGCGCGTGGATGCCGAGCTTGTCGCTCCGCGGCGCGTCATGCACCTCGCCGTCGGTGATCAGGATCGCACCGGCGATGCGCTCCGGCGGCACGTCCGCCAGCGCCGCGTTCAGGCCGGCGAACAATTGCGTGCCGTTGTCCTCGCCCGTCGTCGTGGTCGTCACCACGCTTTCGCGCACCTCCAGATTTTTTTCCGCACCGAGCTGCTTGCGGATCGCCGCCAGCGCCGCGTCTTCCTGCGCGCGCCGGTCCTCGATGCCCATGCTCTGCGAGCGGTCGATGACGATGGCGGCGACGTCCGGCAGGGGGCTGCGCGTCTCGTTGACGATCAGCGGATTGGCGATGACGAAGAGCAGCGCCGCGAACACCAGCCCCCGCGCCCAGGCGCCATGCGCCCGCAGCGCGAAGGACGCGATGGTCAGCGCCGCGGCAAGCCCCACCGCGGTCCACAGCAGGACCATCGGCACCAGCGGCGCGAAGTCGAGGCTCATATTCATTTGCCCAGCCGCTCCAGCAGGGCCGGCACATGCACCTGGTCGGTCTTGTAGTTGCCGGTGAAGGCGTACATGACGAGGTTCACGCCGAAGCGGAAGGCGAGCTCGCGCTGGCGCTCGCCGCCCGGCACGACGTCGACCATCGGTGCGCCGTCGGGCCGCACCGCCCAAGCCGCCGCCCAGTCATTGCCGCCGATGATCACCGGCGAGACGCCGTCGCCGCCGCGCGCCGGCGCGGGGCCCGCATGCGGATCGGCCGGCGGCAGCGCCTCGATCCAAACCTTGCCGCCGTCCCAGCGGCCGGGAAATCCCTGGATGATGTAGAACGCCTTGGTCAGCACGTGATCGGCCGGCACCGGCTCCAGCGGCGGCAGGTCGAGCTTGGCGATCAGCCGGCGCAGCGTCTGCTCCCCCGGCGAGTTCGGCCCGCGCACCGCGCCCAGCGTCAGGTCGCGGGTGTCGAACAGGATCGTGCCGCCATTGCGCATATAGTCGCTGATCTTAGACAGCGCCTCGGGCGTCAAATCCTTCTCACGCGGATCGATCGGCCAGTAGAGCAGGGGAAAGAACGCCAGATTGTCCTTCGCAACGTCGACGCCCATCGGCTCCTGCGGTTCATACGAGGTGCGCTGGCGCAATTGCAGGCCCAGCCCCGTCAGCCCCGCCTTGCTCATGTCGTCGAGATCGGGGAATCCGGTGATGACATAGGCGAGCCGCGTATCGTTCGCCGCTTTCAAATCGAACGCGTCGTCGGCGCGCGCGTCGTGTGCGTGCAGCACGAACAGAATCGCCAGCACCGGTGCCGCCACCCGCGCGAGGCGCAGCCGCGAAAGATAACCGCGCATCCACAGCGACAGCAGCGCATCGAGAAACAGCAGCGCCGCCGCCGCGGCGAGCAGCCACGGCGCCAGCGCCAGCACCGTCGTCTGCGCATAGGCCTCCACCGGCACGCCGATGTCGCCGAGCGGCAGCAGCACCGTGTCCGCCTTCGCCACGTTGAGCGCGTCTTCGGTGCCGGCGACGCCGTAAAGCCCCGGCGGATGCTCGCGCGACACGGCAGTCTTGCCGATATCGGCGGCGCGGATCGGCAGCGCCTCGGCCGGCGGCCGGCGCGTGCGTCCGAACCCGTCCAGCGTCGACACTGGCGGTAGCGTCGTCGCGCCCTTCATGTCGCTCGGCCGCGATCCCGCCGACAGCGCCAGCAGCCGCCGCATCATGTCGACGTACAAACCGGAGATCGGCAGCGACGACCAGCTCGGCCCCGCCGTGATGTGGAACAAGACAACGAACCCCTTCCCGCGCCCTTGCGCGGTAACCAAAGGCGTGCCGTCCGCCAGCCGCGCCCAGGCGCGGTCGGCAAGCTCGACCGAGGGCTCGGCCAATATCTGCCGTGTCACCGACACGTCGGGGGGAATCGTCAGTCCGGCGAACGGACTGGAATCGGCAAACGGCGCCAGCTTCTGCGGCGCCGCCCAGGCCAGCGCGCCGCCCAGATAGCGTCCGCCGACGCGCAATTTCACCGGCACCAGGTCGTCCGTGCCGCCCGTCATGCGTTCGCCCGCGAAACGGATCAGGAGCCCGCCGCCGGCGACGAATTTCTCGACCTTGTCGTAATCGCTTCCGCTGATCTTGCCGACATCGGCCAGGATCAGCACCGAGACGTTGCGGGCGAGCAGGTCGCTCACCGTGCCCTTGCGCACTTCGGCATAGGGCGCCAGCGCGCGCTCCAGGTAATAGGTGTCAGACAGCAGCGGCTGGGTGTCTTCGCTGTTGCCGGCCGAGACGATCCCCGCCGCGCGCCGCGCCCCGCCGCCGCCCAGCAGCTGCACCGACCCTGCCGCATCGGCGTTCAGGATCGCGATGCGCGTCGTCTCGTTGCGCACTTCCAGCGGCAGGGAGATATGCGCGCCCGCGCGGGCACGGCCGTCGTCGAAATGAAACGGCGCCGTCGCCAGCATCTCGCCATGGCTGCCCAGCGCGCTGACCTCGCCGCTGCGCGGGCCGTCCGTGCCGGCGCGCAGCACGCCGATATCGAAGCCGTTGGCGACATTGGCCGGCGGCAGCAACGCCAGCGCATCGCGCCCCGGCGCATCGGCAAAGACTTTCAGCGTGCCCGCGCGCCCCAGCGCATCGGCCGTCGCCGCCGCCGTGCCGTCCTCGATCCCGTCGCTCAGCCAGATGATGTCGGGCTTCTGCGTGAACTTCGCCTGCCGCACCGCCGCCGCGGCGCGCTTACGGTCCGGCAGCCACGGCTCCGGCGTCAGGCCCTGCGCGATGCGCGCCGCCTTGCCGGCATCCATCAGGCTGACGTCCGGCACATCCGCTGTCGGAACGATGGCGACTGCGCGGCCCTCAGCCGCCGCGCTGCGCAGCACGTCCGCGATCGCCGCCTGGCGCACGTCCCAGTTCGCCGCCGCCGTCCAGCCATTGTCGACGAACAGCACGACCGGCCCGGTCCCCGCGATCTGTGGCCCCTTGCCGAACAGCGGCTCGGCCAGCGCCACGATGATCGCCGCCGCCGCGATCAGGCGCAGCAGCAGCAGCCACCACGGCGTGCGCGCCGGCGTCTCTTCTTTTCCCGACAGGCCCAGCAACAGGCGCAGCGGCGGAAACACCAGGCGCCTTGGCAGCGGCGGCGTCACCCGCAGCAGCCACCAGATCGCCGGCAGAATGATCAGAGCCGCGAGAATAAGCGGCGCGCCGAAGCTCAATCCCGCGAGGAACGCCATCGCGCTACGCGCCGCTCATATCGGCATAGAGCGCGATCAGCGCGGTCTCGGGCCGCCTGTCGGTGCGGTGCGCGATGTAGGACCAGCCGAGCTTGCGCGCCAGCGCGCCCACCGTCTCCGCATGCGCCTTGAAGCGCGCGCGATAGGCCCCCGCCACCGTCTCCGCCCGGCCGATGGTCTCGTTCATCAGGCCGTTGCTGTCCTCGAACCGCATGCGGCCCGAAAACGGAAAATCCTCTTCCGCCGGATCGATGATGTGCACCAGCTGCCCCGTCACCGCGGAACGCGACAGGCGCCGCAGCGCCGTTTCGATCTCCGCCAGCGGCGACAGGAAATCGCTGAACCAGACGAATTGCGCATTCTTGGCGATGGTGGAATCCGGCGGCAGCGCTGCCATGCTCGGCGGCCCGTCCAGCAGGGCGTGGCCGATGCGGCGCAGCGCTGCGCGCGAACTGGCCGGCGCATGACCCTCGCCATACAGCGCCACCCGCTCGCCGCCGCGCACCAGCAGCGATGCTAGCGCCAGGCCGAGCAGCCGCGCCCGCTCCGCCTTCGTCACCTTGCCCGAGGCAAAGCGCATGCCGGGCGAGGCATCGCACCAGAACCACACCGACTGCGCCGCCTCCCATTCGCGCTCGCGCACGAACAGGTTCTGCGACTTGGCCGATTGCCGCCAGTCGATGGCGGACGCGGAATCTTCCGGCGTGTAGCGGCGGAACTGCCAGAAGCTTTCGCCCATGCCGGCCTTGCGCCGTCCGTGCACGCCCAGGCTCACCGCGGCGGCCAGCCGTTCGGCGTCCACCAGCAGCGGCGGCAGGCCGGCGCCGAGCGCCTCGGCTTCGTATTGGAGATTGCCGCCCGGCTTCTTGTCTAAAGAGAAACTCAAAGATAACTCCGGCACAGCCGCTCGATGACCGACGTCACCGTCTGGCCTTCGGCGCGCGCCGGGAAGGTGAGCGCCATGCGGTGCCGCAGCACCGGCTGCGCCAGCGCTTCGACGTCGTCGGTCGATGGCGCCAGCCGCCCCTCGATCAGCGCCCGCGCCCGCACCGCCAGCATGAAGGCCTGCGACGCGCGCGGCCCCGGGCCCCAGGCAACGGAGTTGCGGATGTCCTTGGCGCCGTCCTCGCCCGGCCGCGCCGCGCGCACCAGTTTCAGGATCGACTCGACGACCTTCTCGCCGACCGGAATGTGGCGCACGATCTGCTGCGCCAGCATCAGGTCGGCCGGCGTGCACACGCTGGTGGGCGTTGCCTCTTCGCCGAAGGTGGTGGCAACCAGCATGCGCCGCTCGGCCTCCTTGTCGGGATAGCCGATGTCGATCTGCAGCAGGAAGCGGTCGAGCTGCGCCTCGGGCAGTGGATAGGTGCCTTCCTGCTCCAGCGGATTCTGCGTCGCCAGCACATGGAACGGCCTCGGCAGGTCGTAGCGCTGCCCCGCCACCGTCACATGCCGCTCCTGCATCGCCTGCAAGAGCGCGGATTGCGTGCGCGGCGAGGCGCGGTTGATCTCGTCGGCCATCAGCAATTGCGTGAACACCGGCCCGGGCAGGAAGCGGAAGGCGCGCTTGCCGCCGGCCTCTTCCAGAACTTCGGAGCCGATGATGTCGGTCGGCATCAGGTCCGGCGTGAACTGGATGCGCTTCCAGTCCAGCCCCAAGACGATGCCCAGCGTCTCCACCAGCTTGGTCTTGGCGAGGCCCGGCACGCCGATCAGCAGGCCGTGGCCGCCGGCCAGCAGCGTCACCAGCGTCTGCTCGATCACCGCGTCCTGGCCGAAGATCGCCTTGCCGACCGCCTCGCGGACGCGTGCCAGGGTTGCGGCGGCGCGCTCCAGATGGGCGGCGGCGCCGGTGCTTTCGGCCCCAAGGGTTTGCGGGACGGTATCGTTCATGAAAAAGGGGTCCGGATGCTTGGTTGCCGCTAGGTGTGGAGCACCCTATCTTCAAGGGAGCGCCGGGACGCGACTTATGTACCCCGGCGATGCAGGCGCAACAAGGAAAAGCCCGTTCCCGCACAACGCTGTGATGGGTGGCCATTCGGTAATCATGAACAGCGGTTTCCCTCTCGGCCTGGCAAGCCTGCAGCGCGACGCAGCGGCGGGCCGCAAGCTGCCGCCGGTCGAAAAATGGCACCCCGCCCATTGCGGCGACATCGACATCCGCATCGCGCGCGACGGCACCTGGTATCATGAGGGGACGCCGGTCGGCCGCAAGGAACTCGTGCGCCTCTTTTCCACCATATTGCGCCGCGACCCGGACGGCTTCGTCCTCGTCACCCCCGGCGAGAAGATGCGCATCGTGGTCGAGGACGCGCCCTTCCTCGCCGTGCTGCTGGACGTGGAAAAAACTCACCCCCCCCTTGAGGGGGGGTCGAAAAATTCGCAGCGAAGCGAAGAATTTTTCGGGGAGGGGTCAGACGCAAGGCGCAATCAGAATCTAATCTTCACGACCAACGTAGGCGATCAGGTCACTGCAAATGCGGAAAACCCCATCCGCGTCGAAACCGATCCCGAAACCGCCGAGCCCGCGCCCTATGTCCATGTCCGCGCCGGCCTCGAAGCGCGCATCGCCCGCGCCGTCTTCTACCAGCTCGCCGATCTCGCCGTGCCGGGCGCGGGCGAGCACACGGGCTTCCTCGGCGTCTGGAGCGGCGGCCAGTTCTTCCGCCTCGGCCGCCCCGCATGAGCGAGGTGTTGAATAGAGAAGGGGGCGAATCCCCCGCCTCGATCGGCCGCCGCATCGCCAGCGGCGGCATCGACCTGTTGCGCAGCCGGCTGCTGCACGAGCCCCCCCTGTTGCCGTTGCAGCCGACGCGTGGCGATTTCGATCTCAATCCGCAGAACCGTCCCAGGGAAAAGCGCGACCTGACGCCCGCCGCCGTTCTGCTGCCGCTGATCTTCCGCGCCGAGCCCATGGTGTTGCTGACCCAACGCACCGACACGCTGTCGCGCCATGCCGGCCAGGTCGCCTTCCCCGGCGGCCGCGCCGACCCCGAAGACATCTCGCTGGTCGAAACCGCCCTGCGCGAGACGCAGGAGGAGACCGGCATCGAGCCCGCCTTCGTCACCGTCGCCGGCTTCCTCGACGCCTACGAGACCGGCACCGGCTACGCCATCCTGCCCGTCGTCGGCATCCTCGGCGAAGGCTTCGCGCTGATGCCGCAGGTCGCCGAAGTCGCCCGCATCTTCGAGGTGCCGCTGTCCTTCCTGCTCGATCCCGCCAACCGCCGCCGGGAAAGCCGCGAATTCATGGGGACCCAGCGCAGCTTCTTCTCCTATACCTATGACGGTCACTACATCTGGGGCGCCACCGCGGCCATGCTGATCAATTTCGGCGAGCGGATCTCCCAGCCATGACCCGCGTCGTGCTGGAGCGCCTGGTCCTGTTCGCCGTGCCGTTCGCCCTGTATGGCGGCTATCTGCTGCTGCTGCAGATGTTTCCGCCGGGCCCGGCGCGCCGCCATCCGTGGACGATCCTCTTCATCGCGGGCCTGTCGCTGTTCGCGGCCAGCTTCATCCTCTGGGGCATCACCGATGGCGATCCGACCACCGGCACCTATGTCGCGCCCCATCTGGTCAACGGCAAGGTCGTTCCGGGCTATGTTAAGCCGCTGGAGAGCAAGCCTTGAACCTCGATCCCAAGCGCAATCCCTGGATGACGGTAGCCGAAACGCGCGCCGTGCTGGACGCCTTGGGCGGCGAAGGCCGCTTCGTCGGCGGCGCGGTGCGCAACGCGCTGCTCAAAAAGCCGGTCGCCGACATCGACATCGCCACGCCCCTGACGCCGGACGAGGTGACCAGGCGCCTGGCCGCCGCCGGCCTCGGCGCGGTGCCGACCGGCATCGCGCACGGCACCGTCACGGCGGTCGCGGACGGCAAGCCTTTCGAGGTCACCACCCTGCGCCGCGACGTGGCGACCGACGGCCGCAGAGCCACCGTCGCCTTCACCACCGACTGGGCTGAGGACGCGCAGCGCCGCGACTTCACCATGAACGCGCTCTACGCCGACGCGAACGGCGCGATCCTCGACACCGTCGGCGGCGTCGCCGATCTGGAGGCCGGCCGCGTCCGCTTCGTCGGCGACGCCGCCACGCGCATCCGCGAAGACTATCTGCGCATCCTGCGCCTCTTCCGCTTCCACGCCTGGTACGGCAAGGGCGAGATGGATCCGGACGCGTTGCACGCCGCCGCCGCCGGCAAGGCCGGCCTCGCCCAGCTCTCCGGCGAGCGCGTGCAGAAGGAAGTGCTGAAACTGCTCGAAGCCGACGATCCGGCTTCCGTCCTGCGCCTCATGGCGGCATCGGGAATCCTCGCCGAAATCCTGCCCGGCGCGCTCGACATCGCCCGTCTGGAGCGTCTCGCCGATATCGACGCCAACGCGTTCTTCGCGCCCGATCCGGTGCTGCGTCTCGCCGCGCTGCTGCCGCCCGATCCCTCCGTCGCGCAGGCCGTGGCCAAGAGACTGAAGCTCTCCAACATCGACGCCATCCGCCTCGACGACATCGCCGGCGCGCGCGACAAAATCGTCTCCTATCTGTCGATCAAGGAAGTCAAAAAGCTGCTCTACCGGCTGGGCGCGCAGCGGTTCAGGGATCGCGTCGTCCTCAAATGGGCCGAGGACCCCAAGGCCACCAACGCCGTCAATTGGCGCGCGCTGCGCGAGTTCGGCGTTGCCTGGGTGCGCCCGAAATTTCCGCTCAGCGGCCGCGAGGTCATGCTCGCCGGCGTCCCCGAAGGCCCGCTGATCGGCCGCATCCTGGAAGAGGTCGAAGACTGGTGGATCGACGCCGATTTCATCGAGGACCAGTTTTCCCTGGCCGAACGCCTCAAGGCCGTCGTCCAGGCGATGGCGTATTAGATCGACCGGTGCGGGGCGGCCATCCTTCGACAAGCTCAGGATGAGGACCGGGTTATGATCGAACTCTTCCTGAAATGCGCTAGAACATCCCAATTACAATCCTCATCCTGAGCCCTGAGCTTGTCGAAGGGTCGAAGGATGGATGGCGATCTCAGACCGGAAAATCAGAGCAATGCCTTTCGAAATCCTCGACACCATCTCCCTCCCCGGCAATCCGCTGAAGCCGAACGACGACGCTTTCGGCCATGCCGAAGCCGCCGCCGTGGTGCTCGACGGCGCCACCAGCCTCGGCGACCCCTTGATGCCCGGCGACAGCGACGCCGCCTGGCTCGCCCATTTCGGCGCCCGCCGCCTGATGGCGCATGTCCGCGATGGCGACGCGCCGCTGGAGGCGCTGCGCCACGCCCTCGCCGACGCCAAGAAATCCTTCGAAGCCCTGCGCCGCCACGCGCCGAAGGAAAAATGGCAGACGCCCGCCGCCTCGATGATGTTCCTCGCGGACACGGCGGACGGCTTCGACGCGCTGGCCTTCGGCGATTGCGTCGCGCTGGTGCAGCGTCCCGGCAACACCGTCGAGGTCGTCGGCGAAGCCTTCGACAAGAAGGCGTCCGAATCCCGCCGCGTCTCGGAGCTTGCGAAGAAAGCCGGCCTCGCGCCCGCCGGCGACCTCAACCGCCCCGAATTCATCACCGCACTGCGCGCCGCGCGCAACCGCCTCAACAGCGGCAGCCACTGGGCCTTCAGCCCCGATCCGCAAGCCGCCGATCACGCCGCGCAAAGCCGCATCGCCGCGCCGCGCGGCGCCATCGTGCTGCTCGCCTCCGATGGATTCCTGGCGCTGGCCAGCGACTATGGCCGCTACACCGCGCACACGCTGATGGACAGGGCGGTTGCCAGGGGCCTGGGCATCCTCGCCGACGAGCTGCGCGAGATCGAAGACGCCGACCCGCAAGGCCACAAGCACCCGCGCTTCAAGAAAAGCGACGACGCGACCGCGGTGCTCTTGAGACTGGTCTAGAGTCGGTAGGTAACTCGATCAATAAAACTCCGTCATGGGCGGCCTTGCTTGCCGCGCCGAAGCGTAGCGAAGGCGGGAGCCGCCCATGACGGTCGTATTTGTATTGCGATTGAGTCTGTGATTAGCGCGCGTCCCGCCCCGCCACCTCTTTCAGCACGTCGATGAACGCGCGCAGTCCCGCCGAGCGCGCCGCCTGGGACTTCGTGGCGGCGCAGGGCGCCAGCGGCACGCTCGTCACGGTTCTGCCCTCCGGCGTCTTCGGCCCGGTGCTCACCGCCGAAGGCATCGGCTCGGTCGGCCTCGTCCAGCGCCTTCTCACCGGCGCGATGCCGGGCACGCCGCGCCTCGGCTTTAATGTGATCGACGTGCGCGATCTCGCCGACCTCCACATCCGCGCCATGACCGCGCCCGAAGCGGCCGGCCAGCGCTTCATCGCCGCCGGCGATTTCCTCTGGATGGCGGACATCGCGAAAATCCTGCGCGACAGGCTGGGCGAGCGCGCCGCCAAAGTCCCGACGCGCCAACTGCCGAACTTCCTCCTGCGCCTCGGCGCCCTGTTCGATCCGGGCCTAAGGGACGTCGCGCCGATGCTCGGCCACAAGCACGCCTATTCCTCCGCCAAGGCGCAGCGCGTCTTCGGCTGGACACCGCGCCCGGCGGCACAGACCATCGTCGATTGCGCCAACAGCCTGATCGCAAAGGGCGCGGTCTAAGCCGGCACCGCGTGCAGGATCGCCATGCCGCCGCGCCAGATCATGGCGAGCGCGACATAGAGCACGATGAACAATCCCGCATAGCTGATCCAGGGAAAGCGGTTCAGGACCCGCGCGATCATGCTCGCCGCGACGCCCATCAATCCGATGGAGAGGCACAGGCCGATGGCCAGCACCACGACGTGCTTCTGCGCCGCGCCCGCCACGGCCAGCACATTGTCGAGCGACATCGAAAGATCGGCGGCGGCGATCTGCACCACGGCGCGGCGCACCATCTTGTCGGTGGCTTCGCTGCTGAAGGGCCCGCCCAGCTTATCGGGAACAGAGCCCAGCGCGTCGAGCGACTTCTTCTCCTCGGCCGCGTCGCGGATGTCGCGATAGAGCTTCCAGCACACCCACAGCAGCAGCACGCCGCCCGCGAACATCAGGCCGATGATTTGCAGCAGCTCGACCGTGATCGCCGCCAGGATGACGCGCAGCACCACCGCCGCGACCAGGCCCCAGAAGATCACCTTGCGGCGGATGACCTGCGGCACGCGCGCCGCCGCCATCCCGATGACGATGGCGTTGTCGCCGGCCAGCACGATGTCGATGAGCACCACCTGCAGGAGCGCGAACAACCCGCCGTGACTGAACAAAAGCTCCAAACGCGTTACCTCGGTGGGCATAAGCGCAATCGGGTGAAGCGTACTTCAGCTTCGCCCGTAAATTGCGCGCCAAACAAAGCGCAATCGGGTGAAGCGTACTTCAGCTTCGCCCGTAAATTGCGCGCCAAACAAACGTACTACGGCCAGCGCACTTCAGGCGGCATCGACACGAGGATCGCGTCGATATTGTGCCCCGTCTTCAGGCCGAACAGCGTGCCGCGGTCCCACAGCAGGTTGAACTCCACATAGCGACCGCGCTTGATAAGCTGGTGGTTGCGGTCGGCGTCCGTCCAGGCGAGCCCCATCCGCCTCCTTACGATTTGGGGATAGACCTCGGCAAATGCCAGCCCCACATCCTGGGTAAGGGCGAAATCTTTCGCCCAATCGCCGCTATTGTGGCGGTCGAAGAAGATTCCGCCCGCGCCGCGCGGCTCCTTGCGATGCGGCAGGTAGAAATACTCATCGCACCATTTCTTGTACTTGGCATAGATCTGGGGCCCGAACCGGTCGCAGGCGCGCTGCATTGCAGCATGAAAGTCGGCCTCGTCCTCTTCGTTCGGGAACATCGGCGTCAGGTCGGCGCCGCCGCCGAACCAGCGACCGCTCGTCGTGACCATGAGCCGGGTATTCATATGCACCGCCGGGACGTGCGGACTGCGCAGATGCGCGATCACCGAGATGGAACTCGCCCAGAACCGCCGGTCGTCATCCGGCGCGCCCAACGTCTTCGCGGCGTCCGGCGACAGCAGCCCATTCACCGTCGAGACGTTGACGCCGACCTTCTCGAACACCCGTCCGTGCATCACGCTCATGACGCCGCCGCCGGCATCGCTGCCGTCGTCGCTCTGCCGCTTGGTCGGCGTGCGCACGAACTTGCCCGGCGGCAGCTCGGCGTGCTGGCCGCTGGTATAGTCCTCTTCGATCGTCTCGAAGGTGGCGCACAGCCGGTCGCGCAGGGACTCGAACCAGGCGCGGGCGCGCTGCTTCCTGTCGACGCTGACGTCCGTGGTCATGGAAACATCCCTGTCTGGCGAAGCGCTTCGCCAAGGACCATGGCGCCGGCCTGCGCCACATTGATCGAACGCAAGCCCGATTTGAGGGGAATACGCAAGCGCGCGTCGGCGCGATCATGCACGAAGTCCGGCGCGCCCGCGCTCTCCCGCCCCAGCACGATGCTGTCATCGGCCGCGAAGGCGAAGTCCGTATAGGACAGGGCCGCCTTCGAGGTCAGCAGCACCAGCCGCCCGTGGCCGTGCTGCGCCAGGAACGCCGCCCACGAGGCATGCCGGACGAAATTCGCCTGCGCCAGGTAATCCATCCCCGCCCGCCGCATCTGCGCGTCGCTGAACACAAAGCCGCACGGCTCGACGATGTCCACAGGAACGCCCAGGCAGGCCCCCAGCCGCAGCAGGGCGCCGGCATTGCCGGGGATATCGGGCTGGAACAGGACGAGGCGCATAGAAATTTCCAACATTGACAATTTCCTTCCTATTTCCTATTATAAGAAAATAGGAAGGAAATTCGTGAATTCCATGAGCAAATATGATCGTCTCGGGGACTATCTGCGCGGCTGGGGCAAGGAACAGCTACCCCTGTCGTTCGCAGAAATCGAACGGATTGTCGGGCACAAGCTGCCGAAGTCGCAAAACCACCCCGCTTGGTGGAGCAACAGCATCTCCAACAATGTCATGACGCAGGTTTGGCTCGATGCGGGCTATCGCACCGAACAGGTGGATGTGGCGGGGCGCAAGGTCGTGTTCCGCCGTGTGGCGGCAACAGGAATGCAGGAGGAAACGCGCATGTTCAAACCGGCACCGGACTTTGCGCCGCCGGCCCAGAAGGTGCTGCGCCATCCCGCGATCGGCGCCCTCAAAGGCATGTTCACGATCGAGCCCGGCTACGACATCGCCAGTTCGGACCCCGAGGAGGTCGCGGAGTGGGAAGCCGCCATCGATCGCAAGGCCGACCTGTACGAGGCTGGGCGCACCAGGAAATGACGCAGCCTCTTCTGCTCGACACCTGCGTCTGCCTTTGGCTGATGGCGGACGAACTCACGCAGAAGGCGGAAAAAGCGCTTACGGATGCCTATGTCGCCGGCTCGATGACGTATGTTTCGCCGATCACGGCGCTCGAAATCGGCACGATGGCGCGGAAGCGGAAATTGAAATCGCCACTTCTGCCGGGCAAGTGGTTCGCGGCGCTGATCGGTCAGCCGGGGATGGCGGTTGCAGCGATGCCGCCCGAACTCCTGATCGAATCCACGATGCTTCCCGACTACAGGCACGGCGATCCCTACGACCGCATCATCGCCGCCACCGCGCGCGCCTATGGCTACACCGTCATGACCAGCGACCGCGCCCTGCTCGACTATGGCGCGGACGGCTATCTCAGCGTCTTCGCGTGCTGAGCCATCCGGCCGCAGCCCCTCCGCAACCCTCTTGAATCTTCGGCATTTTCTGCGTCATCGTGCCGCAAGACCCTCAAATTCCATCTCTCTATTTTACCGGCCACAAACGGGCGCGCCTTTCAGATTCTCCGGGCTGGCGCGTCCGTGTTATCCCGCCGCCCAGAGTGTTTCGAATTAACTTGAACGCATAAAGGTGAACCCTTGGCCACCAGCACGACCGCCGAACCGACGCGGCGCGACTTTCTCTACATCGCCACGGGAGCCGTCGCGGCCGTCGGCGCGGCCGCCGCCGCCTGGCCGCTGATCGACCAGATGAACCCCACCGCCGCGGTCCTCGCGCTGGCCTCGATCGAGGTCAATCTGGCGCCGATCAAGGTCGGCCAGGTCGTCACCGTCGTCTTCCGCGGCCACCCCTTGTTCGTGCGCCGCCGCACCCCGGCCGAGATCGCCGAAGCCGCCGCCGTCAGCCTCGCGGACCTGCCCGATCCCATCGCCCGCAATCTCAACCTGCCGGAAGACGCGCCGGCCACCGCCGCCAACCGCGAGGTCAAGCCCGAATGGCTGATCGTCTCGGGCGTCTGCACCCATCTGGGCTGCACGCCGACGGCGCATGAGGGCGATTTCGGCGGCTGGTTCTGCCACTGCCACGGCTCGCAATACGATACCGCCGGCCGCATCCGGAAAGGTCCTGCGCCGCAGAACTTGGAAATCCCGGTCTATTCCTTCCTTTCGCCCACCCGCATCAAAGTCGGTTGAGGAGCGCACCCATGTCGTCCGGTCCTTCGACCTACGTCCCCGCCTCCGGCCTCACCCGCTGGCTGGATTCGCGTCTGCCGCTCATGCGCTTTGCGCACGACACGATGCTGACCTTCCCGACGCCGCGTAACCTGAACTTCTGGTACGCCTTCGGCGCCATCCTCACCTTCTGCCTCGGCGTGCAGATCGTCACCGGCATCGTCCTCGCCATGCACTTCGTGCCCAGCGCCGCCGTCGGCGCGGTGCCCGGCTCCAGCATGGCGTTCGACAGCGTCGAGAACATCATGCGCGACGTGAACTATGGCTGGCTGCTGCGCTATGTGCACGCCAACGGCGCCTCGATGTTCTTCCTCGCCGTCTACATCCACATGTTCCGCGGCCTCTATTACGGCTCGTACAAGGCGCCGCGCGAGATCCTCTGGATCCTCGGCGTCATCATCTACCTTCTGATGGTGATGACCGCGTTCATGGGCTACGTGCTGCCTTGGGGCCAGATGTCGTTCTGGGCCGCCACCGTCATCACCAACCTGTTCTCCTCGCTCGACCAGATCACCGGCGGCCTGAAGGCCGGCACGCATATCGCGACCTGGCTGTGGGGCGGCTTCGCGGTCGGCGACGCCACGCTGAACCGCTTCTTCTCGCTGCACTATCTGCTGCCCTTCGTGATCGCCGGCGTCGTCGGCCTGCACATCTGGGCGCTGCACGTGCCGGGCAACAACAACCCGCTCGGCATCGACGTGAAGGGGCCGCAGGACAGCTTGCCCTTCCACCCCTACTACACGGCCAAGGACGCCTTCTATGTCGGGCTGTTCGCGATCCTGTTCGCCGTCCTGGTGTTCTTCGCGCCCGACTTCGTCGGCAATCCGGACAATTACATCCCGGCCAATCCGGTGGTGACGCCGTCCGACATCGTGCCCGAATGGTACCTCTTGCCGTTCTACGCCATGCTGCGCTCGATCCCGCAGAAGCTGATCGGCGTGCTCGTCCTCGGCGGCGCCATCCTGACGCTCGCCTTCATCCCCTGGCTCGACACCTCCCGCGTGCGCTCCAACCGCTTCCGCCCGCTGATGAAGCAGTTCTTCTGGGTGTTCGTGGTGGACTGCATCCTGCTCGGCTATTGCGGCTCCAAGGGCGCCGACGCCGTGGTGCCGTTCTTCCCGGCGCTGCAGCTCGTCTGGGTGGCGCGCCTCGGCACCGCCTATTACTACGGCTTCTTCTGGGTGCTCATGCCGCTGATCGGGCTCATCGAGACGCCAAAGCCTCTTCCCGACAGCATCGCCAAATCCGTGCTCGGCGCCCACGCCGCGCCAGCCGAGTGAGGACGTCCATGCGCTTCGCATTCAAGCTCGGCCTGGCTCTCGGTCTTGCCGTCATCACGCCCGCCTTCGCCGACGGTGAGCAGAAGCCGCTGAAGGACGTGGCCTTCTCGTTCGAAGGCCCGTTCGGCACCTTCGACCGCGCCGACCTGCAGCACGGCTTCCAGGTCTACAAGGAAGTCTGCTCCGCCTGTCACAGCCTCGGCCGCGTCGCCTTCCACACCCTGTCGCAATCGGGCGGACCCGAGTTCACCGACGCCCAGATGAAGGCCATCGCCGCCGGCTACAAGGTGCTGGACGAGCCCAACGACAAGGGCGAGACGGTCGACGACAAGGGCAATCCGCTGCTGCGTGCGGCGACGCCGGCCGACTATTTCCCGCCGCCGTTCCCGAACGAACAGGCCGCCCGCGCCGCCAACGGCCAGGCCCTGCCGCCGGATCTGTCGCTGATCGTCAAGGCACGTCCCGGCGGCCCGCAATATGTCTATTCGCTCATCACCGGCTTCGGCGAGAAGCCGCCGCCGGGCTTCAAGGTGACCGACGGCAAGTACTACAACCCCTATTTCCTCGGCTGGAACATCGCCATGCCGCCTCCGCTGACGGACAACCAGGTGACCTTCGTCGACGGCCACCCCGCCAAGATCGCCGACGAGGCCCACGCCGTCGTCACCTTCCTGTCCTGGGCCGCCGAACCGCACCTGGAAGACCGCCACCGCATCGGCTTCGGCGTGATGATCTTCCTGATCGTGCTGTCGGGCTTGCTGTATCTGTCGTACCGCACGGTGTGGAAAGACACGGCGCATTAGGCGAGTGGAGCTTCGCCGTTTGTTATCCTCCCCCGTTTACGGGGGAGGTGGCACGCCCACTTCGGGCGTGACGGAGGGGG